>Ga0326597_10002118_pt1 | contig 30280 bp, 4 predicted proteins | sample RVTome_12_FD_203789 | JGI IMG/M metagenome (GOLD analysis project Ga0326597, IMG submission 203789) | Soil microbial communities from uranium-contaminated site in the Upper Colorado River Basin, Wyoming, United States - RVT100D185 | ecosystem: Environmental > Terrestrial > Soil > Contaminated >...
GCTCTGCAGGTTGGTCGTCGCGTCGGCGCTGGAATCGCCGTATAGGCCATCGGTATCGGCATCGGCCCAGCTGCGCACATTGACGCCGCTATGGCGCGAAACGATGTTGGCGACGTCCGCCGAGACCGACGAGCCCGCCGACAGCACGACGTCGGTGGTATCGGTGACGTTCAGAACGGCGTCGGCGTCGGTACCGGCCACCACCGCGTCCGCGTCGGACTCGGCGTTGGCGCGGGCGAACAGCTTCGTCACCCTGGCGGCGAGATCTGCGAAGGCCGCGGTCAGCGTGCCGCCGATGGTGGTGCGCGTCGTGCCGGTGATGTTGACCGTGGCTTCGGCGTCGGAGTCGGCGCCCACGCCCGCGGCGTTCGAGGTGGCCGCGGCGACGGCGTCGACGTCGCTCAGCGACTCGACCGTAAGCCTGTTGCCTGCGCTGACCAGCGCGTTTGCGCCCACGCCGACCAGCGAGCTGTAGCCGAGAACGATGCGCGAGGTGGCGTCGGCGACGCCGCCAAGGCCGGCGCTGCTCGTGGAGGTGAGCGCGTCGGCGTCCTGGCGGGTGCTCGAACGCAGCTCGACGTCGTGCGCGGCGTTCAGCACCGCCGAGCTGCCGACATTGACGGTGGCACTGTTGGTCACCGTGGTGTGCGCGCTCGCGTCGCCGACGGAAACCGCGCCGCCGCCGCTGCTCGCCGAGTTGCTCACCGCGAAGCCGATGGCCGAGGCGGTCACAAAGATGTCGTTGCCGCTGAGCTGCGCGCCGCCGCCGATGGTGGTGGTCGCGGTCGGCGTCGACACCGCCGACGTATCGGCGCCGCGCACGTCGACCACGCCGCCGCTCGATCCCGCCGCGGCCGCGGTGGCGATGCCGTCGCCCGAGGGAGCGCCGGCCAGGGCGCGCGCGCCGCCCACGCCCTCGAGCTGGTGGATGCCGGCCTGCGTCGTGGTGATGTCGATGGCGAGGGTCTGCCGGCCCGTCCCCGCCGCGGTGAGGTTTATGCCCTCGACGCCGAGGGTGTGGGTGCCGGTCAGGCCGGCGCCGGAGATCTCGATCGCGGTCCCGCCCAGGCTTTCGGCGAGCTTGAACCTGTCGTCAGTGCGCTCGACCACGAAGTAGGTGGCGCCGTCGGTGAGCCCGGTGATGGGACTGTCGGAGGCCTTGCGCAGGCTGTGGAAGATGGTGAGGTCTTCTGTAGTCTTCGACGGCATGAGCTCGATCGGCGTGATCGGGATCGCGGGGATCGGCTCCTCCTCGGTGCCGCCCGCCGGCACGCCCACCGCCTCTTCATAGGTCGCCGCCAGCTTGATCTCGTTCGGCCTGCTTTCGTCCACCAGGAGAGTGGCCGGGTCGTCCGGCACGATGATCACGAAGTAGTGCTGTCCGCTGACGAGGCCGCCGATCGGCTTGGCCGGATCGCTCGCCGTGTAGACCACCTCGTCGCCGGCGACATAGCCATGGCCGGGCCCGACGTAAATGTTGTCGTTGTCGGCGGTGGTCTTGTCCGGCGGGGTGGCGGTGCCGCCGACGATGTCCACCGCGTCGCTCTGGAACGTCTTGATCACCGGCGTCGCGTGGTAGGTGACGTTCTGGCCGTTCTGCAGTCCGTGCCCGGTGATGTTGATGGCGTTGCCGGTCGCCGCGGAGCTGGCGAAGGCCTGCGCCGGCGCCGGAACGTTGTTCGGATCGATGAGCTTGATGGTCTTCTCGTCGATCACGTTCACCAGGTAGCGGGTGTCGTTCGCCAGGCCGCCGACGTTGAGGTTGGCCGCGACGCCCTTGCTGTAGATCACCGCGTCGCCGTCGACGAAGTGGTGCGCGCTGGCGAAGGTGATCGTGTCGTCCAGCACGCTCACCGTGTCGGTGCCGGCCTCGAAGCTGGTGCCGAGCTTCAGCACCGTGTCGCTGACCTGGACGACGCCGTATTGCCGGCCGTCGGTCAGGCCGCCGAGCGGCGTGTTGCCGCCGGCCTGGTAGATGATGGTGTCGCCGGTGAAGAGGCCGTGCCGCAGGCCGAGGTTGATGGTGTTCGCGTTCACGTCCACCGCGGACGTGCCGTTGAAGTTGCCGTCTGCCAGCGGCGCCGGCACCTGCCCGTGCGCGGCGCTGATCGTCAGGACACCGCCGGCCTCGATCAGCGTGCCCGCGTCGATCAGGGTCGTGACGTCGGCGTCGACGGTGACTCTGGCATCGAGCGAGCTGACCGCGACCGCGCCGCCCGAGCTGTTGCTCGAGGTGGAGTCGGCGTCGGTGTTCGACAGTGACTGCACCGTCACGTCGCCGCTCGCGTGGATCGTGCCGCCGGCGCGCGCTTCCACGCTTGGCGTCGTCTGGACGCGCACGTCTGAGCTGCCTACCGAGATGGCGCCGCCGCCGCTCTTGCGCGCGCCCGCAGTGGCGATGTCCGAGCCCTGCGCGGTCACGGTGGCGTTGACCGCGTCCTCGACATGGCCGAGCAGCCAGGCCTGGGTCGTGCCGCGCGCCTTGGCGGTCGGATCGCTCGAGGTGATGTCGAGCGCCGCCCCGCCCGACTGCTTCGCCGTCGCATCGGCGAAGTTGCTCGAGCGGGAATCGACGCTGACATTGCCCGAGCTCGCCGTCACGGTGGCGCCGGAGGCGACCTGCGCCCTGACGTCGGATTGCGCGTCGGCGGTAAGGGTCGTGTCGCCGACGCTCGCGCCGAGCGAGGCGGTCAGCATGTCGGAGGCGACGAAGGCACCCTTGCCCGCGACGAAAGCCGAGCCGTCGAAGTCGTAGTTGTGCCCGGAGCGCAGCGCGACGTTGCCGCCGGTGCTCGTGACCTTCGCCCCGCCGCGGATCGCCGTGTCGATGTCGGCGTTCAGCGTGACGGTGACATCCACCGCGCTCGCTGCAGCGCCCAGCGCGAAGCTCATGGCATTGGTCACGGCGTCGGCCTTGGCGACGACCAGCGAGGCGACGTCGATGTCGCCCGCGGCGGTCATGTCCGCGCTCGCCCCTATATACGTATCCACCTGGGGCGACGTGGTTGCGCTGATGGTGGTGACATTGATTCCCGCCCCGGCGCCGAACCCGCCGGACTGCGCATTCACCAGGGTTGCCGCGTCGACGTCGGAAAGGATCTCCACGCGGTCGGCCGCGACGAGATTGCCGTCGAAGTGGGCCGAGATGCTGCCGCCGGCGGTGGCCTGCGGCATGATCACGCCGATCCCGACGCCCAGGCCGCCGGCGATCGACAGCGCATCGATCTTGGCGAGCTGGAAGGCCTCGGTCTTCACCCTGACGACGCCGCCGGCATCGACCTCGGTGCCCGCGCCGACGCCGCTTTCCACGGTTGGCGAGTTGGTGACGGTGACCACGCCGCCGGCGACACCGGCGAGCAGGCCCGCGCCGCCCAGCGTGATGGTGGCGTAAGCGGGCCCGACGATATGGCCGTCATGCGTCGGGCTGATCGGGTTTCCGGAGGGGTCGACGTTGACCGCGCTGCGGAAGCTCACATCGTCCGCGGTGATCGCGCCGCCGCCGACGGTGAAGGCCTTGACGGTCGGGTTGACCGTGCTGCTCACGAAAGCGCCGGCCGACGAGATCCCGGCCGCGGCCGAGAGCCCGAGGCCATCGGCGATCGCGTGAACCTCGGCGGCAGCGTCGAAGCTCGCGTCGCCCGTGGCGTCGATGATCGCGTCGTCGCCCAGATAAGCGAGCACGGTCGGGGAGGCGACGGCCGTGGTGTTGCTGCTCGAGCCGCTCGCGAGCAAGCTGATCGAGGCGGCCGTCACCTCGGCGACGACCGACGAGAGCATGCTCGCGCTCGCGTCGACGCCGCCGCCGGTGATCGTGACGTGCGTGGGCGTGCCGGCCGAGAAGCTGCCCTGCCGCGGACCGATGTAGGCCTCGGCGCGGCTCGTGTCGCTCGCCGTCAGCCCGACGCCGCTGCCGGCGAGCAGGCCGACGCCGAGCGCCGTGGTGGGCGCGGTCACGGTGTTGTTCGCGTGCGCGCTCAGGTTGAGCTGATTGGCCGCGACGCTCGCGCCGTCGCCGACGTACGCGCGCGTCGCGCCGCTCACCGCGACGTCGACCACCAGCGCAGTGATGCCGATCGCTCCGGCCGAGAGGCCCGAGGTGCTTGCGGTCGCCGATACGGTCGACTGCGCCGACACGTCCACCGGTCCGCCTGCGATCGAGACATGGGCGCCGGCGTCGATGTAAGCCTCGGTGGTGCGGGTAATCCGCGTCACCGATTTCGCGCCCGCGCCGCTCACCGCCCCGACGCCGGTGACCGAGGTCGACGGCGTAGCGGTGCTGCTGTCGGTGGCATCGATGTCGAGCCGGCCGGCGCTGATCGTCGTGGCGCCGCCGGCGTAGGCGCGCGTCTGCCCGGCGATGTTGGCCTCCGAGATCATCACCGCGACCGACACCAGGCCGCCCGAGAGGCCGGTGATGGTCGGAGCGGCGAGCGCGGTGGAAGTCGCGCTGATCGCCACCTCATCGCCCGCTGCGGTGAGGGCGGCGGCGTTGGCGTAGGCCTGCGTGGTGCCGTTGATCGTGAGCCTGGAGGTGCCGCCCGCGGCGGCGCCGCCGAAGCCGAGCGACACCGCGCCGACCACGTTGGACGACACGATGCTCGGATGCGAAGTCGCGGTGACGCGGATGTCGCCGCTGCCGCCCGCGGTGACCGCGGCGTGGTCGATGTAGGCGGAAACGGTGTTGCCGATCGTGTTGTCGACCAGCGCCACGCCGGCGGCCAGGCTGGCCAGTCCGGCGGCGAGCGACACCGATGCGATCTCGGCCGAGATGGTGGAAATGTCGTTCGCCGTGACCGACACGCCGAGCGCCGAGCGCACGTCGTCCGAGTTGCGGATGGAGGCCGAGACCGTGCTGGTCAGCGTGTTGCTCGCCGTGGTCACGGCGGCGGAAGCCGAGCCGCCGATCGCGACCGTGACCGCGGCGCTCGCCGCCGCGGTGCGCGAAGTGATCGAGGAAGTCTCGTCGGCGCTGACCGTGACGGCGCCGAGCGTCGTCTCGAGGTCGTGCGCGCCGGCGATGTACGCCTCGACCAGGTTGTCGATGAGGTTGGTGGCGATCGCCGCGGCGACCGACACCGAGGCGCCGGCGAGGCCGAACGAGGCGGCGACCGAGACCGCCGCGACGTCGGCGCGGATGCTCGAGGTGTCGCGCGCGCCCACCGTGACGCTGTCGGCGGTGATGCCCGAGGCGCCGTCGCCGTCGATGTAGGCGCGCACGTTGGCGCCGCTCTTGTTCTCCGCCTTCGACCCCGCGGCGCTCGCACCGGCGCCGACCGTGCCGCCGGCGATGGCCGCGGAGCCGGCGAGAACGTAGGCGTTGATGGTCTGCTGGCTGAGCGCGTTCACGCTGAGCGCAGCCGCGTCGAGGATGCTCGAATTCTTGATGTAGGCCTGGACGTCGGCGCCCGGCCTTGCGCCCGCGGTGGTCCAGCCGATGAGGTTGCGCGCGAGCGATGCTCCGACCGACGCGCCGATGCCGGCGACGCCGCCGACGCTCACCGAGGCGGACGCGCTCACGATCGTCGCGTCGATGAGCGAGGTGTTGCGCGCGTCGACCAGCACGGCGGCGGCGCTCTCGAGCGTGCTGGCCTCGACGTACGCGTTCGTCCTGGTGAGGATGACGTTGGTGGCCTCGGCGCCCGCGCCGCTCACGCCCGCGCTCACGCCGCCGGCGAAGCTCGCCGCGATCGAGGCCGCCGCGGTGCGCGCGGTGATGGTCGCCGCCTCGCTCGCCTCGACCCGGAGGTCGCCGGCGGTGCTGTGGACGTCGTGCGCGTCGAGGATGTACGCCTCGACCTCGTTGGAAATCTCGTTGTGCGCGAGCGCGACGGCGATCGACACCGACCCCGCGACGCCCCCGGCGAAGGACGCCGCGACCGACGCGGCGCCCGCATCCGCGGTGATCGTCGAGATGTCGCTGGCGGTGAGGGTGATGCGCTCGGCCTCGATGCCCGCCGCGCCGTCGCCGTCGATGAACGCCTCGACCTCGGCGCCGATGCGGTTCTTCGTGTCGACGCCCGAGCCGCTCGCGCCCACGCCCACGCCGCCGCCGCCGCCGATCGCCACCGAGCCGGCCAGCACGCTGGCGGAGATCGCCTGGCTCGCCGTCGCCCAGATCAGCAGGTCGCCCTCGGCGTCGATGCTCGCGTCGCGCACGTAGGCGCGCACCTGCGCCGGCGTTCGCGTGCCGTTCAGCTTGAAGCCGATCAGGTTCTGCGCGAGCGAGGCGCCGATCGACGCGCCCACGCCGACGCCGCCCGCGGCGCCGACGGCGGCCGAGGCGGTGGCGACGATGGCGCTGATGACCGAGGTGTCCGCCGCGTCGAGCTGGACATCGCCGGCGCTGGTCAGCGCGCTGTTCTGGATGAAGGCGTTGGTCTTGGTGAGGATGACGTTGGTCGCATCGGCGCCCGCGCCGCTCGCCGCGATGCCGCCGCCACCGCCGACCGCCGCCGAGAGCGATGCGGCCCCGGTGCGCGCGATGATGACCGCGCCCTCGGTCGCCTCCAGCGTGACGCCGGCCAGCGTGGTCGACAGATCGTCGGCATGGTCGATATAGGCGGCCACTTCATTGCTGATCTCGTTTTCGGCCAGCGCGACGCCGATCGAGACCGAGACGCCGGCGCCGCCGCCGAAGGAGGCCGCGACCGACGCCGCGCCCGCATCCGCGGTGATTCGCGAAGTGTCGCGCGCAATGAGGCTGATGCGTTCTGCGCGGATTCCGCTCGCGCCGTCGCCGTCGATGAACGCCTTGACGTGGCTCGCGATCCGGTTGGTCGTGTCGACGCCCGAGCCGCTCGCGCCCACGCCCACGCCGCCGCCGCCCCCTATCGCCACGGAGCCCGCCAGCACCGTTGCGCTGATGGTCTGGTCGGCGGTGGCCGTCACGGTGAGCGCGCCGGCCTGGAGGCTGGAATTGCGCAAATAGGCCTGTACCTCGGCCGGAGCGCTCACGCCGTCGCGGGTCCAGCCGATCAGGTTCTGGGCGAGCGCGGCGCCGATCGAGGCGCCGACGCCCACGCCGCCCGCGGCGCCGACAGCGAGCGAGGCGGCGGCCACAGTGGAACTGATGGTGGAGCTGTTGGCCGCGTCGAGCAGCACATCGCCGGCGCTAACCACCGCGCTGTCCTCGATGAAGGCATTGGTCTTCGTCAGGATGACGTTGGTCGCCTCGGCGCCCGCGCCGCTCACCGCGATGCCGCCGCCGCCGCCGAAGGCTGCGGACAGCGAGGCGGCTCCGGTGCGCGCAGTGATGGCCGCGGTTGCAGTCGCCGTCGCCGAGACGTCGCCGGCCGTGGTCTCCACCTGCGCATCGCTGATGGAAGCCTCGACCTCGTTCGAGATCTCGTTGTAGGCGAGCGCCACGCCGACCGAGACCGATACCCCGGTGCCGCCGGCGAAGGACGCCGCGATGGAGGCCGCGCCGGCATCGGCCGTGATCGTGGATGTATCGGTGGCCGTCAGCGTCGCGCGCTCGGCCTCGATGCCCGCGCCGCCGTCGCCGTCGATGAAGGCCTTGACGTGGACGGCGATCCGGTTCTCCGTGTCGACGCCCGAGCCGCTCGCGCCGACCCCGACCCCGCCGCCGCCGCCGATGGCGACCGACCCGGCCAGCACCGTCGCCGAGATGGTCTCCTGCGCCGTCGCCGTCAGCGTTAGATCGCCCGAAGCGTCGACGCTCGAGTCGCGCAGGTAGGCCTGCACCTCGGCCGGCGCGCTCGTGCCGTCGCTCTCCCAGCCGATCAGGTTGTACGCGAGCGAGACGCCGATCGATGCGCCGACGCCGGTGCCGCCCGCGGCTCCGATCGCGAGCGACGCGGTCGCAACCGTGGCGCTGATCGTTGAGGCATCGCTCGCGGCGAGGACCACGTCGCCGGCGCTGTCGAGCACGCTCGCCTCGGCGTAGGCGTTGGTCGTGGTCAGGATGACGTTGGAGGCATAGGCGCCGGCGCCGCTCACCGCGATGCCGGTGCCGCCGCCGATGCCGGCCGCGAGCGACGCCGCGCCGGTGAGCGCCGTGATCGCCGCCGATTCGCTCGCCGTCAGCCGGATGTCGCCGCCGGTGGTCTCGACGCCCTGGCCGGCGTCGCGGATGAACGCGGCGACTTCGTTGCCGATGGCGTTGAAGGCGAGCGACAGGCCGATCGAGACCGCGACGCCGGTGCCGCCGCCGAGCGAGGCGGCGACCGAAGCGGCGCCGCCGGTCGCGCTGATGCTGGAGGCGTCGTTCGCCGTCAGCGCGACGCTGCTTGCGGTCACGCCGCCGCCATCGATGTAAGCCTTGACGAAGGTCGCGATGCGGTTTTCCGCATAGACGCCGGCGCCGCTCACCGCGACGCCGGTGCCGCCGCCGCCCGAGATCGCGGCCGAGCCGGCGACGATCAGCGCCTCGATCGTCTGCTGCGCTACGGCGTCCGCGGTCAGGGCGCCCGCCGCCTGGATGCTCGAGTCCTGGACGAAGGCCTGCACCTGCGCCGCGGACTGCGCGAGGTTGACCTGCTTCCAGGCGCCGGGGTCCGAATAGTCCTGGCCGCTGAGGTCGACCGGCCCGTCGAGCGTCGGCCCGAGGTACTGGAACACGTCGCCGGCCCGCGCGCCGCTTTCGAGCTGGACCTTCTTGCCGCTGGCAAGCCCGCCGGCGAGCGTGTCGTGCGAGAGGTAGTCGAAGCTCGGCGCGGTCGTGTCCCAGCCGATGAAGTTGCGGGCGACCGCGATGCCCAGGGCCACGCCGACGCCGGTGCTGCCGCCGAAGGTGACCGAGGCGGCGACCGCGCCGACCGTGGCGTGGATCGACGAGGTGCTCTTCGCGTCGAGGTCGACTGCGCCGACCTTGGCTGCGCTCGTGCCCAGCGCGCTGCCCAGGATGTAGGCGTTGGTGCGGGTCAGGATGACGTTGGTCGACTCGGAGGCGCCGCCGCTCAGCGCGAGCCCGGTCGAGCCGGAGATCCCCGCCGAGACCGCCGCGGCCACCGAGGAGGCGGTGATCGCGCTCTCGTCGGTCGCGCGCACCACGATGTTGCCGCCGCCGGTCGCAACGGTCGCGTCCTCGAGGTAGGCGGCGATCTCGTTGGCGATGGTGTTATGCGCGAGCGACAGGCCGATCGACAGCGACACGCCGGTGCCGCCGCTCAGGTTGGCCGCCACCGCGACCGCCTGCGCGTCGGCGCTGACGGTCGAGCTGTCCCACGCGGTGATGCTCACCGACGCGGCGCCTATGCTCGGCGCGCCGTCGACGTAGGCCTTCGTGTGCACGGCGATCTTGTTGTCGGTCCACAGGCCCGCGGCGCTCAGCGCGACACCGGTGCCGGCGGAAGCCGCGATCGCCGCCGAGGTGGCCTCGATAGTGGCGTCGATGGCGGCGGTCGAGACCGCCGAAAGCGTGAACGCGCCGCCGGCGCTGACCGACGCGTTCGCGGTGTACGCCTGGACCTCGAGCGGCTCCGCGCCGCCGAATTCGCTCCAGCCGATGAGGTTGCGCGCCAGCGAGAAGCCGATCGACACCGCCGGCGTGGTGCCGGTGCCCGCGCCCGCCGCCACCGAGATGGCGCTGACGTCCGCGGTGATGCTCGAATCATTCCAGGCGCTCAGGGTCACTGCGCCGGTCGACGTGATGCCGCTGTCCTCGACAAAGGCGTTGGCCCGGCCGCCGATGAGGTTGACCGCGGTCGCGCCGCCGCCGCCGAAGGCCTTGCTGCCGCCGGCCGACAGCGCCACCGTGATCGCCGAAGCGCTGGAGTCGGCGGCGATGGCGGCGCTCTGGTCGGCGCCGAGCACGACGCTGCCGCCCGCGGCGCTCAGGGCATCGACGTCGCGCACGAAGGCCTGCAGGTCGCTGTGGATCTCGTTGCGCGCCACGCTCAGGCCCACCGACACCGACAGCGCCGAGGAAGTGGAGGCCGAGACCGACAGCGCCGCCGCCTCGACGTCGGAGTCGATGCGCGAGACATCCGCCGCAGTCACCTGCACGTCGCCGGCGCGCGCGCGCACCGCCGCGGCGTCGTCGATGGCGCTGCGCGTCAGCGTGCTCGACTTGTTCATCGCGATGACCGCGCCCACGCTCACCGCGGTGGAGTCGGCGAGCGTCGCCTTGATCGCCGTGGAGGACGAGGTGATCTCGGACTCGACGCGGGCGTCGGAGAGCGCGTCGACGCGGATGCCGCCCGCGGCGTCGACGTCGGTGCGCTCGAGGTAGGCCTGCACCTCGGCGGGGCTTTCCGTGCCGATGCCGGTGCCGAGCAGGGCGTCGACCGTATTGAACAGGAAGTTCTGCGGCGCCCAGCCGATGGTGTTGAACGCGAGCGTCACGCCGACCGACACGCCCCTCGAGGTCGCGTCGCTCACGATGCGCGCCTCGATCGCCGACGTGTTCTGCGCCTCGACGAGGACGTCGCCGCCGTTCGCGGTGGCGATCGCGCTGTCGGTCACGTAGGCGCGCGCACCGCCCAGCACCACGTTGGTGGCGATGACGGCGTTGACGGCGATGGAATTGCCGCCCGCGATGACGCTGCCGCCCTCGGAGGTCACCGTGCTCTCGTCCACGGCGCGGATGGCGGTGGCGCCGAGCGCCGTCACCGACAGAGCGCCGCCGGCAGCGACGTCGGCGTTGTCGATGTAGGCGTCGACCGAGCCGCGCGCGTCGTTGCGCACCACGAGCGCGCCGACCGCGGTGGAGTCCGAGCTGGTGACGTTCAGGCTCAGGTTGTCGGTCAGGAAATCGACGGCGTCATCGAAGAGCACGCGCTCCCAGTCGCCCATCGTGTAGTTGACGGTGCCCAGATCGACGCCGAGCAGCGGGCTCTCACCCGTGTAGAGGTAGACCTCGCCGCCGATGCCGCCGCCCGAATAGCCTTCGGCGACGCGCACGAACTGGCCCTCCTCGACGTCCTGCACGCCGGAATTGGTCGTGTACTGGTAGTCGGTGAGGAACGTGGAGATGAGGTCCGTAACGATGCCGAGGCCTGCATCGTTGCTCACGGTCGAGATCGCCTCGAGCGTGCTGCGCGCGTTGATCGCGGCGTAGTCCTCGCCGGAGATCGCCACGCTTCCGCCGACGCCGACCGTGCCCTGCGCGCCGCTGAACTCCACGGCGGCGCGGGTCGTGCTGTTCACCATGTTGCTCGCGAGCACCACGCCGACGCTCGCCCCCGAGGCCCCGACCAGCGCCACCGCGGCGGAAGTCGCCTGCGTGTCCACCTCGGCGTTGATGGTGGCTTCCGAGATCGCCGTCACCCTGAGGTCGCCCGCGATGTCGAGGGTGGAATCGACGATGTACGCCTGCACTTCGGCCGGCTGCGCGCCGTCGAACGCCTCCGAGATCAGGGGATCGCCGAGCAGCGCGTCGACCGCGTTGAAGAGCACGTTCTGCGCCTTCCAGCCGATGGTGTTGAAGGCGAGCGTGACGCCCACCGCGGTGTCGCCGCTGGTAGTCGCGCTGTGGGTGGTGGCGTCGATCTGCGACAGGTTGCGCGCCTCGACCGCGAGGCCGCCCGCCGTCGTGGTCACCGTGCTGCCCGCGATGTACGCGTTCGCCTTGCTGAGGACGAGGTTGGTGGCGATGGTGGCGTTGACCGCCATCACGCTGCCTGAGCCGTAGGCGCTGCCGCCGCTGGCGACGGCGCTCGAATCCGCGTCGGCGCGGATCACCGCCGTCTCGAGCGCGCTCACCGCCACGGCATCGGCGTTAACCGTCGCATCCTTGATGTACGCCGCGACTTCGCTGCGCACGTCGTTGACGACGACGAGACCGCCGATGGCCATGGCGTCGGAGTCGCTGACGTTGTAGCCCTGCGGGATGACCTGCGTCGCCGCGACTTCCTTCCAGTAGCCCAGGTCGCTGTAGTCCTGCGTGCCGAGGTCAAGCGTGTCGGCGGTGCCCATGTACTGGTACACGCTGCCGGCGGCGCCGGCGAGCTTCTTCCACTGCGTGGTGTCGCCGTAGTCCGTGGCGCCCAGGTCGCGCGTGGCGCCGCTTCCGAGGTAGCGGTACGCCGCGCCGGCCTCGCCGCCGACTTTCGCCCACAGCGCGGCGTTGCCGTAATTCTGCGCGCCGAGGTCCACGCGGCCGTCCGCGCCGAGATACCGGTACACCGCCCCGGCCGTGCCGCCGCCGTCGTAGTCGTCGGCGAGCTGCACGAAGTCGCCGTTCACCAGCAGGCGCCGGCCCGAGTCGCTGGTGAGCTTCTCCACGGCATAGTCGTCGGCGAGCACCACGGTGTCGCCGGTGACGAGCGACGTCAGCCCGTCGCCCGAGGTGTAGTCCCCTGCGATGTAGTCGTCGGCGATGCGCACCTTGTCGCCGAACTCGAGCGCGCGCGTGCCCTCGTCGGTGTTGAAGTCGGCCGGCACGAAGTCGTCGATGGTCTCCTGCAGCACCGCCGCGCCGCCGTCGTTGCTGGTGGTCGACGAGGAGACGATCTTGCTGTTGGCGTAGATGCCCGCGTTGTCCGCGGCCGTGATCGACACGCTGCCGCCGGGGGCAAGCGGCGCGGTCGGCGAGTCGATGTAGGCCTGCGCGGTGCTGTTCACCTTGTTGCTGGCGAGCACGCCGCCGATGCCCTTGCCCGTGGCATTGAAGAGCGCCGACGCCGTAGAGGTCGCAGCGTTGCTCACAGTGGCGTTCAGCTGCGCTTCCGACAGGGCGGTCAGCGTGAGATCGCCGGCGACGTCGAGCGCCGAATCGGCGATGTACGCGCGGGTCGCGGCCGGCTGCGCGCCGTCGAACGCTTCCGACAGCAGCGGGTCGCCGAGCAGCGCGTCGATGGCGTTGAAGAGCACGTTCTGGGCCTTCCAGCCCAGGGTGTTGAAGGCGAGCGTCACGCCCACGGCCGTGTCGCCCGAGGCCGAGGCGGTGAGGACCGTGGCGTCGATCGCCGAGGTATTGCGCGCCTCCAGGCTGAGCTCGCCCGTGGTCGTGGTGACGTCGCTCTGGTCGATATAGGCCTCGGCCGAGCTCAGCACCAGGTTGGTGACCACCTGCCCGCCGCCCGAGATGACCGTGCCGGTGCCGTAGGCGCTGCCGCCCGAGGCCGTGAGATTGGTCTCGACGAACGCCTCCAGGGTGGCGTCCTCGAGCGCGGTGAGCGAGACGCTGCCCGCGCTGACCGTGACCTGCGCCAGGTAGGCGGCCACGCTGCTGCGAACGTCGTTCAGCACCACCGACGCGCCGTAGGCGCGCGCGTCCGAATCGGTGAGGTTGCCGAAGTTCGGGAACAGGTCCTCGAGGTCGTCGGCGCCGCCGGTGAGCTTCTGCCATTTCGCGGCGTCGGCGTAATTCGCGCTGCCCAGGTCGAGCGACTCGCCCGCGCCGATGTACTTGTAGACCGCGCCGTCGTCGCCCGTGCCGGCGTAGGCGGCGCCCAGGCGCACCCGGTCGCCTTCGGCGAGCGTTTGCGTGCCCGAGGCCGTGGTGTACTGGTAGCTGTCGGGCAGCAGGCCTTGCAGGAGCTGCGTGACGGCGTCGAGGTTGTTGGTGGTGATGGCCGAGGCCACCATGCGGCTGTTGGCGTCTATGCCCGCCGCGTCCGTGGCCGACACCGTGAGCTCGCCGCCGGCGCTGACAGTGAGCGCCGTGCCGCCGTTGTCGATGTAGGCCTCGGCAAGGCTCGACACGCGGTTGCTCGCGAGCACCCCGCCGGCCGCCATGCCCTTGGCGCCGAACTTGGCGGCGATGGCGAAATCGTTCGTGGCGCTGGAGGCCTGCTCGTTGCCGGTGGTGGCGTTCAGCTGCGCCGCCGACAGCGCGGTCAGCGACAGGTCGCCGCCGGCAGCGACCGCCGAGTCCTCGATGTAGGCGCGCGTCGCGGCCGGCAGCTCGTCGGTCAGCAGATCGTCCCCGATCAGCGCGTCGATCGCCGCGAACAGGATGTTGGAGGCGTCCCAGCCGATGCTGTTGAGCGCGACCACCACCCCGACCGACTCGTTGCCGGTCGCCTTGGCGGTGGTGGTGGCGTCGAGCGTCGAGGTGTTCTGCGCGAGGAAGGCCACGTCGCCCGCCGCGGCGGTGACGCTGCTGCCGGTCGCGAAGGCGTTGGCGTGGCTCTGCACCTGGTTGGTGACGACGACCCCGCCCTTGTTGTCGGTGGACGAGATCAGGCTCGAGTCCACCGCGCTCAGGCTCGCGCTCTCGGTCGCGCTCACGCCGATCGCGCCTCCGGCGGTGAGCACCGTGTCGTCCACGTAGGCATCGACCGCGCCGCGCACGTCGTTGCGCACCACCAGGCCGTAGAACGTCTTGGCGGTGCCGGTATCCAGGCCGAACGCCTTGGCCGCGGTGGCCGCCATCTTGTCGGAGATGAGATTGGTGTCGTCGATCTCCTTCCAGTACTCGAAGTCGGCGTAGTCCTCGGCGCCCAGGTCGCGCGTCTGCGCGCTGCCCATGAACTGGTAGACCAGCTCGCTCGCGTCGTCGCGCACCAGGTCGCCGAATTCGAGCGCCTGGCTGCCCGAGCGGTTGGTGTACTGGTACTCGGTCTTCAGCTGGTTGACGAAGTTGTTGAGCAGGCCGGCGCCGATGTCGTTGACGCGCTTGGCCGACGTGCCCATCGTGGAGAGCGCGTCGATCGCCGCCGAATCGGTCGCCGTGACCGTCACGCCGCCGCCGGCGCCGACGCTCATGTCGCCGTCGGAGGCGTCGGTGTCCTCGATGAACGCCGCGGCGAGGCTGGATACCTTGTTGCTCGCGAGGACCCCGCTTGCGCTCATCGCCGAGGCGCCCTGGAAGGCCACCGCGAGCGCCGTCGCCTCGTTGCCGACCGTGGCGTCGAGCGAGGCATCGGACAGCGCCGTCAGGCGCAGATCGCCGCCGGCGTCGACCGTCGAGTCCCGGATGTAGGCCTGGGCGCGCGCCGGGCGCTCGTCGCCGAAGGTCGGATCGACCTTCTGCCACCGCGCGGTGTCGGTGGCGTAGTTCTGGGTCGTCGCGCGCAGGTCCACCGGGCCGGTGAGCGCCGGGCCGAGGTAGCGGTAGATCTCCCCGCCGGTGGTCTTGACCCGGTCGTGCTCCGCCAGGCCGTCGGCGGTCTCGCTCTCGTCGTAGTCGAACTCGACGTCGGACAGGCCGATCAGCGCGTCGAGCGCGTTGAACAGCAGGTTCTGCGTCTCCCAGCCGAGCGAGTTGAAGGCGAGCACGATGCCCACCGAGTTGCCGGCCGAGGTGGTCGCGCTCAGGGTCTCGGCGGTGATGCTCGAGGTATTGGCTGCGTCGAGGGCGACGTCGCCGTCGCCCGTGGTGGTCACGCTGCTGTCGACGATGTAGGCATCCGCGGCGCTTTGCACCGTATTGGTGGCGATCGTGCCGTTGGCCGCGGTCGAGGCGCCCTTGCCCGTGAACGAGCTGCCGCCGGAGGACTCGACCGAGGCGTCGGCGCTGGCCTGGAGTGTGGCGTCCTCCAGCGCGCTGAGCGACACCTCGCCCGCGTTGACGGTGAGCCCCGACAGGTAGGCCTGCACGGCGCTCCTCAGGTCGTTCAGCACTACCACCCCGCCGCCGGCGACCGAGTCGGAGCTCGTGACGTTCAACCCCTCGGGAATCAGCTGCGTGCCGAGCCACTCCTTCCAGTAGCCCAGGTCGCTGTAGTCCTGCGCGCCCAGGTCCAGCAGCTGCGTGGTGCCCATGTACTCGTACACCGCGCCCGCGTTGCCCCCGCCGGCGTAGTCGTCGGCCAGGCGCACCTTGTCGCCGAAGCGGATCGTGCGCCCGCCCTCGCTGCTCTCGAAGTCGGCCGGGACGAAGTCGCTGATCGACTCCTGCAGCGCCGCCACGCCGCCGTCGTTGGTCGTGATCGAGGAGGACACCAGCCTCGAGTTGGCGTAGATCCCCGCCGCGTCGCTCGCCGAGAGCGCCACCGCGCCGCCCGCGCTCACCTGCCCCGCGTCCGCCACGCCCGCGTAGCCTTCCTCCAGCTCGATGTAGGCATGGGCGCTGCTGCTCACCTTGTTGCTCGCCAGCACCCCGCCGATGCTCCTGCCCGAAGCGCCGTAGAGCGCCGAGGCGGTCGAGCTGGCCGCGTTGCTCACCGTCGCGTTGAGCTGCGCGGCCGAGTCCGCCGTCAGCGTGACGTCGCCTGCGGCATCGATCTTCGAGTTGAGGATGTACGCCTGCGCCCGGGCCGGCTGCTCGCCGTCGAAGGCCTCCGAGATCAGCGGGTCGCCCAGCAGCGCGTCCACCGCGTTGAACAGCACGTTCTGCGACTTCCAGCCCAGCGAATTGAACGCCAGCGCGAAGCTGAAGCCGCTCTCGCCGGTCGACAGCGTGCTCAAGAGCGTCGCGTCGATCACCGAGGTGTTGCGCGCCTCCAGCGCGATCCCGCCCGCGTCGGTCGCGACGTCGCTTTCCTCGATGTAGGCGTCGGCCGCGCTCAGCACCACGTTGGTCACGATCTGGCCGTTCACCGCCAGCACGCTGCCCGAGCCCCACGCGCTGCCCCCCGAGGCCGTGACGTTGGTCTCGGCCGTGGAGCGGATGGTCGCGCTCTCCAGCGCCCTCAGCGAGACGCTGCCGGCGTCCACAATGGCGTCGGTGACATAGGCGGCGACCGCCGAGCGCACGTCGTTCATCACCACCAGCCCGCCCACCGCGCGCGCGTCGGAGTCGGCGAGGTTGCCCAGGTTCGGGTACAGGTCGTCGAGGTCGGAGGCCCCGCCGGTCAGCTTGGCCCATGGTCCGGCGGCGTAGTTCGTCGTGCCCAGGTCGATCGCCGTGTCCGAGGGGCCGGTGTATTCGTAGATCGCTCCGGTGTCGCCCCCGCCCGCGTAGCTCGCCCCCAGCCGCACCCGCTCGCCCAGCGTCAGCGTCTGCGTCCCCGAGGCGGTGCTGTAGTCGTAGGCGCCCGGGATGAGGAAGTTCTGCGCGATGTCCGTGAGGCCCGCCAGCGTGTTGCTGGTCAGCGCCTGCTGCACCACCGTGCTCGCCGACTCGACCCCGGCGCTGTCCTCGGCGCTGATCGCCACCGCACCGCCCGCCTGGACCGTGCGCGCGCCGCCGTAGCCCTCGCTATAGTCGATGTAGGCGTCGGCGCGGCTGCTCACCTTGTTGCTCGCCAGCCCCGCCCCGCCGCTCACGCCCGAGGCCGCGTACTGGGCGCTGAACACGATGTCCAGCGCCGCCTCGGCGATGCCCTCGTTGCCCAGCGTCGCGTTGATCTGCGCCGCCGACACCGCGTTCAGCGTCACGTCGCCCGCCGCGTCCACCTCGGTGTCGAGCAGATAGGCCGCCACCGCCGCCGGCGCCTCGCCGTTGAAGGCGCTCGAGATCAGCGGATCGCCGATCAGCGCGTCCACCGCGTTGAAGAGAATGTTCTGTGAGTTCCAGCCGATCGAGTTGAACGCCACCACGAAGCTCGTCGTCTCCCAGGCTTCCATGGTGGAGAGCGCCGAAGCGTCGATCTGCGAGGTGTTCTGCGCGTCCAGCGCAACGTCGCCGCCGGTGGTGGTGAGCGTGCTGTCGGTGACGAACGCCTCGGCCGCGCTCAGCACCATGTTGGTCGCGATGATCCCGCCGCCGCCTTCCCAGGGCTGCACCACGCTCGTGTCGGTGGCCGAGATCCGCGCGCTCTCCAGCGCGGCCAGGTTGATCTCGCCCGCGCTCACCACCGCGTCGTCGATCCACGCCTGGACCGAGCTGCGCACGTCGTTGCGGTCCACCAGCCCGTAGTAGCTGCTCGCCGAGCCCGTCAGCCCGTCCTTGTTCAGCGCCAGGCCGATCTGCGAGAGCACCGCGTAGGAGGTCGACTCGGTGACGATATTGGTGGGGGTCAGCTCCTTCCACAGCTCGAAGTCCGAGTAATCCTGGGCGCCGAGGTCGCGGCCCATGCCGAGCGCGGCGGTGCCCATGAACTCGTACACCTTGCCGGCGTTGTCGGCCGCGGCGTAGTCGTCGGCCACGCGCACGCGCTCGCCGAATTGAACGTCCTTCATGCCCGAGTTGCTGGTGTACCGGTAGCCGTCGAGCAGCACGCCCGCGAGGTTGTTGATGAGACCGGCGCCGGCGTCGTTGGTGGGCGCAACCGCCGAAACGAGGTTCGTGTCCGCGCTGATGCCGGCGTCGTCGCGCGCCGTGACCGCGACCGACGCGGCCTGCACGGTGCTGCCGGGCCCCGCGGCGGTGAAATCGATGTGCGCCTCGGCGCTGCTGTTCACCATGTTGCTCGCCAGGATGAACGCCGCGCTCATGCCGCCAGCGCCGAGGAACGCGCTCGGCGCCGAGGTCGCCTCGTTGCCCACGCGCGCGTCGATCTGCGCGGTCGACTCGGCCGTCAGCGTCAGCGCTCCGGCCGCCTCGAGCGTGGTGTCGAACGCGTAGGCTTCCACGCTCGCCGGCCGCGAGTTGGCGAGCGCGTTGGCGATAAGCGGGTCGCCCAGCAGCGCGTCGACCGAATTGAACAGCACGCCCTGCGGCAGCCAGCCGATGGTGTTGAACGCGAGGATCACGCCCACGGCATTGGCGCCGGAGCTGGCCGAGCTCAGCGTGGTGGCCTGGATAAGCGAGGTGTTGCGCGCGGCGATGGCGAGATCGCCCGTCGTGGTGGTCACGGCGCTCGCGGCAACGTGGGCATCGGCCGCGCTCAGCACGAGGTTGCTGGCGATGGTGGCATTCACCGCGAGCGAGGTGCCCTGCCCGGTGAAGGTGCTGCCGCCCGAGGATTCGGAGGTGTTGTCGGCGGAGGCGCGGATGACGGCGTTCTCGATGGCGGACAGGCTGACCGAGCCGGCCGCCACCGTCGCATGCTCGATCCAGGCCTCGACGCTGCCGCGCACGTCGTTCAGCACCACCATGCCGCCAAGGGCCATCGATCCGGACTGCGTGACGTTGATGCCCTGCGGGATGACCTGCGTCTCGGGCACCTCCTTCCAGTAGCCGAGATCCGCGTAGTTCTGCGCGCCGAGATCCAGCGCGGCGGCGGTGCCGAGGTATTCGTAGACGCTGCCCGGGGTGCCGCCGATCTCGCGCCACAAGGCCGTGTCGCCGTAGTCCTGGGCGCCCAGGTCGCGCGTGCCGCTCGCACCGACGTAGCGGTAGAGGCTGCCGGCGTTGCCGCCGAGCTTCACCCAGGAACCGCTCGCGTAGTTCTCCTGCGAGAGGTCGCGGCTCGCGCCCGGACCGGTATAGAGATAGACCGCGCCCGCCGCGCCGCCGTTGTCGTAGCCTTCCAGCACCCGCACCGTGTCGCCGGCCGCGATCAGCCGCTCGCCGTACTCGGTGTCGAAGTCGGCGTCGAGATAATCGCCGGCGACCTTGACCTGGGCCCCTGCAGTCAGCGCCTGGTCGCCGTGGTTGGTCGTCCAGTCGGCGTCGACGTAGCCGGATTCCACGCGCACCTTGTCGCCGAATTGAACGTTCTGCGGCGCGGGGGTCGCGGTCGTGTAATCGGCGTGCGCCTGCGCGCCCACGGCCGCATCGGCAAAACGCAGCCCGCCGTCGTTCGTGGTGATGGACGAGGCGACGATCTTGCTGTTGGAATAGATGCCGGCATCGTCCGACGCGAGGACGGAAATCGCGCCCCCGGCGCTGACGTCCTCCGCGCCCGGGACGTGCGCGTAGCCGTCGGAATAGTCGATCCAGGCCTCGGCCGAGCTCGCGATCTTGTTGCTCGCCAGCACCCCGCCGATCGCGCCGCCGAAGGTGCCGAAGAGCGAGGAGGCGGTGGTCTCGGCGGCGTTGCTGAGCGTGGCGTTGATCTGCGCCGAGAGCCTCGACTCGATGGTCAGATCGCCGCCGGCGTCGGCGTCGGTGTCGAGCAGGTAGGCGCGGGTGCGGGCGGGGGTGCTCTCGCCGAAGGGCAGGATTTCCTCGATCCAGTCCTTGGCGGGGTCGCCGAGAAAATCCTCGATCGAGGCGAGCAGCACGTTGGCCATGTCCCAGCCCACGGCATTGAAGGCCACGCCCGAGCCGAACGCGAGGGCCGGGCTCGGATGGAGGGCGCCGGACAGCGCCGTCGCCTGGCCCTTGACCCTGGAGTCGATCGTCGCCGCGTTCTCGGCGGCGAGGGAGATGCTTCCCGCACTGGTCGCCGTCAGCGTGGAGGCTTCCGCGTAGGCCTCGACGTCGCCGTTGACGACGTTGATGGCGAAGATGTTGGCGGCGGCGAAATTGGTGCCGCTGGCGGTGAGCGTCGAGGTGGCGTCGAGCGCGGTTCGATTCTGCGCGGTGATGCTGATGGAGCCGCCGGTCACTGCGATGGTCGAGCCGGTGACATGGGCGCCGACATCCCTTCGGATGTCGTTTAGGCTCGCTCGATCGCCTTCGCCATGGGAGGTGGCTGCGTAGGACGATTCATCGATGGCGGCGAGGGTCACCCCCGCCGCGCCCGCCGTCACCGTGCTGTCGTCGACATAGGCCTGCACGACGCCTCTGGCCGTGTTGCTGTTTTCCTCGGCGAGGGCGGCGTACGCCGAGGAATTCCCGGCGCTCACCTCGAGCCCGGCGACGTCGAGATCCGCGTTCTCGACGTAAGCGAGGAGCGTCTCCCGCGCGAAGGTGGTCGATTTGTATTCCAGGAAATCCGAGAAGACTTCCCCGGTAACGTTGCCGAGATTTTGCGCCGAGACCTTGACCAGCCCGGCCGCGCTGCCGCCGGCGTCGTGCAGCGTGGTGCGCAGGCTGGCGTCGCCGATATAGGCTCTGGTGTCCCGGTTGAGGCCGATCTTGCCCTGGACGAAATCGGAATCGGTCAGGTCGGCGAGCGTTCCCGTGGTGATGCTGCTGCGGACGTTGGTATTGTCGAGCGCCCGGACCAGGACGCTCGCCGCTTCCGCCGGCGATATGGCCGCGGTGCCCACCACGATCTGCGCACCGCCCTCGATGCTGGCGATGGTGGTGATCTCGATCGGATTGTCATGCGTTTCGACATCCGCGCTGCCGATCGCGGCGGCGTCGAGCAGATCGGCGTAAGTGAGCTCATCGCCGAGCGGGCCTCCCGGCGCCTGGCTGAACGACTTGCCTTGCAGAAGCTCGGTCAGCAGCGGCACCGGATACGAGTGGCTGTCGACGAAGCTCGCCGACCCGGGCTGGAACGGCTGGGTCGGGTTGAGATACAGGTCGAGATCGCCGGCCGGCGCGTCGTAGCCGAGGATGCTGGTGGTGTGGAACACGACCACCCGATCCGCATCGTTGGCATCGAGCCGCCGCTCCAGGGGCTTCTCGCCGGCGCCCAGGGTCGCCTCGAAATAGGGGCCCGCCGGATCCAGCGCAAAGACCCGCGCGATCGAATTTCCGGTGCGCGCTCTGTACTGATCGGCGGCGATCCCGCTGATCTGGCCGCCCAGGCTGTGTCCGATCAGGGTAGTGGTCGCGGCATCGATCCCGAGATCGTCGAGAAACTCCGCCAGCAAGCCGCCGATCTCGAAGGTGTCGTCCGCCGGTATCGGGTAGATGGGGTTCTTGGCCTTCTCCGACCAGTCCGTAAAGACGACGTTGGCGTCGGGATCGATCTGCTTGAGCGAGTTGAACAGATCGATCCAGTCCTCGAGGGCATCCACCCCGCCGCGCCAGCCGTGCGTAACGACGTATGTGGCCTTGCTCGCATCGACGGCGGTGTCGTCCCAGAGGTAGAACTTCGCCGGGCCGTCCTGCTCCACCAGCGTAAGGCGGCCGCGCGCCGCCTCGATGGCCGCTGCGCCCAGGCCGCTGGAGCCGGCGGTCGCATCGGTGATATCGACCGAGACATTGGTATTGCTGAGCGCCGATACCGTCAAGGTCCCTGCCTGGACCCTGGCGCCGGAGCCGATCTGGGCGCTCGCGCTCGACCTCGATTCGACCCCCACCGACGTGCCGGAAGCATCCACGTCGATGGTGTTGTTCACCGTCGCTTCCAGGGTCAGCGCACCGCCGACCTCCACGTCTCCCTCGACCAGGATGCGCGCGCCGAGGTCTATGGCAGAGGGGCTGGAGGATCCTGCGATATGGCTGTCGGCGACCGCGGTGAGAGCGACACTGCCGGCCGTCCGGAGCCGGGTGCTGCCGGGCACGAAGATGTCCTCGGCAACTACGCTCAGATCGGCACTGCCAAGATCGACGGAATCGATGGTAACGGCATCGCTTCCCCCCAGAGCGTCGATCGCGAGGGACTGCAGCCCGCCTTTGGAGAACGACACGCTCTCCATCGTGCCGGTGGTGCTGCGCACGCGCAGCGTGGCCGCGTCCTGCTCGTCGAGCACCAGCATGTCGTCGCCGCTCGTCCCGTGCAGTACGACGTTCGGCACGCCGGTGATCTCGATCGGCTCGAGTCCGGCGTAGGCGAGCAGCATGCCGTCGAAGCTGAGCGTGCCGGAGTCGGGCCCGCTGGCGGTCGCGGTGACGGTGTTGAATCCGGTCGCGTCGACGTGCAGCGTGTCGAAGCCGCCCGCGCCGCCGTCGATGCCGCCGCTGACGCTGCCCCCCGGCGTGAAGGTGAAGCTGTCCTGGTTGCCGTCCGCCCCGATCAGGTACTCGATGGCGGAGAACTCGATGTTCCACACCGAGCCGGAGTCGGCGCCGTCCACGAGCCAGGCGGCGTTTCCGGGCGCCCCGGTGGTGAGGTCGATGAACTGCAGGCTGTCGGCGCCGCCGAGGCCGTCGAGCTCGACGCCCAGGAGGCCGATCTCCTGGTTGCCGTAGGTCTGCGACCACTCGCCCAGGTTGAGATCGACGATGGCGCCGCCGTCTTCGGCGGTGCCGAGCAGGCGCACCACGAGGCGGTCGGCGCCGTCGGTGAGCTGGGCGCTGAGCACGCCGCTGTTGACGGCCGCCATCGGGTCCGCCGACAGCAGCAGCCGCGGCTCGAGCACCTCGAACAGCAGCTTGCGGCGCGAAGGCGGCTTGGGCCTGTGGGGCCGGGCGTGCGGGCTGCAGCGCGAGCGCCAGACATGCGCTAGCGACCTCAGGGCACCATCAACGGCGCGAGCCCAATCCATACGCCTCACTCCTCCACCGAGTTCGTTTTTGGTGTCGACTGCTCGGTTGATGCGTACTGCTGGATGCCGGCAAATATTACAAGGGCGTGAACTAGGTCACAACGGATAGTCGGATGAACTTTTCGTGACCGGATCCGGTGCACCGGCGAGCGTGCGCCCGCCGGCCGGTCACGGCAAAAGAAAACTGCGTGCGCTCAACGCGCTGCGATGGAAAGCTAACGCTTTCTCGCAGCTTTCTCGGACTCGGCCGGCTTGCGGACCTGGGCGTCGGCTGCGGGCGCGGGTTTCGCCTCGCTGTCCGGCTGCTTCGGCGCAGCGCCGGTGAAGCGCTCGCGCATCGCGGCGAAGTTGCGCATCGAGTGCAGGTGCGCATAGACGAGCTCCAGCTCGTCGCTCCTCGCCATGTCGGCGAGCTTCTCGCCCGACAGCGTCTTCAGCCGGCCGCGGTTCACGGCCATGAAGCCGGTCAACGCCAGGCGCTCGCCGGTGTCGAGGGTCACCTGAGCGCGCATCGGCTCGAGCAGGTTCAGCTCCTGCAGCTTGTTGCAGAACGCCTGCGTGCGGCGGAACTCGACCTGGTAGCTTTGCAGGAATTTCAGGACGTTATCGACGTAGGGCGAGGGCTTGCCCTCGCCGTCGAAGAGCTTCTCGCCGCGGCCTTCCTGGTTGAAGCCCGGGAAGCCCTCGTCGATGCACAGCAGGAAGTTCTTGCCCTCGTCCTGGCTGGAGAAGACAAACGGATAGCGCCGCAGGAACGCGGGAACGTACTTCGCCTGCCAGCCGCCCAAGGGCCCGAGGTACAGGTTCTCCTGCTCGCGCATGCCCAGGATCACCGCCGGCATGACCGCTTCCTCGTTGCCCGCGAACACCACCGCGTACTCGGCAGCGGCCGCCGGGAACTCCACCGCCATCAGCGGCACCGAGTTCACCCTGCGGCTGAACGCGAAGTCGTTGCCCACCTCGACCGACCAGTTCGCGTGCCGCGTCTTCGACACCGGCACCGCGGTTTCATAGATCAGCTGCTTTGCCGCCATTTCATTCTCCCGAATGTTGAAGAAAAATTATCGCACCGGTCTCGGCCGCACACCGGTGCCGATGCCCGGGAAGCGGGCGCTGCAGCGGATGCCGGCCGGAATTCCGTGGCCGCGGTTCGGCAGCTCCAGGCGCACGCCGAACGTGCCGCTCGCCGCGTCGAGCAGCCGGTCGATCACCTTCACCCTCGCGGTGTGACGCGAGCCCGCGGGAATTTCCGGCACCACCTCGATCTCCATCCCGAGCTTCACTTTCCCGTACGCCGCCGCGGGCAGCAGCACCTCGACGTGCAGCGTGTCGATCTCGGCGAGCTTGAGCATCGGCTTCCTGCCCACGCCGGCCTCGGCGAGCTCGCCCGGGTGCTGCATGCGCTCGACCACGATGCCGTTCACCGGGCTGCGGATGGTCTTCAGGCGGATGATCTCGTTCTGCCGCGCGAGCTCGAGCTCGGCGAGCCTGCGGTTGTCGCGCGCATCGAGCAGCTCCGACTCGGCCAGCCGCCGCTCGGCCACCGCCTCGTCGCGCGCCTGCGCCGAAAGATAGTTCTGCCCGTGGAGATCCTGCGCCCGCTCGAATTTCTTGGTGCTGAACTCCAGGCGCGATTCGCCGGAGCGCACCGCGCCTTCCATCTCCGAGCGCTGCCTTGCGATCGCGGCCGCAGCGCGCTCGAGCGAAGTGTCGAGCACCGCGAGCTCCTGGCCCTTGCGCACGATGTCGCCGCGGTCGACGTTGACGCGGTCGATCAGGCCCTCGATCGGGCTGCGCACCTCGATCACCTGCCTGGGCTCGATGATGCAATCGAAGTCGCCGGCGACAGCCGCCGTCCCGAGGAAGCCGAGCGACAGGATGAAAACCTTCGGCACTACTCCCCTTTCCCCGCGAACGCGAGCGCGGTGTCGAGCCGCCGGTCTTGCTGCATGGTAACGCGCCGGTCGTGCGCGTTGGCCGCTTCGGCCGAGCTTTGTGCGGCGGTCCTCAGCACGCCCGCGCACCACGCCGGCAGCCTTTCCCGGTAGAGCTTATCCATGGACTCGGCAAGACCGGCCGCATGCCGGCGGAAGAGGTCGTCCTCCAGGCTCACGATCGCCTCGTGCGACCCGGGATCGCCCTGCCGCGCGCAGCGCCCGAAGAGCTGGCGGTCGATCCGCTTCGACTCGTGGAACTCGGTAAGAATCACATGCAGGCCGCCGAGCGGGACCACCTCGGGCGCGAGCTTGATGTCGGTGCCGCGCCCCGCCATGTTGGTCGCCACCGTCACGCGGCGCGGCTCGCCGGCGCGCGCGACGATGCCGGCTTCCTCGCTGTCCTGCCTTGCATTCAATACAACGTGGTCTATACGCGAAGAGATCAGGATGCGGCTTAGTTCCTCCGACGCTGCAACCGAGCGGGTGCCGACGAGCACCGGGCGGCCCGAGCGCGTCTCGCGCGCGATGGCGTCGGCGACCGCGCTCCATTTTTCATCGCTGGTCGCGCAAAGCCGAGTGCCGAGATCTCTGCGCTGCGGCGGGCGATTGGTGGGCACGCGCGCCGTCTTCAATCCGTAGACCGCGTCGAGCTCGGGCGCCACTTCGGTCGCGGTGCCGGTCATGCCGGCGACCTTGAGATACCTGCCGAAGAGGCGCTGGTAGGTGATGCGCGCGAGCGTGGAGCGCCGCCCCGTGACCTCGCAGCCTTCCTTCACCTCGACGAGCTGGTGCAGGCCGCGCTCCCAGGAGCGGTCGGCGAGCACGCGGCCGGTGTACTCGTCGATGATCTGCACCTTTCCATCGCGCACCATGTAGTGCGTGTCGAGCTCATGAAGGTGCAGCGCCGAGAGCCCCTGCTGCGCCAGCTCTTCGCGCGCGCGCATCGAGCGCCACGCCGGCGGCAACGACTTCGCCAGCTCTCCCAAGCGCGTGCGGCCCTGCTCCGTCAATCGCACCGCACGCTCGGCGCGGTCGATCTGGAAATCGTCGGGTTCGAGCTTCCTGCAGATCTCGAGGGCAGCGCCGTAGAGCTCCTTGTCGCCATCGGCATCGGATGCGCCGGAGATGATGAGCGGTGTGCGCGCCTCGTCGATCAGCACGCTGTCGGCCTCGTCGACGATGGCGAAGTGCAGGCCGCGCAGCAGCAGGCGGTCGAGGCGCTCGCCGCGCCCGAGCAGCTTCTCGAGCAGCAGGCGCCCCTGCCCGGTGCGCCCCTGCAGCGTCAGGCTGTCCCGCAGATAGTCGAAGCCCAGATCCTTGTTGGTGCAATAGGTGATGTCCGCCGCATACGCCGCCCTGCGCTCCGCGGGCGACTGGCCGTGCCGCGTCACGCCCACCGTCAGGCCGAGCGCCTCGTACACCGGGCGCATGCCGTCCCCGTCGCGCTGCGCGAGGTAGTCGTTGACCGTCACGACGTGGACCGGCATTCCGGCGAGCGCGGCGCTCGCCGCGGGCAGCGTGGCGGTGAGTGTCTTGCCCTCGCCGGTCTCCATCTCTGCCAGCATGCCGGCGAGCATGACGTGCCCGCCCATCAGCTGGACCGGGAAATGGCGCATGCCGAGCGTGCGCTCGGCCGCCGCACGCACCAGCGCAAAGGCGCGCGCCGCGAGCTCGGGCCGAAAGCCGTGCCGCAGCAACGGCGCCCGCAGCTCCTCGGCCGCCTCGCCCAGGTCCGAAGGAATCCGAATTCCCTCGACCAGGTCCGCCACCCGCCCCGCCTTGCGCAAAGCGGTGCTGAACGGCCGCTTCAGCCGCGAGGTGAGCGCGAGAAGATGGCGATCGAGCGCGCTGTCGCGCGGGTCGGAGCGCTCCGCGTAAGCCGCGCAGGCGCGCTCAGACATTGAACCTCGCGAGGAAGGCCTGCCGCAGGCGGCGGTACCACTGCGCGGCGAGCGGCTCGGGCTGCAGCACGAAGCGCACGTAGGCGCGGCCGCCGAAGCTTGCGCTGCGCGCCTGGGGCGGCAGCTCGAGGTCGAACTGGAAGGTGCTCATCATCGCCTTGCCGCCCTTGGGGTCGCGCGGGTCGGCGGCGAGCGCGCCGCCGCCCTGGCTCGACAGGGCAGAGCTCGGCAGCTCCTCGCGCGCCGCCGGCACCTCCCGCACCACGGGCGCCGGATAGACCTCTTCCATGCGCTCGGCGAGGCGCACGTCCGCGCGCGCGAGGCGGCTGCGCACGAGATCGATGTCGTCCTGCGACACCACCGCGCGCACGATCCCGCGGCCCTGCTCCTGCGTCACGTAGCCGATGAGCTCGCCCTTGCGCAGGAACCTTCCCGGCAGGTCGTCGGCGCGCGCCAGCACGAACCGGCCCTTGACCGCGCTGCGCGCGGTGAGCTGCTCTACCCGCTCGAGGATCCGGTCGCGCGCCGCTTCCTCGCGCGCGAGCTCCTGGCGCGTGAGCTCGGCCTGCACCCGCTCGGCGAACCGCTGCTGGTCGAGGCGCGCTTCCAGCTCCGCGACGCGCGCGTCGGCGACCGCGAGCTGGGCGAGGATCAGCGGGTCGTGGCTCTCGACCAGGACCATTCCGGGCTCGACCTCGCGGCCGGGTACGGCATGAACGGCGCGGATGAAGCCGTCGGCGCCCGCGCGCACGTTCGCTTCCTCGGGCAGCCACACCACGCCCTCCGTAATGATGCGCGAGGGCACCGGCACGACCGTCAACACCAGCACGAGCGCGGCGGCGATGCCCGTACACGCGATGACGGCTCTCTTTCGCGCGCGGCCGCGGCGCGGCAGGCCGAGGAGGTAGCCGAGGAATTTGCCGAACGGCAGCAGGAACATGCTGAACACGCCCCAGATCGCGAGCGCCACGCCGATGAAGAACCATTCGGCGGCGATGTAGAACACGATCGCGACCAGCACCAGCATCCGGTACACGAATGCAGCGGGGGCGTAGAACACGAGCCAGCCGAGCTCGCCCGGCGCCTGCGCCGGGCGCTCCGCATCGCGCATCCGGAAGAGATAGCACTCGGCGAGGTAGCGCCAGTAGCGGTTGGCGCGCTGCGCGAGGTTCGGGATCTCGATCAGGTCGGACAGGATGTAGTAGCCGTCGAACCTCAGCAGCGGGTTGGCGTTGAACACGAGGGTCGAGATGCCGGCGATCAGCATGATGTTGAACGCGACCGCGCGCAGCACGCCGGGCTCCGCCGCCACCCAGACGAACATGGCGAGCGCGGCGATGAAGATCTCGACCAGCATTCCCGCGGCGCCGACCAGGGCGCGGCGCCACTTGCTGCGAAAGCCGCTCGCCGCCGAGGCCTCGACGTAGGGCACCGGCGTGAACACGAGCAGGATCAGGCCCATGTCGTGGACTTCGCCGCCGCCGAGCTTGGCGGCATAGCCGTGCCCGAGCTCGTGGGCGAGCTTGATGAGCGGAAAGCACAGCCACAGGAGGATCAGGTTGTGCGTCGCAAGCACGCGGTCGGCGAGGTTCTCGGTCAGCTCGGGCCAGTGCAGCGCGGCGAGCGCGATGCCGAAGGCTACGGTCGCGCAGTACACGAGAGTGCCGAGCCAGCCGAACAAGGGCCGTATGAAGTGAATGGTGCGGCCAAGAAAGCGGTCGGGGTCCCACAGCGGGAAGCGGATGCTGAACGGGCTCTTCCATTTGGACGCGCGCCGCTGGCGCTCGTGGCGCGCGAAGCGCTCGAAGAGCTCGGCCGAGTCCGGGTTGGCTTCGCAGTGCAGGAGGTCCGCCGCGTGCAGCTGCGAGAGCAGGCGGATCACCTCGTCCTGGCTCGGCGTGTCGTCGCCGAGCTGCTCGACCGCCTCCTGCCAGACCTGGTCCATGCTGCGCCGGCCGTCCATCAGGCCGAGCAGCTGCCAGGTCTCGGGCGAGAAGCGGTTGAAGCGGCCCGACGCCGGATCCTGCACCACGTACCAGACCTCGCCGCGGAAGCGGTGGCGCCGCACGCGCGCCTGCGCCTTGAGCCTCGGCCGCAGCGCGGCGAGCCGGTACCAGAGCGGACTGAGGAAGGCCTCGCCGCTCACGGCATCCAGGCCCAGAGCCAGAGGCGCAGCCAGTTGGTGAAGTTGCGCGTCCAGATCCAGGCGAGGCGGCGCTCGCCGGCGGCGATCTTGCCGACGCCTTCCATTCCCGGGCGCAGGCCCGCGGGCGCCTGGTCGAGCTCGGCCTCGACGCGGAAGAAATTGCGTCCTTCCTGCGGCGTCGACACCGAGGTGATCGACTTCACCGTGAATTCGAGCGGCGCGCCGAGCAATCCGGTCAGCGCGAGCTCGCCGCGCTGGCCGAGGCTCACGTGCGAGATGTCGCGCTCGTCGACCTGCAGCACCACGCGGTAGGAATCGAGCGGCGCGAGCTCGAAGAGCACCTTGCCCTGCTCGACGGGCGCGCCGAGGAGCTGCGACAGGTCGCCCGAGACCACCACCGCGTCGAAGGGCGCGACCAGGCGCGTGCGCCCGAGCTTCTCCTCGGTGAGCGCGAGCTGCGCCTCGGCCTGCGCGAGCTGCGCCGCGAGCACGCGCGACGCCGAGCGCTCGTGCTTGGCGAGCGCCTCGCGGTACTTGCGCTCGACCTGCTCGCGCTCGCTGTCCCAGCGCACGCGCTCCAGGCGCAGGTCGCGGTCGTCGAGCGACGCGAGGAGCTGGCCTTTGCGCACGGTGTCGCCGGCGCGCACCTGGGCTTCGGCCACGTAGCCCTGGAACGGCGCGACGGCCGCGCGCTGCGTGGCCCCCTCGACCACCGTCTTCGCCGTGACGCGGAACGTGCCGTCTGCCGTTGCAAGAAAAACAAGCCCCAGAACCGCAAGCAGCGTCAAAACCTTCATCGCGGGCCGGCGCGGATCGGCGAGCTTGCCGCCCCATCCCGCGACGAGGTCCACGGCGCGGCCGCGGAACCAGCGCTCGGCGTCGAGCTTGGCCTCGAGCACCGGGCCGAGCAGCTCGCCCGCCACGCGGCACAGCTCGACGACGGCAGCGTCGAACGCGGGCCCGTTGTTGCGCTCGAAGGTGAGCGCGCCGATCGCGCCGCCGCGGCTCGCGAGCGGCACGGTCAGCACCGCGGCGGCGCCCGCGCGCGCGGCGAGGTCGCGCTGCGCCACGATCACCTTGCCGCGCACGAGCGGGGCAGGCGGATAAGCGATCGCGGCTTCCTGGTCGATGGCTTCCTCCATCGCGTTCTCGATGGTCTCGACGAGCTGGGTCTTGCGGTCGAACCACGCGGTGCGCGAGATGGCGCGCAATTCGAGCCGGCCGCGTCGCTGCAGGCCCAGGCTCACGCGATCAGCGGCGACCCGGGTGGCGAGCTCGTTCACCACCGCGATCGCCGCCTGCTCGAGCGAGGCGTGCTCCTGCGCGGCGTGGATGAGATCGAGCCCGGTCGCGGCGCGCTCCAGCAGCTCGCGGTCGCGCTGCGCGCGGTGCCGGCGCCGCAGCGACTC
>Ga0326597_10002120_pt1 | contig 30275 bp, 26 predicted proteins | sample RVTome_12_FD_203789 | JGI IMG/M metagenome (GOLD analysis project Ga0326597, IMG submission 203789) | Soil microbial communities from uranium-contaminated site in the Upper Colorado River Basin, Wyoming, United States - RVT100D185 | ecosystem: Environmental > Terrestrial > Soil > Contaminated >...
GCATGCACCGTGAGCTACGGCGGCAAGACCATCAAGAGCTGCATGATGCTGGCCGCCCAGGCCGACGGGGCCGAGATCGAGACCGCCGAATCGCTGGCCTCCCCCGGCGGTGACCTGTCGGAGCTGCAGGAGTCCTTCCGCGCCAATCACGCCCTGCAATGCGGCTACTGCACATCCGGGGTCCTGATGAGCGCCCGCTTCCTGCTGGAACGCAACCCCAGCCCATCGGATGAAGAGGTGCGCGAAGGGATCAGAGGCAACATCTGTCGTTGCACCGGATATGTGAACATCGTCAAGGCCATCGGGGCGATCGGGCGAGAGGAGGTGTCGGCATGACCGCTCCAGCTCAGAAGACCATCGAGGCACCGACGTTCGTAGGCCAAAGCATGCCGCGCAAGGAGGACGAACGTCTTCTCAAAGCGCAGGGGTCGTTCGTTGACGACGAGGGCATGCACCGGATGGGCTACGCCCATTATGTGCGCTCGCCCTATGCCCACGCCAAGATCGTGTCGGTCGACACCTCCAAGGCCGAGGCCATGCCCGGCGTGATCGCCACCCTCACCGGTGACGAGGTGAAGGCTATGACCGAGCCACTGTTCCAGTTCGCCCCCCGGGCGAACGGCCAACAGGTCGTCGAATACCTGCTCGGAGTGGATGTGGTGCGGTATCAGGGCGAAGCGGTCGCCGTCGTGATGGCCGAAACGAGGGAGGTCGCCCGCGACGCGGCCGAGGCCGTCGAGGTCGTCTACGAACCGCTCCCCGTGCTCATCGACGGGGTAGCCGCGGCCGAACCGTCGGCACCCGTCCTCCACGAGTCCCTGGGCGACAACATCGCGTGGAAGGGCCTCTTCGACTGGGGCGACATCGACCTCGCCCTCGAGAATGCCGACCACGTGGTGAAGATCGACAAGCTCCATTTCCATCGTTACTCATCCACCCCGATCGAATGCAACGCGGTCCTCGTCAACTGGGACCCCGGCACCGACATGATCCGGGTCGTGTCCAACAACCAGTTCCCGATGTTCGGCGCGCTCGTCATCGCCCCTTCGATGGGAGTGGGAATCGACCAACTGGATTTCGTATCCCAGGACATCGGTGGGGGCTTTGGGATCAAGATCAACTCCTACACCCATATCGGGGTCCTGGCCCTGCTGTCCCGCAAGGCCGGCCGCCCGGTCAAGTGGACCGAGTACCGCACCGAGCATCACCAGTCGGCCGGTCACGGCAACGAGCGCACCTTCACCGACATCGAGGTCCCGGTCACGGCCGACGGCACGATCCTCGGGTTCAAGATGAAGGCGTTCGACGATGCCGGGGCCTATCTCCACTACGAGCCTCTGGGAGCTGTGATCTGGTCTCAGGTCGTGCCCGGCCCCTACAAGCTCAAGCACGTCCAGGTCGACTACACCGAGACGCTCACCAACAAGTGCCCGGCCGTGCCCAACCGCGGCTACTCACGGATGCAGCACATCTGGTTCGTGGAGCGCATCGTCGACATCGTGGCGCACGAGCTCGGGTTCGACCCCGTCGAGCTGCGCAAGAAGAACTACGTCCAACCCGAGGACTATCCGTACACCACTCCCAACGGGTGCATATACGACTCGGGCGACCTACCCACCGCGCTCGACAAGGTGCTGGAGATGATCGACTATGAGGCGGCCAGGGAGCGCCAGAAACAAGCCGAAGGGACCGGCAAGCGGATCGGTATCGGCATCGGCACCACGCTCGACTCGGGCACCAACAACTTCGGGCAGTCGCGCATCTTGAACCCGGAGCTGCCGTTCTCCGGGAACGGAGAGGCGTGCACAGCCATGCTCGATCTCTACGGGGAGATCATGTTGAAGCTCGGCACCAACCCTCAGGGTCAGGGCCACGAGACCACGGCGGCCCAGGTAGCGGCCGACATTCTCAAGGTGAGCCCCGAGAACATCCGGGTGTGGGCCGGTTTCGACAAGTCACACAGCACCTACATCGGGTTCTCGGGCACCTACGCCAGCCAGTTCGCGGTCACCGGCATCAATGCCGTCATCGGAGCCGTCGAGAAGCTCAAGAGCGAGATCCTCATCGTGGCGGCGGCGGCATTCGGGGTCGGAGTCGACGATGTCGAGCTGGCCAATGGGTCGGCCCGGATGAAGGACAACCACGAGGCGGAGATCCCGTTCATCGGCATCGCCAACATGGTGTTCGCCAACAACGCCACCCTCCCCCACGAGATCGCCACCAGTGTCTCGCTCACCTGCCGCTACGTCTACGTGCCCAAGTTCGAGGTGCCGGACACCGAGAAGAAGTACGGGAACCTGACTCTCACCTACGCCACCCAGACCCACGCCGCCGTGATCGAGCTCGACGAGGAGACGGGCAAGGTCGAGATCCTCGACTACGCAATCGTGGACGACTGCGGGAAACGGATCAACCCCATGGTGGTGGAAGGACAGGTGCACGGCGCCACCGCTCATGGCATCGGTGCCGCGCTCAAGGAGACATTCGAGTACGATGAGGACGGCCAGCTGCTCAATAGCAACTTCCTCTACTACCACGCCGCCACCGCCACCGACGTCCCCCACCTCAAGACGGACCACATCGAGTCGCCGTCTCCGTTCACCGGAACTGGAGCGAAGGGGATGGGTGAGGGCGGCGGGGCGCCCGTGCACACGATCTGCGCCGCGATCCAGGACGCCCTGAGCGGAACGGACGCCATGGTGACCGACTCCCACAACCCTCCCGAGCGGATCTGGCGGATGCTGCATACGCCGGGAGAGCGCGGGGTGACGGTGACCTCGAAGACGTCCGATGGGTAAAGAGCGGAGATCGGCGAGCCGTCTGCAGGCCGGTACGAAGCCAGATGCCGTCGGCTGACTTCACCCGTTCCCTCCAAGTGAGCCGCCCCGCCGACGAGTGCTGGGGTGTGCTCACCGACGTGTCACAGGTGGCCGGGTGGGTCTCGGTAGTGGGGGAGGTACGAGAGCTGGAGCACCTGTCGAGCTACGAGGTGGTTCTCCACGACGAGTTCGGCCCGTTCAAGCTCAATGCCGACCTCGCGGTTCAGGTGACGGATATCGACGAGGGCAGTTCGATTCGTTTTGTCGCCCGTGGCGCCGATCGACAGGTCTCGACCAACATCTCGGTGGACGCCCGTCTCTCTCTGGTTCCAGCCGAGACGGGGACGTCGATCGAGGTCGACGGACGGTGGACCGTGCTGGGGACGGTCGCCACGATGGGCGCAGGCACGATCCGAAAGAAGGCCGACTCGATCGTTGAGGAATTCTTCGCGGCGGCTTCCGCCACCCTCAACGAGTGAGATGACCCTTCACACGGCGTCGTCGTAGACGAAGTGTCGGCCTCGAACCTTTTGGCGGAGCTGACCGCGGGCGATCCTGGCCATACCCCGGCCATACACCGTCCACCAAGGCCTGCCCGTCACCTGACTCACGAACTCCTTGCCGGCCACACGGTCCTTCAACCAAGGGAAGTATCGGTGAGGCTCGTCGAAGCTTTGGAAGAATGCCGCCGCCATGGCTGGATCTGAGAACGCGGAGATGATCGCCAGCTTGCCGGCGGCGTCGAGTGGCTCGAGCAGAACGTTGTTGAACTCGTAGGCCGGGCCTCCGTGAGCTTCGTGGAAGCTTTCGGCCGTCTCGAGCATCCATGCTTCGTCGAATGGCCCCTCAGGGCGGAGGGCGATGGCGTCGACGTAGGAAGCCGCCTGCCGCGAACCGCAGTTCGCGCCCTGACCGCCGACGGGATCGAAGGCATAGGAGGTGTCTCCGAGCGACATCACGAGATGCCCCGACGACGTCCGTCCGACAGGGGCGCGAACGGTGGGGGGGAATTGTCCCCGCAGCCACGAGTGGGGATCGTCGGCTATGGGCTCCATCGTCTTCATCGACTCCCAGTCCCAGGGAGCGAACTCCTGAAGGAGCTGGCGACACGTCGCGAACATCTCGTCGCGCGACCCGATGTCCCGGAAGCGGTCGAGTGGCCCGTTTGCTTTCGCCTCGAAGAGGAGACTCCAGCACGGCCCCGCCGTCTTGTGATAGAACGGCACGTAGAAGAACTCCCCGACGTCTCCGTAGAAGTTGAAGGCAACGGGAGTGAGGCCGGGTAGCCGGTTGGGGAAGGCCGTCCCATCCAGTGCCACGCCGGTGAACAACAACATCCCCAGATGACGCTGGGGAGCGTCGTAGACGCTGCGCACCGGATTGCGCTCGAAGAGCTCAGCCGTGGGGCCCCGGCCGGTCGAGACCAGGGTGAGGTCGTTGGCGGCAGCGATCTCGTCGAGTCGATCGGGATCGACCGGCTGGACGACGACCTTCGCCCCTCCCTTCTCGAGCTGTTCGAGGCGGTTGGCCGACTTGAGCCTCACGTCGACCGCGTAACCGGTGTGACCCTCCAGCGGCGCTCCCACCTGCACCAGCTGTGTGCCCGTCTTTGGGAGGAAGAAGAGGTGGATGCCGTCGCCCGCCGGAGCGCGGTCCTCGAAGGTGTCGACTCCCATTCGTCGCTCGGCTTCCACCGACTGGTTGAAGAGGTAGGCGATACCCGTGGGGGGGCCGTCGTCGAGGATCGACTGGGCGGTTCGGTCGCTGTAGAACGTGACCTCGTGCCCCAGGTTCATCAGGCCCGCCGCGGCAAGTGTCCCGGCGTGTCCAGCTCCGATGATCGCAAACCGGCTCATCTGCTTTGTCCTTCCCTTGTGGTCTGTCGCGTCAAATAGTGTGCGCGTGTCTCCGAGCCATCGGCGTCATCTGACAAGGAGAAGCGCGCAGTCGCAGCGAGCTCATGTGAGGCCCCGCGCCACCATGAGACCGGAAACCCCGCCAAGGCCTGGGCCCGGATGGGTGGAGGCGCCGATGTGATAGAGGTCCCGCACCGGCGTCTCGTGATTCTTCGCCCCTCCGAGCGGCCGCCACACGAGGAACTGATCCAGCGTGCACGCCCCCGAATAGGGGTCCCCTCCCACCAGGTTGATGTTGAGACCCTCCAGGTCAGCGGGCGAGAAGACCTTCCTTCCCATCAGGGAGCGGTCGAGATTGGCGATGTGCTTTGACAGACGCTCCTGGATTCGGTCGGCGTAGGCCTCGCTGACTTCTTCGGTCCAGAGGCCATCGGAGCCGGTGGAGATCTCTCCGGCGGCATCCCCCTTGATGCGCGACGGCAACTCCTGGAGCTGGATCCACAAGATCGAAGCCCCCTCCGGGGCACGGGACGGGTCGATCACGGTGGGTTGGCCCACCACGACCGTTCCCTCCGCCGGCAGCAGACCACGCTCAGACTCGTTGACCGCACGCGAGACGGCGTCGAGACCGGAGGTGAGATGGATGAGCACTGCGTCGGCCACGTCCGGCGACGACCACTCCGGCTTCTCGGTGAGGGCGAAGTGGATCTGCATGTCGGCGCGGCCGTACCGGTAGGCGGCGGCTCTCTGCGTCATCTCGGCCGGTACCGCGGCCCCGGCCAGCAGGTGGCCGTAAAGCTGGGTGGGAGTCACGTTGCACACCACAGCCGTGCCGGCGCGATGGAATGTGCCGTCATCGGTCCGCACCCCGATGGCCTTGCCCCGTTCCACCACGACCTCGGCTACGTGAGCACCCGTCACCACCTCACCGCCGTGGCTGCGGATGATTCGTTCGAAGGCAGCCACGATCTCCCGGGAGCCTCCCGCCACCACCGGGAGCCCGGCCATGACCAGAGCTGCTGTGATCACCTTGCCCATGATCCCCGAGTAGGCGTCGTCAGGCCCCAGACCGGCATGGAGGACCCAGGGGGCGATGAGCGCCCGGGTCAGCTCATGATCGAAGTCTCGTTCCAACCAAGCACGGGCCGGCTCGAGGGCCCCACCGAGGAAAGCTGTCAGCTCGCGCACGCCGCCGCGGCGGCGTGACTCCTTCCACAGCAGACGCCCGGCCTGGCGGCTCCACATTTCACTCCCCAGCATGCCGAAGACGAGCTCGGAGTTCTCGGCCAGGAACTCGCCCATGGCGGTGGCATACCGGTCACCCTCACCCGGCTGCAGCCGATTGAGGGTTTCGACGTTGGCCTGGTCGTCGGTCGTGAGCACGAGGCTGTCGCCACCAGGGGTCACGACCCCGGTTGGTCTCTCGGTGTTTAGGAATTCGACTCCCTCCTGGCGGAGGTCCGGTCCCAGGCTCTCGAAGGCGGGTGAGGCGAGGAAGAGCGGGTACCAGCCCGACAACACATCGTGGGTGTAGCCCTCGAAGAGCTCCTCGGTGCGGATGCACCCTCCCAACCGGTCGTTGCGTTCGAGGATCAGGACGCGCTTTCCGGCTCGGGCCAGCTCCGCGCCACACACGAGGGAGTTGATACCACTACCGACGATGACCACCTCGGCGCTCATCACGCCTCATCCTCCTCTGGGTACGAAGCCAGGCCCACCTCGGCGGGGAGGTCGGAGTCGACCCGGCAGTACCTTCCCCGATAGAACGCCAGCGAGGGGGCTCCGACGTCGTGGTCGAACGACACGACACGGCCCAAGAAGATCACGTGATCGCCGCCGTCGATGATCTGTTCCGTGCGGCACTGAAAACGGGCGACACATCCCTCGATGAGGAGGCAGCCTCCGGCGCCGTCATCCACCTCGACCCCGGCGAACTTGTCGTCGCGACGGTTGGCGAATCGCACCGAGAGCTCGGATTGGTCGGCGCTGAGAACGTTGACGGCGAAGTACCCGGCCGATCGGAAGGCCGGCAAGCTGCGGGCCTCCTTGTCCAGGCTCCAGAGGAGGAGGGGAGGGTCCAACGAGACGGAGTTGAAGCTGTTGGCGGTGACCCCAACCGACTCGCCGGAGGGGCCACGGGCGGTGACGACCGTCACCCCGGTGGGAAAGCTGCCCAGGGCATTACGGAAGGCCTGAGTGTCCATGCTCAGTCTCCCTCATCCCCATATTGGCGGCCCGCTCATTCCGCATCCTCTTCTTGTTGGCGGAGACGTTCGATGGCGGCGTCGAACGAGTTGGACAGATGCGAGCGGAGGGCGCGCTCGGCCTCGTCGGGGTCCCCTGCCGCGGCCGCCTCGACGATGGCCCTGTGCTCTCGGATCCGTTCCTCTGTAGTCCCGCGGATGGGCAACGCCAGTCGCCGGTACCGCTCGGCGTTGTCCCACAGCATGGGGAGCAGCCGCAGGAGCCACTTGGAGCCCGACAACTCATACAGACCCATGTGGAACTGGGCATGGATGTCGCGAGCAGAGGCATCTTCGCGACGGGAAGCGTCGGCGTACTGCTCCATCAGCCCCAAGAGCCGGTCCCGATCATCCTCGGTCATGCTCTCGGCCGCCAGGCGCACCGCCATGCTCTCGAGCTCGAGACGGATCATGTAGGTCTCGTTGAGGTCCTGGGCCGACATCTCGGCCACCTGGGCCCCCCGGTGCGGGCTGCGATCGACCAGCCCACTCCTCTCGAGGAGACGCAAGGCTTCTCTGATCGGCACCGAGCTCATCGAAAGACGTTCCACCTGCTCCTGCAACCGCACCGGGCTGCCGGGAGCGAGTTCGCCAGAGATGATGGCCTGGCGCAGCTCCGCCAACGCCATGTCGGCGAGCGTTCGCGCCCCCCTATTCGTCACGTTCGTCACAGTGTGTCTCCCCTAATCGGCGGACAGGGACTCCATACGCTCCAGGAGCGGGGTCAACGACTGGCCCATCTGCTCGGGGCCTATGGCGGTGTATCCACCGTCCACGGCGATATCCGTTCCGGTGATGAACGAAGATGCGTCCGAAGCGAGGAACACCATCGCGCTGGCCACCTCCTCGGGATTGCCGATGCGTCCCGGAAGAGAGAACGCCTTGCTGACATCGTCGACCAACTGGCGGTCGTCACCCGTCATGCCGATGATCGGGTTGCTCCAGATCCAACCCGGGGAGACCGAGTTCACCCTGATGCCCCACTCGGCGAGCTTGAGCGCCTGATTGCGGGTGATTCCCAGGATGGCGGCCTTGGTCACCGGGTAGACGAAGAAGAGAGGTTGTGCCCTCTTGCCGGCGATGGAGGCCATGTTGATCACGGAGCCGCCCCCACGTTGGCGCATCTGCTCGGCGACCCGAACAGTGAGCAGGGCACCCGATACCACGTTGACGTCGAAGGCTGTGAGCCACTCGGCTCTCGTGGTCTCGAGATGGTTGTCGAGATAGGTGGCGGCGCCGTTGACGAGCACGTCGATGCCCCCATAGGTGTCGACGGTCATCCGCACCAGCTGGTCCAAGGCCTCGTCGTCGGTGATGTCGGTATGGGCGAAGGTCACCGACTCGCCAAGCTCCTCGGCCACTCTCTGGCCGTCGCCATCGTTGATATCCGCCAAGACCACCATCGCCCCCTCGGCCACGAAGGCCTCGACGATCTTCGCCCCAATAAGGGTCGCTCCCCCGGTGACGATGGCTGTCTTTCCGTCCAACGCGGGCACGATGCCTCCCTCTGATAGTGGCCGGCGTGCAGCCGACTCTGATCATTTATCACAGTGTATGCCGACCAGATCGAGCGATGGGGCCGTCGACAAGCTGATTTGCTCAATTATCATCGTTTGACCATCTTGTCCACCGATCGGACTGGACCCTGCATGATCGATCCCATTCATATCTGGACCGGCGACCTCAACGCTGCGAGCACCGGCGGCGCGTTCCCCACCAGAGTCGGTCTCTATGACACCACATTGCGGGACGGGGAACAGACCGTGGGGGTGGCGCTCGGACCGGATACGAAGCTGGAGATCGCCCGTGCCCTCGACCGGCTCGGCGTCGATCGCATCGAGGCGGGTTTTGCCCGGGTCTCCGAAGACGACGAGAGGGCGTACCGCCTGATCCTCGAAGCCGGTCTGACCGCTGAAGTCTGGGGATTCGCGCGAGCGGTGCCTGCGGATGTCAGTCAGCTCCTGGACCTGGGCGTAACGGCGACGGTGATCGAGTCGCCGGTGAGCGAGAACAAGCTGGCCGCCTACGGGCTCGACCGGGCTGAGGTGATAAAACGAGTCGCGGCCTCAGTTGGCCTGGCAGCCGAGAACGACATGACAGTGTGCTACTTCGCCGTCGACAGCACCCGGTCCGACCTCGCCTTCCTCCGAGAGGTCTACCTGGCGGCGCTCGAAGCCGGCGCCCGCGAGATCGCCGTGGTGGACACGATCGGCATCGCTACCCCCGAGACCGTCGAGAGCCTCATCGGGGAGGTACGTACCTGGATCGGCCCCGACGTGCCCATCCATTGGCATGGCCACAACGACTTTGGCCTCGCCACCGCGGGATCGATCGCCGCCGTGCGGGGTGGAGCCACCTGGATCCAGGGAACGGTCAACGGAATGGGCGAGCGGGCCGGCAACACCAATATCGCAGAGTTCGCTCTCGCGGTCGAAGCCCTCTACTCCGTCGAAACGGGGCTCCGCTTCGAGGAGATCCTCGAAGTGGCTCGCCTCGTCCAGGAACGATCGGGATACTCCCTCGAGCCGTGGAAGCCGCTCACCGGCGACAACCTATTCATCCGGGAGAGCGGTGCCGTGGCAATGCAGTTCCACGAGCCCCCGGCCGTAGAACCGTATTCCTCGGAGCTGGTTGGAGCTCGGCGGGCGATCGTGCTCGGCAAGAAGAGTGGGCTCGCCAGCATCCGGATCAAACTCGACGAGCTCGGGCTCGACATCGACGCCGAGCACATGGCCGGTTTGTTGGATCGGGTGAAGCGGCTCGGCTCCGACAAGGGAGGGCTGGTAACCGACGAGGAGTTCCGCCGGCTGGCGATAGAGGTCACCTCTAGCTGAGACATTTCAAGCCGCGGTCCACCCGCGGCCGGGTTTGATAACTGATATTATCCCGAACCGATAAACCCGATCTCCATTGACCGGCCGACACAGGGAGGACGAGCACGAATGCAGCCAACACGAAGGTTCATGTGGTTGTTGATGGTGATGGCCCTGGTGGTCGCCGCCTGCGGGACCGCTGCGGACACCACGACCACAACTGCGGCGGACGCGGAGCCGCCAACTACCGAAGCACCCGGAACGACCGAAGCTACTGAGCCGGAACCCGACCCTGAAGAGCCGATCACAGGTGAGCCGATCGTGATCGGCGCCGCCATCGACCAGACCGGCTTCATGGCGCCTTTCGACGGCCCGGCAATCGTCGCGGCCCAGATCAAGGTCGATCAGATCAACGCCGCCGGCGGCGTCAACGGCTCGCAGCTCGAACTTCGGGTGGTCGACACCCAGCTCGACCCCGAGCAGACGACATCGGCAGCCATCGACATGCTCGACGCCGGTGCCGCCGTCCTCTTGGTCACGTGTGACGTCGACTTCGCTACCCCGGCTGTACAAGAAGCCCTCAATGCCCAGGTTCTGGCTGTCGCTCCTTGCATTGGGACCGACCAGATGGGACCGGTGCGATTCGGAGAGCAGGGCGAGCTGGCATTTAGCTTCGGCAACGTCGCCCAGGACGAGGGTGCGGTCATGGCCGAATTCGCCATCGATCAGGGATGGATGACTGCAGCCGTGGCCAAGGACAATCTCATCGTCTACTTCCAGAATGTGGTCGACGCCTTCACCGCGAGGTACGAAGAGCTGGGCGGCACTGTCTCCATACAAGAGGAGTTCACCAACGGCGACGGGACTATCGGAAGCGTGGTCTCCACCGTGGCCAACTCCGGAGTGGACGTGATCGTTACCTCGACCGCTTTCGATGACATGCCGGCATTGGCTCAGGGCGTGCGTAGCCTCGGCGATGACACCCCGATGCTGTGCTCCTGGTCCTGTGACGGCGCCTATTGGATCCCGGAAGACCTATCGAACTTCTACCTCGTCACCTTCGCCTCGGTGTTCGGCGACGATCCGAGCAGCGAGGTGAACGACCTCATCGCCGCCATGGAGGAGGTCACGGGACAGCCTCCGGCCACGGGAGGTTTCATCACGGGTGCGGCCACCATCGAGGCGATCGCGGCTGCCATCATGGCCACCGGGGGCACCGACGGTCCGGCGTTGGCCAGCCATCTGCTGACACTCGACGGCTTCCCGACGATCACCGGACCGATCAGCTTCTCGGACGACTACCACACCGTCTTCGGTCGGGAGTACCGGGTGTTGGTGGTCCAGGACGGTCAGCACTCGCTGGTTGAGACTCGACAGGCAACGTCACCCGCCGACATCGGCTGACAATCGTTCCCATGCCGGGAACGGCCCACCTCGAGGACACCCGAGGGCCCGCAGACTCTCTGCGGGCCCTCGGTGTCACCCGTAGCTTTGCCGGTGTCGTTGCTCTCTTCGAGGTCGACCTCGATCTGCACCGCCATGAGGTATTGGGGCTCATCGGCCCCAATGGAGCCGGCAAGTCGACGCTGGTCAACATCATGACGGGGTTCGATACGCCCGCTCAGGGTGGGCACATCGAGATGGAGGAAGTCGACATCACGGGTTGGCAGCCCCATCGCCTGGGACGGTTCGGCCTCGCCCGCACTTTCCAGCAGGGTCACGCCTTTCCCGCACTCACCGTGCGGGAAAATATCGAGGTGAGCGCCCTGGGCGTCGGTGCCCGCCCCGGGGAGGCCCGCCGCAGGGCCGACGTCCTCCTGGATCTGCTCGACCTCTCCGCACACGGCGATTCCGCGGCGGCCGTCCTTCCCCACGGGGCCGAGAGGAAGCTGGGTGTGGCAAGGGCCTTGGCTACCGAACCGCGGTTCGTGCTGCTCGATGAGCCCGCCGCCGGTCTCAACGAGACCGAGGTCCCCGACTTCGCCGATGTGATCCGCTCGGTGCGAGACGACCACGAAGTTGGGGTGCTTCTCATCGATCACAACGTCTCGCTCATCATGTCGGTGTGCGATCGGATCCAAGTCCTCGATCAGGGCCGCACGATCGCCATGGGCTCCCCCCAGGAGATCGCCCGGGACCCGGCGGTCGCCACCGCCTATCTGGGAAGCACCGGTGTCTGAGCCCGAACCCGTTCTGGAGTTGGAGAATCTCCAGGTGCGGTACGGGGCCGTGCCCGCCGTCCACGGCATCGACCTGACGATTGGCGAGGGAGAGGTGGTGGGCCTCATCGGCCCCAACGGTGCGGGCAAATCGAGCACGCTGGCGGCGGTGATGGGACTGGTGCCACCGAGTCGGGGGGACATCCGCTACCGCGGGAAGTCGATCATCGAGGTGCCCACCGAACAGAGGGCGGCGTTGGGCCTGGCGCTGGTCCCGGAAGGCCGCCACATCTTCCCGGAGTTCTCGGTCGACGAGAACCTACGGCTGGGTCTGCTGGGGCGCCGTGATCGAGAGGGATCAAACGAGGCGTTGGAGACGGTCTTCGAGCTGTTCCCCATAACCCGGGAGTTCCGCCGTCGGACGGCCGGGGAGCTCTCGGGAGGCCAACAGCAGCAGCTCGCCATCGCCCGGGCCCTTGTGAGCGACCCCGATGTCCTCCTGCTGGACGAGCCTTCCCTCGGACTCGCCCCGAGGCTGGTCGAGACGATGATCGACGCCTTGGGTGAGATCCGGCGTCGGGGGGTGACGATCCTCCTCGTCGAGCAAAGGGCCCAGCTGACGGTGGCGTTTGCCGACCGGACCTACGCCATGAGAGACGGCCGCATCGTCCTCACTCTCACTCCCGAAGACGCCCAAGACATCGACCGCCTCACCTCGGCCTACTTCGGAACATGAGATTTCTCCAGACTCTGATCGATGCTCTCGCCCTGGGGGCGCTGTTCGCCCTGGTGGCGATGGGCGTCAGCCTGCTGTTCGGGGTGATGCGTCTCGTCAACTTCGCCTATGGCGAGCTAATGACCGCTGGTGCCTACGCCTTGTTGCTCACGAAGGACATGGCGACGCCCGTCCGGATCGTCACCGCCCTGGCCGTCACTATGGCTCTCGCCGCCCTCATCAACGTGATCCTGAGACCCTTTCGCGCGGTGCCACCGACCACATCACTCATCGCCACATTCGCATTGAGCTTCCTCCTCCAGAACCTGGCGATCCTGTGGTTTGGGACACAGGGATCGGCAATGGAGTTCCTCCCCGACCTGAACCAGGCCTTTGCGATCGGAGAGGTGCGGGTCCGCTGGATCACGTTGGCGTCGCTGGTGATAGGGGTGGTGCTGGTGGCGACGATGGCCTTGATCCTGCGCCGTACCGATATCGGGCTCCAGATGCGGGCGGCCGCCGCGGACTTCTCCATGGCCCGTGTCCTCGGGGTGCGGGGCAACTGGGTGATCCTGGTGGCCTTCCTGGCCACGGGCTTCCTCGCCGGAGCGGTGACCCTGGCGCTGGCGGTGCAACGGCCGCTCGTCACTCCGTCGTATGGGTTCAACGTGCTGGTGCCGGCGTTGGTCGGAGTGGTGGTGGGCGGCCTCGACCGGCTCGTGGCGGGGACGATGGGCGGGTTCTTCGTCGGCTTCGCCACCGTCATGCTCGGCCAATACCTGCCACCCGACGCCCGCGTCTTCCTGAACTCGGCCCTGTTCACAGTGGTCATCGTGGTCCTGCTGGTGAGGCCCAACGGCCTGTTCGTCCGTCAAACGAGGGGATACGAGCGGTTATGAACAGACGATCGCTGTGGGAGCTCGGCGGGCCTACGCTGCTCATTCTGGCGGTGCCGGTTGCCGGGTCTGCGATGTCGAGGGCGCTCCAGTTGCAGGCGAGGTCCATCCTGGTGACGACTGCCATCGTCGTCGCCCTGTATCTCTTCATCGGCAACTCGGGGGTGCTGTCGTTCGGTCACATCAGCTTCGTGGCGCTGGGAGCGTTCGCCGCGGGCCTCGCCACCGCCCCGGCGGCGGTGAAGCCGACCACGTTCCCCGAGCTGCACCCCATCCTGGCGCAGCTTCAGCTCGGCAACCTCACATCTCTGGTGCTGGCAGGGCTGATCGGCGGCGTGTTCGCCTTCCTGGTGGGAATACCCATCGTGCGGCTGTCGGGTCTCTCGGCCGGGATCGCGACCTTCGCCGTCTTGATCATCACCAACAACGTCCTCCGCAACTGGGAGGTGATCGGCCCCGGAGCCAAGACCCTCTCGCTCATCCCCACCACGACCGGATTCGTTCAGGCGACGGTCGGGGCATGGTTGGTGGTGGTGGTTGCCCACGTGTACCAGCGGAGCCGATTCGGACGTGTGCTGCGGGCAGCCCGAGAGGACCCGTCGGCTTCGCGGGCGGTAGGGATCGACATCCAGCGGCAGCGGCTGCTCGCATTCACCCTGAGCGGCACACTGGCCGGATTCGCCGGCGGCCTGCTCGCCCACTTGCTGGGGAGCATCAACACCCAGCAGGTGTTCTTGGATCTGACGTTCCTCACCCTGGCGATGTTGGTCATCGGCGGGATCGGCAGTCTGTGGGGCGCCGTCGTGGGCGCGGTGGTGATCTCGACCCTGAACTCGTTCCTCGCCGAGGCGGAGCGGGGGATGAACCTGCTGGGGATCCAGTTTCAGGTACCCGGGAGCACCCGCCTCGTGGCGATGGGTGTTCTCATGCTGGCGATGCTCGCGCTCCGACCCACCGGCCTCACCGCAAGCCGCGAGCTGGCGTGGCCATTCTTCCATCGCAACGCAGAGGCCCCGGTCGGCGATCGGATACCCGACCCCGACGCTCCGGGTTGAGCACGGCGAGTCGCGTCTTCACCGCCGCCACCGGTTGCGCACTCCCCGGGACGTGAGCGAGCGGCCCAGCAGGTATCCCGAGCCGGCACCGACCCCTGCCCCGGGCCAGGTCGCCGCCCCACACATATAGAGACGCCCGACGGGGGTTTTGTAACGTGTCCAACCGGGAAACGGCCGCAGAACGAAGTGCTGCATGAGGTGATGACTCCCGCCCAGTTGGTCGCCCCCGACCAGGTTGGGGTTGATCGCTTCCAGGTCCTCAGGGGTCATCACATGACGGCCCAGCACCGTGGACCCAAGCCCGGGCGCGTACTCCTCCAGCATCGACAGAACCCGGTCGGCGAATGGCTCCGCTGCCTCGCGCCAGGTCGTCGCCTCGATCTCCCCGACGGCATCACCGGCGATGCGACCGGGAACCATGCGGACCTGGACCCATAGGACGTGGCTGCCCTCGGGAGCCCGGTTGGGATCGACGGCGGTGGGCTGGCCTACTACCAGGGTCGGGCGCTCGGGAAGCCGACCTGCCACCGCCTGCTGGTAGGTGGTCGCCATGTCATCGAGGTAGCCGGTGATGTGGACGTAAGCGTGCTCAGCAGCCCTCGGGGCATCGCGCCACTGGGGAAGGTCGGAAAGGGCGAGATGGACCATCACCGTGCCCGGGGCATAACGAAATCCCCTCACCTTGCTCATGAACTCGGAAGGAACGTCTTTCTCGTCGACCAGACCCCCGAACAGCACCGTGGGCGTGAGGTTGGCTATCACCGCGCGGGTGGCAACGATGCGCTCACCGCCGGTGACCACCCCCGTGGCCACTCCGTTCTCTACGGTGATCTGCTCCACCTCGACACCGCAACGAACCTCACCTCCCAGTGACTCGATGAGTCCGACGAGAGAATCGATCATGACGGCCGCCCCACCTTTGCCTATCACCATCCCGTTGGCCTGGCCCGCCATGGTCTCGAGGTAGGGGAACAAAGCACCACCGGCCATATCAGGGGGGAAGTCGAGATGCATCCCCCACGCGGCCATCAACGCTTGGATCTGCGGACTCTCGAAGTGCTCGGTCACGAACTCACGCGACGATTGGAACACGAGACGTACCAGCTCGAATGGCCACTGACGACCCAAGTCCCGAGTTCCCGACCATAGGGCACGAACCGCTGCGGCGGAGGGCAAGGCCACTCCGAGAAGTGGGAACAGGTGGGGCGCGATCCTCCCGAAGTCCTCGAAAAGACGGCGGTACTCGTCGGAGTCACCGCTGCTCAAGGTGCGGATCGAGCTCAGCGTCTCCTCCACGTCGGTCGAGATGCCGATATTGGTCCCGTCAGGGAAGAGGGAGCAGACCGGGCGGGACGAGTGGGCGAACTCGAGTCCGTGGGCGGTGAGGAGCTCCCCGTATTCGGCGAAGAAAGGCGATCCGGCGAACAGGTTCAGGTTCATCGCCATCAGGTCGTGACGAAAACCGGGAAGGGTCACCTCGCTCGTCCGCACCGCTCCCCCGGGCTCGACGTTGCGTTCGAGGACCAGGACGCTCCAACCGGCATCAGCCAGAATCACGGCCGCCGCCAACCCGTTGTGCCCGCCACCCACGATGACAGCGTCGTACCGCGCCATCCATCCTCCTGGCTTCTGCGATGAACGGCGACCATATCAAGCCGATGTGGTCCAGATCGGATCATCGAGATCGCCAGAGGGCGATTAGCTACTACGAACTCCGCACCAGGCGAATCCCATCACCGGCTACTCCGATGAGAGCCCGTCCCCAATCCAGTTCAATGACCGGGGAGTAGAAAGACCCGGGCCACTCGCTGACGATCTGTCCGGTTGAAATGTCGATGGCCTTGGTGCCCTCCCACCCTGGGACGATCAGGGTCTGGCCGAGCAACGCAGGTGGTAGCTGAGGTTGTCCGGCCGACGTGGCGACACCCGACTCCTGGTCGCCCGTTGGGGTGAGAACCGCGATGAAGTTGGGCGACACCGCGTATACACGCCCGTCCTTGACAGCTGCCTGCGCTCCTGTCATTTCGACATGCCAAGAGTCTCTGGACTCGGTATTGACACCGTGCACACCGGCCTCATCGGTGTACACCAGCCAGCCACCAACAACACCAACCACGCGCGGTCCGCGCCCCACCGTCAGCGCTAGCTCAACCTGGCCAGTGACAGCGTCCACACCGAGAATCTCACCCCCGTCTTGCCCGGAGAACTCGCTGGCAGGATCGGCGACGTAGACAACACCCTCGGAGTGGGCGCCCCCGGCGAGTCCAAACGTCTCGATGTCGGCCTCGGCAAACGGCGACCGCCACACCTGGCTCCCAGTGTTCCAATCAAGTCGATAGAGAGCATCCGTCGTCTGAATGATGACTCCATCGTCGACGACTAGAAGGTCGACCCACTGCAGGTCTTCATCGACGTTGGATCCGCTCAGCTCGGTCGCCCAGAGCAGGTGGCCGGCCTCGTCGAACTGCACGATCAATGGCGGTCGATCATCACCCTCCATTGTGGGGTCGAGAGCAACTACGGCTCGATCATCATTTACGGCGGAGAGCGTTGGCCACCTGGCATCGTCGAAATGGTGTTCCCACAGAGACTCTCCATTGCCAGAACGCACGCCAACTCTCTCGTAGGTTGCCCACATGAGCCGGTCACCTGTGAAGCCGAGAATGGTCCCTGGGTGCTCCGGGAAGTCCATCTGCCAAAGCTCCCTGCCCGAGTCGATGTTGAGGACTGTGAGGCTCTGCGCATCGTTCCCGCCGAGCACAGCCACACGACCATCGGACACCAGGAAGTCATCCGCTGCGATCGAGTAGCGGCCGATGGCGTCACTCGAGTGATGCCAGATCTCGGACAGGCCAACAGGCGCGGGCAGCCCGAAACCGGGCGGTGGTGGCGGTACCCATCGCCAGGACTCGGCTTTCGACCATGCAATGACCTCGTGTCCTGCCCATGCCGCCTCGCGAGCTCCGAGGATCCCGGGCATGGGTCCTAACGGAGTCCAGTCGTTTATCGTGGGCTCCCAGATCGCGGCGTTTCCCCCCTCGGACAAGGCCAGGACCCTCCCATCGGCCAGTGGGATCGGTATGGGGTGGAGAATGTTGTTGTCGATGGGTGGCGCCGGAGCCGTGTCCCACGTGCCGTCAGGCCGGAGGAGTCGGGCGGAGCCAGGTTTTGGGCTCGGATCGCCCCAGATCAGGACCGAGTCGCCCACGAAAGTTGCAGTTCCTGGATCGGCTACATTGGCGTACTCGTCCGTCCGGAAGTCGATCGGCGGCAAGTCCCGCCACCCGCCGCCCACATACTCGGCACCCAGCAGTTCATATGTCGATGGACCTCCCCGACCACCGGACCACCGTGTCCCGAATGCCAGCAGGCGGTCTCCCAGGGCAAGGACCTTGGCCGGGTCGACATCAAGCCCTGGACCTTCCATTGCCTCCCAATCGTCAGCCGACGGGTCTAAACGCGCTAACTCGTCGGAGATGGGATTCCACACGTAGATGTGGCTTCCCGACCATGCATATTCGGTTCGACTCGCGAAGCGCTCATTGGGATGAGGGATCTCTAGCGGGAGCGGAGGCAGTACGCGCCAGGAGTCGTTCGTTGGGTCGTAGGCGGCTGCACCCGAGGAGCCCACGACGAGCATCTCGCTCCCGCTCCAGGCGCCAAAGTGCCATGTCATTCCGTTGAGAGGTGGCGAAGCGATCAGGCGCCACTGACCAGTGTCAGGGTTGAAGGCCGCGCCGTCGTCGATCGGATGAGAGAGGTCCGTCGTGTGTCCTCCCCATATGATCACTTCGGAGCCGGTCCAGACGACAGAGTGCCCAAACCGCCCTTGGAGGGGTCCATGATCGAAGGGGATGACCGCTGTCTGAACGGGGGTCTGCCCAGCGAACGAGGATGTCGTTGAGCCGAGCGCTGGAGCAGTCGTGTCCGGCGTCGTGGTGGATGACGACACGACTGTGCTTCCGACGCGTGCGGAGTCACGACCGCAGCCCGACAACACAATGGCAGCCACACATAGCGCCACAACGGCGTACTTCACAATGAGAAGACGCTTGAAAGTAGGCCGTAGTTCATGCCCGCCACCCAGCTCTACTAGCAATGTCAAGCCTCGAACTGTTTTGGAGGTTTCGATCGATGAAAACGGCACAGGCCACCGTCGCTGAGTAACGACTTCTGGGTTGCGGGTCCCAGCGGAGACTCGTCTTCTCGACCTCGTGAGCGAAGTGGGCGAGGTGGCCAAGGACTTCCTGACTGCGACTGAATACGGCACCAAGCCGCTATCGGCGCAGAGCAACGGCGACGACTTCGCCGGAGAGCTCGGCGACCTCGCGTTCAGTCTCCTGGCCCTGGCCAACGCGTTGGATGTCGATCTCACTGACGCACTCCAACGCGCCATGGCCAAGTACCGCGAGCGTATCTACGAGAAGGGAACGGCAGCCAGCGGGGAATGACTCGTCACTCCGCTTTGGGCGCGGGGTCATGACCCTCTGGGGTCAGATCTCCGCGCCAAAACGACTGGTCCCGCCCTACCGAGGTCCGATCTCGTGGCTTTCGCCGGTGTCGTCGCCAATGCTCTCGAAGCGTTCAACGAGTCGAGACCACACAGGGCGACTCTATGCGAGCATTACGGACCATGCCGGTCCATTGGTTCCTGGATCGCATTAGGTTTCAAGGATGACGGGGTCACAGATGAGTGAGATTCACTACGAGCCTCTGAGCTATCTCGACGCCTCTTTCCTCGCGCTCGAAACCCGGACCAGCCATATGCACGTCGCCGGGGTGGCGCTGTTCGACGCAGCTCCGCTCAAGGGCGAAGATGGCGGGATCGACATCGCCCGAATACGGGCCCACGTCGCCTCCAAGCTCCAATACATCCCTCGTTATCGCCAGCGTCTCGAATGGGTCCCCTACGACCGCCGCCCAGTCTGGGTCGACGACCAGCACTTCGCCCTCGACTACCACCTCCGGCACAGCTCCCTCCCCCGACCCGGCACCGAGACCCAGCTCAAACATCTCGCCGGGCGTATCGTCTCCACCCCGCTCGATCGAAACAAACCGCTTTGGGAGCTGTGGGTGATCGAGGGTGTAGAAGACGATCGCTTCGCCATCATCGCCAAGATCCACCACTGCATGATCGACGGGGTGTCCGGAATTGACCTGACAACGATCCTGCTCAACGTCACCCCATCCTCCGATATCGACGAGTCCCCCGAGTGGATCCCGCGACCAGCCCCGACTCCTACCCAGCTTGCCGTGGCCGAGGCTGCCCGCCTCACCAGGAAGGTCATCGACCGTCTCGCGAATCTCTCCGACACGGTGCGCCAGGGCGTTGCCCTCACTGACCGGACCAGGGACAAGACCGCCGCCGCCATGTCATCTCTCCGTTCAGGCTGGCTCACGACAGCAGATCGCACCCCGCTCAACCCCGACATCGGCCCCAATCGGCGATTCAACTGGACTGAGTTACCTCTCGCCGCCGTCAAAGGGGTCAAGGACAGTCTCGGCGGCTCGGTGAACGACGTTGTCCTCGCCATCACGGCCGGCGCGGTCCGACGGTTCCTCATCGACGACCGCGACTATGACGTGAGCGACGTCGAGTTCCGGGTGATGAACCCGGTGTCCACCAGACGGGCCGATCAACGTGGGGCCCTGGGCAATCAGGTGGCGATGTGGCTGCTCGACCTGCCGATCCAAGAGCCCGAGGTGCGCGCCCGCTACGAGATGATCAAAGAGCGCACCAGGAACCTGAAACAGACCAACCAGGCCGTTGGCGCGGCGGCCCTGGTTGAGCTGAGCTCGGGGACACCGATCACCCTGCTCTCCCTGGCCAACCGGGTGGTCGGCTCGAAGATGAGGCCGTTCAACATGACGGTGACCAACATCCCCGGCCCCCAGTTCCCCATGTACCTTCTCGAGTCAGAGATGATCGCCAACTACCCGATGGTCCCGCTGTGGGCGCAGCACGGCGTCGGCGTCGCATTGTTCTCATACAACGGTCGCCTGCTGTGGGGGATCCACGCCGACTACGACACACTCCCCGACTCCGATCGGTTCCTGGATGCCATCCAGGAGTCGTTCCGGGAGCTGAGAGAACTCCCGGCGTGAGCAATCTGGACCTGGCCGACGGGCTGCGCCTGCTTCACGAAGCAAGTGGAGGCGAATACCTGGGCCATCAGGCACACCTTCGATTCGCCTGGTCGCTCCTCGACGAAGCCGACGACCAGGAGGATGCCTCCCGTGTGGCTTGCCTGACCATCCGCCACGCCGCCGAGATGGGCGGTACCCCGGCCAAGTATCACGCCACGGTCACCATCTTCTGGATCCGGCTGCTCCAGCATCTGCGCGACACCCATCCCGACGTATCGTCAGTTTCGGACATGCTCGAGCGACACCCGCCCCTCGGCGACTCGACACTCCCCGAGAGGCACTGGTCGAATCTCGACGACGACGAGGCACGGGCGCACTGGGTCGAACCGGACCTGATACCCATTCCGTGAAACTGCTCGCCGCGGTGGCCGGTGCCCTGGCCATCTCCTTTTCCGCCATCCTCTACGCCCTCGCCGAAGTGTCGCCCACCACCGGCGCCTTCTATCGCACCCTGTATGCCCTCCCGGTGTTGGTGGTCATCTGGTGGGCGAGACGCGCTCAGGACCGGCGTAGTCGGGCCAAGCGGCTCGTCGCGTTCGGCGCTGGGCTTGTCCTCGGGCTCGATGTCGTCGTGTGGCATGTCTCCATCGAATACATCGGCGCCGGCCTGTCGACGCTCATCGCCAACGCGCAGGTGATAATCGTCGCGGTGGTCGCCTGGATGTTCATGGGTGAACGACCCAGCCGGCAGATCGTCCTCGCCATCCCGGTAGTGCTGTTCGGAGTCGCACTTGTAAGCGGGTTGGGACGCGGAGACTCATTCGGCTCGAACCCACTGCTCGGCACATTGCTGGCTCTGGTGTCGGCGGTGTTCTACGCGGGGTTCATCCTCGGCCTCCGCAGCTCCAACGACATTCAGGCGCCATCGGCCGGACCGCTGATGGAAGCCACTGCCGGCGCCGCGCTCGCCGCGCTGATCATGGGCATGTTCGGTGATGGGATTCAGTTCGCGCCTAGCTGGCCTGCTCATGGCTGGTTGCTCGCTCTCGCCCTCAGCTCACAAGTAGCGGGGTGGCTGCTCATCAGTTACGCCCTTCCCCGCCTGCCCGCCGCTGAGACCGCCACCATCATCCTGCTGCAACCGGTGCTCACCATGATCTGGGGTGTGCTCATCTTCGGGGAGCAGCCCTCGGCAATTCAGTTGGTAGGGGCAGGTTTGGTTCTGGCAGGCGTCGGCTTCGTGGCCATGGCCAGTTCACGACGAACCCCAAAGGCACTCGCAGTCTGACACAAGTGGTCTGCCGTTATCCCCCCATGATGATCACGACCAGTTGGCCGGTGGGACCGTCGACGACGGCAACGCCGATTCGGTCGAACCCGGCCAGATTGAACTGGGCGATGGCTGTGGGCGACTCGAGCATCGCGTCAACCGCGGCGCGCGAGCTGCTCGCCAGGGCCAGGTTCTCACCCGCCCTGGCCAATCGGATCCCGGCGGTCTCGAGGTCGTCGGCAACGCTCCCGCCTGGTGGGTGGTCTCTCGAAAACCTGCCGGTGGTGTACATCTCGACCGCCCGCTTCTCGGCCACCGCGGCGAGTCCCGAGGACTGTCCTAGGGCGGAAAGGCCCTGCCCGGTGCGGTACTCGTTCACCTCGACGATGACCTCGCCCGTCTCGTCCCTGAGTTGACGCACCTCGTCGGGTCGTGCCGCTGGGAACTCGAGTGCTTCGTCGCCTTCCGGCACCGCCCGATTGGCGCCGAAGAGAGTCCGGATCGATGCCAAAGAGCTGAGGATTCCGTCGGTGCCGAATGTCTCGAAGGCACGTTGGGGTATGGCTCCGGGCCCGGCGATGGCCTGGGCGACAGCCGAGTCCTCCAGCCTCTGATCCAGACTGTCTGAAAAAGGAAGGGAGCGGGCGACGTTTACAACAACGAGCACGATGGCGATACCCCAAGCCGATGCCACCGCCGCACCACCCAACCGGTTGATCAGAGTCAGACCGGGGAGGTTCATCACCTTCGACAGATAGTGCGCGGCAATACTGGTCGCGACTCCGAACAGGAGCAGGAGAGCGATCCCGGCGCCGATGGTCGCCACCTCGGGGGTCACCCCGAACCGATCGGTGAGGAAGACTCCCAGGGGGCGGCTCAAACGAAAGGCCACCCAGAGCCCGACAACGAGGCCGACGAGGTCGAGCGCTTCTCGAACGAATCCCCGAAGCCAGCCGCGCACCAGCAGCCCGGCGAGGAAGAGCCCGAGGATGAAGTCGATCATTCCTGGTACTTGGTACTAGCAACCGGGCGCCCGGACCGACATCTCGCTCGTTATCAGCTGTCCAGTGATCGGTCCCGGTCGAGCCTCAGGTCTCGACTGTGCTCAATCGGTCTTGATGGTGAGCACAGGACAGGGAGCATCCATGAGAATGTCATGTGCGTTCGATCCCAAGAGGAATTTCCCGGCCGAGCTTCGTTGACGCAGACCGATCACGATCAGCTCACCGTCGAAGTCCCGGGCAGCCTGGACGATGTCCTGAGCCGGCTCGTTGCCACGAACGTAGTTGTGAACCGAGAATGGGACTCCCTCGCCTTGGAGCATTTCCTCCAGGGCGCGGAGGTCTCGATCGCTGCTGATCACATCCTCGTCGTCGTCCTTGCCCGCGCCTTGTAGAGAGTGGACCACGACGAGATCGGTGTTCCGGAGCTTGGCCTCCTCGACACCCCGCTCCAGGGCCTTACGTCCCCGGTCCGACGACAGATACCCGACGATCACGCTCATGGTGTGCCTTTCACTGGTTGTCCCGGGACGGTACAAGCTCCGACTCGCCGAGGGCGATGCGCATCCGCTTGTTGGCCTTGCCCTTCGACTCGGTCTTCACCACCCGGACCTGTCCCACTTCGAGTGTCGAGGCGACGTGGGTCCCCCCGTCAGCCTGACGATCGAGGCCGACGATGTCGATGACCCGGATCTCCTCAACCCACTCGGGGATCAGGTTCACCTTGGTGCGTATCAGATCCGGATCCTTCAACGCCTCCACACGGGCCATGTAGATGATTTCGGTTGGGTACCCCTTGGTCAGCTCCTGGTTCAGCTTCCGCTCTACGTCCTGGCCAAACTCGACCGAGATGCCATCCAACTCGAAATCCATCCGGGCGATACCGGGCTCCATGTTGCCCCCGGTGACCTTGGCCCCGAAGTCTCGAAAGACCAAACCGGACAGTGCGTGGAGGGCGGTGTGGGTCTTCATCGTCCGATAGCGCCTCTCCCAGTCGATCAACCCCTGGACCGCCACCCCCGGATCGGGAAGGGCAGCGCCCTCGGCGACGAGATGGAACGGCCTGCCTTCGCGGCGGATGGTGTCGAGCACCTCGACTTCGCCGCCGTCCCACCGAATGACCCCGACATCACCTGGTTGCCCCCCGCCGCGGGCGTAGAACACGGTCCGATCGAGCACGATCCCCCCGTCGACCACCTCGAGGACGTTGCCTTCTGCCACGGCGAGATAGGCGTCGCGCGAGGCGAGCTCTTCTGTCGGTCCTGATCCGGCCATCGACCGGAGGCTAACGAGAGGTTGCGGCTGTCGGGGCGAACGGGGCGCCGTGACCGGGAACGATCAGGGTGGCCACCTCGAGCACCCTTTCCCGCCCGGCATGCAGGCCGTCGGGGTCGGTGCAAAGAGGGTCGTGGAATGGAGCATCCTCATACCACCAGAGATGGGTGAAGGCCAGTGTCCGCTCGCCATCGCGAACGATCGTCGTTATGTCCTGGACGGTATGGCCCGGGGTCTCCCAGAGGATCACGTTCTCGGCGACCTCGAATCCTTCGGCCGGGCGCGCCGTCCAGACGTCGTCGCGGTAAATCGCCCAGTGATCGTGCACCCTGGCGTTGGGAAACAGAGCGACGTTCATCGTGTGGTCTGGATGGTGATGGGACAAGACGACATCGGTCACCTCCTCGGCGGTTCGCCCCAACTGCGTGATCGGATCGAGGATTGCCGACACCGACGAGACCATTCCGGGATCGATCACCACCAATGATGAGCCAGACTCGACCAGCGACACTGTCGATGCCACCCGGTCACCTCCGTACCCGGCAGTGAGAAGATGAAAGGTGGTGGCCATCACCAGAGACTAGGTCCCGGAGAGCGGGAGGATCCCCAGACCGGTGATGATCCGGTCACCGAGGATCTCGTTGACTTCCCCGGTGGAGGTGTCGACAACGATCAGCCCCCTCGCCCCCGGGTATGCCACGAACCGGCCATCCGAAGCCCACATCACCCTCGCCGCCACACCCGGCCGACGGTCTGAGCGCGCCACTTCGAGCCCGTCGTCCAAGGAGACCACCCCAATACCGTCGAGGCTCAGGACCGCCAACATTCGACGGTCTGGAGAGAACCCTGCGGTCATCGGGGTTGTCACGAGATCGTAATCCACCACACCGCGGATGCCCCCTCCGGCGCTGAGCAGCTTCAACCCTTCGTCGACGATCGCCAGCCACCCCGACTCGTGCGATGCGATCACCCTCCCCGGTTGAGAGTCTTTGATCTCCCCGTTGTCGGTGAGAAGAACTATCGAATTGCGCCTCTCATCCTGAAGCGCGTAACCCCAATCGCCCCAGGCGACGATCCCGCCCTCGATGCCGACCGCACGCGACCTCAATTCGGGGTTTCTCATACTCGCCCCGGTGACCCACAACAACATCTCGTCGTCGACACTGGTGGTGAAAGCGAGCGCGGACGGGTTCGAGTCGTGCCAGGCAAAGCCGGTCACGTCGACCTCTACCACGGCCGCGTTCTCCGGAACACCGGCGTACAGGACCCCGAACGGCTCATCCGGGAGCGGGAGAATGGTGGCCAACCGACGGCCCGACCTGTCGAAGACGACCGGGTTGGGCGGGCTGGCGGCGCCCACCGGAATCGCCCTTTGGTAGAGCTCGCCTCGCAACGGCCAGACCAGGAGCTCCAGGCTCCGTCCATCGGCTCGAACAGTGGTCACCAGACCATCAGGAAAGCCGTCGATGACACCGGCGACACCTCGCCCTGAGCTGTCGGCTGTGTCCTGAGCCGCGATTGTGGTCTCAGTGAGGGGACGGCCGTCCTCTGCCCGAAACACGAGAACAGTGGCGCCCATGCCGATCAGCAGACCGGCCAGAAGCCAGCCCCAGGGAGGCCGTTCGGTGTTCGTTTGCGAAGCCTCCAGCCCGTCTACCACGACTTTTCCTGTCGAGATCACACAACAAAGGTACGCATCGGCGGATCAGATGAGGGCCGATCTTGGGTGACTGGGGCCGAGTATGGGTATAAAGTCGGTCCCACGGCGTGGCTCCTGTCATGCCGTGCATTGCGAATATGGAGGAAGGGAAAACATGAAGATGAAGAGAGGCCTCAAGCTTCTCGCGCTCCTGGCTGTTATCTCGCTCGTTCTCGCCGCCTGTGGCGGAGGAGAGGGCGGAGATACCACAACCACGGCTGGAGTCGACGAGCCGACGACCACCGCAGGTGTCGACGAGCCGACGACCACAGTCGGGGGAGACGAGCCAGTGGAGCCGGGCGAGTTGGGCGTAATAGAGATAGCGGCCGGAGAACCGATCAAGATCGCCTCATTGCAGGCAATCAGCGGTGACGTGGCCAGTCTCGGCACCGACCAGGTGAGAGCGACCGAAATCGCCATTGCCGACAAGGGCGAGATCCTGGGCCACCCAATCGAACTGGCCTTCAACGAAGACGACCTCTGCAACTCGGAAGGCGGCCAGACCGGCGCCACCAGGATCATCGCTGATCCCCAGGTGGTTGCCGTGATCGGAACCAGCTGTTCCGGAGCAGGAGTCCCGGCGTCCAACGTCGTAACCTCGGCGGGCCGGGTACTAGTCTCAGGATCCAACACCTCACCGGTGTTGACCTCGGACCTAGCCGGGAACGCGGGCTCGGAATACCATCCTGGTTACTTCCGGACCGCCCACAACGACGCCATCCAGGGTGCTGCCGCAGCGAAGTTCGTCTTCGAAGAGCTGGGTCTGACCCAAGTGGCCACCATCAACGACGGCGATCCCTACACCCAGGGCCTCACCAGCGCCTTTGAGGGCGCCTTCGAAGGCCTTGGCGGGACGATCGTGCTCCCGACGGCAGTAACAGCGGATCAGACCGACATGCGACCGGTGTTGACCGAAGTCGCCGCGGCGGGTGCCGAGCTGATCTTCTTCCCGATCTTCCAGCCGGCAGGAGACTTCCTGGCCGAGCAGGCTCTGGAAGTAGCCGGGTTGGAGGATGTTGTGTTGATGGGTGCTGACGGCCTGTTGTCCGACACTTACGTGGTGCTTCCGCAGACCGAGAACATGTACTTCTCGGGCCCGCAGACGCCGACCACTCCCGAGTACGCCGACTTCGTGGCGAAGTATGAGGCTGCATACGGCGAACCGCCGATTCAGTCGTTCCATGCCCACGCCTACGACGCGACCAACATGGTGTTCACGGCGATCGAGAACATCAGCCAGATGTCAGGTGACACACTGGTGATCGATCTGCAGGCGCTGCGCGACGAGTTGCACAGCATCACCTACGACGGTCTGACCGGAACCCTGAGTTGTGACGACTTTGGGGACTGCGCCAGCCCGAACATCGACATCATGCAGAACACTGAGGCGGAGGCCGACATAGCGGGCGTTCGCGCCAACGTCCTGATCAGCTACTCGAGGGAAGACCTGGGTCTTTGACCTGAGACTGCCCTAGACGCCCGGTGCCGTGTAACACGCGGCACCGGGCACCAAAAACACCACGGGAGGGCTGAGCGCGAGATGACACACGCCACCACCGTCACGGCCGGCCCGGCCGGTGGCCCAACCCGGCGCGTCTCACGCATCACACCTGTCAGCGTGTTCCTGTGGGGGCTGAGGATCGCCATCGTGGCGGTGATCCTCTACGGCTCATTCCTGAGCATCTCTTCGGGAAGACTCACCGCATCCCAGTGGCGGGACCTGCTCGTCTTCGGAATCTCCACCGGCTCGGTCTACTCACTGATCGCCCTCGGCTACACCATGGTCTATGGCGTGCTCAGATTCATCAACTTCGCCCACGGCGAGGTGTTCATGGTGGGGGCGATGGTGGCCTTCTATGTCGCCAACGGGTTGGCCACCACGAGTCTGTGGGTGGGCAGTCCCGTCGTCTCACTACTCATCGTCCTGATCTCAGCGATGGTGGCGTCGACGTCGGTGGCGGTGATCGTCGAGCGGGTCGCCTACCGACCACTGCGCGGGGCGCCGCGATTGATCCCCCTCATCACTTCGATCGGCGCCTCGTTCACCCTGCAATACCTGGTCAGGGGTCTGGTTGGCCCGAGCACCAAAGCCTTCCCACGCATGGAGCCGCTACGGGGCACATTCGACATCTTCGGGCTTGTCATCCTTCGTTCCCAAGTGGTGGTGATCGTCGCTGCTCTGGCCATGATGGGCGGGCTCTATTTGTTCGTTGAGCGCACACGAACCGGCAAGTCGATGCGGGCCGTGTCCGAGGATCCCGAGACCGCAGCACTGATGGGGATCGACGTGAACGGCACCATCGTCAGGGTCTTTGCCGTCGGAGGCGCCATGGCTGGCGTCGCTGGTGCACTCTGGGGCTTGGTGTTCCCCAGCCTCAACTTCTTCTCCGGGTTTCTCCCTGGCATCAAGGCCTTCACCTCTGCAGTCCTGGGGGGCATCGGCAACATCGTCGGGGCGATGCTCGGTGGGGTCAGTCTGGGTGTCTTCGAGTCTGTCGGGCCCAGCCTCGTTCTTGCCGGTTACGAGATCCCCGCCTTCAGCCAGCTCAAGGATGTCGTTGCGTACGCTGCGCTGGTGATGGTCCTGATCTTCCGCCCGACCGGGATCCTCGGCGAGCGTCTCGCTCAGGAGAGGGGTTAGACCATGGCTCAGGTCGAGGTGCCACCAGCAGTAGTCGAGGTGGAGTTGCGACCGGCCCCCCCGGTTGACATGCGACGAGCGCTGCGACTCGGATTCTCCGGCGGAGCGGCGATGGTCCTGGTTGCCGCCACCGGGATCGTGGCCACCTTCCAGGAACGGATGGTCATCGACCCCATCCTGCCGCTGGGTCTGATGTTTCTCTACATCGTGGCTCTTGCTTTCGGGTGGATGGCCGGCCAGCCGCCTCAGACCCTCGAGGGGTTTGCCCCCGCCAGAGTCAGTGGCCGCAACTACGGAGCCGGCACCCTTGCCGGCGGGCTGGCAGGCTTGTGCATCGGGGTCCTTGTCATCCTGATGTCGGTCTTTGACCTGCGTGGCGTGTTCGTCGAGCTCTCGCCTGCCCTCCAGTCGATCCTCACCTTCGACCTGGCGGTCCCGGTGGCGGTAGTGGTCATCGCGGCCATCTCGGCGGTAGCTGGGGCTCTGGGCGCCGGCATTCACGCCCTACCGACTCGCACCAAGAAGACGCTGCTGCCGGCTTTGACCTGGGTGGTGATCTTCTCACTCATGACCGACTTGTTTGGCCAGCTCTTCACCGGCTTGAGCCTCGACTGGTTGACTACCCGCCTCTACCCACGCCGAGGCGGTCCCCTCACGATCACCGGCGCCGTGATCGTCTTCGTGGTCTTCCTCGCCCTTCACTGGTACCTGTCGGGTCGAGACACCAGCATGCGCCAGCAAGTCTCGGCGATGCCTCGAAGGCGGCGGCTCGGGGTCAGAACAGCCGCCACCGGGGCTCTTCTCATCGTCCTCTATTTCGTGCCACAGGTGATGGGGCCTTTCGTGAGCCAGATCCTGGTCACTGCGGGAATCTTCTTGTTGATGGCGCTGGGTCTCAACATCGTTGTCGGTTACGCCGGTCTTCTCGACCTCGGGTACGTCGCATTCTTCGCAGTCGGGGCGTACACCGCCGCCATTTTCACCTCGCCGCAGTCTCCCGCCTTCACGCCACAACTCGCTCTGATCGCCGCCCTCCCCTTCGTGGTGTTGGCCGCTGCCATTGCCGGGATAATGGTGGCAACCCCGGTAATCCGGATGAGGGGCGACTATCTCGCCATCGTCACTCTCGGCTTCGGCGAGATTGCCCGCATTCTGCTCAACTCGGAGTGGCTTTCGCCCTACTTCGGTGGCGCCCAGGGCATCACAAACATCCCCGATCTCCAGCTAGGCCCGTTCCACTTCAACACCCCACAGGACTACTTCTACCCGATCTTCCTGTTCGTGATCGTCGCCGCCTACATCACCCTTGCGTTACAGAACTCACGTTGGGGACGGGCCTGGATGGCGATGCGAGAGGACGAGTCGGTCGCCGAGGCCATGGGGGTCAACATCGTCACTGCCAAGCTGTCAGCCTTCGTGGTGGGCGCCATCCTGGCCAGCTTCGGTGGATCGCTGTACGGCGCCCAGATCGGATCGGTGTTCCCCCACAGCTTCGACATCGTCGTCTCCATCACCATCCTGGTGATCATCATCGTCGGCGGCATGGGCAGCGTTCCCGGCGTGGCACTGGGTGCCGTCGTGTTGATCGTCCTACCCAACCTGCTCCGCGAGTTCTCCGAGTACCAGTTCCTCTTCTACGGGGTCCTTCTCATCGCGATGATGCTGAAGCGACCCGAAGGATTCATCCCCAGCAAACGTCGGGCTCAGGAGTTGCACCAAGAAGAAGTGGCGCAGGACGCCTGGCTT
>Ga0326597_10002121_pt1 | contig 30255 bp, 25 predicted proteins | sample RVTome_12_FD_203789 | JGI IMG/M metagenome (GOLD analysis project Ga0326597, IMG submission 203789) | Soil microbial communities from uranium-contaminated site in the Upper Colorado River Basin, Wyoming, United States - RVT100D185 | ecosystem: Environmental > Terrestrial > Soil > Contaminated >...
GCGGCCCTCGCTGATCCTGGTGCGCACCCATATCGGCTACGGTTCCCCCAACAAGCACGACAGCTTCGAGGCGCACGGCTCGCCGCTGGGTGTCGACGAAGTGCGCCTGACCAAGCGGAACCTCGGCTGGCCGACCGAGCCGGATTTCCTGATACCGAACGAGGCGCTGGCGCACTTCCGGAAGTCAGTGGAACGCGGCGCGCATGACGAAGCGGCGTGGAACGCACGCATGGGCGCCTACGCCAAGACGTTTCCGGATCAGTTCCAGGAGCTTCAGTGCCGCCTGCGCGACGAACTGCCGCCCGGCTGGGACGCGGACATTCCGGTTTTTCCTGCCGACGCCAAGGGCATCGCCACGCGCATCGCCTCGGGCAAGGTGATGAACGCGATCGCACCGCGCCTGCCTGCACTGAGCGGCGGATCCGCGGACCTCGATCCGTCCACCTACACCGCGCTGAAGGGCCTCGGTGATTTCAATCCGCCGGCGGGCAAGGATGAAGATACCCAGGGCTCCGTCGGCGGCGGCTGGAGTCCTGCTGGGCGCAATCTGCACTTCGGCGTGCGCGAACACGCGATGGGCGCGATCGTCAACGGCATGGCCGCGCACGGCGGCTTTATTCCATACGGCGCGACCTTCATGATCTTCTCCGACTATATGCGTCCGCCGATCCGGCTGGCGGCGTTGATGGGACTGCACGTCGTGCATGTGTTCACCCACGACAGCATCGCGCTCGGCGAGGACGGCCCGACCCACCAGCCGGTCGAGCAACTGGCCGCGCTGCGCGCGATTCCGAACCTGACCGTGATCCGCCCCGGCGACGCCAACGAAACTTCGGTCGCGTGGCGGGTCGCGCTGGAGACGCGCGATCGCCCGGTGGTGCTGGTGCTGAGCCGCCAGAACCTGCCGACGCTCGATCGCAGCCGTTACGCGCCGGCCGACGGTTTGCGTCGCGGCGCCTACGTCCTGCTCGATGCGCCCGGTGCAAAACCCGAGCTGATCCTGATCGCCAGTGGGTCCGAAGTCGGCCTGATCGTCGCCGCGGCCGAACGCCTGCATGCGCAGGGGATCGCCGTGCGCTGCGTGTCGATGCCGAGCTGGGAGCTGTTCGGGGCTCTGCCGCAAGCCGAACGCGACGCCGTGCTGCCGGCGTCGGTCGGTGCGCGACTGGCGGTCGAAGCGGGCGTGGAGCAGGGCTGGCACCGCTACGTCGGCACTGCGGGCGACGTGGTGAGCGTGGAGCGATTCGGGGCGTCTGCGCCGGCGGAGGTGTTGCTGCGCGAATACGGCTTCACCGTCGACGGCGTCTGCGCGCGAGCGAAGACGCTGCTGACCTGGAGGAGCAGGGCCGCGCGTTGACGATTTCCGCCAGGACACAGCACGCGGCGTGTGCCGTTTCCACTGGCTACGCCAAGTGGGGCGGGTTTGGCGCGCGGGGAATCTTCCCCAATCTAGGCGATCGGGATAGCCGAAAATAGTTGGAACGGCACTAGCACTCGCCCCGGAACACGGCGCCCTTCAAAGGCACACCCCATCCGCGCGTTTTATTCCACGAGACGGGGAATATTCTCCCTCGCGTCGTGTTTGCTACCGTACAGAGCATCGGAGCCGGTCGGCGGATAGTCTTTTCCGCGCCGCCTTCGCCCGACGGCGGTGACTTCCCTATCGACAATCAATAGTTTGCTGAAGGGATTCCCATGAAACGTATAGCGATTGTTCCAATGGCGGTTTCTGTTCTCATCGGGCTTGCCCTCCTCATCGGACTCGGATTGAGCACTGAGGAACGAGGAAATGCTCGAGCGCAGGCATCCAAAAAAGCGCTTTCGGAAAACGACCGCCAGATCAGCGCACACGCGCGGCGCATGATCGAAGAAGGCAGGCGGATATTTCGCTTCGACACTTTCGGCTCGGAGGCCTTTTGGGGCGATGCCCTGCAGTTGCACAAGGCCATTGCCGGAGAGAAAAACGGCGGGGTCGGCGGCGGAGTAAGTCCAAAGACCGCGCTGTCGGTCGGCCTCAAGGTGGACGCGGAGGCCTTGCCCGCCGAGCTGGTCGCGCAGATCAAAGCGGGCAAGGTCGATCTCGACGACCCGGCCACCACCCTCGCCCTGCTCAAGCTCAATGCCGTCGTCGGGGTGACCGGCAGGTTCGACAAAGCCGGGCGCATCCAGTCGATGGGCATCCAGTGCGCCTTCTGCCACGCGACCGTGGACGACTCTTTCGCCCCCGGCATCGGCAAGCGGCTGGACGGCTGGGCCAACCGGGACCTCAATGTCGGCGCCATCGTCTCCCTTGCCCCGAACCTCAAGCCTTTCACCGACCTGCTCGGCGTCGACGCGGCGACGGTGAAGAAAGTGCTCGCGAGCTGGGGTCCCGGGCGCTACGACGCGGTATTGGACAAGGACGGCAAAGCCTTCCGGCCGGATGGCGGACAGGCGGGCACGCTGATTCCACCCGCGTTCGGCCTCGCCGGGGTGAACCTGCACACCTGGACCGGCTTCGGAGCGGTGCCGTACTGGAACGCCTATGTCGCGGTGACCCAGATGCACGGCTCCGGCACCTTCGTCGACCGGCGATTCGACAGCAAGGACCAGTTCCCGGTATCGGCAAAGAACGGCTCCGGCAACACGCGGGGCACGCCTGACCTGGTCACATCGAAGCTGGCTGCTCTTCACTTCTATCAGATTGCGATCCCTGCGCCGAAGCCGCCTGCGGGCAGTTTCGACAAGGGTGCGGCCGCGCGCGGCAAGGATCTCTTCGACAAGAAGGCGAAGTGCGCGACCTGCCACGTTCCGCCGCTCTTCACCGAGCCGGGGCACAATCTGCACATGCCGAGCGAGATGGGCGTCGATTCGTTTCAAGCCGACCGATCACCGACCCGCATGTACCGTACTGCGCCGCTTGCGGGCCTGTGGACGCACCAGAAGGGCGGCTTTTACCACGACGGCCGCTTTGCCACGCTGAAGGACGTTCTCAAGCACTACAACCGCAACTTCAAGCTTGGGCTGACCGACCAGGAAATGGTCGAGCTGATCGAGTATTTGAAATCGCTATAGTCTTCCCCTTTTCAGGTCCGCGCCCGTTTGTTCGATCGGAACACGGTTCTCGACACGGAGGAAACCCAATGGCACGCATAGTGAAGCGCACCCTGCAGGAGCCGTCCCGCTACCTCATCGAAGGAAAGGAGGTCTGGCTGTGCAAATGCGGCCTGTCGAAGAACCAGCCCTATTGCGACGCCTCGCACAAGCTGACGAAGGGCGAAGAGCCCGGCAAGCTCTACTGGTACGATGACGCCGGGACGCGTCATGAGGCGCCAGACCAGTTTTCCGGTATTCGAACCTTCTAGCGCCGCCCGTGGCCTTGTACGAAACCGCGCTGCGGCGGCGCGAGACGGTCGCAGAAGGCACGATGGCCTTCTATTTCGACAAGCCCGCCGGCTTTGCGCACCAGGCGGGCCAGAACGCCCTCTTTAGCCTGGTCGATCCGCCCGATACCGATGCAAAGGGGCCGAGCCGCACTTTCAGCCTCGCCTCCGCGCCGCACGAGCCTGAGCTCATGATCGCCACGCGCATGCGTGACACGGCGTTCAAGCGCGTGCTCAAGTCCGCGGCCCTCGGCACGCCGGTGCGGCTCGACGGTCCGAGCGGTGTAATGGCGCTGCACGCGGATGCGGCGCGCCCCGCGGTGTTTCTCGCCGGCGGCATCGGCGTGACGCCGTTTCTTTCCATGGCGCGGCACGCCGCGAACAATCACCTGCCTCACCGCATTACCCTGTTTTACGCGAATCGGCGCGCGGAGGATGCGGCTTTCCTCGACGAGCTTCGCGCCCTCGAGCAAAGCAACCGTAACTACCGCCTGGTCGCGACCATGTCCGCGGCGCAGATATCCTCTCAACCATGGAAAGGAGAGACCGGGTTCATCCGGCCCGACATGCTCGAGCGTTACCTCACTGATCTCAAGAGTCCGGTCTATTACTTCGCCGGGCCGCCAGGCATGGCGATGGCCATGCAATCGATGCTGGAAGGCCTCGGCGTGAACGAAAACGACATGCGTTCCGAAGAGTTCTACGGCTACTGATCATGCGCCTACAACGCGCGTTCCACGGTCTGACGTCGCCCAGCAGTGAAATCCGGTGATCCCGTCATTTGGGTGGAAGATCACGGCGCCAGGCACGGGGGGAGGGGCGAAGGAAATCGTCGTCCTCACGCGCCATTCGTGCCCAGCAGTTGCGATTCGACCAGCACATCGACGCCTGCGCGCGGCTGGATCGACCGTGCAGGAATGCTGGCGCTCATCCTCCACCCCGCTACCGCATCTTTCTTGGATACGCCGCCGACCAAAAACAGTACTTCGCGTGCCCGGCTCAACCGCGCCGCGCTGAGCGACACCCGCTGCGGCGGCGGCTTCGGCGCATCGAACACGGCCAGCGCATCCGGTGCGCTCGCCGCGACGCCCCAGTCGCGGCCGGGAAACAGGCTCGCGGTGTGGCCGTCCTCGCCCAGACCGAGCAGCACCAGGTCGAAGTCGTCGACGTTGCGCAGGGTTTTGGCATACGCGAGCGCCGCCGCAGTCGCGCCCAGTTCGGCCGGGATCGCGTGCACCTGGTCTTGCCGAATGGGCACGTGATTGAGCCAGGCATCGGCTGCCATGCGACTGTTACGCTCGGGGTCCCCCGCCGGCAGGCAGCGCTCGTCGCCGAAGTACGCCTGCCAGCTCGACCAGTCGGTGTCCGCGGCGCGCAGCATCCGGTAGATGGTGCGCGGCGTGCTGCCGCCGGCGAGCACGATCAGGAACCGGCCGCGCCGTTCGATCGCGCGCGCTGCGGCGTCGAGGATCCGCCGGTGCGCGACCTGCCGCAGCGCCTGTGCATCGGCGACGCCGATCCAGCGCACGCTGCCGGGGCCGGCATCGTCCGTCGCGTCCGTGGCGTTCATTCGCCGATTATCATACTGTACAGCTCTCGACGCTGCGAACCGGTCATCCGCGACGCGTTCCAATCCGTATGCGCGGCGCACTGGGCCGGACCGGGGGCGCCAGCCTCTTAACAAACGAGCATGCAATGCCTTACAAGAAGATCGGCGAGTACGGCGCAATCGGCGATGGCAGCACGCTCGCGCTGATCGGGCGTGACGGTGCGCTCGACTGGATGTGCCTGCCGTTCATGGATTCGCCCTCGGTGTTCGCCGCCATCCTCGACGACGGGAAGGGCGGGCGCTTCTCGATCAGCCCGGATGCGCCATACGACTCATCGCAGGTCTACCTTCCGCACACCAATGTCCTGCAGACGCGGTTTCGCACCGCAGAGGGCGAGCTCGAGTTGACGGACTTCATGGTGGCGGGAGGTGTCGAGCGCCCGGACCCGCTGCTCCTGCGCCGTGCCGCCGTGGTCCGCGGTCGAGTGAGCGTCGCGCTCGAGTGCGCGCCGCGCTTCGACTATGCGCGGCGCGTGCCCACGCGCGAGCGGGCCGAGGGCGGCATCGTGTTCCGTTCGGCAGGCGAGCACCTCACGCTGGCAACGAGCCGGCCGCTCGCATGGGATGGGGAGCGTAGTTGCGTCGGCCTGGCCGAGGGCGAGGTGCTCTGGCTCGCGATGGGCTATGGCGAAGCGCGCCCGCCGCAGACCGGCGCCGAATGCGAGCGGCTGCTCGAGAGCACTCGCAGTTACTGGCGCGGCTGGGTGCTGCAGAGCGAGACCTGGTGGGCGCGGCGCGACAGCTTCTGGCAGGAGCGGCTAGACCGCGCAGCGCTGGTGCTGAAGCTGCTGCAGGTCAGGAAGACCGGCGCCATCGCCGCGGCCGGCACGACGTCGCTGCCGGCGATCGTCTACGGCGAGCGCAACTGGGACTACCGCCTGAGCTGGATCCGCGACACCAGCATGACGCTTTCGGCATTGTTCGAGCTGGGCCACGTCGCCGAGACCGAGCAGTACCTCGCCTGGATCGAGAAAATCACCGGCCGCGGCGCGCGCGGCAAGCTTTCGATCGTCTACCGGCTGCAGGAGCCGGTGGCTCCGGGCGAGGAGACCGAGCTCGATCATCTGTCCGGGTACAAGAACTCGCGGCCCGTGCGCATCGGGCAGTACGTGATCCACCAGCGCCAGCACGATATCTACGGCGAGCTCTTCGACGCGCTGTTCGCGGTCTCGCGACTGGTCGGCAAGATCAGCTTCGAGCACTGGAAGGTGCTGCAACCGCTGGTCGGCGAGGTGATACGCGTTTGGCGCGAGCCGGACGACGGCATCTGGGAGGCTCGCATCGGTCCCCGCCATTACGTGCACTCCAAGCTGATGTGCTGGGTCGCGCTCGATCGCGCGATCAAGATCGCTGGGCACTACGGCTTTCCCGGCGATCTCGCGCGGTGGGAAGGGGAGCGCGAAGCGGTCCAAAAGGAGATCCTCGAGCGCGGCTACAACGAAAAGCGCGGCTCGTTCACCCAGCACTATGATACCGAGGCAATCGATGCGGCGCTGCTGCTGATTCCGCTCACCGGGTTTCTGCCATGCGCCGATCCTCGGGTGGCGGGGACGATCACGCGGATCGAGCGCGAGCTCCTGCACGAGCGCGCGATGCTGCGCTACAGGCTCGACGACGGGCTCGAGGGTCAGGAGCAGGGCTTCATGATCTGCCTTTTCTGGTACCTGCAATGCCTCGTCCTGCAGGGCCGGCTCGACGAGGTCGACGGCTACCTGCGCGGGGTCGGGCGCTACGCCAACCATCTCGGTCTCTTCGGCGAACAGTACGAGCCGCGCTACCAGGAAATCACCGGCAACTTTCCCCAGGCCTATTCGCACATCGGCTACGCGACCACGGTGCTGCGCTACCTCGAGGCGCGCCGCGAGCGCGTGGAGCCGGATGCGATCGGCTGGACGCGAAAGCTCGCGCTGCTGTTCGGGCGTGCCATGCTGAACGAGGACGTGGAGGACGGCGTGCCGGCGGCAGACCGGCCGGCGCAGGCGATGCGCCGCGCCATGAACGTGGTGCGCGGTCAGTTCTACGATGGGCACGCGCAGAAGGTCGACTACGCGGCGATCCGTGGCGCCGAGGCCTACAAGGTGTTTCGCGGGCTGGCCGCGAAGCTCGCCGATTTCGATCCGGCAAGCCTGGAAACCGATGCCGAGCGCATCGCGTTCTGGACCAACGTCTTCAACGCGCTGGTGATCCACGGAGTGGTCGAGCTCGGGATCCGCGAGTCGGTGAAGGAGGTGCCGTTGTTCTTCGAGTGCATCCGCTACCGGATAGGCGGCGAGGTCTACACCGCGACCGACATCGAGCATGGCATCCTGCGCGCCAACGCGGTGCCGCCGCACCGGCTGCGCCGCCGGCTGCGCGGCGAGGATCCGCGCAAGAGCTGCATGGTGCGCAAGGCCGATCCGCGGATACATTTCGCGCTGGTGTGCGCGAGCCGCACCTGCCCGCCGATCGAGGCCTACGACCCGGACAAGATCGAGGATCAGCTCGACGCCGCGGCGCGCACCTTTATCAACGCGACGAGCAGGCTCGAGGGCGACCGGCTTCACGTGTCGGAGATCTTCCGCTGGTACCGCAAGGACTTCGGCGCTGCGCCCGACGCGGTGGTGCTCGCCGTTGCACGGCATCTGTATGACCGCGACACGGCCGCACGCATCGAGCGCAACGCGCAGCGGATACGGTTCGCCTACACGCCATACGACTGGCGCTTGAATCGCTAGCACCAGCTTGCAAGGGCAAAGATGGACGGGATTCCAAAATCTGGCGAAGGGGTGACGTTGCTCGCGGCTGACATGGGCGGCACCAAATCCAATCTGTGGTTGTTCGAGCGCACGGATGGGCGCCGCGAGACCCGCGACGAGGCGCAGCTGAAAAGCGCGGATTTCCCCGACGCGCGCTCCGTGGTGGCCGCGTTTTTGAAGGGCAGGCGCGTGCAGGCGGCCGCGGTGGCGATCGCCGCGCCGGTGCGCGAGGGCCGGGCCGAGACGCCGAACCTGCCATGGGAAGTGGAGCAGACGGCGCTTGCGCGGATGCTCGGATCCGATCGCGTCGAGCTGATCAACGATCTGGCGGCAACCGCGTACGGCATTGCGGACATCGGTCCCGAGGCACTGGCGACCTTGAACGAGGGCAGGCCCGGGACCGGCGCGATCGCCATCATTGCCGCCGGTACCGGCCTGGGCGAGGCGGCGATGGTGCGCGAGGGCGAGCGGCAGATTGCGTTGCCCTCCGAGGGCGGACACGCGGATTTCGGACCTGGCAACGAGCTCGAGAGCGCGCTGCTGCAATACCTGGCGCGGCGCCATGGCCACGTCAGCTGGGAGCGCGTCGTCTCCGGCCCCGGGCTGCGCGCAATCTACGACTTCCTGATCGAGACCGGCCGCGGCGAACCCTCCGGAACGCTCGCCGCGCGGATGGCCGCCGGGGACGCGCCGGCGGCGATCGCTCAGGCAGCGCTCGAAGGGGGCGATGCGGCCGCGGCGCATGCGCTCGATATCTTCGTGCGCCTCTACGGCGCCGAGGCGGGAAATCTCGCGCTGAAGTTCCTGGCCACAGGCGGGGTGTACGTCGCGGGCGGCATCGCGCCCAAGATCCTGGCGCGCCTGCGCTCGGGACCGTTCATGGAAGGATTTCTGGCGAAAGGCCGGCACTCGGACCTGCTGCAGGCGATTACGGTCAGGGTCGTGCTGGAACCGAAGGCGGCGCTCTTCGGCGCCGCACGGCGCGCCGAGGCGCTCGCCGCTGCATGAGACATCCTAACCCGAAGCGGCATTGAGGGCCGATGAATCGGAGTTACGTTGCGCCGCGACTTGCGGAGCCAGGACACCGCCTTGCGCAAAAACTTGAACTGTCCCTCGACTCGCCGCGGCAAACCAGCGCTCTTCGAGGAAGGCGCGCAGCCGCGGACGGGCGCGGTGCAATAGTACGTGCGTGGCCGTCCGCGCCCTTCAGCGCCGATTCATGACTGTCGCCTCCTTCGACTCGTTATTTGCCGGCTGACTTCTCGATGTGCCCGCCGAATTCGAAGCGCATCGCAGACAGCAGCTTGTCGGCAAACTGCGCCTCGCCGCGCGAGCTGAAGCGTGAATAGAGCGCGGCGCTGAGCACCGGCGCCGGCACGGCTTCGTCGATGGCCGCCTTGATCGTCCACCGCCCCTCGCCGGAATCCGATACCCGGCCGTCGAACTTCGCGAGCGTCGGATCCCTGGCCAGGGCGGCTGCAGTCAAGTCCAGCAGCCACGACGCGACCACGCTGCCGCGCCGCCAGACCTCGGCGATATCGCGCAGGTTGAGGTCGAAACGGAACTCTTCGGGGTTGCGCAGCGGGGTCGTCTCGGCGTCGTGGGACTGTTCGCTCTTGCCCACATTGGCGTGCTTCAGAATGTTCATGCCCTCGGCATAGGCGGCCATCAGGCCGTACTCGATGCCGTTGTGCACCATTTTGACGAAGTGGCCGGCGCCGCTCGGCCCGCAGTGCAGGTAGCCCTGTTCGGCGCTGCCGCCGAGCTTCTTGCGCCCCGGCGTGGGCGGAATGTCGCCCACGCCGGGCGCCAGCGTCCTGAACACCGGCTCGAGGCGCTTCACCGCCTGGTCCGGCCCGCCGATCATCAGGCAGTAACCGCGCTCCAGACCCATGACGCCGCCGCTGGTCCCACAATCGATGTAGTGGATCTTCTTGGCGGCGAGTTCTTTGGCAATCCGGATGTCGTCCACGTAGTAGGAATTGCCGCCATCGATGAGGATGTCGCCGGGCTCGAGGCGGGGCAGCAGGTCGGCGATGAGTGGTTCCACAAACGCCCCTGGAATCATCATCCAGATCGCCCGCGGCTTATCCAGCTTCTTCACGAGGTCGGCAAGAGAGGACGCCCCAACGGCCTTCTCCCGCGTCAGCTCCCTCATGGCTTTTGCCGACCTGTCGAAGACCACGCACTGATGGCCGCCCTGCTGCAGCCGCCGCACCATGTTGGCGCCCATCCTTCCCAGTCCAATCATTCCGATTTGCATAAGTGTCTCCTTTTCAGAACAGATTGTTTGACCGTTGGGTTTCGTTCTCGGTTTGCCGTTGCGTCGTGGGCAGGATTGCAATCCCGACGGTGAAGAAAAACACAACCATGAGGCCGTCGTTGATCCAATAGGTGCAGGTCGAAGCAAAGCAGGTGATCACCGAACGAGAATCGAGGTGATTGTAGGACGATCCGGGAAGATCAGGCACGGGCGCCCAGGCTTTCCGCCAGGGCATCAATGATCGGACAGCCGGAACTCCGGCTGCCCTTCGAGCATTTCGTCACCAGATCTTTCAGCGCCTTCCGAATCGCCGCGAGGTCGGCGATTTTCCCCTCGACCATCGCGAGCTTCTTCTCGGCCAGCGCTTTCGTATCGGCACAGTGTTCGCCAACGGAAAACCCCAAAAGCAACGCCACCTCGTCCAGTGAAAACCCCAGGGCCTGCGCCCGTTTGATGAAGCGCACGCGCCTCAGATCATTCGCGCCGTATCTTCGGATGCGGCCGTGCGCCCGGTCGGGCCGGGGCAGCAGGCCGATTCCGTGGTAATAGCGGATGGTCTCGATGTGCACACCGGCTTCACTCGATAACTCGCTGATTCTGAAATCTTTATCTAATGCCTTTTGCCTCGACATAACGCTTCACTCCGTAGTTGACTACGGAAATAAGCTTACTCCCCTTCTTTGTTCCACGGGAGAACCTGATGTCGCAATTCAAGACTGAATCAGCACCGCTGGCGGCAAACGAGAATACCGGCGACGCAAATGGAGTCAAGTCGGGCACGCTCGCCGCGGCTGGCATTTTCGGAGTGCTTGCGTCGGCGTGCTGCATCGGGCCACTGGTGCTGGTCTCAATCGGTCTCAGCGGCGCCGCGGGTGGCCTAGTGGCCGCATTTACGCCGCTGCGTCCGGTCTTTATCGTCATTGCGCTTGCCGCGCTCGCGTTTGCCGGGTGGAAGATCTACCGCCGCCCGGTTGCGGAGTGCGGGCCCGGTAGCGCTTGCGCTGTGCCGCAAACAGCCCGGATCCACAAGACGGTATTTTCGGAGCGCCCATGTCGCCCACACCCAGGCGGCGAGCCCGTTCCCCGGGATCAGGAGCCGGCCGGCACACGTGACGGTGCTGCAGCGGGGGACCGCATGCTCACGGCGTTCAATCCGGACCTGGTCGGCTGGCTGGCCTTTGTGCCTTCAGCAATGGAGCCGCCCTATCAATTCGTGACCGCGGGCGTCCGGTCCCGCCCGCGGAGCTCGCCGCCCGGCTCACCACCCGGGTCCTGCATTGACACGACGCGGGATGGGACGGGAGAATGGCTGCTGGTTGCCCAACGAGCCTGCGCATGCGACTGCCCCTCGCCACCCTGTTTTTCTTTCTTGCGATGTCCGCAACGGCGCGCGCCGCCGACGGTCTCGTCACCATCAAGAGCGCCAACGGCGTGAAGGAAACCATCGATCGCCTGGAGCAGACGGTGAAGGCGAAGGGCCTGAATGTCTTTCTCCGGCTGGATCACGCCGCGGGCGCGCAGAAGATCGGCAAGAAGCTGCGGCCGACCGAGCTGCTCGTGTTCGGCAACCCGCAGGGCGGCACGCCACTTATGGAATGCGCCCAGTCGATCGGTATCGACCTGCCGCTGAAGGCGCTGGCGTGGGAAGATGCTTCGGGGCAGACATGGCTCGCCTACAACGACCCGAAATTCCTCGCCATGCGGCACGGCGCGCGCGATTGCTCCCCGGTGGCCGATAAACTGCGCAAGGCGCTCGACGCGTTCGCGCGATCAGCCGCTGCCAAGTAAACCCGCCGCGCGTCCGTGCGCCGGGTTCGCCGCAAGCTGCCACAGTCTCTCGGTGTTGCCGTGCGCGACAGCACCTGCGACAGCCGCCGGCCGCGCGTCCAGCGGCTTGCGCGAGCGCGCTACCTCGGCGCCATATCCTTCCCGCCAGTGTCCGGGCCACACATTGTCGATGGCGAACACGAAACGGTCCGGGTGGCGCTCGATCGGCGCGCCACTTGTCGACCGGCAAACTGCCCGAGAACATGTTGGCCCACGGTTGTGACGAAACCTCCACGCGCGGGCTCGCGTGCGAGGTGAGAAAGTGCAGGCTGCGTTGAAGGAGGTGCGCGCATGAGCCAACGGCCATTCAAGGTCCTTGGCATCCAGCAGGTTGCCGTGGGCGCGCTCGACAAGGGGCGGCTGCGGCGGCTGTGGGTCGATTCGCTGGGCCTTTTGGTAACCGGCAACTACAAGAGCGAGCGCGAAAACGTGGACGAGGACATCGCACTCGTCGGCAGCGGTCCCTTCCGGTGCGAAGTGGACCTGATGCAGCCCCTCGATCCTGGCAAGAAGCCGGCCGTGAACGAGCCGCCGCTCAATCACGTCGGCCTGTGGGTGGACAACCTTCCCGTTGCGGTTGAGTGGTTGACCGCCCATGGTGTGCGCTTCGCCCCCGGCGGAATCCGCAGGGGCGCGGCAGGCCACGACATCTGCTTCATTCACCCCAAGGGTAACGAGGCCTCGCCGGTGGGCGGTGAAGGCGTGTTGATCGAATTGGTGCAGGCGCCCCCCGAGGTGATCGCCGCCTACGACAGGCTCTGAGGGGACGTGGCGGACGATCCGGGCATCTCGATCGATGCCGCGGCGGATCCCGCCGCTGCGCTCGATGCTGCGATCGGGCGGCTCGCTACCTGAAGCGCAGGATCGGCTGGTCGACCGCCACGCTCTCGCCCTGCTTGGCCAGCGCCTCGGCGACCACGCAGTCGCTGCCGGCCTTGAGGATGTTTTCCATCTTCATGGCCTCGATCACCGCCAGCTTTTCTCCCGCCCTCACCTCTTGCCCCGGCTTCACCGCCACCTCGGTCAACAACCCGGGCATCGGAGAGAGCAGAAGCTTCGACAGATCCGGCGCCGGTTTTTCGGGCATCAGCGCGAGCAGCTCAGCGGCCCTGGTGGTCATCACGACCGCGTCGGCCTGGGCGCCCCAGTGGAAGATGCGGTACGTCAGTCCCCTGCGCTCGATCTGCAGGCAGATCTTGTCGCCGTTCCAGGTGCCGCGAAAGAGCGGCTCGCCCAGCTTCCAGCTCGACTTGATCTCGCAGGTCTCGCCGCCGTGGCGGACGGCGAAGCCGCCCTCGATCGGGTGGAGTTCCAGTAAATACCGCTCCCCGCCGATCAGCACCACCCATTCGACTCCGACCTTCCGCTCGTGGCCGGCGAACTGCCCGGAGGTCCGCACCGCGCGATCGATGTAACGCCTGCGCGCGAACGCGGCCGCGCTCGCCAGCAGCAGTGGATCGTCGTGAGTGAGGCTGGCCGGATGGAAACCGTTGGGAAATTCCTCGGCGATCAGTCCGGTGTCGAAATTTCCGGAAACGAAGCGCGGTTGCCGCATGAGCGCGGCCTGGAATGCGATGTTCGAGGCGACGCCGCGGATGACGAACGCATTGAGTGCGTCGCGCATGTGGGCAATCGCAGCATCCCGAGTCGCGGCGTGGGTAATGAGCTTCGCAATCATCGAATCGTAATACAAGGAAATCTCGCCGCCCTCGTAGACGCCGGTATCGACGCGCACCACGCCTTCTTCCTCCTGCGGTGGAATGTACTTCACCAGCCGTCCGACGGAGGGCAGGAAATTGCGGAACGGGTCTTCGGCGTTGACGCGGCACTCGATCGCCCACCCGTTCAACTTCACTTCCTCCTGGCGGAACGGCAGCCTCTCACCGGCCGCAACCCGGATCATGAGCTCGACGAGATCGAGCCCGGTAATCATCTCGGTGATCGGGTGCTCGACCTGCAGTCGCGCATTCATTTCGAGGAAGCAGAAGCTCCGGTCGCGGCCGACGACGAACTCCATCGTGCCTGCCGACCGGTATTTCACCGCCTTCGCGAGGGCAACCGCCTGTTCGCCCATGGCTTTGCGCGTGGCGGTATCGAGGAACGGTGAGGGCGCTTCCTCGATTACCTTCTGGTGGCGGCGCTGGATCGAACATTCGCGCTCCCACAGGTGGACCATGTTGCCGTGCGCATCGCCGAGCACCTGGATTTCGATGTGGCGCGTTCCCTCGATAAATTTCTCGATAAACACACGATCGTCGCCGAATGCGTTTTTCGCCTCGTTGCGGCAGGAGGTGAATCCATCGCGACACTGGTCATCGTCATGGGCCACGCGCAGGCCCTTGCCGCCGCCGCCGGCGCTCGCCTTGATCGTCACCGGGTAGCCGATATCGCGGGCGATCTTCACCGCGCGGCCGGCATTCTCAACGGCCTCGTTGTAGCCAGGGATCGCGTTCACGCCAGCGCAGATGGCCAGCTTCTTCGAAGCGATCTTGTCCCCCATGGCCCTGATGGCATGCGCCTGGGGGCCTATGAAAACGATGCCCTCGCGCTCCAATGCCTCGCAGAAAGCGGCATTCTCCGACAGAAATCCGTAGCCCGGATGCACCGCCTCGGCGGCCGTCTGCTTGCAGGCCGAGATGATCTTGTCGATCGCCAGATAGGATTCCTTCGACGGCGGCGCGCCGATGCAGATGGCCTCGTCGGCGAGCGCCACGTGGCGCGCGTCCTTGTCGGCCTCGGAGTAGACAGCGACGGTCGCGATCCCCATCCTGCGCGCTGTGCGGATCACTCGGCAGGCGATTTCGCCCCGATTGGCGATCAGAATTTTCTGGAACATGCTGTCAACCGGTGGCCTCGCCGCCAGGATTTGAACCGCGCACGCATTTCCCCATCACCCCTCACTCCTCACAACGGGATGTTGCCGTGCTTGCGCCAGGGGTTTTCCAGCCTCTTTTCCCGCAGCATCGCCAGCGACCGGCAGATCCGCCTCCGCGTTTCGTGCGGCATGATCACGTCGTCGATAAAGCCGCGCTGGCCGGCGACGAACGGATTGGAGAATTTCTTGCGGTATTCATCGGTGCGCAAGGCGAGCTTGGCCTCATCGTCGATGTCCTTGCGGAAGATGATCTCGACGGCGCCCTTGGGCCCCATCACCGCGATCTCCGCCGAGGGCCAGGCAAAGTTGACGTCGCCTCTCAGATGCTTGGACGACATGACGTCGTAGGCGCCGCCATAGGCCTTGCGCGTGATGACCGTCACCTTCGGCACGGTGCATTCGGCATAGGCATAAAGCAGCTTGGCGCCGTGCTTGATGATGCCGCCGTACTCCTGAGCGGTTCCCGGCATGAAACCAGGCACGTCGACTAAGGTGATGATGGGGATGTTGAAAGCATCGCAGAAGCGCACGAATCTCGCCGCTTTGATCGAGGACTTGATGTCCAGACAGCCGGCGAGCACCAGCGGCTGATTGGCGACGATGCCGACCGTGGAGCCGTCCATGCGCGCGAGCCCGATGATGATGTTCCTGGCGTGATCGGGCTGAATCTCGAAGAAATCGCTTTCGTCCACGACTTTGAATATCAGCTCCTTGATGTCGTAGGGCTTGTTGGGATCGTCCGGCGCCAAAGTGTCGAGCGAGGGGTCGATGCGGTCGGCGCGATCTTCGGTCGGGACCACCGGGGGCTTCTGGCGGTTATTCGAGGGCAGCAGACTGATGAGCCGTCGCAGCATCATCAGGGCCTCGACGTCGTTCTCAAACGCGAGATCCGCCACGCCTGAACGAGTGCTATGCGTGACCGCGCCGCCCAGTTCCTCGGCGGTAACCTCCTCGCGGGTCACGGTCTTCACGACCTCCGGGCCGGTGACGAACATGTAGGAGCTGTCCTTCACCATGAAGATGAAATCGGTCATCGCAGGCGAGTACACCGCGCCGCCCGCGCACGGACCCATGATGAGTGAAATCTGCGGAATCACGCCCGAGGCAAGAACGTTGCGCTGGAACACTTCGGCATAGCCGCCGAGCGAGGCCACGCCCTCCTGGATGCGCGCGCCGCCCGAATCGTTGATGCCCACCACGGGGGCGCCCGCCTTCATGGCGTGGTCCATTATCTTGCAGATCTTCTCGGCGTGCGCTTCGGAAAGCGCGCCGCCGAACACGGTGAAGTCCTGGCTGAACATGAACACCAGGCGCCCGTTGACGGTGCCGTAACCCGTCACCACGCCGTCGCCGGGGATCTTCTGGTCGGCCATGCCGAAGTCGCTGCAGCGATGTTCGACGAACATGTCCCATTCCTCGAACGAGTCGGGATCGAGCAGAAGCTCGATGCGTTCGCGCGCGGTGAGCTTGCCCTTGGTGTGTTGGGCGTCGATGCGTTTCTGGCCACCGCCAAGGCGCGCGGCGGCCCGTTTCTCGTCGAGTTGACGAATGATCTCGTGCATGTGATCTCTCCCTTCAGTCTTTCTCTTGCGCCAGAGCGAGGAGCATGCGTGCCGCGGCGGACGGCGTCATGGCACCGTGGCTGACCGCCCCGGTAAGTTGATCGAGGCGCTCGCGCACCGCCGGATGGTGGCGAAAGCGCGAGCGCAGCCCAGAGTCGATCAGGCTCCACATCCAGTCCACCGCCTGCCGGCGGCGTTTGGCCTGAAGCTCGCCGCTCGCGGTCATCGTCGTCCGGAAGCGTCCGATCTCCGTCCACAACTCCGCTACCCCCGCGCCGGTCAGGGCGCTTATGGCGAGCACCGGCGGCGCCCAATGCGGCGAAGCCGGCGCGAGCAGCGTGAGCACGTTCTGCACCTGCGCGCGCGCCAGCTCGGCAGATCGCGCGTCGAGATCCGCCTTGTTGATGACCACCATGTCGGCCAGCTCGATGATGCCTTTTTTCAACGCCTGCAGCTCGTCCCCGGCATTGGGCAGCTGCAGCAGCACGAACATGTCCACCATGCCGGCCACCGCGACTTCCGATTGTCCGACTCCGACCGTTTCCACGACGATCATCCCGTACCCGGCCGCCTCGCACAGCAGCATCGCCTCGCGTGTCTTCTCAGCCACGCCGCCGAGCGTCCCACCCGAGGGGGAGGGCCGGATGAATGCATTCGGATGCTGCGACAGCCGCTCCATGCGCGTCTTGTCGCCGAGGATGGAGCCGCCGGTCACTGCACTCGACGGGTCAACCGCAAGCACCGCCAGCCGGTGGCCCTGCCCGGCAAGATGCAATCCGAGCGCCTCGACGAAGGTGGATTTCCCCACGCCAGGCGCGCCGCTGGCGCCGAGCCGCAGCGAATTCCCCGCGTGCGGCAGAATCGCCTCGAGCAGCCGCTGCGCGCGCAGCTGATGTTCGCGGCGCGACGACTCGACCAACGTGATCGCCTTGGCGAGTGACCGCCGTTCGCCGGCAAGGACACCTGCCGCAAGCCCCTGATCGCCGGGCTCGCGGGTCGGCGGCGACGGGTTCACGCCGCTCTTACCCCGCCGCTACGACGCCGCGCCGCTCGCGGATCGCCTGCAGCACCTGTCGCGCCGCCTGCGCAATCACCGTGCCCGGACCGAACACCGCTGCCGCACCGGCGCTCTTCAGGAACTCATAGTCCTGCCCCGGGATCACACCGCCCACGACGATGAGAATGTCGTCTCCGCCCGCTTCGTGTAGCGCCGTGACGAGCGCCGGCACGAGCGTCTTGTGCGCGGCAGCGAGCGTGGACACGCCGATCACGTGCACGTCGTTCTCGATCGCCTGGCGCGCGACTTCGTCGGGCGTTTGAAACAGCGGCCCGACGTCGACGTCAAACCCCAGGTCGGCGAACGCGGTGGCGATCACCTTGGCGCCGCGGTCGTGGCCGTCCTGCCCGAGCTTGGCGATGAGTACGCGCGGCCGGCGACCTTCCTCCGCCTCGAAGGCCCTGATGTCGCTCTTCAGCGCCTGCCAGTTCTCGTCGCGGCCGAACGCCGCGCCGTAGACGCCGGACACCAGCTCGCTCGACGCCTGGTAGCGGCCGAACGCCGCCTCGAGCGCGCCCGAGATCTCGCCCACCGTGGCGCGCAGCCTGGTGGCGCGGATCGCGAGCTCGAGCAGGTTTCCCTTGCCGCTGTTTCCCGCCTCGGTAAGCCCCGCCAGCGCGGCGTCCACCGCGCGCTGGTCGCGCGTCGCCCGCAGCGCCTTCAGTCGCCAAAGCTGCGTCTCACGCACCGCGGTATTATCCACCTCGCGCACCTGGAGCGGCTCCGCGTTCTCGACCCGGTACTTGTTGACCCCCAGGATCACGTCCTCGCCGCGGTCGATCCGCGCCTGCTTCTCCGCGGCGCAGCGCTCGATGCGGCGCTTGGCCCAGCCGGACTCGATGGCGCGCACCATGCCGCCCATGCGGTCCACTTCCTCGATGGTCTCCCATGCCTTGTCTGCGAGGTCTTGGGTCAGCCGCTCCATCAGGTAGGAGCCGGCCCACGGATCGACGACGCTCGCGATGTGCGTCTCCTCCTGCAGGATGAGCTGGGTGTTGCGGGCAATGCGCGCCGAGGAGTCGGTCGGCAGCGCGATCGCCTCGTCGAGCGCGTTGGTGTGCAGGCTCTGTGTGCCGCCGAACACCGCTGCCATGGCCTCGATCGCGGTCCGCACCACATTGTTGTACGGGTCCTGCTCGGTGAGGGACCAGCCCGAGGTCTGGCAGTGGGTACGCAGCATCAGCGATTTCGGATTTCTGGCGCCGAACTGCTTCATGATCCGGCACCACAGCAGGCGCGCGGCGCGCAGCTTCGCAATCTCCAGGTAGAAATTCATTCCAATCGCGAAGAAGAAGGAGAGCCGCGGGGCGAAGTCATCCACATTCATGCCGCGGCTCGACGCGGCACGCGCATACTCCATTCCGTCGGCCAGAGTGAACGCCAACTCCAGGGCCTGGGTGGCCCCGGCCTCCTGCATGTGATAGCCGGAGATCGAGATCGAGTTGAACATCGGCATGCGCCGTGTCGTGTACTCGATGATGTCGGCAACGATCCGCATCGATGGTTCGGGCGGATAGATGTAGGTGTTGCGGACCATGAACTCTTTGAGGATGTCGTTCTGGATGGTGCCGGAAAGTTTTTCCTGAGTGACGCCCTGTTCTTCCGCGGCGATGATGTAGCCGGCGAGCACCGGCAGCACCGCCCCGTTCATGGTCATGGAAACCGACACCTTGTCGAGCGGAATGCCGTCGAAGAGGATTTTCATGTCCTCGACGGAGTCCACCGCGACGCCCGCTTTTCCGACGTCGCCGATTACGCGGGGATGGTCCGAATCGTAACCCCGGTGGGTAGCGAGATCGAACGCGACGGATACGCCCTGGCCGCCGCCGGCGAGCGTCTGGCGATAGAAGGCGTTTGATTCCTCGGCGGTCGAGAATCCCGCATACTGCCGAATGGTCCAGGGCCGGCCGCAATACATGGTGGTCTGCGGTCCGCGTACATACGGTTCGAAGCCCGGCAGCGAATCGGCGGTCAGGCCCCGCAAATCCGCCGCCGTATACAGGGGCTTCACCTTGATCCCTTCCGGCGTAATCCAGCTCATGCTGTCGAGCGTCGCACCCTTGAGGGACTTGGCGACCGCCTCCTCCCAATCACGGAGGGTCGCCGAATCGGCAGTTTCCCTGTTCATTGGATGCCTCCGCTAAGAGCGCGGTTGATGGTCAAGGCGGTTCCGCAGCTTGCCCGCGCACGGTGTGCAGCGTCGTCCAGACAAAAGATTCTCGCAACGCCGCGGGCATGCAACGCGGCCATCTCCTGCCGCACGACTACGCCGCGGCGGCCGCCGCACGATGTTGATGGCGGGGTCGCGGCCGTCAAACCGGCTCGCGGCCGCGATAAACCGCACGCGGCCGTGGGTTCGAGCGTCGCCGGGCACGCTCCGAACGCTCAAGTCGGTCATCGATCCTCCTGGTGCCACGGGAAGGGCCCGCGCGCCGTCGGCGGCCGGACTCCGAGGTAAAAATTTCATATTATCATAGGTACCCTGGCGAAATTTTGAATTTATGACGGTTGCCCCGGGCATCCAGGTGATCGTGCGCGACTGGCTCGATGTCAATCAGGCGCCCCTCAAATGACGCGATCAGTGCGTGGTGACCGACAGCCGCTACGGCGCGCGCGCAGAACATTCACTTGCGCTGCTTCGCGCGCGCGACGCGCTGGACGGCCCGCAGCGTGGACCGCGTCGTGAATACCCGCTGCCACAGCGATCGCATGGGTGGCAATGCGGCCCTCGCGCGCATCTGCGGTTGTCCGATCAGCCTGCGCGTGGCTGCCGCGGCGTTGATTGACGCGTGGGACACGCACGAGCTTTTGCTTGGCAGAACTGCCGGCGTATTTCGAGCGCGGGGCGCGCCCCCGGGGAACGAACGCGCATTTCTTCCGGCAGCCGGCTCACGCGCTCGCCGAGATGATCGCCGGTGAACTTCCGCGCAGGGGTGCGATCGCCGAGCGCGACGGGGCGATTGCGCCCGCCTTGTTTTGAGCCCGGAACCGACGCTCGCCACTTTAAGCAGGCCGCTCGCGGAACCGCCGACCGGCAAGGATGTGGAGGTGCAGGTGGAACACGGTCTGTCCGGCGTCTGCGCCGTTGCTGATGACGACACGGAACGCATCATCGACGCCCAACTGCCGCGCGATTTTACTGGCCGCGAGCAGCAGGTGCCCCAATAATGCCTGGTCATCCGGTTTCGCATCGGTGAGCTTTGCGATTGCTTTTTTGGGGATCACGAGGATATGCACCGGGGCCTGGGGATTGATATCGCGGAACGCGAGGCAGTGTTCGTCCTCGTAGACGATATCCGCGGGCAGCTGCCGCTCGATAATCTTGCTGAAGATAGTGGTCATTCACCCTCCGGTTTGTGTTCCTGGCCGCCTCCGGCTGTCGCGGTCGAAAGACAGAGTCATCCCGTTAATTTAACGACCCTATTTTGCCAGTGCCAGGCGTGAGGGCTGCTTGCCTGCCCTGCGCGGCACACCTTTCCGCACTGCGGTATTCAAGATCACGACAAATAACTTGACATGCTGATTATTAGGCATATAATCTCCATTGTGCAATGCAGCATTAGAACCTCGATTCGTACCATCGTTGGAAGTTAACTGATTGTTTCAAAAAGGAGTCTTATATGTATCAAGCACCCGAACAACTAATTGCGTTGAACAAGGCCAATCTCGAGATCGCCACCCGCTTTGCCAGCGTTGCGCTGGAAGGCGCAGGACGCATTCTCGACCTTCAATTGAAGGCCGCAAGAACCGCGTTCGCGGACACGGTCGAAAGCGCCAAGGCGCTGGCCGAAGTGAAAGACTTGCAACAGTTCGCGGCGTTCAAGGACAACCTGGCGCAGCCGTCGATGGAAAAAGCCGCGACCTACGCCAAGAGCCTCTACGATGTCACCGCCGAGACGCAAGCCGAGATCGGCAAGCTCGTCGAAGAGCAGGTCTCCGAGTTCAACAAGCAGATCGTCGAAGCGCTCGACAAGGTGATGAAGAACGCGCCGGCCGGTTCTGAAGTCGGCGTCAGCGCCGTCAAGTCGGCCATCGCCGCCGTCAATTCGGGCTACGACAACCTGTCGAAAGTCGCCAAGCAGCTTGCCGAAGCGACCCAGTCGAACCTGGAAACCGTCGCCAACCAGGCGATTCACGGCGCGAGAAAAGCCAAGAAGGCTGCCTGAGCAACCGCGGTAGCAGCATCTCAAGAGAGCCCCCGGACCCCGGGGGCTTTTTTTGCCCTTCGTGATCGGGGTGGGTATTGCCCGCCACGAACCGAAACGCCACCGAATCGTCGCTCGCCCGCTCGCCCGCGCGGCTCGCGTGCACCCCGGTTGCGTAGCGGCAGATCAGCCGCCCGAGCAGCGTCCCAAAGCCATTCGCGACGACAACAACCCCGGGCAACGTGTTGTTCCAGTTAGCCGCTTGTCGGGACAAAAGCCCGACAAGCGGCTAGTCCGACAAAATCCTAGCGCTCGCTCCAGGAAAAACCGAGCGCCGTCACGCCGCGCTTCAGCATCTCGATCGCCGCCATCACACCGACCGCATCTCCGCGCACGCCGAGCTCGATGTGCCGGTCGCCCGGGTCCATGCACGGCAGGCTGAACACCTTGACGCGGCAGTGCGCGCCAAGACACTCGTTCATCAGCGCGATCAGCTGGGACTCGCCCGCGCCGCGCACAATGATCGACGACTCCGCCACCCGGCCCGGCGCGAAGCATTGCGTGTATTGGGTGTCGAGCACCCACACCAGCATTGGCCACGCCATCTCCGGGAAGCCGGGCAGGAAATGGTGTCGCCGGAAGCTGAAGCCGGGGATGCGGTTTACCGGGTTCGGGATGATGGCCGACCCGGCCGGGAACTCGCCCATGGCGAGCCGTTGCGGCGTGATCGCCGCCGGATCGTTGTTGAAACGCGCGCGGATTTCGGCCCCGGCTTCCGGATGGAGCACAAGCTGCACGCCGGCCGCTCGAGCAACGCACTCGCGCGTGTGATCGTCGGGCGTCGCGCCGATGCCGCCGAAGCTGAATACCACGTCCTCGCCCGCAAACGTGCGCTGGAACGTGGTAGTGATCAGTTCCGGGTCATCACCCAGATACTGACACCAGGCGAGATCGAGACCGCGCGCCTTGAGCGTCTCGATCGCCTTCGCCATATGCTTGTCCTGGCGCTTGCCCGAGAGAATCTCGTCGCCGATGATGATCGCGCCGAACCGGAAGGCCGACGGTGCGCCCGAAGAGGCGTCAGGCTGATCCATTGACCTTCGCGAATTCATTCAAGAGGCGCGACCGTGATTCGACTGTTTCGTTACCGCACAGGGCCGTCGGCTCGTTGCTCTTGATACCCCATCGAGGGGCACGACTCACCGATCACGCCTTACCACTATCGGCGGATCAGCTGTGGATGTACGACTCGAGCTGCTTGATGGTTTCTTCCCGGTCGGCGATCACGTCCTTCACTAGATCGCCGATCGAGACCACGCCGAGCAGGCGCTCACCTTCCATCACCGGCAGGTGACGCACGCGCTTGCTGGTCATGAGCGCCATGCACTCCTCCACCGACTGGCTGGGCCTGACGGTGATGACCTTCCCGGTCATGATGTCGCGCACCGGGATGTCGTGGGACGACTTGCCGAGCAGGATCACCTTGCGCGCGTAATCGCGCTCCGAAATGATGCCGGCAAGCTTGCCGCCGTCGACCACCAAGAGCGCGCCGATCTCCTTCTCCGCCATCAGCTTGAGCGCATCGAACACGCGGGCATCCGGCCCGATCGAAAAACTCCTGCCTCCCTTCGCCTCCAGCAACTGACCGACCGTCTTCATGGGTTGCTCCTTTCTTGCTGCCCGCCGGGCCCCCAGAGCCCCAGACGCGGTGCGAACCGCCCGGGTTTCAGCACGATACACGCCCGCGGGCTGCACTGCATGTTCAGTGTAACCAATTCACGCCCCGGGATAAAGCCGCCGGTGCCGGCCGGCGCCCGCGGTTCAGGAGGAATAGAATTCGAAGCGGTTCTTGCCCCGCTCCTTGGCGCGGTACATCGCGCTGTCGGCGTTCTTCAGCAGGGCCTGCGAGTCGCCTCCATCTTGTGGATAGGTGCTGATACCGATGCTTGCCGTCACCCCGCACTGGCGGCCGCGCAGGCTTACCGGCTGCCCGATGGAATCGATGATCTTGCGCGCAATCTCGTTGACCCGCGCCGGCTCCGCGAATTCCTCGATCAGCACCACGAACTCGTCTCCGCCGATGCGGCCGAGGATATCGCCCTCGCGCAACCCCGAACGCAAGCGGCCCGCCATCTCCCGCAGGAGGGCATCGCCCGCGTCGTGCCCCAGCGTGTCGTTGATCACCTTGAATCCGTCGAGATCGACGAACAGCACGGCCAGGCGGCGATTGTAACGTTGCGCCTGCGCGAGCGCGTGGCTCAGGCGATCGGCGAACAGCCGCCGATTGGACAACCCGGTCAGCGCATCGTGCGTGGCGACGAACTGCAGATCCTGCTCGGCACCTTTGCGCGCCATGAACTGTCCGATCTGGCTGCCGGTCGTGTGCACGATGTCCATCAGGTCTGGATCGGGCTCGCGCACCGCGTCACCGAAGAATTCCATGACGCCGTAGAATTCAGTCCCGATCCGGATCGGAAATGCAATCGCCGAGAGCAGCCCGGCCTCGACCGCGACCGCAGCGCGGCGCATGCCTTCTTCCTGCGCGAGGTCCTCAATCCACACAGGCGCGTTGCTCTCCCAGACACGACTAATCAATTCGAGCGTGCGGTCGAACCGCTGGACGCTCCGGCGGTTGAATCCAGCGAATTCCTCCAGCTTCGGCGCCGCCTCGCACCAAGTATCGGAGCAGCGCAGCTCGCCCGTGGCGGAGTCAAGGTTCCAGCGCGCACCATATACCCAGCCCGTCGTCGCCCCGATCGTGCGCAATACCGCGGGCAACGCTTCGTCGATCGATTGCGACTCGGCCAGCACGCGCGTGATTTCGTGCACCATTTGCAGCCGGCGCTCGACGCGTTTGCGCGAGGTAATGTCAGCGGCGATGGTCAGCACCCCGATGGCGGCTCCGGCCTCGTTGTAGAGCGGCGCGCCCGAATAGCTGATCGTGACGAGCGTGCCGTCCTTGCGCAAGCGGACGGCCTCGACGTCGGAGAAAGTCTCCCCGTACGGGATCTGGGAACGATAACGCTGGCCCTCCTCCTCCGTGCCCGGCGGGCACCACGACACGATCTTGCCCAGCAGCTCGATCTCGCTCCAGCCGAATATGCGCTCCGCCGCCGGATTCCATTTCTCGACGCGGCCCTGCGCATCGAGGATGACGATGGCGAGAGGGGATGCATCGATCAGCGCTTCGAATTTCTGCGATGTCTCGCGCAGCGCTTCCCCGTTGCGCAGATCGGCCGAGACGCGCTCGCAGAGCCGATCATTCGCGGCGCGCAACTGTTGGTTGCTCTCGGCGAGGCGCTCCAGGAGATCGGCATTCTCGAATCTAACCCGGAGCGATTCCCGGACCATGTCCGTGATCAGGGGCGAGAGGCCCGCCATCAGTCCGCAGAACGCGAGCATCATGAGTCCCATGAACAGATGGACCGTTTCGCCCATGGCGAACGTGCTCGCCACGACCGGAAGGTTCGCCGGCAGCAGGAAAAACAGGAAGGCGCGCGGCAGCGGGGCAAGGATCACGGCCGCGACGATGGTGACGACACCGACGGCGAAGACTACCAGCAACTGGTAGGGCAGCAGGTCCACCGGGTAGAGAACCGAGCCCAGCACACCCCATAGCGCGCCCATACCAGCGGCGCCGGCGACGAACCGTCGCGCCCAGCGCCGCGGATTCCGTACGGGCACCGCCGTGGTGTACGCCTGGCACAGGGCGTAGCGCACCGCCGTCACGGCCAGCACCGCGGCGAGCCAGGCGAGCAGTGCGCCGGGCTCGACCCCGCCCCACATCGCAATGGTGACCACCAGCGCGACGACTGCGGTAGCCACGTAGCCCCGCCGCGACAGGCGGTACAGGTGCTCAACCTGTTCGGCGTACAGCCTGCCTTCACCAGCCTCCGCGGAGGCCTTCGACACGAGGGCAACGACGGTCGACATGGGGTGGCCCGCCTGAGTCCTGACGAAGAACCATCATTCTGACACGGCGGAAGCCGCCCCGGATAGCCCGTGCGGCGGGGCGCAGGCTAGCGCCTGTCGGCGGCGATCGCTTCGGCTTCCTGCAGCAAATTCCGCGTCATCCGGAATGGGGCGGGCAGGTTCGGCAGGCAGGACACGTTGATCGAGAGGCATGGCTGATGAGCTGACTCATACGGGTGGACCGCGATACTGCGTTCCGGCGGCGCTTTGGCGAAGAGGCGAAGGCCCAGGTCAATCTCACCGACGCCGATTCGCGCATCATGAAGGTCCAAGGCCAGGGCTTCGAGCCGTGCGACAACGCGCAGCTCGCGGGGGATAGGGAAAGCCGGCTCATCGTGGCCCCCGGGTTGACCCAAGAGGTCAACGACAATGCAGCAAGTAATGAAGTTCAGGCAGTTCCTGCTGCGGGGTGTGAACCTCGTCAGCGGGGAATGGGACTGGGTGCGCCTTGCTTACAACGTAAAGCGCATGCACCGGATGCAGGGCACCTGAATGAGGGTTACGAGCCACTCATCACGTTTTTCCAATACTTTCGACCACCTTGATCAGCGCCGAGAGATCGTTGCCGCCCTCCCCGCGCCCCATCAGCGCGTTGATGTACTGCATGGTGACCGCGGCCGCGGGCGCGGCTTGCCCCAGCTCGTGGGCGAGACCGAGCGCGATCGCCAGGTCCTTGTGATAGAGCCGGGCCTCGATGCCGGCGGCGAAATCGCGCTCGACCATGCGTCTGCCGAAAAGCTCGAGCACGCGGCTCGCTGCCACGCCGCCCATCATGATCTCGCGCACCTTCGCCGGCTCCACCCCGCAGCGCGCAGCGAGTGCGAGCGCCTCGGCCGCCCCTTGCGCCGTCACCAGCAGCGCGAGCTGGTTGCACGCCTTGGTGATCTGGCCGGCGCCGTGGTCTCCGATGCGGATAATTGTCTTGCCGAGGCACTCGAACAGCGGTTTCACCCGCTCGAACACTCCGGGCTTGCCGCCGGCCATGATCGAGAGCGTCGCCTGCTCGGCGCCCATCGGCCCGCCGGAAACCGGTGCATCCAGCATGTCGATGCCCTGGGCGGCGAGCGCCTGCGCGACGCGGCGCGCAACGCTCGGTGCGATCGTCTCCATGTCGATGAGCACGCTCCCCGGCCGAGCGCCATGGATCACGCCGTGCTCGCCCAGCACCACCTGCTCGACGTCGTGCGAGGCGGTGACCATGGTGAAGACGACGTCGCACGCCGCCGCGAGCTCCGCGGGGCTCTTGTAGGGCTTGGCGCCGGCCGCAGTAAGCGACTTGGCGGAATCCGCGCGGCGCGCGTAAACCCCCATCTCGTGTCCGCCTTTCATGAGGTTCAGTGCCATCGGGCGCCCCATGACGCCCAGCCCTATGAAACCCAGTTTCATCTTTCTTTCCTCAAATGCGTTGCTCGTTGTCAGTTATCCGCTGTCCGAACCACGAGCAACGAGTCACGGCTCACCGAATCATCCCCACCCCCATCACCAACGGCAGCGTCACCCAGAACAATATCGTGGTCCAGCCGATCAGGAGCGCGGCGGCGCCGGCATCGAGGCGGAAGCGGTCCGCGAGCAGCAGCGCGGTCACCATGCCCGGAGTCGTGGCCTCGACCACCGCAGCATACTGCGCCTCGCCCATCGGCACGTACAGCGTCTTCGCCGCCAGCCACACGATCACCGGCATCGCGGCGAGCTTCACCGCGGCCGCCGAGAGGATCTCGGGCCGCGGCGTGAGGTTGCGCCATGGGATCGTCATGCCAAGCACGAACAGCGTGACCGGAATCGTGGCCTGGCCGATGAACCAGGTCGCGGCGGCAAGCGGGGCGTAGGTGAGCCCCAGCTGCTGCGAGGCGGTGCCCAGAATGAACGCCCAGATCGGCGGCATCGACAGCATGATGCGCCACACCGCGGGCCGGCCCTCGACGCTGTGCGCGCCAAGCCGGGTGCAGATCCACACGCCGATGGTCCACACCAGCGGCATCGTCATCAGCATGTCGTTGAACACCGCGTAGCGCGTCGCATCCCGCCCGAACAAGAACACGAGCACCGGAACGCCCACGTTGAAGGTATTGCCGAACATGCCGCCCACGACGATGATCGCCCGCGTGCGGTCGGAGAGCCCCCGCCCGAGCGGCGAGCGGTAGAGCAGCAGGTAGAGAATCCCGCCCGAGGCGAGCGAACCCATGCCCACGAGCAGCGGCACCGACAAGAGCTCGCCCGAGATCGGCGTCGTCGACGCCACCGAAAAGAGGATGCATGGCAGGAACAGGTACATCACCATGCGGTTCAAGAGCGAGCGAGCGCCGTCGGCGGGCGTGTCGGGAAAAAAGCGCGGCCACAGCCCGCCCACCGCCACCAGCAGCGCAAGCGGCAGCATTACCTCGACCATGAGGCTGAAGAGCTGGGTAAAGTAACTCATGCTGTGCAGGCCACCGGGCGTCCGCTGGCGGACACAAAAAGCTTGAGCCGCCAAGAAAAGCAAAACAATTGACCGCAGATAAACGCCGATTAACGCCGATAGAAATGCAAAAACCACCAAACAGTTCTTCTATTTGCGGTTTTATCTGCGTTCATCTGCGTACCCCTCAAGGGGGTATTAAAAAGAATTCATCGGCGGTTTCATTGATCTTCGACGATCTTTGAGATGGGATCTAGCCTTTCTTGGCAGCCTTGGCGGCTAGCTCTTCTTCTTCACGCCGGGGTTGAGCAGGTTGGGCGGGGTGGCGCCGGTCAGCGCGGCCACCAGGTTCTTCGCCGCGGTCATCGCCATCGCGCGCCGCGTGGCCTCCGTGGAGCTGCCGATGTGCGGCGCGAGCACCACGTTCCGCAGCTCGAAAAAACCGGGGTTCAACTTCGGCTCGTTCTCGAATACGTCGAGCCCGGCGCCGCGGATGGTGCCGTCCTTCAACGCGGCGATGAGCGCCGCGTCGTCGACCACGCCGCCGCGCGTGGAGTTGATGAGGATCGCCGTGGGCTTCATGAGCGCGAGCTCGCGCGCCCCGATCAGGTGCTGCGTCTCCGGCGAATACGGCACCTGAAGGATGACGAAGTCGGACCGCTTGAGAAGCTCTTCGCGGGTGACGTAGGTCGCACCGAGCCGCTGCTCGATCTCCTTCGCCACCGGCTTGCGGTTCGAATAGAGCACCTTCATCTCGAAGCCGCTCGCGCGCTTCGCGATTACCTGCCCGATTCGCCCCATGCCGACGATGCCGAGCGTGGCGTGGTGCACGTCCACGCCCAGCCACTGCTTGAGCCGCCATCCGGTCCATTCGCCCTCGCGGACATAGCGCTCGACCTCGGTCAGCCGCCGCGCCGCTGCGAGCATCAGCGCGAACGCCAGGTCCGCGGTCGAGTCGTCGAGCACGCCCGGGGTGTTGGTCGCCAGGATGCCGCGCGCGGTGCACGCCGCGACGTCGATGTTGTTGTAGCCAACCGCGATGTTGGCCACCACCTTCAGTTCGCGCGCTCGGCCGAGCAGCCTTGCGTCGATGCGGTCGGTCAGCGCGCACAGGACGCCGGCCTTGTCCGCCAGCCGGCCGGCGAGCGTATCCTGGTCGAAGGGCTGGTCCCGCTGGTTGGACTCGACCTCGCAGTGCGCACCGAGGTAATCGAGCGTTTCGTCGAAGACTTCGCGGGTGACAAGTATCTTTGGCTTCATGTTGTTGCACCTTGTGTTTCAGTCCAGATATTACGGCAGTACGTCTCGCGGATAAACAGCGCGCCGCCGAGGCCCGCCATCGCAAACGACATGAGCACCATCAGCGCGTAGCGGAAATCGCCCGCCTCGTACGCGCGCACGCCGCCACCGGCAGCGAGGTCGAGCACCCAGCCCACGAGCGGCTGCAGGATGCCGGCCGCGAGGAATCCGCCGACGTTGGCGACGCTGGTCGCCATGCCCGCGTAGCGCGGACGGTTCGCCTCCTTGGCGCAGGCCCACGACAGCGTGAATCCGGGGGTGATGAACCCCATCACCGCGCACATCGCGTAGGTCCAGCCCTGCGGCACCGCGCCGGATAACCATACGCCCCACGACGCGACATACAGCAGCGCCGAAGCAATGATGACGGGCCGGCGTCGCCCGACGCGGTCAGAAAGCGCCGTCACGGCCGCAACCGATATCGCAAACGCAATCAACAGCACGCTCGTGTGCCGGCTCGCGGCGACCGGGGTCATGCCGTAGACATGCGTCAGATAAGGCACCACCCACAGGCCGATGAAGCTCATGTAGCTGCCGGACATGCCGAAGTTGACCCAGAACCCGGCCCATGTGGCGCGGTTGCGCATCACCTCGGCCAGGCCGTGGTACCAGCGCTCCCCGCTCCTTGCAGGGTCTCCCGCATACGGCTCCGCTCCCGCCGGGTGATCACGCACCACCTTCCAGGTGGCGAGCGCGAGGGCGAGCGACACGATGCCGATGAAGACGAATACGCCGCGCCAGGAAACCAGCGTGATGAGCCACGCGAGCGGCGCGGTGGCCGCGAGCGCGCCGCAGATTCCCACGACGTTGGCAAGCCCCGCCGAGGTGGCGAAGCGGCGCTCCTCGAACCAGTTCGCGTTGAGCTTGAGCAGGCAGACGAAGGCAACCGAGACACCGAGGCCGATCAGCGTGCGTCCGGTCGCCGCCACCGGCCACGACGGTGCGAGGCCGAACAGCGCCGAGCCCAGGCCGGCAATCAGGGCGCCCGCAGTGAGCACCCGCCGCGGCCCGAGCGTGTCGGCGAGAACGCCGGTCGGCAACTGCATCAGCGCGTAGACATAAAAGTACATCGCCGCGAGCGTGCCGAGCGCCGCTCCGGAGAGCTCGAAGATGCGCGCGAGCTCATCGGCGATCGCCGCCGGCGCCACGCGGTG
>Ga0326597_10002122_pt1 | contig 30239 bp, 19 predicted proteins | sample RVTome_12_FD_203789 | JGI IMG/M metagenome (GOLD analysis project Ga0326597, IMG submission 203789) | Soil microbial communities from uranium-contaminated site in the Upper Colorado River Basin, Wyoming, United States - RVT100D185 | ecosystem: Environmental > Terrestrial > Soil > Contaminated >...
CTGCGAGCCCCGCGCGGATGGCATCGGATCGAGGAGGCCGACCGGCCAGCGCGCACGCCACGCTCGACGCTCGCCCTCCTCGCCCGCGCCCACACCGCCGGCCCACAGATCGGCGCCGTTTGCGCGTCCATCCATCAGCACGACGGCGCCGCCGGCGTCCGGCGCATCCTCGGCGTGCTGGCCCTCGCCAAGAAGCACGGGGTCGCGGTCGTCGAGGAGGCCGCGAAGGCGGCGCTGGCGTGTGGCGTGCCGACCTATCGCTTCCTTCGCAACTATCTCGAGCACCGGCCCCCCGTCCCGCTCACGCTGCGGCAGGTGGACCCGCTCATTCGGCAACTCACGCTGTACCGCGAGCTGATCGATCGCCAGACAGGAGATCCCGCATGAACCTGATCGAACTTGACCACGCGCTCCGCAAGCTCCGCCTCTCCGGCATGGCCGCGGTCTTGGAGACGCGCCTCCGCCAGGCGCAGTCGGAGAAGCTCACCCCGATCGACCTCGTGTCCATGCTGGTTTCGGATGAGCTCCAGCGACGGCAGGACCGGCTCTTCGAGCGGCGGCACAAGCAGGCGCGGTTTCGAGACCCCGACCGGTCACTCGATACCTTTGACTTCGACTTCAACCGGAAGATGAACCGCGCGCTCATCCACGACCTGGCCACCGCGCGCTTCATCGCGCAGCGAGAGGATGTCCTCTTCCTAGGTCCACCCGGTACCGGCAAGAGCCACTTGGCGCAGGCGATCGGCCGGGCCGCGATTCACCAGGGGTATCGCGTGGTCTATCGCGAAGCGCACACGCTCCTCGAGGAGATCGCCGACGCCACGGTCGATGGGACCCGCAAGGCCCTCTTCGCGGAGCTCGGGACGGTCTCGCTGCTCATCATCGACGATCTCGGCATGCGGAAGCTGCCCCACACCGCGGCGGAAGATCTCCTCGAGCTCATCATGCGGCGCTACGAGCGCGCGTCGACGCTGCTGGCCTCGAACCGCCCGGTGGACGACTGGGGGAAGCTGCTCGGCGACACCGCCGCGGTCACGGCGCTCCTCGACCGCCTCCTCCATCACGCGCACGTGCTCAAGTGCGGGCCGCGGAGCTGGCGAACGAAAGTCCACACAGACTTGCACCCGGCGGCGGCGACGAAGTAAACCATGGGAGTCCGATTCGGCCGTCATCGGGCGTTTCAGGAGGTCGCGGCCCGCACCCGACCGCGTAGGAGCCTCCAGGACCGACGATCGGCAGGTCGGCCAGGGTACAGCATCCCCCCGATCCGAGCCCTGCGGGGCCGCGGGAGGACGGCTGTGGAAATGGCGTCCCTGCGGAAACCACAGACCGGTTTCCACAGGGACTTGGAAATCTCGCACAGAACGCGAGATTCCCACATTCCCACAGCCGATCATCGTGGTGTGAACGAGAAGACACCAAGGAACGGCTCGATCACGCACTCCGGGTCTCGGGCGTCACGCTCGTGGTGGCCGGTTTTGGAATGTCGATCGATGGCCGGTTTTGGGGTGTCCACCGAGGCTCCACGGTTGCCCGGCCGGCCCACTGTGCGGCAGAGAACAGGAGTTCCGCGCCGTACTCTCGCCGTATCGCCAGTCTCTCCAATGTCCGAAATGGCTGGGAAAGGTGCTTGGCAGAACGGAATGTCTTCCACGACACATCCGCGTAAGGAGGCAAGGTCGTATGGTTCGCGCTGAGCGTGCCGTCATGTCTCTGAGTTGGAACGACCTGGCGCGCCCGGGTCGTCTCGCCGCGAAGGTAGAACCAGCCATTGGTGTATGGCACGAGATCCGTGAACAGGTTGAGGATGTCGATGATCTGCCGAGTGCGGCGTCGTGCCAGGGCTTCGGCAGACGCAAAGTCCCGAGCCTCAATCTCGAGGACCGCACACGGCCGCCTGCAGGCGCCTTCCTCCCGCAGGCTGGCCATGTTGGTCTTCCAGGCCGCGTGCTGCCGCGCAGCTGCGGGTGCGCGACGAGCCATAGCGCGGAGCTGCTGCCGAACCAAATCTCGCGAACCGGACACCAGCGAACTTGGCAACTGCGTCAATGGCTACGCCTTCGATGGGAATCCAACAGGTGAAGGTCTGACAGGGCGCCTTCAGAAGCGTCAGCAGCCGACCCAGGGCGGAGCGAAGGCGAACATCAAAGGTCTCCTGGCTCCGTGACTGAAGATCCAGCGCTGTGAACATCGCGTCTTGCAGGAACGTCTCGACGGACCGTCGAGAGAGATCCTCGTTCGGGACGAACTTTTGCATCAGGCGAGCGATGATCGCGGAGTAGGCCCGCGTCTCCTCCCTACTCAATGCGAGAAAGCCTCCTCCACGACGCGAGAACCAGACGGCGTCATCGGAGGAGGGACTGGCAGCCGGCTTCAGGTCCGCCCTGATTTGGCGGATGAAGGCGGCGACCTCGGGTAGCGTTTCGGACGGCTTCAGATTCCTAACCAACTCTTTATCGTAGGACTGGTTTCTTGCAACGATTCGCAGTGCGAAGGACACGGATTCTCATTCCTCAAGCACACCGCCGTCCGAGGCATCTGTCTCCACGTGGTCCCTATCAGCTTGTACCGGAGGCTCAGACTCCGTAGGGGCCGAATTGGCCTTCTCAGCCAACCAGAGTTTGGCCTCTGCCCTGGCACCGACCGCGTGCTCGTGCCTGCCGCGATAGTCCGCCAGGATGTGAAGCATCTCGTCAGTGCGGGCACCAAAGATCTGGCTCATCCACTCGCGCTTCAACTTGTATCGCTGCTCGAATTGGCCGGTTCGAAAGCCATGAAGAGTGTCCCCAACCATCACCGATACGTCGGGCACGATCCGTTCTTCATTCGCCTTTGCTGTCGTGATGATCAGGTCGACAAGCCAGCCCCAGCTATCCAGCGGCACCGTATCGGGCGGTTCATCCATCGGCGGAGGGTACACGAGGCGGGTGAGCGGATACTCGTGTTTGGCACCGAGAGACGAAAACAACGCATCTGGACTTGCGAACACCTCACGGGCCGATTCGACGAGCGCAGCCCGTACGCGAGGCCGGTGCTCTTCTGAGACAATCCCGTGTGAACGTGATGCCAAATACTGGAACAGATCCGTGGCGAATCCCAAGCTCCTTGGGAGGACCGATCTGATTTGGTCAATCAGCCAGTCAGTCTTGCTGTTGTGTATGCGGCGGTTGCAGCGTCGCCAAACGGCAAGCAGCGCGGGATGCTGTATAGATGCATCCGCACCAAGTCTATTCACCAAGTCAGCGATTAGGACACCGGTAATCTCTATCAACTCGTCCTCCGAGAGCCGGCCCGAATAGTGCTCCCATAGCTTCACGTATTGATCCGACTCGGGCGTAGCCGTCTTCAGTTTCTCAAGCATCGGTCCGGACCGCGAACTCTTCCAGGCCCCGATGTCCCTGAGGACCTCCTGATCTCGAATCTCTCCCGGCAAGAGCTGTCCAGCCAATATGCGACCGAGGTAATCCACCGGCTCGCCGTTATGGATACCCTGCGGTGACGACTGTGATGAGATCGTCACATCGGAACTCAGTTGATTCAGGTCGAGCACGTCAACAAGGGTCTGAACGTGCGTCGGCTCCGCCAGCGAGTTCCGCAGGTTTTCCCATCGGGCCTTAACCGTCTTTACAGCAGCGCCTCCCAAGACGTCCCTCTCTCGTCTCTCCGATCTCGCCACCTCAACATTCTCCACAAGAAAGTCAAAGACTTCCGCGGCGCCGTGACGCAGTGCGGTAAGGACGATGAGGTCGTTCAATTCCACCTCGCCCTCTAGCTGCCTCCATGCTCGGTCGACATCACGGATGAAGTGCTTCAGCTTGCGTGGAGACGTAAGGAGTGCGGTGATCGCATCTGCTACGCTGTCACCGCGGGTGCGGCGCAGATACCGCATCATCGGATTGGTTACGTTCTCAAGGCCGAGTCGATCGTCTCGCTTTTCATCAGCAATTGGATCGATGCAGCTCTCGCTTACAGCCCGCCACTGTGCATATGCCGGCGCGAGCATGTCCTCAACCCGGTCGGCGGTCATGCGCGGAATGCGCTCAATGATGTCACACAGCTTCGGATAGTCGAAAGCCGCCTGTTCACCGTCAAACGACAGGATGAATGAAACCCGGTCCACATCACGAAGCGTCCAGAGCAGGCGCTCCAGATGTCGCGTCTCAAACCCTTGTCCAGCTCGTTCGGCGTCTTCGATGATGAGTAGTAGTCGCGCGCCGATGACGTTCAGTAGGGGCGACAACGTACGCAGCTGCTCGGCCCCGTCAGGAACATCGTCAAGGCCAAGCAGCCTGCTCACCCGTCCGGTTGGTTCAGCCGAGAGAATGCGTTGGTAGGAGATAGGGAGCCTTCGGACGGCCTGTACGTCAACAAAATGGTCTAACGCGTCGATCGCCCGTTCGAGCGCGATCCGTGGGGCATCCTCGGAACGCGGCATCGCCCAGCAGTTGAACTCCGCAACGACCGTGAAGGGAGCATCCTTGCTTAGGAGCTTACGCTTCACCATATTAAGAACGCTGGACTTCCCGCTTCCGACCGGGCCAATAAGAGCTATGGCCTGGTTCTCGGGCGCAGTGATGGCGTTGTAGGTCCGTTCAGCGATCGGTTCGTGCCCGAGCAAGTCAGGACCACGGTCGAGCGGTGCCTCACGTCGAAACCAGTCCTTCAGGACATCCCAAGTGACCGGACCCGCCGCAGGCGGCGCCGGCTGCTCCTTCGCGGGCCATCGCCAGGGCATCTGACGCAGCGCTGTTCCGAGGATCGCGGCAATTGCGAGCGGCCCAAGCACATCGAGTTGTTGCCACGCTGGGACCAAGCCATTCCGCACGGGCTGAAATGTGGCATCGAAGATGGCAGCTGAACCAACCGCCAGCACGATGGCAAACCAGAGCGGCGGATAAAGGTGAATCCGGCGAAGATGCCCAGTTCGGAACCGGATCGGCTCCGCCGCGAGAAATGCCGCAGCCAGGAGAGCAGCGCCAATGCCCACACGTACGAAGAGGACAGAAAACCACAGGGTCGGCTCGGGCAGGGCCCTGGCGTAGTGCCATCCGAGGGCCAACGAGGCTTCAAAGACGACGGCGCCAATGATGGAAAGTCCCACGACTGACCCCCATCGTCGCAAAGACACGCTGACGTGATCGTTGAGCTGCATTATTGGCGTTCAGCGCCAGCCGCGGTGGCGCGATGGACATTATAAGCCCCGCCGCAGCGACACACGGCTTCAGCAATCTGGCAAGACTTGAAAGCATCCGTCACATGCACACAGGAACCGAAGATAGTCTCTCACTTGCGGGTTCCGTTACGAGTCCGGCATGCATTCCCAGAAAGTTCGCCCAGGCTGGGCGCTGAGACATGCGCCCCGTGTGGCCAGTCGATCTTCGGCGGCTCGTCTTCCATGGTGACCTCTCCGGGGACGTGACGATTGGCCCCCTCGCAAAGTCGTCTCCTTGTCTTCGCGCTGAAAGCGAATCTCGGACGAGAGACGCCCGGGAGCCGTGCCGCCATGAGTCATGGCGAACGATAGGCCGCGATAAACGCCGTAGTGTTTAGCAAAGCTGGGGACCTCGGTACGAGAGTGTTCGAGGAGCCGAGGTTTGGACGGCGGGTGTGGGATAGAGGGCGTGAACGGGCCGCTCAGCGTTCGATCTGCCTCTCCAGATACGCCAGCCAGGTGCGCACCAGCGCCTGCGCGGCGACAATTAGATCTGCCGCCCGCGTTGCGTCGACCAATTTGTTACTCAGATGGGACCGTTGCCTCACAAGGTGTGCTACCGATAAGCGAATCCGAAGGAGGCGCACATGTCGGAGATCAGTGCGGCGACGCGACAGGAGTTGGTGCAGGCGGTCGGCGAGCGATATCGCGGCGGCACTACGGACGCGAAACGGCGGATCTTGGATGAATTCGTGGTCCTCACTGGGTTCCACCGCAAGCATGCCATTCGGGTGCTCAATGGGGGCACCGGAACACCAGCCCCGACGAGGCGCGGGCGACTGAGACTCTACGACGAGGCGGTACGTCAGGCGCTCATCGTGTTCTGGGAGGCGTCGGATCGTGTCTGTGGAAAGCGACTCAAGCCGTTGCTGCCCGTCCTCTTGCCTGCGCTGGAAGGTCACGGACATATCAAGCTCGATTCGACGGTCCGCACGCATCTGCTGGCGGTAAGCGCGTCGACGATCGACCGCATGTTGTCGGGGGCGCGGGCGGCCGCGGGCGGTCGCCGGTCGCGTGCCAGGACGACGCCTGCGGTTCGGCGCCGCGTCCCGGTTCGCACCTTCGCCGATTGGCACGATCCGGCGCCAGGCTTCGTCGAGGCCGACTTGGTGGTCCACTGTGGCGAGAGCATGGCCGGCAGTTTCGCCTCCACGCTCGTCCTTACGGACATCGCCAGCGGCTGGACCGAATGCATCGCCTTGCTCGTGCGTGAAGGCAGCTTGATCGTCGACGCGCTCGATCGACTCCGCGTGACGTTGCCGTTTCCGCTGCGCGGCATCGATACCGATAATGGCAGCGAGTTCATCAACGAGCTCTTGATCACGTTCTGTACCGACCACGGAATCGAGTTCACCCGATCGCGTCCCTATCGGAAAAACGATCAGGCCTGGGTCGAGCAGAAGAACGGCTCCGTCGTGCGCCGGCTCGTCGGTTACGGGCGATTGGAGGGGGTCGCGTCTGGCGACGCACTTGCGCGGCTCTACTCGGCCTCGCGCTTGTTCGTGAACTTCTTCCAGCCGTCCTTCAAGCTCGCCGAGAAGGAACGGATCGGCGCACATGTCCGCAAGCGCTACCACGCGCCGGAGACCCCCTGTGCCCGGTTACTGGCCTCGACGGCCATCGCGGAATCGATGAAAGATCGACTGCGGGCCGTCCTCGGGACGCTGGATCCGTTGCGGCTGCTCGATGAGATTCGAACCGTTCAACACCATCTCGCTGCGCTCGCCGCTGGCGAGCACGTCCACGTGCTTCCGCATCGGAATGCGGATCTCGAGACCTTCCTGAAGAGTCTGGCGCACGCGTGGAGAGACGGTGAGGTCCGCCCGACGCATCGCAAAGGACCCAAACCGCCACGACACTGGCGCACGCGCAAGGATCCCTTCGAGACCACGTGGCCGCGCGTGGTGACCTGGCTCGAGTCCGAGCCCGGTCGCACCGCCAAGGAACTGTTTGCGCGACTCCGAGGTGAGTGCCCCGGTGACTTCCCGGTCGGACAACTGCGGACGCTGCAAAGAAGAGTGGGTGAATGGCGCCGCCTCGCCGCTCGGCGCCTCGTGTTTGCGGAACCCCTGGCTGACCTTGCTCATGATGTGGCGACACGACGGCCCGATCCTGAGCCTAGCGTCGGGATCGATCAGCCGCCGGTGGAGCGCTCGGCGTGAGACGGCCAAGCGCCGCAGAGACCGAACGATGAGACTATTGTCCTCGGGCTCCCGGCGCGGTCGCCTTGCGATCGGACGGCCTCGCCACCCCACGTCGGGCGCTACGCGCCCTCGCGGGGCCCCGTCGAGGCCGCCCGATCGCAGGGCACGAACGTCCGCTCTACGGGTACGAACTCAATGAGGCAGTCGGGTAACATTCTGAAGCGAGGCAACACGACCGGCAAAAGTAGTTGACGCTGCGCAAGCGCCATGTTGGGGCGCCCGAGGCGCTCGTAGCCGTCGGCGTAGCGCCGCGCGCGGGCGACGTCGTCGGCCGGCGCTGCGAAACGCGCTGACTGCGTCATCCTAAGACGTCCGTATGACCTCCATCGCCAGAGGTTAGTGAAGTTGTCAATGCCTGCAAGGCATTTATTTTAAGCAGCTTACCGACCTTACACAAATTATGCCGTGGCGCTAAGATAGCAAATTCTTGTATAATCACTGGCGTGGACCCTGTTGAGAACCCCTTCGCCCCCGGTGCTGGCACTCCTCCGCCAGAGCTTGCCGGGCGCGACGAGCTCCGCGAAACGGTGCGAATCGCTCTCGAACGAGTCCGGCGCGGGTTGTCCACCAAGAGCATCCTGATGGTCGGGCTCAGAGGCGTGGGAAAGACGGTCCTCTTGGACCGCATGCGAGACGATGCTGAGAGCTCCGGGATCCAGACCCTTCGCGTCGAGGCGCCTGAAGATCGCTCTCTGCCGGCTATGCTGGCTCCCCAATTGCGGCAGGCCCTCTTGAGGCTGTCGCGCAATGAACAGGCTCGAGACCTTGCCCGGCGCGCGCTGCGAGGACTGGCTGGATTCGCCACCGCGCTCAAGGTGAAGTATGCCGACATAGAGGTAGGTCTCGACCTCGAGCCCGAACCCGGCCTGGCAGACAACGGCGACCTCGAACAGGATCTGCAGGCCCTGCTAGAGGCGGCGGGAGCCGCGGCGCAGAGTGCCAACACGGCACTCGCGATCTTTGTTGACGAACTGCAGTACGTGCCCGAGGAGGAGCTGGCCGCGCTCATTACTGCTCTTCATCGGACGGCGCAGCGCCGACTCCCGGTCGTTCTCGTGGGAGCCGGACTCCCGCAGTTGCGAGGTCGAACGGGGCGTGCAAAATCCTATGCCGAACGGCTGTTTGACTTTTCGGAAATCGGTCGCCTCTCTCTTGAGGCGGCCAGACGTGCGATCGAGAAGCCCGCACGGGATCATGGCGCTGACATTACGCCTGATGCCCTTGATCGTCTCATCGACGAGACGCACGGCTATCCGTATTTCCTGCAGGAGTGGGGCAAGCACGCGTGGGACACGGCCGACGCATCACCGATCACAAGAGACGACGTTGAACGCGCGTCAGCAACGGCCGTCGCTGCGCTTGACGAGAGCTTCTTTCGTGTGAGGTTCGATCGCCTCACGCCCGCGGAAAAGAGATATCTCAGGGCCATGGCGGAACTTGGTCCTGGCCCGCACCGCTCGGGCGAAATCGCGGACGCGCTCAGGCGCGAGGTGACCTCGCTCGGCCCCACTCGGAGCCAGCTGATCACGAAAGGTATGATCTGGAGTCCGCATCACGGCGACACGGCATTCACCGTGCCCCTATTCGATCAGTTCATGCGGCGAATCATACCCGGCGATGACTGGAAGGCGTAGAGCCGCGAACACTGAGAAACGAGGCATTCGCGCGGATCTCGACGATCATCTCACGCGCGCTATTCGCGCACCACACGGCCGCGATGACGGCTGCGTGACCCGTCCGCAGAACCCCGGAGCCCCTGGCCCTCGCTCTCGGCTGGCCAAGTCCACGAAGCGGCGGCCCGTGTTGGTCAGTCGCCCCTTGGCGACTCGTTAGGTACCATCGACCGACCGCTGACAGACGAAAGTGGAAGCGATGGCAAACGGCATGATGCTGGCGAGCGGATATGACCCGCGAGCGGGTTGGCGGCCATCGCTGTATCAGCCGGTGCGAATCGAGTATCGCTTCAAGGACGGCCGCGCCAACATGACCGAGCGCATTACTGTTCCGGCAATCTCGACTATTGGAGGAATCTGAAAGCCGTCGCGGAGGAAGCGAAGAAGACCTCGCGAGGTGACGCCTCCGACGAAGCCGCAAGGTAGAGCTATCAGACGTCTCAACGGCACCAACACAGCCGTCAGCCAAGTTCTCATGGCAGCTGCTCCCGATAGACGCCGCAGTGTTCAGAGCGAGAAAAGGGGCCCCGTGCCCTTCCTCAGTCCGACACGGCCAGCTCGCCCGGCACGATCGGACGGGTGCGCGGTAACCGGCCCCGACGCGCAAGGTTACCGACGTAGGCCAGGATGGCGACGAAGACCAGCAGCTTGAGCGTGTCGGAGAGCCGCGTCTGCGGCAGAACTCGCCAGAGCAGCCACAGCACGGGCTGCGCGATGCAGACGGCCCACGCCGAGCCGTAGAAGAACCGGCGCTCGTGCCCCTCGTTCTTCGTCGACGGCCGCACGCGCGGCAACCGGCCGAGGAGGCCCAAGAGCCAAATTGCTCCGGCGATCGGGAAGTAGGCCGAGTCGTAGATCTGTCGCATCCGCCATTCGCCGGTGGCGATCGCCCACGCCAGGCCGGCGATATTGAGCACGGCGAACGTGATCACCGCGCTCCAGGCGAACGTGTAACACACGCGGCGGTAGAGCGGATTCGGCTTGTCCTCGGTGAAGCGGATGATGTACGGCCGCGGCTCGACGCCCGGCAGCTGCCCGAAGAGCCCCGCGAGCCCCGTGACGGCGAGCACCGCGCCGAGCCAGAGCGCCATCCGCGCGTCGAAGCCGCGCTCGAACAGGTCGAAGGTCAGCGGCCCCGGCGCGATGAAAAACACCCAGATCCAGATCGGCCAGTGCGCCAGACGATAGCTGGTCTTGTTGCGATCGCGAATCCGCCGGTCGCTGGCCAGCTCGATCCGCTCGGCGTGGCCACGGCTCTGCTCGTACGATGGGGGGAGGATCGGGGCGAATACCCGGTCGAGGCCGGCCGGCGCTTTCGAGCGCCGGCCGGCCCCCGGGTCGGTCGGCTGCGTGCTCACAGCCAATCAGTATAGCTGACGCCTGCCGTTCAACGTGGCTTTCGGTTGCCGTTCGACAGGGCTATCGCTCACCGTTCACGGGGGCTGACGGTTGCCGTTCGACGGGACCTGAAGCGTGCCGTTCAGTAGGCGACCAGCAGGCGGGCGGCGCGCTCGATCTCGTCCTCGCCCGGCAGGAAGAACGCCTCGAGCGGTGGTGAGTAGGGCACCGGCGTGTCGAGCGCCGCGACGATGCGCACCGGCGCGTCGAGCCACTCGAACGCCTCTTCCTGGATCACCGCGGCCAGGCTCTCGCCGATCCCGCCGGTCCGCGAGTCCTCGTGAACGATCAGGATCTTGTGGCAGTGGCGCACGACACCGAGCAGCGCCGGCTTGTCGAGCGGGACGAGGCTGCGCAGGTCGAGCACGCTCGCCTCGATGCCGTCGGCCGCGAGCCGCTCGGCGATTCGAATTGCGGCGTGGACGTAGGCGCCGTACGAGACGAAGGCGAGGTCCGAGCCCGCGCGGCGCAGCGCCGCGCGGCCCAGTGGGATCGGCGCCGGCGGCTCGTCGGCGAGCGCCTGCTTGATCCGCGGGTCGCGATAGAGCGCGATGTGCTCGTAGTACAAAACCGGGTCGGGATCGGCAACCGCGGCAGCCATCAGCGCCCGGGCGTCGTAGGGCGTCGAGGGGACGACGATCTTGAGGCCGGGCGTCCGGTAGAACCACGGTTCGGTGTTCTGGCTGTGGTACGGCCCGGCGTGGCGCAGCCCGCCCCAGGGCATCCGCACGACCATCGGCACCGACGCGCCCCAGCGGTAACGGATCTTGGCGGCGTTGTTCACGAGCTGGTTGAAGCCGGTCGCGACGAAGTCATTGAACTGGATCTCGCCAATCGGCCGCTGCCCGGCCAGCGCCGCCCCCACGCAGACGCCGAGCACCCCGCCCTCGGCGAGCGTCGCGTTGACGAGGCGGTCGCCGAACTCCTCGAGCAGCGGACGGAGCAGCAGGAACGCGTTCCCGTAGCGGCCGCCGACGTCCTCCCCGTACACGAAGACGCGGGGATCGGCCCGGAGCGCGTCGCCGACGCCGAGCATCACCGCGTCGAGCAAGGTCCGGCCCTTGCGGTCGAAGGCGGGCGCCGCCTCCAGCGGCGGCAGCGACGCGTCGGCGCGCGCGGCGCCCGCGCGATCGTCGAGCGGCTCGACGCGCACCCGTGGCGCCTCGCCGGCGAACACGCCGGTCGCGGCGGACGCCGGCTCCGGCCAGGGCGCCGCGATCACCGCGCGCGCCTGCGCCTCGACGAGCGCGTCCGCCTCCGTCTTCAGCCGATCGAGGTCGCCCGCGCCGATGATCCCCTCGTCGCGGAGGCGGGCCGCGTAGGTCGCGATCGGATCGCGCGCGGCCCAGTACGCGTAGCGGCCGCGGTCCACGTAGCCCTGCTCGGTCGGCACGGGGTAGTCCCACGACGGCTGCGGGTCGCGACCCAGGTAGAGCATGTCGTCGTGGTGCGCGTGACCGCACATGCGCATCGCGACCAGCTCGATGAGCGTCGGTCCCCGCCCGGCGCGCGCGCGCTCGGCCGCCCAGGCGAACGCGGCCGCGACGGCGTCGGGATCCGTGCCGTCGATCGTGACGCCCGGCACGCCGTAGCCCGCGGCCTTGTCCGCGAACACGCGGACGGCCGACTGGTCGGCCACCGGCGTCGAGAGCGCGGTCTGGTTGTTCTGCACACAGAAGACGGCCGGCAGGCGTCGGGCCGCGCAGAGGTTGATCGCCTCGTGCCACTCGCCGAGCGACGAGCCGCCTTCGCCGATGAACGACACCGCGACGCGGTCTGCCCCGTCGCGCTGAAACGCCATGGCGACGCCGGCGATCGTGAGCGTCCCGATCGCCAGCGGCGCCGTCGCCGGCAGCACGCCCCAGGCCCAGTCGCCGATGTGCAGGTCGCGGCCCTCCATCGGCGGCCCGGCCTTGCCCATCTGCGCCGACAGCGCCAGGCGGATGGCGTCGGCGAGATCCGCACCCGGGCGCATCGCCAGCGCTACCCCGAGATCCCGGATGACCGGGGCGACTACGTCGCCGCGCCAGGCGCCGTCCGCAGCACGGAACTCCGGCCCGCGGCGCAGCCGAATCGCGGCGGCGTAAATCGCTTCCTGGCCGAGCGAGCGGAAGCCCTTGCCCTGGAACGCGGTGTCCTCGTAGCGCACCTCGCCGACCGCGAAGAGCGTCTTGAGGCGATTGTCGGTCGCGCGTGTCAGGACCATGCCGCGCAGGATCTCGCGCCGCTCGTCCGGCGTCAGGGAGGCGGCGATCGATTCGCGCCGCAGGAAGCCGTCGCAGGCCTCGGCGAGCTCGTCGAGCGCCTGGGCCAGCCGTTCCGCCGCCGACATGCCCGGCGTCGTCTCGCCGACGTCCGTCGGCGCCGCGAGCGCGCGCCCCGACAGCGCCTGGCGGAATCTGGACCGCAAACCTTCGAGCGCGTCGCCGTGGCGATCGAGCGAGCCGCCGCCCGCCTCCTCGAACGCCTCGCGCGCCAGCGTCAGGGCGAAGGGAAAGCGCTCCGTGACGAACGCGCCGAATCGTGCCGCCAGACCGGTGGCGGCCGTGGGCTCCGCGGGCTGACTCATGCGGACCATGCTAGCGGGAGCGCCACCCGGCGGCAAGCGCGCGGTCGCGTGGAGTCCATGAGACTACAATGGCGCATGCTTCGCGGTGGCGTGACAGCCCTGGCCGGCCGGCTGCTGCTTTTCGTCGGCCTCGCGGCCTGGACCTGGCACTTCGCCTCCCAGCCGATGGCCGCCGCCGGCAACTCCGTGTTGCACCTGGTCAACCTGCCGTTCCATGAGGCCGGGCACATCCTCTTCACGCCCCTCGGCCAGTTCATGACGGCGCTCGGCGGCAGCCTGACGCAGATCCTCGTGCCGCTGGTCTGCGCGGTCGCGCTGCTGGTGCAGACGCGTGACCCGTTCGGCGCGTCGGTCGGGGTCTGGTGGTGCGGCCAGAACTTCCTGGATCTCGCGCCGTACATCGACGATGCGCGATCGCTTCAACTGGTCCTGCTCGGCGGCCGCACGGGTGCCGAGGTGGAGGGGCACGACTGGGAGGCGATCCTCGGTCAGCTCGGGTGGCTGCACCTCGACCACACACTGGCGCGCGGGGCGCGGACCATGGGGTTCCTGCTGATGGTCGGGGCCCTGGTGTGGGGCGCCGCGTGGTTGTGGCGCCGCGGTGCCAGTCCCGGAAGCGACGAATGAACTCCGCCGTCAGGGAAAAAAGGGGACGGGAGCTTTTTCCGGCGGGCCTTATACTAGCCGCCGGGCCATGCGCATCCGCATCCTGGTCACCGGCGGCACGTTCGACAAAGAATACAACGAGCTGACGGGGGCGCTGTTCTTCCGGAACTCCCACGTGGCCGAGATGCTCCGGCTCGGCCGCTGCCGGCTCGACATCGAGGTCGAGACCGTCACGATGATCGACAGCCTCGAGATGACCGAAGAGGTGCGGGCGCACGTCGTCGCGCGCTGCCGCCAGTCGCCCGAGGAGGCCATCGTCATCACGCACGGTACCGACACGATGATCCAGACGGCGAAGGCGCTGGCCGAGGCCGGCCTCGCGGGCAAGACGATCGTGCTGACCGGGGCGATGATCCCGTACGCGTTCGGCAGCTCGGATGGCCTGTTCAACCTCGGCAGCGCGCTGTCGTTCGTGCAGGTGCTGCCGCCGGGCGTGTACGTGGCGATGAACGGGATGCACTTCCGCTGGGATCGCGCCGTGAAGAACCGGGACAGTGGGCACTTTGAAATGCCCACGGAATGACGACGGACTGCCCACGGACTGCCCGCGGACTGCCCGCGGAATGTCCACGGAATGGGTACGACAATGACACACCTGTCTCGCTTCCCGATGGGGTTGCTCGTCGTTGTCCTGTGCGGCTGTTCGGCGAGCGAGCCGCCACGAGGAAGTGACGCCGCCGTGACCCTGGTCCTCACCAACGCGAAGATCTGGACGGGCGATCCGGCCCGGCCATGGGCGGAGGCGCTCGCCGCGTCGGGCGAGCGTCTCGCGGCCGTCGGCACGAGCGCGGAGATCGAGGTCCTCGCCGGCGATGCGCCGTCGATCGACGCGCACGGCCAGCTCGTGACCCCGGGCTTCAACGATGCGCACGTCCACTTCCTGCAAGGCGGCTTCGACCTGTCGTCCGTCCAGCTCAGGAACGCCGCCACGCGGGATGAGTTCGCGAAGCGCATCGCGGAATTCGCCGCCTCGGTGCCCGAGGGCACGTGGATCACCGGCGGCAACTGGGACCACGAGCTGTGGGGGGGTGAGCTGCCGCGCAAGGAGTGGATCGACGCGGGAACGCCGAAGCATCCCGTGATGGTCAGCCGGCTCGACGGGCACATGGTGCTCGCCAACAGCGCCGCGCTCGCGGCCGCCGGGATCACCCGGGCCACCAGAGACGTCGAGGGAGGGACCATCGTCCGCAACTCCACCGGAGAGCCGACCGGTGTCTTCAAGGACAACGCGATGGGCCTGCTCGACGCCGCCGTGCCAGACCCTTCGGAGGAGCAGCGTGACCGCGCACTCCGTGCTGCGATGGCCTACGCCGCCGCGCAGGGCGTGACGTCGGTGCAGCACATGGGCGGCTGGAGCGACCTCGAGACGTTCCGACGCGCGCACGCGGCGCAGGAGTTGACGACGCGCATCTACGCGGCGGTGCCGCTGGCCGACTGGGAACGGCTGCGCGACACGGTCACGGGCACGGCGGACGGCCGGGGTGGCGCGTGGCTGCGCATCGGCGCGCTGAAAGGCTTCGTGGACGGGTCGCTCGGCTCGCACACCGCCGCGTTCGACGCGCCGTTCACCGACGCGCCACACGACCGCGGCTTCTTCGTGAACACGCCCGAAAACCTGTACGCCTGGATCGCGGGCGCCGACGGGGCCGGCCTGCACGTCGTCGTGCACGCCATCGGCGACCGCGCGAACACCACGCTGCTCGACATCTACGCGCGGGTCGCGCAGGAGAACGGGCCGCGCGACCGCCGGTTCAGGATCGAGCACGCGCAGCACCTGTCGCCGGCCGATCTGCCGCGGTTCGCAGAGCTCGGCGTGATCCCCAGCATGCAGCCGTACCACGCGATCGATGACGGTCGCTGGGCGGAGCGCGTGATCGGCCCGGACCGCATGAAGACGACTTACGCGTTCCGCTCCCTCATCGATGCGCAGGCGAGGCTGGCATTCGGCAGCGACTGGCCCGTGGCGCCCGCGACGCCGCTCGAGGGCATCTACGCGGCGGTGACGCGCCGGACGCTGGACGACGCGAACCCGGATGGCTGGGTGCCCGCGCAGAAGATCTCGGTGGAAGAGGCGCTGCGCGCCTACACGACCGGCTCGGCGTTCGCGGAGTTCGCCGAAGCGGACAAGGGGCGGCTCGCCCCGGGCATGCTGGCCGACTTCGTCGTGATCGACCAGGACCTGTTCTCGATCCCGCCCGAGCGCATTCGCGACGCAAAGGTGACGATGACGGTGGTCGGCGGGCGCGTCGCGCACGCCAGCGTCGGCGGGCACGGGCTCGGGTCACGCTGAGACGTTGGGCGCCGGCCGCCGGTTCGTTACCCGAGCGAGGCCAGCACCTGCCCGGCCTGCCACAGGTGCCGCCGCTGGTGCGCCGGGATGACGCGGTAAGCGGAGTACAGGTTGTACCTTAGGCGCTTCGCGAACGGCGACGAGACCTTGAGCTTCTGAATCGGCAGGCCGTCCGACGCCTCCACGCACTGCACGAGCAGATCCTGTAGCCGGTCGAAGTCCGCCGACACCTTCGCCGGCGGCTCGGTGCCCGCCGGCACGAACGACGCCGGCGTCTTCACTTTCATGCGCGCCGGCGGCTCGAGCATGCGGCACAGCATCCAGCCCCAGAAATCCAGGCGGTACGGCCCGTGACCCGACAGCCCGGCGCGATGTCCCTCGTCGAGCGCCGCGCGAATCCGCGGCAGGAAGGCCATCGAGGTGGCGTTGAGGTGGACGAGACACTCGGCGACAGACCAGCGATCCTGGGCCGGGCGGGTGGACCAGTGGCGGTCGCCGGCGTCCGCGATGACCTGGTGGACGCGATCGCGCGCGTCCTGCAGTTCCCGGCGGACCTCTTCGAGCTGACTCTCGGTTCCGGTCATCACGCCCTCTGTCCTCCGGTGACGAGCGTCCCGAGTCAGGAATCGCTCGAACCAGCTCGATCCTGACCCGCCGAGAGCGCCAGCGTCAACTGCTCAGCTGATCAGCGCGCCGGCCGCCGTCGCGGCTTCGTCCTGGCCGTGGCCGTCGCCGTCCATGGATCGTCCGGCCAGGGGTGCTTCGGGTAGCGCCCGCGCAGCTCCTTGCGCACCTCGGGATATGTCCGCGTCCAGAAGCTCTGGAGATCGCGGGTCATCTGGACGGGCCGGCCGTTGGGCGCGAGCAGCGTGAACAGGACCGCCTCGCGGCGAGGGCCCACGCGCGGCGTCTCGGCCAGCCCGAACAGCTCCTGCAGCTTCACCGACGCCGACACGGCGCCATCCTCCTGGTACTCGAGCGTCACCGACCGCTTGCTGGGCACCACGATCGACTCGGGCGCGAGCCGATCGAGATCGCCGCGAACCGCGTACGGCAGGTGCCGCGCCAGGTCCACCTCGTCGAGCGCGCCGACCCCGTCGCATGCCCGGCTGACGAGCTCGCCGACATCGACGTCGTGCCCCGCGAACCGCAGTCGCCGCAAGAGGCGCTCGTCCTCCGCGGACGGTCCCCGCTCTCGCCACGCGTCCGCGATCAGCGCCGCGGCGACCGCCGGATCGGGCCGTGTCGCCCGCTCCGCGAGCGGCAGTTCGTCGTAGCGCTCGACGAGCGCGGCCCTGACGCGGCCCGCCGAGGCGTCGAACCGGTGGACCACCTCACGCCGGGTCGCCGTCAGCCAGTCGCGGTCGACGACGCTCGCCACGCGGATGCGCGCCTCGGCCCCCGTCCCGCGCCAGCCTGCCTGGACGTCGATCGCGACGAGAAACTCGCCGTGCCTGACGCCGCTCTCCGCCGTTACCACCGCGCCGTGCCCCGACGCGAGCTGCACGCGCGGCGAGCCCGGTTCCCGCCGGCGGCCGACGCGATCGGGGTATCCGGCCAGCAGCGCCCGCCGGAACGCCGTCTCGTCCACGTGCGCCCGCTTCCGGCGGCCGAGCGCCCGCGCCGCGTCGCGCTCGATGGCCTCCGCCACCCGCGCGACGTGGCCGGGCAGCGTCCGCCAGTCGTCGAGCGCCGAGAGCAGGTCGCTCGACGTCGTCGCCGTGCGCGGCGGGAGGAAGTGCCGCTCCGACAGGAGCGCGCACGCCGCCGCGGCCTCGCGTGCGCCGTTGGCCTCGACGAGGATGCGGCCGAGACGCGGGTGCAGCGGAAACCGGCGCAACAGATCGCCGAGCGGCGTCAGCCGTCCGCCCTCCACTGCGCCCAGGCGCGCCAGCAGCGCCGCAGCCGCCCGGGCCGCCTCGTCTGCCGGCGGCTCGAACCACTCGAACGTCGCCGGGTCGCCGCCCCAGGCGATCACGTCGAGGACGGCCGCTGCCAGATCGACGCGCTGGATCTCCGGCTCGCGGTGCGGCCGGAGGCGGTCGCGCTCGTCCCACAGTCGGCGGACAAGACCGGGCCGGGTCCGACCGGCACGTCCGGCGCGCTGGTCGGCGGCGTCCATCGTGATGCGCTCGGTCTCGAGGCTGTCGATCGACCGCTCCGAATCGTATCGGGCGACCTTGTGGAACCCGCTGTCCACGACGGCCGTCACGTCCGGCACGGTCAGCGACGTCTCGGCGATGTTGGTCGCGAGGATGATCCGGCGGTGCGGCACGACGGCGATCGCCCGGTCCTGCCCGGCGGCATCGAGCGCGCCGTGGAGCGGGACGATCTCGACGCCGGCGGGCAGCCGCCGGGATTGCAGCTCGGCCTCGGCGCGCCGGATCTCGGGCGCGCCGGGCAGGAAGCACAGCACGTGCCCGGGCGTGCCCGCGGCGAGGTCCGCGGCGGCGTCGGCCAGCGCCCGACCCGGCGAGTACTCGATCGCGATCGGGTGCGTGCGTCCCGGCACGGCGACCACCGGGCAGTGTCCGAGAAACGCCGCGACGCGCCCGGTGTCGAGCGTCGCCGACAAGACGACGATCTGGAGATCGTCGCGGGCGAGCCACGCCTGGCGCGCGAGCGCCAGGCCCAGGTCCGCGTGGAGGCTCCGCTCGTGGAACTCGTCGAGAACGACCGTGCGGAAACCGGAGAGCAGCGGATCCTGTTGCAGCCGGGCGGTCAGGATTCCCTCGGTGGCGACGAGCAGGCGCGTGCGCGCGCCGAACCGACGTTCGAACCGCACGTGCCAGCCGACCTCGCGGCCGAGCGTCCAGCCTTGTTCCTCTGCGATCCGCCGGGCGATCGCGCGCGCGGCGACGCGTCGCGGCTGGAGGAGGAGGACGGCGCCGCCGGCGGCGAGCGCCGGCGGGATCCGCGTCGTTTTGCCCGCCCCGGGGGGCGCCGTGACCACCGCGGCCCGGTTCCGGCGCACGGCGGCGCGGATCTCGTCAATATGGGGGTCGATGGGCAGGGGCGGCGGCGCCACGCCTCGATCCTACCAGTCCGGTTTGCGCTAGGCTTAGAGGATACGCGCCCCCCTCGACGGCGCCTTCATCAGCTCGGGAGCCCTCCATCATGCGCGACGCACTCGATACCAAAGGCCTGCTCGCGGATCTCGGAATCTCCGCCACCAACCCGGGCGGGTTCGACGGCCAGTGGCTCGGCTCGGGCCAGGCCCTCGACGTCATCACGCCCATCGACGGTTCGACGATCGCGACCGTGACCCAGGTCACGGAACAGGAATACGACCGGATCGCCGGCCGGGCCGACGAGGCGTTCCTCGAATGGCGCAAGGTCCCCGCCCCGAAGCGCGGCGAGGTCGTGCGGCAGCTCGGCCTCCGCCTGCGCGAGCTGAAGGGTCCGCTCGGCGCCCTCGTCACGCTCGAGATGGGCAAGATCCTCGCCGAGGGCGAGGGCGAAGTGCAGGAGATGATCGATATCTGCGACTTCGCGGTCGGCCTCTCGCGGCAGCTCTACGGGTTCACGATGCACTCCGAGCGCCCGGACCACCGCATGTACGAACAGTGGCATCCGCTCGGGGTCGTCGGCGTCATTACCGCGTTCAACTTCCCGGTGGCGGTCTGGAGCTGGAACACCGCCCTCGCGGCGGTGTGCGGCGATTCGGTGCTGTGGAAGCCGGCCAGCAAAACGCCGCTGACCGCGATCGCGGTGACGAAGATCGCCCAGCGCGTGGCGGCCGACAATGGCGTAAACCCGGCCACCTTCTCGCTCGTCGTCGGCAAGGGCTCGACCGTGGGCGAGAAGCTGCTGCACGATCGGCGCATCCCGCTCGTGTCGTGCACCGGCAGCTGCACGGTGGGCTACCACGTCGGCGAGGTCGTCGGGAAGCGTCTCGGCCGGACGATCCTCGAGTTGGGGGGCAACAACGCCATCGTCGTCACGCCCCACGCCGACCTGGACCTGGCGCTGCCGGCGATCCTCTTCGGCGCGGTCGGCACGGCCGGGCAGCGCTGCACCTCGACCCGGCGCATCATCGTCCACGAGTCGGTGAAGGACGTGCTCGTCCAGCGGCTCGTCCGGGCGTACGCCGACGTGCAGATCGGCGACCCACGCACGCCCGAGACTCTCATGGGTCCGCTCGTGACCCACGTGGCGGTTGACGAGATGATGGGCGCCGTCGCGCAGGTGAAGAAGCAGGGGGGCGACATCCTGGTCGGGGGTGAACGCCTCGACGCTGCGGCCCATCCGGGCGGTCACTACGTCACGCCGTGCATCGCCACCGCGAAGAACGAGTTCGCGATCGTGCAGGCGGAGACCTTCGCGCCGATCCTGTACATCATCGGCTACGGCCACACGAAGGCGACGCCGCGTCAGGCCGTGGACGACATCGAGGAGGCCGTGCGGATCCACAACGGCGTGCCCCAGGGGCTCTCGTCCGCGATCTTCACCGAGCACGTGCGTGAGGCCGAGTACTTCCTGTCGCACCGCGGCAGCGACTGCGGCATCGCCAACGTGAACATCGGCACGAGCGGCGCCGAGATCGGCGGCGCGTTCGGCGGGGAAAAGGAGACGGGCGGCGGGCGCGAGTCGGGCTCCGACGCCTGGAAGGTGTACATGCGCCGCCAGACGAACACGATCAACTGGAGCACCCGGCTCCCGCTGGCGCAGGGGATCAAATTCGGGGGAAACTGATCGACGAGGGCGCGGAGGCCATCACCGCGGAGGGCGCGGAGTCACTCACCGCGGAGGGCGCGGAGTCTCTTACCACGAAGGGCGCGGAGGCGGGCCGTCCGTGGGTCAAGTCACGCAGGCCTGAAGGCCTGCGCATCACAGGCCTGAAGGCCTGTGCCACAGGCAACCGCTGTAGCCCAGGTCTTCAGACCTGGGCAGTCCCCTTCTTCGCGATCAGACGCTGAGTGACGTGAAGGCCGTGGTGACCCCGGATCAGCCCTGCAACGCCGGCTGCGAAGCCGGGTTTTCTGAAGGAGTAGAGTCCATCATGACGCGCCGACTTGCGCTCCCTGTCGTTGTGATCCTGTTGTCAGGTCTCGCCGTTCGTCCGGCGGCGGTTGAAAGTCCGCCTGCGGCGCAGTCGTCTCGAGTCCCGGACATCCGCTGGGACACGTACCACAGCTACGCCGAGCTGACCGCCTACGTCCGTCACCTGGCCGATCGGTATCCCGAACTGGTCGCGATCGAGTCGGCCGGCAAATCCAGCGCGAAGCAGCGTGACATCTGGGTGCTGACGATCACCAACGTGAAAACCGGCCCGGCGACGGACAAGCCGGCCTTCTTCCTCGACGGCGGCACGCACGCCGGCGAGCTCGGCGGCGCCGAAACGGCCCTCTACACGGCCTGGTATCTGGCGACCCAGTACGGCAAGGACCCGCAGGTCACCGACCTGCTCGACACGCGCGCGCTCTACGTCATGCCGCGCAAGGACGTCGACGGCCAGGAGGTCGCGCTGACCCGCACGATCGACTACGACCCCGCCACGGTCCCGGGCGCGCGCGACGTCGACGGCGACGGCCGCATCGGCGAGGACGGGCCCGACGACGTGGACGGCGACGGGCACGTGCTGCAGATGCGGATCCAGGACCCGCAGGGCGAGTGGAAAATCTCGCCGGCCGACCCGCGCATCATGCAGCGGCGCCAGCACGGCGACTCAGGGCCCTTCTACCGCATCGTCCCCGAGGGCAAAGACGATGACGGCGACGGGCGCGCGAACGAGGATGCGCCGCGGACGGGGTTCTCCTCGAACCGGAACTACCCGGCGCGCTGGTCGAACGAGCTGGGCACGCAGCGCGGTCAGGGCGACTATCCCGTCCAGGAGCCCGAAACCCGCGCCGTCGTCGATTTCGTGGCGCGGCATCCGAACATCGCCGGGATGCAGTCGCTGCACCACTACGCCGGCGCGATCCTGCGCCCCTTCTGCAATCTGGAGGACGAGAACTTCCCGCTGCAGGACCTGGTCTACTACGACGCCATCGCGAACCGCGGCCGCGAAATCACCAACTACGGCTACATCGGCGTCTTCAACGAGTTCACCGGCAACAAGAACAACCCGCGCCATGGCGTGCAGCTCGACTGGGGCTATCTGCACGTCGGCGTCATCACCTTCACGACCGAGCAGTGGCGCTACATCGGCAACATCGGCCCGACCGGCGAGTGGCGCGACCAGACGCCGGAAGAGCAGATGGCGCGCAACGACCGCGATTTCGGCGGCAAACACTTCGTGAACTGGAAACCGTTCAAGCATCCGCAGCTCGGCGACGTCGAGATCGGCGGCTGGGTGCAGTTCAGCGTCTCCAACCCGCCGGCGGACATCATGGAAGCCGAGATGCTCGTGCCGAACATGCGCTTCATCCTTTATCACGCCTCGACGATGCCGCGGGTGCGAGTGACCGACGTGAAGGTGACGGTGGTCGCGGGCGGCGCGCGGGTGACGGCGACCGTCGAGAACACCGGTCTGCTGCCGACCAACGTGACCGAGCAGGCGGTCCGGGCCGGCATCGCGAGGCCCGTGGTCGCCCGCCTCGAGACCGGGAGCGGCGTGACCCTCGTCTCGGGCGCCCGGTCGCAGCCGCTCGGCCACCTCGAGGGCACGCCGGTCGTCGTGAAGGAGTATTCGTTCGGGTCGCAGTCCTTCGGCGGGAACAGCCGTCGGACCGTGGAGTGGATGGTGAGCGGGAGCGGCGAGGTCACGATCACGGCCGTGTCGGAGAAAGCCGGGACCGACGCGCGGCGCGTCGCGGTCGGCGGGGCGCCATGAGCACATCGCGACGGCGTCGCCGACCCGGCGCCGCTCGGGTTACCATCCCTACATGACGCTTCGCGAGGTGCTGACCGGCGCCGTCGTCCTGGCGCCGATGACCAGGGGCTCGAACCTGCCCTACCGCCGCCTCTCGGTCGAGCTGGGCGCGCGCGTGACGATGAGCGAGATGACCGTCGCGCGCCGGCTGAAGCAGGAGCGCCGGTCGGAGTTCGCGCTCATCCGCAAGGCGCCAGACGAGCCGTACTTCGGCGTCCAGCTCGCCGGCACGAACCCCGACGAGATGGCCTGGGCCGCCGCGCTCGTCGAGTCGCGCGGCGCCGACCTGGTCGACGTCAACCTCGGCTGCCCGATCGACTACTTCACCCGCAAGGGCCTCGGCGCGGCGCTCGCCCGCCAGCCCAAGCGCATCCAGCGCCTCGTCGACGCGATGAAGCGCGGCGTCGAGCGGATTCCGGTGACGGTGAAGATCCGCCTCGGGTGGAACGACAAGATGCGCAACTACCTCGACCAGGCGCAGGCCGCGGTTGATGGCGGCGCGGACGCGATCTTCGTGCACGGGCGGACCCGCGATGCGCGCTACCGGCAGAAGGCCGACTGGGACGCGATTGGCGAAGTCGTCGCCGCCGTGGCGGTGCCGGTCGTCGGCAACGGCGATCTGCTGTTCCCGCACGAGATCGACGAGGCGCTCCGGCGATCCGGATGCGCCGGCGTCATGGTCGGCCGCGGCGCGTTGATCAAGCCGTGGATTTTCCAGGAGGCCGCGAGCGGGTACCGAGACCGCACGGCCGACGAGCGGCTGACCGTGTATCGCCGCTATGTCGAGCTGGCGCTGGCTCACTGGGGCGATGACGAGCGCGGACGGTCCGCGGCGCGGTCGTTCCTGCGCTGGCACCTCGGGTTCTGGTGCCGCTTCGCGCCCAGACGCCCGGACGGCACGTGGCCGAGCATGCAGCAGCGCGAGCCCGACATCTTCGCCCCCACCCCGCTCGATGCCCTGCTGCGACGCGCCGACGAAGCGGCGCTCGACTACCTGGCGAACGCGCTCGTGGCGCAGGCCCCGGTCGAGCCGCACGCCGTTCCACCCCCCGCGCCGACAGCCCCCGAAGAAACCGTCACGGAAGTCCAGGGCTGACGCCGGTCGCCGACCAGCACGGCTGGAAACCATAGGCACCCCGCCAGGGCCTGCGGCCGATCGGGCTGCGGCTGTGAAACAATGACAGGACCATGAAGCTCGACACGCTGGTGAAGCTCGCGAGGCGGCTGGCGAAGCCCTACCGCGTGGAGAACGGGAACCGGTTCCGGCTCGCCGACATCGACCCCGAAGACACCGGATCGATGGACACCGACGACAAGTCGCGCGCGAAGGAGGCGCTGATCCAGGGTGTCGAGGCGCTCACCGATCTTCAGGACCGCCTCTACGCGAGCGATCGCTGGTCCGTGCTGCTCATCTTCCAGGCAATGGACGCGGCCGGCAAGGACAGCGCCATCAAGCACGTCATGTCTGGGGTGAATCCGCAAGGCTGCCAGGTCGCCTCCTTCAAGGTGCCGTCGGCCGAGGAGCGCGACCACGACTTCCTCTGGCGGTGCGTGAAGCACCTGCCGGAGCGCGGCCGCATCGGCATCTTCAACCGTTCCTACTACGAGGAAGTGCTCGTCGTGCGGGTCCGCCCGGCGCTGCTGGCGCAGCAGAAGATCCCGCCCGCGCTGATCGGCAAGCGCGTGTGGAAGGAACGCTACGAGGACATCCGCGGCTTCGAACGCCACTTGAGCCGCAGCGGCACGCTCGTCCGCAAGTTCTTTCTCCACGTCTCGCGCGAGGAGCAGAAACGCCGGTTCCTCGACCGGATCGATCGTCCCGACAAGCAGTGGAAGTTCTCGGCGGACGATGTCCGGGAACGCGCGCACTGGGATGCGTACATGGACGCGTGCGAAGACATGGTGCGCCACACGGCTTCGGCCGACGCGCCCTGGTACGTCGTGCCCGCCGACCACAAGTGGTTCACCCGCATCGTCGTCGCCGCCGCCGTGATCGACGCACTGGCGTCGCTGGACCTGCGCTACCCGACCGTGGGCAAGGACAAGCGTCGGGAGCTGGCCAAGGCCAGGAAAGCCCTGCTCGGGGAACGCGAGTGACGGCTGTTGGCGGCAGGGGTACAATCAGCGATCCATGGCCGTACTGCACGTGCGCGGCGGGCTGGCGCTCTCCGCGTTCCGCCTCGATAAACTCAACGTTCGCCTCCACGCAGTCGTTGGACACCTGACCGTCGCGTCGGCGCGCTTCTGGCACTTCGTCGAAGCCGCCCGCGAGCTCGACACCGGCGAGCGCGCCACGCTCGAACGTCTGCTGGCCTACGGGACGCCGGGTCCGGAGCGCGAGCCGTCGGGCCGGCTTGTGCTGATCACGCCGCGGATCGGCACCATCTCGCCCTGGTCGTCGAAGGCCACCGACATCGCGCGGCAGTGCGGTCTCGACGCCGTGCGGCGCATCGAGCGCGGCACCGCCTACCACCTCGACGGCGAGGGCGATCCCGCGGCGGCCTTGCCCGTACTGCACGACCGGATGACCGAGACGGTGCTGGCCTCGCTGGACGAGGCCGCCGAGCTGTTCCGTCACGTGGCGCCGAAGCCGCTGAACGAAGTCGACGTGCTCGGCGCCGGCCGTGCCGCCATCGAAGCGGCCAACACCGCGCTGGGGCTGGCGCTCGCGCCCGACGAGATCGACTACCTCGTCGAGTACTTCACTGGCGCGCGGCGAAACCCGACCGACGTCGAGCTGACCATGTTCGCCCAGGTGAACTCGGAGCACTGCCGCCACAAGATCTTCAACGCCTCGTGGGTGATCGACGGCGCGCCGCGGCGCGAGTCGCTCTTCGGCATGATCCGCGAGACCCACCGCGCCAACCCGCAGGGCACCGTCGTCGCGTACTCCGACAACGCCGCGGTGATGGAAGGGCGCACGGTGCGTCGCTTCTTCGCGGACCCGTCGACCGGCGGGTACGGCTACCACGAGGACCTGACGCACACGCTGATGAAGGTGGAGACGCACAACCACCCGACGGCGATCTCCCCGTTTCCGGGCGCCGCGACCGGGTCGGGCGGCGAGATCCGCGACGAAGGCGCGACGGGCCGCGGCGCCAAGCCGAAAGCCGGGCTCTGCGGCTTCTCGGTGTCCAACCTGCGCATTCCCGGCTTCGAACGTCCGTGGGAAGGCCCGGAACGCCGGCCGGACCGGATCGCGTCGCCGCTCGCGATCATGATCGACGGGCCGATCGGCGCCGCATCGTTCAACAACGAGTTCGGCCGGCCGATCCTCGCCGGCTATTTCCGCGCGTACGAGCAGACGGTGGACGGCGTCGTGCGCGGCTACCACAAGCCGATCATGCTCGCCGGCGGCCTGGGCAACATCCGCGCCCGGCACGCGCGCAAGGCGCCCGTGCCGGCGGGGGCGCCGCTCATCCAGCTGGGCGGCCCCGGCCTGCTGATCGGCATGGGGGGTGGATCCGCCTCGTCGATGTCCACCGGCGCCAACCTCGCCGACCTGGACTTCGACTCGGTGCAGCGCGGCAACGCCGAGATCCAGCGGCGCGCCCAGGAAGTCATCGACGCCTGCTGGGCGCTCGGCGACGCCAACCCGATCCTCTCGATTCACGACGTCGGCGCCGGCGGCCTCTCCAATGCGTTGCCCGAGCTGGTGCACGGCGCGGGTCGCGGCGCCCGCATCGATCTGCGCGCGGCGCCCAACGAGGAACCGGGCATGACGCCGCGGGAAGTGTGGAGCAACGAGGCGCAGGAGCGCTACGTCCTGGCGCTCGCGCCCGAGCGTCTCGACGCGTTCCGGGCGCTGTGCGAGCGCGAGCGCTGCCCCTTCGCGATCGTCGGGGTCGCCACCGACGACCACCGGCTCGAGGTCCGAGACCCGTTGTTCGGCAACACGCCGGTCGACATGGACCTCTCGGCCCTGCTCGGCAAGCCGCCGCGCATGACGCGCACCGTCGCGCGCCGGCGCCCGGCGATCGCCCCGTTCGACGGCACCGGCATCACGATCGGCGAGGCCGTCAGCCGCGTGCTGCGCGCCCCGACGGTCGCCGACAAGACCTTTCTGGTCTCCATCGGCGACCGCACCGTCGGCGGGCTCTGCTCGCGCGACCAGTTCGTGGGACCCTGGCAGGTGCCGGTGGCCGACTGCGCCACGACGCTCCTCGCCTTCGACGGCTACGCTGGCGAGGCCTTCGCCCTCGGCGAGCGCGCGCCGCTCGCTGTGATCGATCCGCCCGCCTCGGGCCGGATGGCCGTCGCCGAGGCGCTCACGAACCTCGCGGCGGCGCCCGTCCGCGCGCTCTCGCACGTGAAGCTCTCGGCGAACTGGATGGCGGCCGCGGGCGCGCCCGGCGAGGACGCGGCGCTCTTCGACACGGTGCGGGCGGTGGCGCTCGACCTCTGCCCGGCCCTCGGCGTGAGCATCCCGGTCGGCAAGGACTCGATGTCGATGCGCACGACCTGGGAGACGGCGGACCGCCGACACGATGTCGTTGGTCCCCTCTCGCTCATCGTCTCGGCCTTCGCCCCGTGCGACGACGTCCGGGGCACGCTCACGCCGCAGCTGCGGACCGACCGGGGTCCGACCCGGCTGGTGCTGGTGGATCTGGCGCCCGGACGCGTGCGGCTCGGCGGCTCAGTGCTCGCGCAGGTCTTCGGGCAGACCGGCCACGAGACGCCCGACGTGGACGACCCGGCCGTCCTCCGCGGGCTCTACGCCGCGCTCGCCGAGCTCCGGGAGGCCGGGGCGCTGCTCGCCTACCACGACCGCTCGGACGGCGGCCTGTTCGTGACGCTCTGCGAGATGGGCTTTGCGGGACACGTCGGCGTGACGATCGACGCGGACCAGGTCGCGGACACCGACGAAGGACTGCTGGCGGGACTCTTCGCCGAGGAGCTCGGCGCCGTGCTGCAGGTCCGCGAGCCCGACGCCTCGCGTGCGCTCGAGATGCTCGCCCGCCACGGGCTCGCGGCGCGCCTCGTCGGGTGGCCGAACGAGGAGGACGTCATCGAGCTCGTCCGGAACACGACGGTGATCGTCCGCGAGACCCGCGTGGCGCTCCGACGCGCGTGGAGCGAGACCACCTGGCAGCTGCAGTCGCGGCGCGACAATCCCGAATGCGCGCAGCAGGAGTACGACCGGATTCTCGATCGCGAAGACCGCGGGCTGGCCCCGTCGATTGGCTATGACGTGGCCGAGGACATCGCGGCGCCCTACGTGTCGCGCGGCGCGCGTCCGCCCCTCGCGATCCTGCGCGAGCAGGGGGTCAACGGGCAGGTCGAGATGGCGGCGGCGTTCGACCGCGCCGGCTTCGATGCGCGCGACGTCCACATGAGCGACGTGATCGCCGGGCGGGTCTCGCTGGCCGGCTTCCGCGGCTTCGCGGCCTGCGGCGGCTTCTCGTACGGCGACGTGCTGGGGGCCGGCGAGGGATGGGCGAAGTCGATTCTCTATCACGCCCGCGCGCGCGACGAGTTCGCCGCCTTCTTCGCGCGCCGCGACACGTTCGCGCTGGGCGTGTGCAACGGCTGCCAGATGATGGCGGCGCTCAAGGAGCTGATTCCGGGCGCCGAGGCCTGGCCGCGCTTCGTCCGGAACGTGTCGGAGCAGTACGAGGCCCGCCTCGTGACGGTGGAGATCCTGCCGAGCCCGTCGATCGTCTTCCGGGGTATGGAGGGCAGCCGGATTCCGGCGGTCACGGCGCACGGCGAGGGGCGCGTCCTGTTCGACGCCCCGGACCATGCCCAGCGGATCCTCGTCGCGGCGCGTTTCGTCGACAACCGGGGCCGCCCGGCGGCGACCTATCCGCTCAACCCCAACGGCTCGCCCGGCGGCCTCACCGCGGTCACGACGGCCGGCGGGCGGTTCACGGGGCTGATGCCGCACCCCGAGCGCGCCTTCCGGACCGTGCAGCTCTCGTGGCATCCGGACGGCTGGGGCGAGGACAGCCCCTGGATGCGGCTCTTCCGCAACGCCCGCGTGTTCGTGGGGTGAGCCGGCTTCGGGCGTCGTCCGGGCCGGCCGTCGGATGGCCGTACGTGAAAAAGGCCCGAGACCTTGCGATCTCGGGCCTGACGAATAATCCCGGCAGTGACCTACTCTCCCACGCAGTTACCCGCGCAGTACCATCGGCGGTAGAGGGCTTAACTTCCGTGTTCGGAATGGGAACGGGTGTGACCCCTCTCCTATGACCACCGGGAAACTGTCAAAGACCAGGTCCGCCTGACGGCGGACACATGAGTAAAAGACCCGCCTGACGGCGGACCCTCACGAAAACGAACCGGATGCCGCGCACATGTGGCGGGGTGCCGGCGCCCTCGGGACCCGGGGTCCGTCGGGCAATGCCGAATCAACTGAATATCCTGCAAACGGTAGTTTCGCGACCGCTTGTCCCGCCGTAGCTGGCCGAGCCAGCGTAGGCGGACACTCACGCGTGTGAGAGGTTTATGGTCAAGCCGCACGGCTGATTAGTATCGGTTAGCTAAACGTGTCGCCACGCTTACACACCCGACCTATCGACCTGGTAGTCTTCCAGGAGCCTTTAGAGGTCTTGCGACCTGGGAGATCTCATCTTGGGGAGTGTTTCACGCTTAGATGCCTTCAGCGTTTCTCACGTCCGGACGTAGCTACCCAGCGCTGCCGCTGGCGCGACAACTGGTACACTAGAGGTCCGTCCAACCCGGTCCTCTCGTACTAAGGTCAGCCCCCCGCAAATCTCCTCCGCCCATGGTAGATAGGGACCGAACTGTCTCGCGACGTTCTAAACCCAGCTCACGTACCGCTTTAATCGGCGAACAGCCGAACCCTTGGAACCTGCTACAGCTCCAGGATGCGATGAGCCGACATCGAGGTGCCAAACCCTAGCGTCGATGTGAACTCTTGGCTAGGATCAGCCTGTTATCCCCGGCGTACCTTTTATCCGTTGAGCGATGGCCCTTCCATGCGGAACCACCGGATCACTAAGACCTGGTTTCCCACCTGCTCGACTTGTAGGTCTCGCAGTCAAGCTCGCTTCTGCCTTTGCACTCTAGGGCTGATTTCCAAACAGCCTGAGCGAACCTTCGCGCGCCTCCGTTACAATTTAGGAGGCGACCGCCCCAGTCAAACTACCCACCTAGCAGTGTCCCTGGCCTGGCTGACAGGTCGAGGTTAGAACGCCGGAGCGCTAAGGGTGGTATCTCACCGTTGACTCCCCGGACCCCAAGAGGCCCGGTTCACCGTCTCCCACCTATCCTGCGCATAACGCGCCAGCATTCACTACTAAGATGTAGTAAAGGTGCACGGGGTCTTTCCGTCTTACCACGGGTAACCGGCGTCTTCACCGGTACCACAAATTCGCAGTGCCCCTCGTTGAGACAGCGCCCAGATCGTTACGCCATTCGTGCAGGTCGGAACTTACCCGACAAGGAATT
>Ga0326597_10002123_pt1 | contig 30227 bp, 21 predicted proteins | sample RVTome_12_FD_203789 | JGI IMG/M metagenome (GOLD analysis project Ga0326597, IMG submission 203789) | Soil microbial communities from uranium-contaminated site in the Upper Colorado River Basin, Wyoming, United States - RVT100D185 | ecosystem: Environmental > Terrestrial > Soil > Contaminated >...
CGCGTTACGAAAACTCTGGCCGTTTCAAAACGATCTGTCCCCCGAGATCGAAAAGTTCAAGGAAAAGACGTTTGAAGTCTTCGTTCCGCACCAGATCGATGGGCGGGGCGTCGCAGTGTGCGCGGCAGCCCTCATCGCAGCCGGCGTTATCTTTGCCGTCGATCGTCGGATTCGGCCAACGCCGGACGCGTGATCGGAATTGTTCGTTTAACCGCAAGCCGGAGGCGTGCGCTCCAGTAGCCGATAGCGCACGCCTCCGGCTTGCGGTTAAACGAAACAACTACTCGGCAGCAAGACTGGCGCAAATCAACTCGTTGTCGTTACGGATGAAGACGTGCTTGTGGGCAAACGCCGGGTGCGCCCAACAGACTCCTTTGCGACGCCCGTTGCCACTGAGTTGCTCCGCAGTCGGATCGATCAACTGCGCTCGACTGATCTCATGAAAGCCCTTTGAATCCAACTTCGAGATGATCAACTGGCCCGCTTCGTTGAACATCCAGACGCGATCCGCATTGCGCACGAAATGGATATTGCTCCAGCGATTTCTGGGCGTCGCCGTTCGATCTTCCCAGACGCGGTCACCGGTTGCCGCCTCCAAACAACGCAGCTCGCCATAGCTGTCAACGCCGTAAATTTGATCGCCGTCGAAAATCGGTGTGCTGATGATCGAATGCAAGGCATCGGTATTCTTCTCGTCACGACCCACGCGTTGCCAAATCGTTTCCACGTCGACCTTGTCTTGGCGCAGCCGCAACATCAACGAGCCATCGTAAAACGAAGTCACGAACAAACGATCCTTGTCGACGACGGGGGTCGCTATGCCGATCGGCATGTTGCGTGGCTGGAAAGGGACTCGCCAATAGACTTTCCCTGACATCGGATCGATTCCGGCAACGCTGTCGCCGGTCCAGCAGACCAGGACATCGCGACCGGCTTGTTGCAAGAGGATCGGGGCCGAGTACTGCGCCCGATCGTTAAGCGTCCGCCACTGCTCCTCGCCACTTGTTCGGTCGAAGGCCACGATCGACGCGTTCTGCTCCGCGCCGATTTGCACGACGACAAGATCCTGGTAGGTGATCGGAGAACTCGCGATCCCCCAAATCGGCATCCGCTTCGATGCTCCGATTTTGTATTCGTCGTGCGACCACAGCACTGTCCCAGACCTGGCGTCGAGGCAATGAAAGTGTCCCATGGCTCCGAGCGCGTACGCTCGGCCATCTTCGACGGTGACCGACGCGCGGGGGCCAGCGGTATAGCCAATGCTGTAATTGCAGGCGTACTCATGCGACCACGCTTTCTCGCCTGTCTTCCAATCGAAACAGTGAATGCGTTCGATTTGTTCGGGCTCGGCGATCCGATCGGTGACGTAAACTCGACCGTCCGCGACGGTTGGCCCGCTATAGCCGGCTCCGATTGGCTGTCGCCAAACGGCTTCGAGGCGATCCGACTTGAACTGGTCAATGATCCCGGTTTCGCGCCACACGCCATCGCGCTGCGGGCCGCGCCACTGTGGCCACTCGTCCGCGATAACGACCAAGGAAGGAACCATCCAACACGAGATGAGTGCAATGCAACGGATGAATCGCATGACGAGAGGACTCCAAAGCGGTGGGGAAAGCTGCCAATCGCTTCGAGCCTAACAAGAATGTTGCCTGAAAGATAGCTGCTCGCGATGCAGCGTGCGGTGGCAGCAACTAGGCCCAGCTTTGTTCGTCGAGACTCAGGTCGGGGCGTTCGTTCCAGCGAATCTCTTCAATGTCTTGTTTGGCCCGGAAGTAGGCGTCGACGACTGTTGGGTCCCAGTGAGAGCTAGCTCCTTGCTTGAAGATGCCATCGACCTTCTCGTCCGGCATCCCGGCCCGGTAGGGACGATCGCTGGTCATGGCGTCGTACGCGTCGGCAACTGCCATGATGCGCGCGATTTGCGGGATCTCTTCACCCGCCAACCCCGTCGGATAGCCCTTCCCATTCCACTGCTCGTGGTGGTGAAGCACAGCCGGCAACACGTCCGAGAGTTGCTTGATGTCCGCAAGGATCTTATAGCCCAACCCCGGATGCAACTTGATGTGTTCATATTCGGCGTCTGTCAGCCGGCCAGCCTTCCGCAGTACGTTATCATCGATGCCGATCTTGCCGACGTCATGCAGCAACCCGGACATGTAGATCGTATTTAACAGCTTTGGATTGACTCGCATTTCCAACGCGATTCGGACGGCGTAACGAGCCACTCGATCACTGTGACCGCTGGTGTATGGATCTTTGGCGTCGATCGCTGACACAAGCGCTCGGACGATGTTGGCCAGCAACTCGGATTGCTGTCGGTACAAGTCGCGGTTGCCGCTGTGAATGCCGAGCAACGCTCCAACGGAACTGAGCAAATTGGCTTCGACGGTACCGAACTCGCAATTATCAACGTGATTGAACGCCGCGAGCCAACCAAAGACGTTATCACCCTCGCACAACGGTACGACAATTACCTGTCGCACCCCGCGTTCAAACCAGTTCCTCTCGGCCGTCGCTTTGTCGTTGGCAATAAAGGCACCAGCTGATGCGGAGAGTTCGAACTCTTCGACCAGCGTTCGGAATTCCTCCTCATCAACGGGACAATCACCGCTAACAATCAGATTCGGGCGAGTCCGGGCCTTGTACGTCGAATCGCCGTGTTCGGCAACGGGCAAGTACTGGATCGCGAATGAAGTAGCTGAAACGCAATCGACGAGCCAATCGATGGCGAGTTGGCCGAGTTCCTCGTCGGAACGCGAGATGCGCAGATTCTGGGTGACCGTGTAGAGCAGACTGATTTCTTCGTAAGTCGATGCGAGATTCTGCGAGATCAGATCGACCTCGTTCTTCATCCGCGAGACATCCGCTTCGGCACTCAGCTTGCCGACGACCGCTTCCGCCAGACGCAGCAAGATGTCGGCGTCCCAGATCGTTTGACAATCCAACCACGCTTGGGCTGAGTCGCGATCGTCGTCAAACAGGCTGGCGATCGCGTCGAGATTCCGTTTCGCTTCTTCCGTTGCAAAGACGCCCGTCGCGACGAAACTCCGCTCGGCGGAGAGGTGCATCGGTAGAGCAAGCGCCAAAATTCCGTCCACATCGGCGATGAATTGAGCCTTGCGCTCGCGTGCGACCGCGCGGATAAGTTCTTCGGCAGCCAACGTTTGCAGCTTCGGAACCGTTGGGCCGACGCGTAGCAACTCGCCGGTTTCGCCATCCCATACCGCGAAGTCGATCGAAAAGTTGCGTTGCAGCTCGCCGACTATCGCGCGATATTCCGACTCGGCGGCAAGAGAACTCTTGCTGTCGAGAGTTAGTAGATCGGAGACCGAAGCGATGCTCATGGTGCGAGTCTGGGCTGATTGGTTTACATTGACCTCGAAACCGTAGGTTATGAAATGCCGCACCGACAACTCCGCGTCGTCGGGAAGACTCCATCGGCGCGAAAACGCAACGGGCAAAACAAGACGACCCGAAGATCCCGCAATCGCAACTCCGGTTGGCACGATTATGCGGATTAACGGTCGCTGATCGCGTGGTACGATGGCCTTCCAAGGCCGAGGATGTGAGATAATCAGCCGCTGGGCACTAGCCTGCGGTTTCCCCGCGGGAACTGGACGCTAGCGCGTACCGGCTGATTTCGCTCCGTCGAATCGGGAGACCGACGACCTTGGAGGGCCATCGTACGAAGCCCGATGATCAGCTTTGATTGCTGTTGCGTTGGCGGTAGCGAGCGCTGACTCGCTTTAAGAGAAGACGCTCGTCGTCGGACAGACTGTCCATGCCTTTTTCGTGCAGCCGCCCGAGCAACTCGTCGGCACGGCGTTCTTCCTCGACTTCGATTTCGAGCTGTCGTTGTCGTTTGGCCTCGCGTCGTTGTGCCAGCCAACGAGCGAAGGGGCCCGTTCGATCGTGCCGATGTTCGGTACTCCGTTCCAGGCTGGTGTACCCCTGCGAGAAATCGTAGCCGAACAATTCGTCCTCACTTCCAGATTCGATCACCCGCTCCTCCTCTTGCTTGGCTCCGAAGTAAAGGAAAATTGCCAGGATCACGAGCGAGAACCACAACGGGATCGATTGGCTTGTGGGCTGGTCTCGGACCATCCAAGCGACCACGATCAACGCGGCGGCGGCGATTTTAGCGACCAGCCCCACGATGCTTGCCGCACGTCGCGGACTGGCGTCGGGCCATCTTGCGGATAACGCGGCGCGGAGCGCTCGGCCTCCGTCGAACGGAAATGCCGGCAACAAGTTGGCAAGCACCATGACCCAGTTGATCCAGCAAGCCAATTTGACTGCGACCAACCAAGTGGGTCCCTCCACCAACAACTGCGGCTGAAGCGGGTTCAACAGCCCAGTAAATTGCTCGGAACCTTTCACGCAAACGACAGCGCCCGTGATCACGAATACCGCAAAATTGACGACCGGACCGGCAAGATGCATCAAGCACTCGGCTTGCGGTTCGAGAGGCGGTTGCATCGGCGCCAGCCCAATTCCTGGGCCTATGACGATTTCATCTGCATCGCCCCCTAGACGGAGTGCGGCGACGTAGTGGCCGATCTCGTGGAGTACAACGCTTAGGAACAGAAACAACAACCCTGCCGGCGCGATCCAGGAACGATCCTGCAACAACTCATGATCGCGCCAGCCGAGAAACAGGGTAAACGTCCCAAACAGAACGAAAAACACGTGGAGTCGCACATTGACTCCGCCCCACCGTCCCAAGCTCAGGCTCCAACTCGCTTGGCCGTGCATAAATACACTCGCAGATCATAAAGAGACGCGTTTCCGATCTTCCAGACCAACGCTACCGCCATTTTATCAGCCGACGAATCGCCGATCAATCTTGGCGACAACTTGGTCGTGGTACGACTTGGCGAATTAGACATCCGAAGTCTCGCAAGACTTCGGATGTCTGCGCGAAACTATACCGACAACTTGCCCCCACCGGGCGGGCAGGCTCACCGCAAGCAATTCATACTCGTAATACCGATCGGTTCCCGGCTATGGAAGGGCTCGCCATAACGTGTCCCAATGGTCTTACCCCAGTGGGCGGCCTCGTCGCGGAGCTGGTCGAGAAACGTCGGTGGCGTTTGGGGGCGACCTGCGACGAATTGACTGTGAAAGCATCGGATCGCTTCCAGCTTTTGCTCCCATTGGTCGCTGATATCGAGGATAAAGGCCGGTTGCGCAGCCATTTTCAAATGGACGCAGTAATAGTTGTAGATCCGCTCCGGGTGAAACGGCTCGCCCGAGATGTCCGACTTAGACAGTTTGGCCCAAAACTTGGCTCCTTCGACCAATTGAGTCGCCGCAACGTGATCGGGATGAGCGTCGCTCCAGTAAGGAGCAAACAGCCAACGAGGCCGCACGCGGCGGATCACCTCGGCGAGTTGCTTTCTGGCGTCCAGCGTCGGCTCGAGAAAGCGATTCCGGAGCCCTAGGTTCTCTCGCCAGTCCAATCCCAGCACCGCTGTCGCCGCTGTCGTCTCGCGTGTCCGAATCTCGGGGGTGCCATGCGGTGTCGGCTCGCCGTCAGTCAGGTCAAGCACTCCCACCGCGAGCCCCTCTTCCTTAAACTTCAGAATCGCTCCCCCCATTCCTAACTCGGCATCATCCGGGTGTGGGGCGATCACGAGCACATCGAGCTGCATGGCGGTTATCTCGAAAGGAAGCGGGACACTCTGGACGCGATGGACCAGCTCAATTTCCCATCCTCACACGTGACCCTTAAATCGACAACTGGACTGGACGAATTACAGCGTTTTTGCGACAAGCCGGCATTCTCACTCCAGATGGCGAGTGTCCGCGATGACCAAACGAGTTCTATTTGCCGCAGTCTGCCTCTTAGCTATCTCCGTAAGCGGTTGCGCGGCTTTCGGTTCGAAGGCGAATGCCGAGAAGGACGGTGATCCAGAGTGGCTTGAGAACCTGAGATCGCTCAAGGGAACCGGCGCATCGACGGGAGTCTCGCGAGAGGCTCGCGAAATCGAAAAAAGCCTCAGGTCTCCTTAAGAAACCGGCTCGCTAAGGGTTATGGGGCTTAATCGCTGATTTGTTTTGCGGTACGTTCACGCCTGCTACCGCAATCAGTACGATGGCCTTCCAAGGCCGTCGATTTCTTTACGACGGCCTTGGAAGGCCATCGTACAGTTCGTCTGGCACGGAAGGATGTTGCGCCATGTCACAGGATAGCTTGGATAAACTCTGCGCTCATGCACGCGAAACGGCGCTTTTGCAGTCCGTCGCCGAACTCTTGGGTTGGGACGAACGAACCAAAATGCCGCCGGCGGCCGGAGCCTACCGCGCCGAACAGATGACCTATCTGTCGTCTTTGGTTCACCGTCGGCAAACCGACCCGCGGCTTGGCGATTGGCTCGGCGAGTTGGCAGCGAGCGATCTGGCAAGTAATCCGCACAGCGACGCGGGCGCGACGATTCGGCAGATGCGCCGCGAGTACGACAAGCTGATAAAACTGCCGCAAGCCTTGGTCGAAGAGTTGACGCGAGCCTCGGTCCTGGGGCAACAGGCTTGGGTCGAAGCACGCAAAAACGATGACTTCGCGACATTCGCGCCGATTCTCGAGAAGATCGTCGTGCTCAAGCGACAGCAAGCCGACGCGATCGGCTATACGGACTGTCCCTACGACGCGTTGCTGGATGACTTTGAGCCGGGCGAAACGACCAAGAATGTCGCCAATGTTCTTGAGGCCCTTCGGAGCGAACTGGTTCCGTTGGTCGCCGCGGTTGCTGAAAGTTCTCGTAAGCCCGATCTCGATATTCTCAAACGCAGCTATCCGAAGGACGCACAAGAGCAGTTTGGCCAGCAAGCGGCGACGGCGATCGGCTTTGAATTCAACCGAGGTCGATTAGACGTGACGCATCACCCATTCTGCGCCGGCATGGGGCCCGATGATTGTCGGCTGACAACACGCTACGACGAACGATTCTTTCCCAGCGGCTTGTTCAGCATCCTGCACGAAGCGGGCCACGGGATCTACGACCAGGGATTGCGCGGCGACCAATTCGGCTTGCCCCTCGGAACGTATGTTTCGCTCGGCATACACGAGTCGCAATCACGCATGTGGGAGAACATGGTTGGGCGAAGTATCCCGTTTTGGCAGCATTTCTATCCGCTTGCGCAGGAGGCGTTTCCGGAAGCCCTGGGCGGCACGCCGCTGAAAGACTTTTGCTTTGCGGTCAACGACGTTCGACCGTCGCTGATTCGCGTCGAAGCGGACGAAGCGACTTATAACTTGCACATCATTATTCGTTTCGAGCTGGAACAGGCGCTAATCAACGCTGGGCTTGCGATCGAAGATTTGCCCGCCGCTTGGAATCAGAAGTATCGAGACTACTTGGGCATCGAGCCACCCAGCGATGCGGACGGTGTGCTGCAAGATGTCCATTGGAGCGCCGCGCTGATTGGTTACTTCCCCACGTATGCGTTGGGCAACCTTTATGCCGCGCAGTTCTATGCCCAAGCTGCAAAGGACGTCGGACCGTTGGACGAGCAATTCGCGCGAGGTGAATTCGCGCCGCTCTTGGGTTGGTTGAGAGAGAACATCCATCACCACGGCCAACGCTACACGGCCCGAGAACTCGTCGAACGCATTTCAGGCCAGCCGCTGTCTCACGACTCGCTCATTGCGTACCTGCGTGAGAAATACAATCGTTATTACGGCTTGAATTGAGCGGGCTCGCTGAATTCGCCGTGTCGGCAGCATTGTACGATGGCCCTCCGAGGCCGCCGGTATTCGAGTTCGACGACTTCGGAGAGCCCTCGGGCGAAGAGCTACTTCTCGTCGTCCGTCAAGCCAAGCCGACTGAGCCAGCGGCCCGATTGCTTCGTTGCCGTCTTACCGCCCGAGGAGTTGCGACTCAAATCTTCAAAGCTCCGCGATTTCGCCTCGAACTCGGATCGCTCGCGCGCGAACTTCGCGCGCTCGACGGAAATATCGATCTCCGTTTGTCGCAGTTTCGCTCGCCATTCGCCCTCTAGGCGGCTCAATCGTTCTCGTTCCTTGCGGATCTGTTCGTCGTTGTCAAGAATTTCGGACGAGATGTCCTCGTTCGAGCGAGCCGTCTTGCCTTCGAGCAGCGCCTTCAGATCGGCGATCTGTCGATCCTTCTCGGCAATCACTTGATCGGTGATCTGAATCGTACTCTCAATCGAGAGCTTTGCCTGTTTGTCTTTCGGATCGCTTTCGTCGTGGTCGGCATCAAGCTGTTGCATCAAGCGAAGCTTTTGCTGCTCCCAATTGAAGCCAGTCGTCGTTGCAGCGGCCGCGTCACGCGAGCTTCCTTCTCCTCGGGATGCTTGCTGCTGCAGATCGGCGTTCTTCGATTTCAACTCGCGAATCTCACGCACCGCGACCTCGAAGCGGCGTTGCAGCTCTTCGAATTGTCCTGAGTCCGCGACGCTGCCTCGCGGGGCTTGCCGTTCAGCATCCGCGAGTCGCCCCACCAACTCGTCTCGTTCCAATCGCATTTCCGACAGTTGTTCGAGAAGAGCCTCGACGTCAATACCCTCGGCGCCACTGGCTTGCTCTGCGAGCAGACTTCGCAGTTGCTTGAGTTCGCTGGCCCGAGCATTGAGTAGCTTACGGCCCTGCGCAACCTGTGTTCGCAAGTTTTCTAATTCTTCAGACGATGCCTCTCGCAGCTCTTGCGACCTCTCCGTCGCGGTCCCTTGCGAATTCTCATCAGCTTGCTCGAGAGTCGCCAACTGCTCAGTGATGGAGGTTTCAAGGGAGCTTACCCGGTCACGTTGCGCCTCAAACAGCCGCTGTGCGCGCGTACGGAACTCCGCCATTGCCTCGTGCCACTGCGGCTTGGACAATTCTGTTCTCGGAGTTTCCCGCGAAGTCGTCATGTCAACTCAAAAGGCCCAGATCAAGCAACAATGTTCCGTACATTCTGCGCACAGTGCGCGCATTCGCTACCAGTCGTATACGTCAGAAGAAGTCGTCGGTCAAAGGACCGTCGGGTGGGCTGCGCCCGTTGCCGCTTTGAGCAGAGTGGCGTTAGCCACCGGTTCTTCGAATCGACATTAACCCTGAAAAACCGGCGGCTAGGGCCGAGCCGCTCACCACTTTTAGCCGCATGTCGGATTTCCTTCCATGACCGGAAAACTACTCGGCTTGTCCCTCATTTAGCTCCCCCGAAACCACTCGCTACCCGGGCCATTCTCGCTTAAGCAATCGCCTTACGTGATTGGAGTTAATTCCGCGATTGAGCGGACTTTGTCCACCGACAGGTCCATTTTTACCCCGTCAACTACTTCCTTCATTACGATCTGCGAATGAGGCTCAAGAAACATACCCCGCTGAATCGAAACTAACATTCGGAGGGTTTGTTCTAATCGTCTCTGTTTCCCGCGAGGGAGCTGAATTGGTGGAACGATCCCAGGGGGAGCCTTGCCAAAGGCTCGCAATGCCTTTGTTGAGTACAGCGATCGTTGGCCCGACGATCGTCGTACTCTCTGTGTCAACTTCCTTGATGGTATGTACCTCGTCGAGTATCAGATGAAAGGATAGTGGGAGTCCGGCCCTGGAATCCGAAAGCGAAGTTCCTAGCAAGCTTCTCTATTTTGCGGATTTTAACCAAACGCCTGCTATCAAAGTTGCCGATGATATTCGTGAGGCGCGGCTCAGAAGGAATTGAACCTCCGCCACAACTAGAAGCAAGTTCCAAGCCCCGACCCAGATGTTTATGTGTGTTTTTTGGTTACCGCGACCGGAAAAAGATCATTGTCGATCGTGCATGTAGACAAGGGGGCACAGCTAGTTTGCCTACGGCAAGTTAGTTGACCGAAAACAACGAGCGAGTAATTGGAGAGCCTGTGATGAAGGTCTTCACAACGGGACAGGTCGCAAAGATCTGTAAAGTGGCACCGCGTACGGTTAGCAAGTGGTTCGATTCGGGCCGCCTGAAGGGGTACCGAATTCCGGGATCCCAAGACCGGCGGATTCCGCGAGAGTACTTGATTAAGTTCCTGAAAGAGCATGGAATGCCCTTGGGCGACCTCGAAGACGAGGCAATGGCCAAGGTGCTGATTGTGGCTCAAGATCAGGTTTTGATCGAGAATCTTAAGCGGGAATTGCCTGCTGAAAGGCGCTTCAAGGTTGCTGTGGCAGCCAGCGGCTTTGAGGCCGGTATCCAAGCTGAGAGTTTCCATCCTGACTGCATTATTACCGACTTCTCAATCGGTAAGGTCGAAGCATTGCAAATCTGCCAGAACTTGCGGAAGAACTCCGATTTCGGAGAGACGATTTTGATCGCCTTACTTCCTGACGATGGCAGCCCGATGAGCTTCGATCGATCCAGCATCAACGAAACGTTCAAGAAGCCGTTCGACGCCAGTCTGTTGGCCGAACGACTCCGAACGCTAATCGGTGCGAAGAAGGAACTCGTCTAGGACAATCTGCTACGTGATAGCAGTTCATTGCCGATAATAATCCGCCGCGGATGACCCCCGCGGCGGTTTTTTTATGGCTGTGCGGAAACGCTCGAAGCCTCAAGGGCTGTTAATCTTTGGGGGGAAGTGCGGTTTCAGGCACGGCGGCCGAAGTAAACGGCCCTCGACGATGCCATAATGGCCCTTACAATGTTGGGTCTACTAAACAACCTTTCGTGAATGTGAACGCGAGGGGGGTCGGGAGTCTTTTTCGGCCTGACGACTTTGCAACAACCAAACGGCTTCGCCCGAAAGAGACTCCCGACCCCTTCACGGCTGACACCTCCTAGCGGCCATTCCCCGATCCTGAGAGCGTCCACTTCCGTGTCGAACGATCTTTCCCACTTCGACGAAAATGGTGCCAGCCACGTGGTGGACGTCAGCCAAAAGGCGATCACCGATCGATTGGCTCGGGCGTCCGGGCGCGTCTCGATGGCTCCCGAGACACTTCGATTGATCCGCGACAGGCGACTCGCAAAGGGAGACGTGCTCGAAGTTGCTCGGATCGCGGGGATCATGGCTGCCAAACGAACAGGCGAACTCATTCCGCTCTGCCATCCGCTTGGATTGGATGCGGTATCCATCGAGTTTGGCTTTCCCGATGACCAGAGCGTCGAGATTCAAGCAACCGTGCGCGTCACCGCTCGAACGGGAGTCGAGATGGAAGCATTAACTGCAGTATCCGTGGCAGGGCTGACAATTTACGACATGTGCAAAGCCGTTGATCGACAGATGGTGATCGAAGTGGTCCGGCTGGAAGAAAAATCCGGCGGACGTAGCGGCCATTTTTTTCGTGAACCGCGCGCGTGAGGACTGTTAGCGTGAGCCGATCTGTAGCCGAGCCAGTAACAAATATGACTCCCTTGCCGGATGTCTACGGTCCGATCGAGTCGGAGCTGATGGAAGTCGAACGCATCCTCAAGACGGAACTGCGTAGCGATCATCCGTACGTTGATGAATTGGTTCGGTACGGTTGTCTTCTCGGTGGCAAGCGCCTGCGGCCAACGCTGCTGTTGCTGACCGCCAAGGCGATCGGCCAGCTAAAGCAAGAGCATCTGATCCTCGGGGCGGTCGTCGAGATGATCCACACGGCGACGCTCGTTCACGACGACGTCCTCGACGAAGCCGAGACCCGCCGCCACTTGGCCACCGTCAATTCACGGTGGGACAACAAAGCCAGCGTGTTACTTGGTGATTACCTGTTCACGCACTCGTTCTATCTCGCGAGCACAACGGGGAGCGTCTGGGCATGCCGGGAGATCGGCCGCGCGACCAATATCGTGTGCGAGGGAGAGCTGCGTCAGAAAGGTTGTCGCGGCGACTTTGCGTTAAGCGAACGCGAGTACTTTGAGATTATCGCCGCGAAGACCGCCGAACTCACGGCATGTAGTTGCCGGCTGGGGGCGCGCTACGCGGGAGCCTCGGAAGAAGTCGTCGAACGACTGACGAACTTCGGCAGAGATTTGGGAATCGCCTTTCAGATTGTGGATGATGTACTCGATCTACAGGGAGAAGAAGCGACAACTGGCAAGTCGCTCGGGACGGATCTCGAACAGCAAAAGCCAACGCTTCCGATCATTCACGCGTTGGAGAGCCACTCGCCGGACAAACGCGACGAATTACTGTCGCTCTTGAGCAACGACATCGCTCCGAGTCGCGAGTCGTTGCTGCCTTGGCTGGCGGAGTACGATTCGATCGAGTACGCCTACGAGACCGCAAAAAGATTCGCCGCGAGCGCGCTCGAAAACCTCGCCTGCTTGGAAGACAACGACGCGACGAACACGTTGCGGCTCATCTCCGGCTTTGTTGTCCAGCGGTCACGCTAATCATGGCCGCTTTTGATCTCGAACGAATTCTTGCCGAGACGATGGTCCGGCATGTTGAGTACCGATCGGAGGCGGCGTCGACCAACGACCTCGCCATCGAATTGGCCTCGAGCGACGCGAGCGTCTTCCCATCGCTCGCGATTACGCAGCGCCAGACGGGTGGTCGCGGGCGAGGTGCGAATCGGTGGTGGGCATCGGATGGAGCATTGACCTTCTCGCTCACCATCGACTCGAAAGCCCTCCGCCTAGAGCCTCGCAACTGGCCCAAGATGTCGTTGACGATCGGATTGTCCGTGTGCGAAACACTCGAACAGTTGGTTGCAGATCGCCGCGTTCATCTCAAATGGCCAAACGACGTTTACCTGGAGGGGCGAAAAGTCTGCGGCGTCTTGGTCGAGACCATCGCTCAGCGACCAGGACTGGTCGTGATCGGGATCGGGATCAACGTCAACAATTCGTTCGCCGACGCACCGATTGAATTGCGTTCTACCGCCACTTCCTTGATCGACGTTGCGGCGAGATCGTTTGAGTTGACGGACGTGCTGGTCAGCCAACTCCAGCGAATCGAATATCGCATCGGAACCGTCATTGCCGACTCCGAGGGTCTCGCCGAGGCATGGCGAGCCCGATGCATGCTGGAGGGGCGAACGTTGAGCGTCGAGCTTGGCCCGAGGCGATTGACGGGAGTCTGCCAGGGAATTGATGACGACGGCGCTTTGATCCTCCAGACCGACGGCGGCATCCAGCGCTGCTTTGCCGGTGTCATCTCGCAGATTTTGTAACCCGGGTGTTGAGGACCCGTGTACGATCCGCGTGGAAGCGGATACTTTGTACGGAGCCAAAAAAGAGTAGGTCACGCTCGCCGAGCGTGACCTTGCCGCGAATGTGGATGCGTTGGATAGGTCACTTCCGGCGGCAGTGACCTACTGAGCCCGTTCCGGCCTACCTGATCAATCGCGTGAGCCGAGATTCGCATGACTGAGACGACACAACTCGACCTGAAGCAATTCATTCGTGATATCCCCGACTTCCCCAAGCCGGGAATTCTCTTTCGTGATATTACGCCGCTGTTGGCTTCGCCGGAAGCGTTCCGAGAAGTCATCCGACGAATGGCCGATCACTTTCGAGACCGGCAAGTCGCTGCCATCGTCGCCGCCGAGGCGCGGGGGTTCATCTTCGCGGCGCCGTTGGCTCTCGAATTGAATGCCAGCTTTGTCCCAGTGCGGAAGCCCGGCAAGCTCCCCTTCGAAACCCACGCGTTTCACTATGAGCTGGAGTACGGCAGCGATACGCTCGAGATGCATGTCGACGGTGTCGAGGCAGGACAAAACGTCCTGGTTGTCGACGATTTGCTGGCTACCGGTGGAACGGTCGAGGCGTGCTGCAAGTTGCTGGAACACACGGGTGTAAACGTGGTTGGATGCGCGTTCCTAATCGCGCTCGACGCACTCGGTGGTGAAGCGCGCATCGCACCGCACGAGGCTTTCTGCTTGATCCATTACGCTTGAACACTAGCGCCTGTCATGAGAGCGATTCGTGTACGAGGCAACTCGTTCCAAATCCAGACCAAATTTGAAGTGTGTAACAAGAGCAAATTCAGGTCCGGTCTTACGATAGACGGCGTAGTAGTCGTGTGTCTTTAAGCCGATGCTGGGTGATTCGTCGCCACTAAGACCGTCGAGTTCAATGGGCAGCCCGGCGTTCCAACGGTATGCTTCGACCGTGTAATCGCCGGAGATGAAAGTTTTACTCGGACTTCGACCGAGCGCGGTCTGTACGTCGACGCTGGTCATGAGTCGATGAGTCGCAGCGCTGTTGATTTCGTGATTCATCGCCGCGATTCGCTGGTAGGCTTGTTCGACGGCGGGACGGGCGACTTTATAGTCATACCACAATGCGAATAGCGCCAGCCCTAGCAAGCTAAACAACAGCGACAATCGCAACCTACTGCCATTCGATTCTGATGTCCCGGAACTCTGGCTAGATCGTCGCAGACCATTCGATTCATCATCTGTTGTCATGGAACCACCTCGGATTCAGAGAAGGGAGATGGAGGATAACCACCAGCGACTGGAATCGGCAGTTTACTCTTCTCAGTTTGCCGACGCCATCAGACCTTCTTGGCTTAGCCTGTCCTGGTCCGGTTGCTTGCGAAACGGAAACGATGAGCCGATAATCAGCGTCACCGACCGAAGTCGCAAGCCAGCTTGGCTAGCTTGACTGTTCATCGCGACAGATTGTCGTCGGTTGCAAACCGGTTCAGTCGGCGAGTTGAACGAGCGCGGCGTTTTCGGCCAGCAGGAGCTTGCGATAACGAATCTGGTCGTTTCGGTGCCGTAGGGCCAAGAGTTTTGCTTGATGGAGGAGTTTCAGCTGCTCTTCGGATCTTACAACGTCAAGCTTTGCATTTTGACGCGTCACCAACAGAGCGCCCGTATAGCCAAAATACTTGTCGTAGACGCGCATTCGCTCTCGTTGTAGATCGAGTTCGGTTTCGGCGACTCGGATGTCGCGTGTTAGCTGGCGGAGTTTCAACTCGTAATCGACTTTGTCGTACAGCCGCGCACCGAGTTCGGGAAGCGACTCGTTGAGATAGACCTTGCGATACATGACGATCGGACCATCGCTGCTGGCCGGCGGCAGCAACTCGGCAACGGGCGGTTCCGCTGCATAGCCGATCGAAACGCCAACGCAAATCGCGATTAGGGCTAACTTGCTCAGAAGTTGTGCCTTCATGATGTGAACCACCTAGAGAATCGCGTGTGGAAGAGAGTCGAATCTGTAACTTCCACGGTAATTCGCGACGCGAAGACTTCAAGTTACGGGTGCTTGAGCGGCTGGATGGCGAATCTGAGCGAGTTCGATGGCTCAATCGATTCCCAAGGATCAGAATCGTCTGCGGCGAAATTCTTGAGCCACCACCCTTGCGGGGTATGCGACGATTGAATCTCACCGCTTGTCCAGTTATGATAGGTACCGCTTGTAGAAAGAGGCTTAAACGCGAGACAGGCGTTCGCGCGATAGATCACCCAAGTTCCTGCATATAACCCCGTTAAGGAGTCCGGAATGACTGTTTCAAAGAAACCTGCCAAGAACGATTCGACCTCGCGCCGCGACTTCATCAAGAAGTCGTCGATGTTGGTTGCGGGTGGTGCCGTCGTCGGCGGCAGTTTGAGCATCGCTCGTGCTGCCCATGCGTTTGGTAGCGATACGATCAAGATTGGATTGGTCGGTTGTGGTGGCCGCGGAACTGGTGCCGCGACACAAGCTCTGAACACAATGACCAAGACCGACATCAATCCGAACGGGGAAGTGAAGCTCGTTGCCATGGGTGACGCGTTTGCCGATCGATTGCAAGCTTGCTACCGCACGGTCAAGGGGCAGCACGGCAACTTCGCCGACGTGCCGAAGGACCGTCAGTTCGTCGGCTTTGACGCCTATAAGCAAGTCATCGATTCCGACATCGATCTCGTGATCCTCGCGACTTCACCAGGCTTCCGTCCCTTGCATTTTGAATACGCGGTAAATGCCGGCAAGCACGTTTTCATGGAGAAACCTGTCGCCACCGACGCCGTGGGTGTCCGTCGCGTTCTGGCCGCGAATGAAGAAGCCAAAAAGAAGAACCTAGCGGTTGCTGTTGGTTTGCAGCGACATCACGAAACGCGTTACCTCGAAACGGTCCAGAAAATCTGGGACGGAGCCATCGGTGACCTTGTGATGACGCGCGTGTACTGGAACGGCCCTGGCGTTTGGGTTCGGGGACGCCAGGATGATCAGACGGAGCTGGAATACCAGATGAGAAACTGGTACTACTTCAACTGGCTCTGTGGCGACCACATCAACGAGCAGCACATCCATAACTTGGATGTCAGTAATTGGCTCGTTCAAGGTTATCCCGTCGAGTGTAACGGCATGGGTGGTCGCGAGGTCCGAAAGGGGATCGATCACGGCCAGATTTTCGATCATCACTTCTGCGAGTACACCTATGCCAACGGTGTGAAGATGATCAGCCAGTGTCGTCACATCCAGAACTGCTGGCCCAACGTTTCCGAACATGCCCATGGCACAAAGGGCTACGCCGACCTCAGCGGCAAGATCTACAACTCCAAGCATGAGTTGATTTGGAGCCACGACGGAAAGGGCGACGGCCACCAAGTAGAGCATTACGACTTGTTCGCAGCTCTTCGTCGCGGCGAGACTCCGAACGAAGGCGAATACGGTGCAAAGAGCACGATGACCGCCATCCTGGGTCGAATGGCGACCTACTCGGGTAAGGTTGTGCCGTGGGACAAAGCGATCAATTCAGAGATCGCGTTGGCCGATTTCGACAGCCTCAAATCGATGGACGATAAGGCTCCCGTTCAACCGGACGAGAACGGACGCTATCCGGTCCCGGTTCCCGGTGAAACGAAGGTGGTCTAAGGCGTTGTCTTGCGAAGGTTAATCGAACAGGGCAGCTCGGCACGAACCGAGCTGCCCTGTTTTTCTGGCTGCGGTAGCTGAGTTTGCAAAAACTCAGATAGAGCCGGTATACATTTGAGTTGCTCACGGATGGCGTCGACGCTCTTATACGATGGCCTTCCTCGGCCGTCGTCGATTGCTTGACGACGGCCTTGGAAGGCCATCGTACATGTATTATGAAAGTGCCACTATCAACCGCGAGGCATAGCATGCTCTGCGCGTGAAAAAACCACTCGACTCCATCGAATCGAGTGGCTTAAACGATTACTCACCAACGACCGCGATGCGCGCTTACACCATGTCCTTCAACGCCTTCAACGGACGCACCTTGACGACATTACGAGCTGGCTTCGGCTCGGCCCAGACCATCTGTCCGGTCGCTGGATTGCGGACCTCGCGCCTTGGCAGAGCGGGCTTGTTTTGACGCACGATCTTGCACAATCCAGGGATCGTGAAGGCGCCGGGGCCTTTCTTGCCGACGGACTTGCCGATCTCGTCAGTCATCGCGTCGAAAACTGCCTGTACCTGCTTCTTGGTCAGACCAGTCGCTTCAGCAATGTTGGTGAGGATTTCAGTCTTTGTCGGCGGTTTGGTGGCTGCCTCTTTTCCCATGGTGGTTTACCCTCCTTAGTAAGGTTTACCTGATTTGATGACCACATTCGTCTGTTTACGCTCAGAACGCGATGATTAGAAGCATTAGAAGCGAAATTGCAACTAGGCCAAACGCCAAAACGCCGCAAAAACTAAGAAAAACTCCCGTGTGGCCAAGTTTCGTCGAGCTGTTCGTCGGATCAGGAAATCCAGTTGCCCCCTCACAAGCCGCCCGCTGGAAGAGATTTCGCAGGATGCTTAAGTGCAAAAACGAAAACTTGCCACAACCAACCTATTTTAATAAGATTGGTTTTCACAACGAGTTAGGACAAACCCCCTGTGCATCCACGGACGCGTTGCCAGCGTCGTTTGGGATCGGTTTGTTCCGCCCACCGCCCGGCGGCGCGTCGGAATCGCTAGGGTTCAGCCGCTGGAACCCGGCCACGACGAGAAAGAGCTGATTGCTGATGAAAATAGTCGCCGAATCGTACGTCGTCTGCCTTGTCTTTTTGTCGGCGACGGCACTTTCGCTGATGACACCCACACGGCTTGCCGCCCAAGATGAAGGCTTTGGAACGGCGTTTGTCTCAGCTCCTCGCTCACTCAGACAGCGTCTGGTTCGTGCGAAGCACGCGATCGAAGAGCGGCGTTTCGGTGATGCTGTCACGGAACTGGGCAAGTTGCTCGCCGAGGAAGAAACCGGCGACGACTTGGAAAACGACGTCAAGCAAGACTACTTTTCTGGGTCGATTAACACCGCTGTTGTGCGCTCGAGCCTAAAAGGCGAGGCCCAGCGAGCGTTGGGATCGCTCCCCGAAGCGGCCCGTGAACTGTACGAACTTCAATTCGGCGCGGATGCCAAAGAACTGCTCGACGTGGCTGCGGCAAGCGGCAACATGACTCAACTTACCGAGGTAACGCGAAAATACTTCCACACGCGGTCCGGTTACGAAGCCACGCTCCTGCTCGGCCGATTGCAGCTTGACCGAGGCCATCCCTTGGCGGCTGCGATGTGCTTGCAACGACTTGTGGAGCTGCCGACCGCGGCACGGAAATTTGAGCCCGAGTTGTCGCTCCTTTCGGCGGCCTGCTGGGCAAGGGCTGATCGCCCCGAGAAGGCCCGCGAGACGTTAGTGGGCCTTCACACTCGCTTCCCCGAGTTCATACTTCAAGTCGGCGGCGAGAGTATCGCGGATTCGCCAACTGCCCCAAACATCGAGGTTTGGCTCACCAAGCAACTCGCTGGAAAGTCCGCTCGCGACACTCGGCAAGCAACCAATTGGTTGATGTTTCGGGGCGACGCGGCGCGGAATGCCGCAAGTGCTGGCGACGTTCCGTTGCCGAGCTTTCGTTGGCGCGTTCCGACAGCATCGGACCCGACGGACGAAAGCTTGATTGAAGAGATTCGTGTCGACAAGATCGAGCAGGGAATCGCCGCAATACCCACAGTGCATCCGCTGGCTGTAGGCGACGTCGTGCTGATGCGGACGCCCGAACGATTGCTCGCGATAAACTTCGAGACAGGAAAGCGAGTGTGGGAGTACCCGTGGTGGAGCGCCTCGTATGACGATGTCTCGCTCACGAATCGTTCGAATACCGGCGGCGATGAATTGACAGCCCGGCGGGAGACACTTTTCCAGCGACTCTGGCAGGATTCACCCTACGGTCAAATCAGTAGTGATGGTGAATCGGTTTACATGCTGGACGAACTTCATTACGCGCTGCCCCTGGGGAACGCCTTTCGTCAAGGCATGGGTGGCATGCGATTCCGTCCTCAGGACTCGCCGGAGAGCCATAACCAACTCGTTGCTTTGGACCTGAGACGACAAGGCTCCCTGCGCTGGATGATCGGCGGCGACACCGGATTGGACGAACCAAAACTAGCAGGAGCTTTCTTCCTCGGGGCACCGCTGCCTCTCGCGGGGCATTTGTACGTGATGGCGGAGCTAAACGCCGAGATTCGACTCGTTGTCCTCGATTCCGCCACCGGCAAGCAAGCGTGGTCACAACAGTTGTCTCATGTTGAGAACTCCCTGATTGATGAGGACATTTCGAGGCGTCTTTCCGGTGCGACACCTTCTTACTCAGAGGGCGTCCTGATCTGCCCGACATCAGCCGGGACGGTGATCGCGGTTGATATCGCAACTCGATCATTGATGTGGGGCTATCAGTACAAGAAAACACGAGTCAATGCCCATCTCGGATTCAATCGCGGCTTCGCGATTCGCGCCGATTATTCGGAGCGTCGTTGGATGGATGCGTCAGTCACGATAAGTGACGGCGCGGCCCTCGTGACGCCTGCCGATGAGGAGAAGATCATTTGCCTGGACCTCGACATGGAAAAGGGGGAACCTCGCTGGGAAACACCTTGCCACGAGGATCTGGCTGATGCCCTGTACATCGGTTGCGTTCACAAGGGACAAGCTCTTGTTGTTTGCAAGCACAAACTGGTCGCACTCGACATGAAGACCGGTGATGCGGCCTGGGACAAACCAGTCGATTTGCGGCGAGGTGACTCGGAAATGCCAAGCGGTCGCGGCTTTCGAAGCGGCGACTATTACTTCCTGCCGACGACAGCGTCCTCGCTCGTCAAGGTATCGCTTGCGGATGGCGAGATTGTCGACAGGGCTGCGACGCCGACTCCCTTGGGCAACTTGATCTGTTACAAGGACGAAGTCGTCACGCACTCGGCGGATTCGGTCGCTGCCTATTTCCAAGTCGCGTCGTTGCGACATCGGGTTGCGAAACGCCTGGAGCAGAATGCCGACGATTCGTGGGCGCTGGCGCGTCAGGGCGAGTTGTTCCTGCACGATGGTAAGAGTGAAGAAGCGCTGCGTGCCTTACGCCGTGCTCACGAACTTGATCCAGACGACGATGCTGTCCGCAGCTTGTTGGTGTCGACGTTCTTGACGGCAATCAAGCTGAACTTCGCCGCGCACCGCGAGCTTTCCGAGCACGTTCGTCCGCTGATCGATCTCCCCTCGCAGCTCACCGAATTTTGGCGTCTGACGGCCGAAGGCTATCACAAGTCGGGTGAGCTGGAGCGTGCGGTCGACGCCTATCTCGCTCTGGCCGACGTGGCGTCGAAATCGGCGGAAGGGGCTGAAGCTTCGGAGCCGTTAATGATCGAACAGGATTCGGCATGGTCGGTCCGGTCAGATCGTTGGATCCAAGCACGCCTCGAGCAACTATTCGAGTCGGATGACGAAGCCGTCCGCGAGAAGCTCGACACATACGTCGCGAGTCGCGCCGCATCGAGCGCGAGTCGAACGCTTGTCGAACTTCAATACGACGTCGATCACTTTGGATTCCACGGGGCGTGTGATCCGATCCGACTTGCATTGGCGGACCGGTTGATCGAGGCGAATCGATTGGTCGAGGCGGAACTGCTGCTGACGCCGTTGCGCGGTCATGGTGATCGCTCGCTTGCCGGAGCCGCGGTCGCTCGAATGGCCCTGTTGTACAAGCGAGCTGGCGAGACCGCCTCAGCGGCCGAACTCTACGAAGAACTTGGCAGTCAGTTTGCAACGGTCGCTTGTATCGGTGAGACAACGGGAGCGGCCTTGTTTACGCAAGCTCAGTCCGATCCGCTGCTGCAAGGCGCCTTTGGTGCGAAGAAACGCTGGCCTTGGGGCGCGGCCGAAGTAGAGGAAAAGCCGGGGCGAACCGGCTCGGAAGTCCTTTCTCGCTTATTGACCATTCCTGTGCATACCGAAGAGGGGACGCCGAGCGCCGGGGTCACGTTGGGCTTTGACGCACGTTCCGTGGTCGCTCGCGATCGTACTGGCAACAAACTCATGGAGATTCCAATCAATCGCCAGGGGCAGAATGGCCTGGATCAGGCCAATCTCCTCGGAAAGCTTGGCGTCGTCTACTTCGGTTCCGAATTGATCGGTGTTGATATGCTCGCTAACACGCTCGCCCGAAACGAGCCCGTTCGTTGGCGTTTCGCGGTAACTTCCCGTACGTCAGGCCTGGTACCCGAGCGAATCGCCCGACCGCCGTTCGATCCAATCCCAGGTCCATCAAGGGCGAATCTGGACGAGACGGGGCACGCCGTCAGTTCTCTCGGCCCGGTCACTCGAGGCGGCGTGGTCTATCAGAGGAATCGGACGTTGAATTGCGTCGATCCGCTGACGGGTCGGCTGGCGTGGTCGCAAAGCGGTGTCGAACAGGGTGCCACGATCTCCGGGGATGCTGATTATGTCGTCGTGATACCGCCCAGCGTTGACGCGGCAACGATCTATCGCATGACCGATGGGAAATTGCTCGGCCAGCGACCGCTCCCTGCCGCAGCCAATCGATGGGCCACGATCGAACGCTTTGTGCTGGCATGGGATACAAATGACCGTCGCTATCGTTTGTACCTCCGAGATATTTGGGAGCAGCGTGACGTTTGGTCGGAGGACGTCAGCGATGCCGCCAAGGCAACGCTGACCCACGACGGTATGTTGGCCTTGCTTGATACCAACGGGCGCTTCGTGATGCACTCCTTGAGTAGTGACCGAGTCTTGATCCGAACGCGTCTTGAGCCCGACAAATCGTTGGAGTCGCTCCGAGTCGTTCCCAGCGGCGACGATTACATTCTGTTTGCGAATACCGACTCGACACACAACCAGTCGACGCCGCGGACGGTTCGTCCCGCGAACCCGCTCAACGCGCCAATCGCAACGAGCCGAATGTATGTGATCGATCGGACCACGGGTCAATTGCGCTGGCAAGTTCCGGCGTTCATCGACGAGCACGGGTTCGTGCTCCAACAGCCGTCGAACTCGCCAGCATTATGGTTCGTGCGAAATGTCTCTAACGCACAAACCGTCCTTCAGCCAGATAACGTCAAGCAGGCGTCGATCCTCTGTATCGATCGACGCGACGGACGAGTCCTCCATGAACAGGAAGACATCGCGACCCAGGTCAACGAGTTCAACATCGTCACGAATCAAGCGGGAACGACATCGACGATTTCGCTGCCTGGGCGATTCATCACCCTTACTTTTACCGATGCTCCCACCCCTCCCGGTCCGCCCGCGCAAACCGGCGCGGCGTCAAGCCTGACTTCGAGTGGTAGTACTTTGGCAAACATGGCCGGAACACTATTCAATTCGTTCAAGCAACAAGTCGACTCCGAGGCGCAGGACTCGCCCTTTGACGACCCATTTCGGAAGTAATGACGCCTCCCACCTGTAAAGTATGCGGATCACATCGTCTAGGTAATAATTAACCAGGTGCTACACTCGTACGGTGGAATGGCCTTCGCTTGGACTACGAGACGGGTCGCATCAGGCAAAACGAACGAATCAACGGTCACAATCAGATTGTCCGGAGCAGGTTTTCCGGCAACCGCGACTCTCCGGCAACAGTGAGTTCCGACCCCCGACCGCTTTGGAAGGCGGTCTTGTTTAACTCTTTTGAGGTGCTATCGCATGGCCACAGATGGTCACAATCACCAGACGCCCGCCGTCGACGCATCTGCCGTGCGCAAGCTCGGCGAGGCGCGCGAGAAGATTACCGATCAACTATCGAAAATCATTGTCGGGCAGCAGCAGGTCATCGAAGAATTGTTGATCTGCTTGTTCAGCCGTGGGCACTGCTTGCTGGAGGGTGTGCCAGGATTGGCGAAGACGCTCTTGATCAGCACGCTTTCGAGAACGCTGAATCTGTCTTTTAGCCGCATCCAGTTCACACCGGATTTAATGCCGGCCGATATCACCGGCACCGAGATCATCGAAGAAAACCGGTCGACCGGAGCCCGCGAGCGGCGTTTCCTGGAGGGGCCGCTGTTCTCGAATGTCATTCTCGCCGATGAGATCAACCGCACACCTCCAAAGACGCAGGCCGCGTTGCTGGAAGCGATGCAAGAGCGGCAGGTCACGGTCGGACGCGTGCAACATCCGCTGAGCGATCCGTTCTTCGTCCTGGCGACACAGAACCCAATCGAACAGGAAGGGACTTATCCGCTTCCCGAAGCGCAACAAGATCGCTTCATGTTCAAAGTCTTTGTGCATTACCCGAGCTTCGACGAAGAGTTTGAAGTTGCTCGCCGGACCACCGCGGCGCAATCAAACGAAGTTTCCTCCATCCTCAGCGGCGAGGAGATTCTCGAACTACAGCGGATCGTCCGAAGCGTTCCTGTCTCGGACCATGTCATTCGCTATACCCTCTCGCTCGTCCGGCAAACTCGCGTCCGCAGCCCCGGCATTCCGGATTTCGTGGAAGATATGGTCGGCTGGGGAGCTGGTCCACGAGCCGTGCAATTCCTGATCTTAGGCGGCAAGGCGCGTGCGTTGCTTCATGGCCGAACGCACGTCTCGACCGACGACATTCAAGCACTCGCCAAGCCTGTCCTGCGTCATCGACTGGTAGTTAACTTCGCAGCCGAAAGCGATGGCGTGACGCAAGACGACATCATCGACCGGCTGCTCGCCGTGACCCCGACCAAGGAAGATGAACTCACCACCGATGCCCGATTCCAAAAGATTTTTGCATCCTGAAGCCATCAAACGCATTTCGCGGATGGAACTTCGGGCGCGGCACATCGTCGAGGGCTTCCTGTCCGGGATGCACCGCAGCCCTTACTTTGGCCAATCGGTCGAGTTTCTTCAGCATCGCGAATATGCGGTCGGCGACGATCTGCGTCACGTCGACTGGAAAGTCTGGGCGCGACAAGACCGGTTAGTGATCAAACAGTACGAAGAGGACACCAATCTGCGCTGTACACTGATGGTCGATACGTCGGCCAGTATGAGCTACGGCAAGGGACCGTTAAATAAGTACGAATATGCCTGCACCGTGGCGGCCAGCTTGGCGTATTTGATTCTCAAGCAGCAAGATGCGGTCGGCTGTGCGGCATTCGACCAAGACGTGCGTACCAAAGTTCCCATTCGCAGCAAACGCAATCATTTACAAGCCGTGATCGAAGCCCTTGCGGTCACCGAGCCGCGCGAGAAGACGGACATCCATTCCATCTTCCGAAAAATCGCCGAAACCTATCCGCGGCGAGGCATGATGGTTGTTGTTTCCGATCTGTTAACTGATCCCAAAGCCGTACTGCGGGGTTTGAAGTTGCTTCGTCGCCAAGGCCATGACGTGATGGTATTCCACATCATGGACGACGACGAGCTGGACTTTCCATTTACCGGCCCGACGCGATTCGACGGATTAGAGTCGCTGGACTATTTAAACTGTAATCCGCGAGCATTGCGGGAAGGGTATCTGAATGCCGTCAACGAATTTCTCGACGAGCTTCGTCGCGGGTGCGCTCGCAATACGGTCGACTACGCGTTAATTCGAACCAGCGATCCACTCGACGCCGTACTCGCCTCGTACTTGAGCAACCGTCTGGGAATGAACCGCAAGAACTAATCGCCCATGACCTTCGTCCATCAAGCCTTAACCTGGGGATTCCTGCTCGCGCTGGTTCCTCTATTGATCCACTTGATTAACCTGATGCGCCGTCGCCGGGTGCAGTGGGCTGCGATGGAGTTCTTGCTACGCAGCTATAAGAAGCATCGACGGTGGATTTGGTTGAAACAGTTTCTACTGCTGTTAATGCGGATGGCGGCCATCGCGTTAGTCGTCGCGATGGTGGCTCAATGGATTACACAAAGGCAATGGCTGGCGTTGTTCGGCTCGACGACGACGCACCACTTCGTACTGTTGGATGACAGCTACTCGATGGCGGAGCAAACTGGCGGCGCAAGTGCTTTCGACAGGGCAAAGCAGGCGATCGGCGATATCGCGACGCAAGCCATGGGGCAAGATTCGCAACAGAAGTTCACGCTGATCCGATTTTCTCGCGCGGCCACCATCATCGAGCGCGACGCCGACGATGCCGACGTCACTCAAATCACCGATCTCAATGCCGAGACTGTTGACTCGAACTTCGACGTCTTGATCGAAGAGAAACGCCGCGGCATGGAGGTTACCGAGTTAGCTGTCGGGCCGCGACAAGCGATGCTCGTTCTCAATCAGCTGCTCGAACAGAATCAGGACGAGAACAACATCGTTTATGTCTTGTCGGACTTCCGTGAGAAGGAGTGGGAGTCGCCGAGCGAATTGCTCACTTTGTTGCGTGAAACCGAAGGCAACTCGGCGGATATTCAATTTGTCGGGTGTGTCGAGAAGCGACAAGCGAACCTCACTCTCACGGAGCTTCAACCCGAACCGGGCACTCGCGCGGCCGGCGTGCCGCTGTTCGTTAACGTTTCCGTTCGCAACAACGGCGACGAGACGGCACGCAAGGTACAGGTCAAGATTCGGACATATTTCTACGATCCAGCAGTCGTCGCTTCGAGCGAGCCAGGGCAAGTTGTTCCCAAGCTCGACGAACCGCCAACGGTTTTGCTCGAAGAAATTCCGGCCGGAGAGACAGCGACGCGCCGGGTACAGGTCTTCTTTCCGCAACCCGGGCCGCAGGTCGTTGAAGCCGTGTTAGCGGACGACCCCGTTGCGACGGACAACCGGCGTTGGTGCGTGGTGAATATTGCCGAAGGCGACCCGGTGTTGATGATTGACGACAGCCTTGACCAACGACATGCCTACTACCTCTCGTCTGCTTTCCAACCGGGCCAACGGACGAATACTGGTGTCCGGCCGGAGATTCAGTCGCCCGCGTTTCTTCGCGACACGACGCCAGACACATTAGCGGGTTTTCGCGTCATCTACCTGCTCGATGTCCGGCAACTGGACGACCGAGCCGTCGAAAACTTGGAAGACTACATTCGCAGTGGTGGCGGGGTTGGCATCTTCGTCGGTGAGCAAGTGAACCCAGCCTTCTACACTCAGAAACTTTATCGTGACGGGGAAGGCTTCTTTCCGTTGCCGCTCGATCGAGCCCACGATCTCCCGTTAGAGCTGCTCGAAAACGTCCCGGACTTCGAGGTCGAGAATCACCCTGTTTTCAGTATCTTCCTGGGGGAGCGTAATCCATTTGTCCGTCTCGTTGCCATTCGCCGCTACCTTCAACCGCCGGCTGCGTGGACTCCCGCGTCAGATGCTCCCGTCGAGATCCTGGCTCGCCTTCGTAACGGTGATCCGTTGACGGTCGAGAAACGCTTCGGGAACGGTCGCGTCATCGTCTTCCTGACGACGCTATCGCCCCACTGGAACAATTGGGCTCACGACCCAAGCTTTGTCGTCGCGGCATTAAAACTGCAAGCCTATCTCGCCGCGTCCAACCAGCACGACGACGCTCGCGTCGTTGGCTCCCCGATATCGCTCACTTTGAACGTCGACGAGTATCTCGAAGACATTTCCTTTGTCGTGCCAGGCGAGTTGAACGACGAAGTGCTGGTCGAACAACGAACTGCGACACCGCTTACGGAAGAGTCGCCGTTGATGCAAGTCGTGCTCGATGGGACAGCTTCTCAGCGAGTCGGAATTGGTGTTGATCGAGGCGGCGTCTACGAGGCCTGGGCTGCGACTCGCGATGGAAACGTTGATGTCCGGCGATACGCGTTGAATCCCGACCCGAGCGAAGGTGATTTGGCCTTTGCCCCGTCGCGGGAATTGCTCGCGCGGCTCGAACCGCTTTCCATCAAATTCCGCGGCGCGGACGAATACGCGTACGATCTGTTCGAGCAAGCCGGCTATAACCGCGGCTTCCTTGTGATGTGCTTGTTGATCCTGATGTTGCTTGGCGAGCAGTTGCTGGCTTACGTAGCGAGTTATCATCCGGCGAGAGGAGTTGCCAACTGATGTTCGCAAACCTTCTCGCAACCAGCCAGACTTCGGTCTATCATCAGTTCTCTCGCTTGCAATCGATGACCGAGTGGTGGCATTGGCTGTTGCTGTTGATCGTCAGCGCCGCCGTCATCGCTTTCATTGCGATGACCTACTACTTTGACAGCGTCGAACTTTCGAAGCCGTTACGCTGGTCGCTGTTCGTGCTGCGCGTGCTGGCGTTCGTGGGAATCCTCTTCTACTTCCTGGACTTTGAAAAACGCGCCGAGCGGCAGATCATTAAGAACTCGCGAGCGGTCGTGCTCATCGACACGAGTTTAAGTATGGGAATCCAGGACGGGTCCGGCGGTTCGGGGCCAAGGCGGCGTCGCATCGACGCGGTCGTCGACGAGATGCGACGAGGTGATTTGCTTGACGGACTTCGTGAGTCGCATGACGTTGTCGTCTACCGTTTCGACCAAGGCGCTGCTCCAACCGAAGTCGCTTCGCTGCCCAGGAGCGGTCGAACCGCGGACGCAGCGACATCGCGGGACAGCTCTGAGAGCCGAGACGCCGATTTACGAGGCGCCAGGTTTACGGCGGCCGTGGCGGTTGCGATCTTCGCGATGGGATTGCTCTCGTTTGTGATCTCGGTGTTTTTTGGCATGCGACGAGCGGACGGCGACGGTTCTTGGACGGTATTGGTTGGTATGGTGGCGATGATCGCGGGGCTGATCGTATTGGCTGTCGCGAATCTTCGTTTTCCAGAAGTGCCGTTGCTCGCGACGCTCGGTCTACGAGACGTGGCCGCTGTATCAGCGGCGGCCGAAGCGCCGCTGTCTCCGGATGCGACCGCTTCAACAGCGGAACCAGCGCCGGTTGCTTGGCCTGAAGTACTCGCTCCCCGAGGCGCGGAGACGAGGCTCGCGGATGCCGTCCGGTACTTGATCAATCGAGAACGTGGCGGACCGCTCGCCGGAGTCGTGCTGGTCACCGATGGTGGGAACAATGCGGGGAGTGACGCGGATGCCGCTGCCAACGTCGCACGAGACGCTGGAATTCCGGTGTTTGCCGTCGGTCTGGGTGGCCACGAGCGTCCGGCCAATGTTCGAGTCGTCGATCTTGAAGCGCCGCCGCGAGTCTATCCGGGCGACAGTTTCAACATGACAGGATACGTACAGGCTTACGGGCTTATCGGTCGATCGGTACGCGTCGAGTTGGTATCGCTGCCCGATGCAAGTGCGAACGACGAGAATGCCCAAGAAACGTTCGAGGAAGAGCGGCGCGTGACGCTTGGTCCCGACGGCGAGATCGTCTCACTTAAGTTCGACGTTTCACCGACGCAGCAAGGACGCCGGACTTTTCGATTGCGAGTTATCTCACCGGCGGAAGATCAGGACCCGCGCGATAACATGCGCTCGGCGACCGTTCAGATCGTTGATCGCAAGAACCGAGTGCTGTTGTTCGCGGGCGGGCCGGCACGCGAGTTTCGCTTTCTGCGGAACTTGCTGTACCGCGATCGTGACACGACGGTCGTCGTCTGCTTACAGACCGGACAGCCGGGGATGGCCCAAGAGGCCGACGAATTGATTTACGAATTCCCAAGTCTGGCGAGCGAGTTGTTCGAGTACGATTGCATCGTCGCGTTCGACCCAGATTGGAGGGCCCTCGCCGAGGATCAAATTCAACTGTTGGAACGCTGGGTCGCCGAGAAGGCGGGCGGCTTGATCGTCGTCGCTGGACCCGTGCACACGCCCCGTTGGGCCAGCCGCGTACAGGCGGATTCGAAAATCGAAGCCGTCAAAGGACTTTATCCAGTGATCTTCTACAGCCGCGGCTCGGCCACGCTCAGCCTTGGTCGGTTCGCGGCGGAAACGCCCTGGCCGCTGCAATTCACACAGGACGGCCGCGACGCGGAGTTCCTCTGGTTGGAGGACGATTCTCTGCTCAGCGAACAAGCATGGTCCTCGTTTGAAGGAGTTTATGGATACTATGCCGTCAAGGATCCCAAACCCGGTGCTCGCGTCTACGCTCGGTTTTCGGATCCCAACACATCGATGGATGGCGAACTCCCGATTTATATGGCGGGACATTTCTATGGTGCCGGACGGGTCTTCTTCCAAGCCAGTGGCGAGATGTGGCGGCTGCGAGCGATCCAGGACGGCTACTTCGAGGCTTACTACACCAAGCTGATTCGGTGGGCATCGCAAGGGCGCTTGTTGCGTGATTCAAGTCGTGGCGTTCTGCTTGTCGACAAAGATCGATGTTTGCTAGGCGATCACATCTCGGTGCAAGCGATCCTCACCGACGCACAGCACGATCCGCTCACCACACCACAAGTCACCGCGTCACTCGTTGCGCCAGACGGACGCCGCTCGAACTTGGAACTGCGCAAAGTCGAAGATGCCGCGCGGGCGGGTATGTATTCGGCGCAATTCACCGCCGTACTCGAAGGTGACTATCGTGTCGAGTTACAACCGCCGCACGGTGCGGACGACGAGTTGCTCGGCCGCGAAGTCCGCTCGCGCATCCCGGCACTCGAAACCGAACAGCCTCAACGCAACGATGCCTTGTTGAAGGATCTTGCCGACAAGACCGGAGGCGCGTATTACGTGGGCTTCGATGCCGCCTTGAATCGCGGCGGCGCGGGACGGGCGCCGATCGCGGTCCTGCTCGAACCGCAAGATCAAGTCACTTACCTGTCGGGGACTCCCGACAAGCAGTTCGAGCGAGTTCTAATGACTTGGCTGATGGGGCTGATCTGCGGCGTGCTGTGTCTCGAGTGGCTCATCCGCCGACTCAGTAAGTTGGCTTGATCCGTAGGCCGGAACAAGGCTTTGCGCAGTTCCGGCAAGCGGCGTGGCATTTTGGCTCATGTCGGAACTGCGAAGACTTGTTCCGGCCTACTTGAAGCGAAAAGTGACTATATGCCAGGCTACACAAAACTTATCGTCGTTGTCACGTTGGTCATGATTCTTCTGTCAGCAGGGACCAGTCCCGGTGATGAATCCTCGAAGAACCGCGTCCGTTTCGCAACCTTCAACACGTCGCTCAATCGTCAGACAGCCGGTCGCTTGATCGCCGACCTGGAGTCACGCGACAATCCGCAGGCCCAGCAGATTGCCGAGATCATTCAGCGGGTTCGCCCCGATGTCTTGTTGCTGAACGAGTTTGACTACGACGAGCGAGGTATCGCGGCGGAACGTTTCCAAACGAACTACTTGGTTG
>Ga0326597_10002124_pt1 | contig 30223 bp, 23 predicted proteins | sample RVTome_12_FD_203789 | JGI IMG/M metagenome (GOLD analysis project Ga0326597, IMG submission 203789) | Soil microbial communities from uranium-contaminated site in the Upper Colorado River Basin, Wyoming, United States - RVT100D185 | ecosystem: Environmental > Terrestrial > Soil > Contaminated >...
CACCTGCAGCTTCGGGCTCGATCCGCGCTGACGAACGGCCTTGCCGGCGTACTTCTGGAGGCCCGTGAGCATCCCGGCGCCGCCCAACAGCTCGAGGTAATGCGCCAGCGTGGTGGCATTGCCCGCGTCCTGAAGCTGTCCGAGCATCTTCGTATACGAGAGCACCTGGCCGGAATAGCGGCAGCCCAGCTCGAACAACCGTCGCAAGAGGGCCGGTTTGTCCACACGCGTCATCAGGAGGACGTCGCGCGAGATGGTGGTCTCGATCAGCGCATCGAGCAGGTAGCGCCGCCAGCGTTGCGGGTCCTTGATGAGCGGTGCAGCTCCCGGATAACCGCCGAAGTACAGGTACTCCTCCAGCGAAAAGCCGAAGGCGGCGCGCATCTCGGCGAGTGACCAGTGCGGCAGGTGCACGACTTCAAATCGGCCGGCCAGGCTCTCGGTGAGCCCTTGTTGCATCAAGAGAGGCGCCGACCCGAGCAGGACGACCTTGAGCGGGCGACGTGCCCGCGAATCCTCGTCCCAGAGGCGCTTCACGGTTTCCGACCAGCGAGGGATCTTCTGCACCTCGTCCAGGACCAGGACGGCCCCCGCTTTGCCAGCGTCGGTCGCCGCTAGTCGCCCACGCTCCCAGTGCGCGGCGACCCAGGCGGTATCACCGACCGTTGGCTCATCGGCAGAGGCGAAGACACTGGAAATGTCCAGGCGGCTCAGGACCTGTCCCACCAGGGTGGTCTTGCCCACCTGACGCGCACCAGCGACGACCTGCAGGAAACGTCGGGGTTCGGTCAGCCTGGCGGCGAGCGTCTCGGCCTGGCGGCGTTCAAAGGGTCGCGGCTGGGTGCTCATTATGTTGAGTAAATTTACTCAATGTAATGAGCAGCGTCAACAGCTGAGTTATGTGCCACTCCTGGCGACCGCCTTTGTCGAGGACCCGTGTTCAGCGATCCGAGTCGTGACCTGAACACGATCGAACTGATCGTGTCTGAAGCCGGAGTCGTTGAACGGGTGCAACTTGTTTCAACGCCGAAGCGCATGGCCGACATGATGCTCCCTAGCAGCGCGAAGAACTGGGAATTCGTGCCAGCGCTGAAGGATGGTCGACCGGTCAGGTACCGCCTCGAGCTCTCCCTGGGCCGTGACCCCCCTGATGACTTCCGGAGGTGCCGTTCAAGTTCTGCTGCACAAGGGGCGAACGCTTGACCGAGCACCGTGGCGACTGCTGTGGGCCCGAGTCGCGTGCAACCGGCAAGGAGTTGCGTTCCAATGACGCTAGTCGTCGTCCAAAACCTCCTGAACGAGTTGTTCCCGCTCGTCGTCGCTCAGGTTGGCATCGCGCAACTCCGTGTCGAACCTCTCGAGCAGTTCCTTCCAGCGTCTCGACCTCTCCTCGGAAGACTCGTCTGACGGGTCCGGATCGGTCATCGATCGACTAGCTCGTCTTCTCACTGTCGCCCGGGCGCATCATTCGCATCAACTCCATCGGGAGCGGAAAGATGATCGTGGAGTTCTGCTCGGAGGCGATCTCCGTCAGGGTCTGCAGATAGCGGAGCGTGATCGCTGCGGGCTCGCGGTCGATAATCGCAGCTGCTTGCGCCAGCTTCTCGGAGGCAATGAGCTCGCCCTCGGCGTGAATGATCTTTGCGCGTTTCTCGCGCTCGGCCTCGGCCTGTCTGGCCATGGCTCGCTGCATGTCCTGCGGCAGATCGACGTGCTTGACCTCGACGGCCGACACCTTGATTCCCCACGGGTCCGTCTGTTTGTCGAGGATGCTTTGTAGTTGCTGATTGAGCCGATCGCGTTCGGCCAGCAAGTCGTCCATCTCCGCCTGCCCGAGCACGCTTCGAAGCGTGGTCTGCGCCAGCTGCGACGTGGCGTAGTTGTAGTTCTCCACCTCAACGACCGCGCGGCGCGGATCGATGACACGGAAGTAGACGACGGCATTCACCTTCACGGACACGTTGTCGCGGGTGATGATGTCTTGCGGCGGGACGTCCAGCACGACGGTCCGGAGGCTCATGCGCACGATCCGATCGATCGGCCGGAACACGAACACGACGCCGGGTCCCTTCGGCTGGTCCAGGAGCTTGCCGAGTCGGAAGATCACGCCGCGTTCGTACTCGGCCAGAATCTGAATCGAACTGAACACGTAAAACACGACGACGAACGTGAACAACAAGCCCGGGGAAATCTCCATCAGCCTTCTCCTTCTCGCGCCAGGGCGCCGGACGGTTCGACGACGAGCGTGAGGCCGTCGACCGCGGTGACACGGACGGGTGCTCCCGCTGCAATGTGACTCGCGCTGCGCGCGCGCCAGAGTTCGCCATGAATGTCGATGCTGCCGGACGCGCCAGGTCCAAATGCGTCGCGCGCATGGCCGACCTCCGCAATCATCCCATCTACGCCGGTTACGGGACGTTGGCGCAGCGATCTCAGGGCGAGTCGGCCGAGAAAGAGCGTGATGGCGGAAAACCCGAGCGCCATAGGGATGATGAACCCGAAGCCGACCTCGATGCCGGGCACCGTGTCGCGCGTGAGCATCGTCGATCCGATCACCAAGCTAATGACGCCGCCGATACCCAGCGCGCCGAAGCTCGGCACGGTCAGCTCCAGAAGCAGCAGCGTGATGCCGAACAGGATCAGCAGCAGCCCAGTCGTGCTCACCGGCAGGATCTGGAAGGCGAAGAACGCCAGCAGCAGACACAGTCCGCCGGCCACGCCCGGGAGAATCGCGCCCGGGCTCCAGAGCTCGATCGTCAGACCGAGCATGCCGAGTGTCAGCAGCAGCGTGGCGATCTGGGGGTGCGCGATGGCGCCGAGAAACTCCTGCCGGCGCGTCAGGTTCACGCGACGCACCTCGGCGTCGGCCGTGCGGAGCGTGGTTTCCCGACCGTCGAATCGCGCGACCGTTCGTCCATCGAGCTGACGAAGGACATCGTCGAGGTCCTGCGCGAGGAAATCTATGAGCGGAGGCTCGGCTTCGAGCGCTTCGCCGTCGGTGAATGAGCGGCTCTCGAGCACGGCCTCTTCAGCAAGCTCCAGGTTGCGACCGCGTGCCGACGCAAGCGATCTGGCGTAGGCAGCGGTATCGGACGCTGCCTTCTGGGCGGTGGTTTCGTCGACCTGTTCGCCCGATCCAGACACCGGGTGGGCGGCGCCGATATGAGTCCCCGGTGCCATCACCGCCACGTCGGCCGCCAGAGCAATCACGAAACCAGCCGATGCCGCGCGAGAGCCGGATGGGCCCACGAAGACCACGACTGGCGCCCGCGAGGTGATCATGCGAGAGACGATCGTGCGCGTCGAGTCGAGGAGGCCGCCGGGCGTGCGCAGGATGATGACCACGACGTCGGCACCTGATGTGTCCGCCTCGTCGATCGCCTCGGTCAGGTATTCGGCAGAGATCGGGTGAATGATGCCGTCGAACTCGGCGACAACAGCCACCGGGCGGTCTGGTGCCTGGGCGTAGCCGGGCCCCGGCACGCCGGTCGCGGAGAGGAGCGTCGCGGCGAGCACCGCGTTGCGCATACGCCGCATGAGAAGATTGTACCGTCAGAGCACGGTCAAAAGATCCGTTTCCAACACGCCGGGGGACTTTTAGTTATGGCCACGTCGGCCTGACCGTCTCGCGACGCCCACCACGCCCAGGCCGGCGCGCTCGGCGCGCCAGGACGGACTGGGAACTACCAGCGAGTGACAGGCCCGTTGCTGGGTTCTTCGACGTACGGCCTGAGCGAGAGAAACGAAGAGACGCTCAGGCCAAACAGGGCGAAGCACGCAATGTACAGGCTGTGCTCGCCACGAGGGATGAGATCCATGAATCCGAACAGCGCCACGACCACTGACATGAACAGCATGAGCGCGCTCCAGCCGACGGCCAGCCCGTGGTACGAATATCGCGCCGTGGCATAGCCGGCGATCACGCACAGCACGGAGGCGAGCACCGCGGCGGGTAGGGCAGCGTCCCGGACGGCATCTGTGACCGGAAACACCCGAAACACCCGCTCGAGCCACGGCGCCCCGGCGGCGAGGATACTCAGGGACGCTTTGATCTGATCACTCATAATACCCGTCCTCACGCGTCTCATCATACGACTGGCGCCCGATCCAGTGGGAACGATCCCATGTCCAGACCAGGACCAACCGGGCAATTCCCCGACGAGCTGTGCCGTTTTGTGCATCGAGTTCCTCCCTTCAGTAGTACGCTCACGCTGGTCAACCGCGCGGGGTTGTCGTCTTCCACCAGATTCAAGGGGTACCACCATGGTTCAACGACCCGTGCACATGAACCCGTTCGAGTTCGTCATCGTCTCATCACTGCGGGCCGCGCAGTTGATGCGCGGCTGCATTCCACGGATCGTCAGCACCCAGAAAGTGATCATGACGGCACAGCTCGAAGTGGCCGCCGGCTTGGTCTCCATGTCTGACCCCGAGTTGCCGGCGCCGGTGGCCTGAGAGCCTGGTCCCCGCCCGGGGGTTGAACGGCGCCTCCGGGGCGCTTGAATGGGCTTCAGGTCGCGGGTGAGAATGACTCGCGCGCTGTCCACTCTCGTGTTTGACTCCGTACTCGTCGTGTCGTTCGGTGGCCCCAATGGTCTTGCCGACGTACGCCCGTTTCTCGAGCGTGTGCTGCGTGGCCGGCGCGTCAGCCCTGAACGCATCGACGAAGTCGCACATCACTACGAGCTCTTTGGCGGTGTCTCGCCTATCACTGAGCTGACGACGCGTCAGGCCGAAGGCCTGCGGCGCAAGCTCGAGGCGGCGGGTCGGTCGCTGCCGGTCTACGTCGGCATGCGAAACTGGCACCCGCTGCTCGACGACACGCTCAGGCGGATGTGGAACGCCGGAGCCCGGCGTGCGCTCGGATTCATCACGGCCGCGCACCACAGTTACTCGAGTTGCCAGCAGTACCGAGAGAACGTAACGGCCGCTCGCGTCGCGCTGCGGGAGGCCACCGGCGGCGACATCGACGTGACCTACGTGCCCAGCTGGTTCGACCACCCGCTGTTCATCGACGCCAACGCGAGCCATGTGCGCAGCGCTGTGGCCAGGCTGCCCGCGGATCGTCGGGGCGTCGCCCGTCTGATCTTCACGGCGCACAGCATCCCGATGGGGATGGCTGAATCCTCGCAATACCGGGAGCAGCTCCTCGCGTCGGCACGCCTGGTGGCCGCCGGCGTCGGGATGGCCGACTGGGCCCTCGTGTATCAGAGTCGAAGCGGTCGGCCCGGTGACCCGTGGCTCGAACCCGACGTCTGCGAGTACCTCCGGCACGCGCGCGCTGACGGGCTGCAGGCCGCCGTACTCTGTCCCATCGGATTCGTCTGCGACCATATCGAGGTGCTCTACGACCTCGACCATGAAGCGGCCGAGGTCGGCCGCGAGATTGGCCTGCCGCTGGTCCGGGCCGAAGCGGTCAACGACGACCCGCTCTTTGTCGACATGATGGCCGACATGGTTCTGCGAACTATCGGGAAGTACGGCCGCGGCCGGCCGTTGCCGATTGTCTCGCCCTGATACCGAAGAAGCTGGAGTAGATTGGCCCATGGCCGCCGCATCCTGGAGGGCTACACCGAGCCTTGCGCGCCTCGCCCTGCTGTTCGCGCTCCTGGTGCCAACGCAGTCGGCTGCGCAGGCGCCGGTGGAGTACCGCCTGTCCTTCGAAGAGGCCGAGCACCGGCTGATGGACGTCGACGTCCGCTTCAGCGATGTACCACGCGGACCGCTGGAGCTGCGGATGAGCCGTTCATCTCCGGGACGATACGCGCTGCACGAGTTCGTCAAGAACGTCTTCGACGTGCGGATCACGAACGAGTTCGGCGAGGCCTTGCCGGTCACCCGCGCGACGCCCCATCAGTGGAGTGTCACTGGCCACACGGGCGTCGTTCGCGTGTCCTACCGGGTCTTCGGCGATCGCGTCGATGGCACCTACCTCGGTGTCGACAGCACGCACGCTCACATCAACATGCCGGCGGCGCTGATGTGGGCACGCGGTTTCGAAACCCGGCCAGCGACCCTTCAATTCGAGCTCCCCGATGGCGCGGGTTGGCGCGTCGGTACCCAGCTATTTCCTGGCGAGACCCCGTTCACGTTTACGGCGCCCAACCTGTCGTATTTGATGGATAGCCCGACTGAACTGAGCGCCTTCAGTCTCCGCACCTTCACCATCGCCGATGCGCCAGGCGCACCCCTGGTTCGCCTGGTGGTCCATCACACCGGCACGGACGAAGAACTCGACGCCTTCGCTGCCGATGTCGAGCGCATCGTTCGGGAGTCCAGACACGTATTCGGCGAGTACCCGAGGTTCGAGGGCAACACCTACACGTTCATCGCGGACTATCTGCCGTGGGCCAACGGTGACGGGATGGAGCACCGGAACAGTACCGTCCTGACCAGCGCAAGCTCGATCAGGTCGAACCGTGCTGGCCTGCTCCACACGGTGGCGCATGAATTCTTTCACGTCTGGAACGTGGAGCGGATTCGTCCTCGTGCGCTCGAGCCTTTCGATCTCGAGGACACCAACATGTCAGGGGAGCTGTGGCTGGCCGAGGGGTTCACCAGCTACTACGGGCCTCTAATTTCGCTCCGCGCGGGCCTGACCGAGCTTCGCAACTTTGCCGGCGAGATGGGCTCAGTCGTTAGTCACGTGCTGACCAGTCCCGGTCGCCTGGTTCGCAGTGCCGAAGAGATGAGTCGACTCGCGCCTCTTGTGGACGCCGCGACATCGATCGACCGCACGGTGTTTGGTAACACCTACGTTTCCTACTACACCTGGGGTGCTGCCATTGGCCTCGGGCTCGATCTCACGCTGCGGGATCGCACCAACGGCCAGGTGACGCTCGACACCTACATGCGGGCACTGTGGCGTGTTCATGGGATGCCAGGCGGCAAGGCGCCGGGCTACGTCGATCGCCCGTACACGGTCGCCGACCTGAAAGCGGCCCTCGCGTCGGTCTCAGGTGACGCCAGCTTCGCTGACGAGTTCTTTGCCCGGTTCGTTCAGGGTCGCGACACGATGGACTACGGAAGGTTGCTTGCGCGTGCGGGACTGATCTTGCGGCGTGCGTTCCCGGGTCGAGCCTTTGCGGGCGAACTGTCCCTCCGGGATGTGCAGGGGAGACCACGGGTCACCGGTGCCGTACCGTTCGGTTCGCCCGCGTACGATGCGGGCCTTGACCGCGACGACGTGATTCTGGTCGTTGGCGGGGAAGAGGCAAGGAGCGCGGCGGACGTCGATCGGGCGATTCGCGAAGGCAGGCCAGGCGACCGGATCCCGCTCGTGTTCGAGCGCCGCGGCACGAGGGTTACCGCGGTGCTCTCTCTCGTCGAGGACCCGCGGATGGAGATCGCCCGATTCGAGGACGCGGGACAGCGCGTCACGGCCGAGCAGATGCGGTTCAGGGCCGAGTGGCTCGGCTCGGCGGGTGGGCGAGAGTGAGCAGTCTCGGCGTGACACGCCGGACGGCGAGGATGTCTACGGAGGCGGGAAGATTACGCCGGAGGCAAGCTTCCACTCCGGATCCAGTGCGCGTTTGACGAGGCGCATCTCCTCGACTCCGTGATCTCCGTACAGCTCACGCAGCATCTGCTGCTTGAGGGTACTGCGTCCGACGCCGTGTTCGGCCATCGGGGCGCCACCCATGGCCACCGCGCGCCTGGCCATGTCCACGAGCGCCCGTTGCCCTCGATGGATGTCGTCGACCGAGCGCGGCACGACGTTGGGATGCATGTTGCCGTCTGACACATGGCCCCAGATCGCGTGTTCGAGACCGTATTGCGTGAAGATCTCCCGGTACATCGCGAGCGACTCCTCCAGGCGTTCGAACGGCACGACGAAGTCTCCCGCCGTCTTCTGGAGCTCTGGATGGACACGAAGCTTGTCTGCGGCGATCCGTGCGTTCAGCGATGCTGGCACCGCTTCGCGAAGCTCGAACAATCGGGCCGCCCCTCGCTCGTCTTCAGGGAGCGCCACTTGCGGGTCGGCCCGAACGCCGCAGGCGTTCAGGGTGGCGCTCATCTCGTGCAGCATTGCGTCTTCGTCTCCGGTCAGTTCGAGCTGGACGAGCAGCAGTCCGGCGTCACGGTGGGGTCGACCGACACCAGCGTGCGTGAAGGCCTCGTCTGGAACCAGTGCGAGCGCGCGTCCATCCATGAACTCGATCGCGGAGACGTCGACCCGCCCATGCCCACCGCCTCGCGGCCGTGCGGCCTGCCGCAGGGCGGCCGTGAGCGTCATCGCCTGGCGGTCGGAATCGAATGGCACGAGCGCGACAAGGCGGCGCGGCAGCGCGATCACACGGAGCGTCGCGGAGGTCACGACACCAAGCGTGCCCTCCGATCCGATGAAGAGGTCGACCATGTCCATGCCCGGACGCGCGTAGTAGCCGGCCGATAGCTTCGCGACGTCGGGCATGACGTAGGTAGGGACGGGAACTCTGGTGATCCGCCCTGACGCGTACTCGACCTCGAACCAGCCTTCGGCGGATGCCGTGACGTTGCCTCGCGCGATCTCGAGACGAGAGCCGTCGGCCAATACGATGCTGAGAGCCTCGACCCACGCGCGGGTGCTGCCGTACTTGAATGTCGCTGCGCCCGCCGCATTCGTGGCGACCGTCCCGCCGACGAACGCGCCGTCATAGGTGGGGATCGGCGGATAGTACAGCTTGTGACCCGCGAGTACGCGCCGCAACTCGGCGAGTGGGACGCCCGCGCCCGCGCGCACGACCGAGCCGGACAGAAGTGTGACGTCGGTGAGCGCCCTGGTGCTGATCAGGAGTTCCCCTCGAGGCGTGGCGCCGCCGGTCAGCGACGACTGGGCTCCAATCGGCAGGACGCGCACTGCGGACTGCACGAGTGCAGACACCTCATCGTGACTTTTCGGGAATGCGACGCCCGTCGCCACGCCACCCGGGACGTGCGCGGCGTCGCTCAGGAACGATTGGAGCAGATCGGAGCGGCGCTCGATGGGCGGGGCCTCGGCGGCTGATGGCGCAGACACCCGAATGCGATGCGTCACCTAGGCCTCCTGAGCCCGAGGGCAGTCGTCTACGGCTCACTGAGCAGCGCGGTCTCTTCTGCGAACCACGCGTCGTACTCGCCCTGGGTCTGCACCGTGTAGAAGCCGCGCATCCGGTAGTGGCCAAGTCCGCACAGCTGCGAGCAGGCGATCTCCCACTCACCGGTTTGCGTGGGGGTGAACCACACCGGTTGCACAATGCCCGGAATCGCGTCTTGCTTCACGCGCATTTGTGGCAACGCGAAGCTGTGAATCATGTCTTTACTCGAGAGGTGCACGATGACGGGTTTGTTCACTGGCAGATTGAGCTGATTGATCGTGGTGACGTCGTCTTTCGCCGCAGGGTCCTCGCGATCGAGCCCCAACGGGTTGGACGGTCCGAGCAGTTGCAGGTCCGTACGGCCGAAGCGCCCGTCCGGACCGGGGTAGTGCACGTTCCAGGCGAACTGCTCGGCCACGACGCGTACGACAGTGCTTTGCGCTTCTGCGGGAAACGCATCAACCCGAGCGCTCCAGGCCGGGATCGAGAAGAACGCGAGCAACACGATCTCGGCGGCGAGTACGCCGCCTTCGACCCATGTGGACCAGCGGCCTCGCATGCCCTCGTGCATGGCCACTGGCTGAGCGCCGCGACGGAATCGCACCAGCACGTACGTGAAGAACGCACCCCAGCCCACGAAGAGGACCAGGATCAGCCAGTGTACGAGCACCATGATGTCGTCCACCTCGCCGGCGTGGGCCGAGGCGGCCACGGGCAGGCCGAGCCAGTCGAGCATCTATGCCGCCCGCTCCTGCGAAAGCCCGTCGTCCACGATGGGGTCCGCCGCTCGAGAGCGCCTGGCCAGCGCCACGAAGAACCGCGCGAAGCAGCTGAGCACGACTACCGTGACGCCCAGCAAGACGAGGATGCCAGCGTTCATGCTTTCGCGAACGAGAGGCTCAACAGCGCCGAAACAGACGGTACATGCCATGGCAGTTTATGGTGTGTCGTTAGTCGCTCGTCGCAAGCACGATGTGGTCCGCCTCGCTCCACAACACACAGCCAAAGAGCGCGACGAACAGGAACGCGGTCAGGGCAAGTGGCCAGAGTATCATCGGCCGTTCGCTCTTGAGGTGCATGAAGAACAGTACTACCAGGGCGGCCTTGATCGTCGCGACAGTCAGCCCGAGCCCCACGGTCGGCACGGTGGCCAGCGACAACGTGGAGATGGCCACGGTCACCAGGGTGAGCGCGAGCAGGGCGCCGAAGATCGCGACGTAGCCCCTGACGTCCGTCATGCTGACACCACGCCGCCGCAGGTTGAAGCCAACGCTCTACAGATCCTCCCACACATCACGTCAAATCCCTCAAGTGCCACGCGCAGGCTCTGGCCCGCGCGTCTGTCACCGGTGCGGCGACTGTCAACCGCCGCGACCTCAGAGCAGGTAGAGGACTGGAAACAGGAAGATCCACACGACGTCCACGAAGTGCCAGTATATCCCCGCCACTTCGATGCGATTGGCGAAGCGCCGCGGATCCATCGTCCACAGTCTCGTTCCTGGACCCAGGAGGTAGGCGTTCACCATCATCCCGCCCACGACGTGCAGCGCATGGAGCCCGGTCATCGTGAAATAGAGCCCCAGAAAGTTGTTCGTCGCTGGCATCAGTCCATGACTCAGCTTGTCGCTGTACTCGAACGCCTTGATGCCGAGAAACACCGCGCCCAGCGCCAGCGTGAGGCCCATGAAGATCCTGAATCGTCCGATTCGAGCGGCTCGCGACTCGAAGGGCTCGTCAGCCACGGTGGCACGCCCGGATCCGAGGGCGACCCATGCCAGGACCATCGTGACCGATGAAGAGATCAGCACGATCGTGTTGAGTGTGGCCAGCGGCACGCTGACCACAGCCGACTGGTCAGGCCAGAAGACATCGCCCGAGCGCAGCAGCGCGTACGCCGAGAAGAGCGAACCAAAGAGCATCACCTCCGACGCGAGAAACATCCAGATGCCGAGCTTCGGATTGGTGAGACCGGTGTCTGGTCTGACGTCAGTGGTGTACGGGATTTCCACCGTTACTGCTCACCCTGTGGAGAGAAGTCGGTTGTCGCCCCTGGCACGCTGTACTCGTACGGACCGCGAAAGGCGCGCACGGGGGCGCCAGCGGCGCTCCATTCGAGCGTGGTCGATCGCCAGGGATTGCCATCGGCCGGTCGCCCCCTGATCGCGCTCAGGACGAGATTGACGATGAAGAACAGCTGGAAGAACGCGAGGGCGAAGGCTGCGTGGGCCATCGGGATGTTGAGCGCCAGCACGTTCTGGGCGTGTGCGTAGGACTCCCCGCCATCCCAAAGTCGACGGTTCACGCCCGCCAGGCCTTGGATGAACATCGGCATGAAAATGACGTTCATGCAGATGAGCGACCCCACGAAGTGGATTCTTCCCAGCGTGTCGTTCATCGTTCGACCGGTCACGCGTGGGAACCAGTAGTAGATACCCGCAAACAGCGCGAAGATCGTGCCGGGCGCCACGAGGTAGTGAAAGTGCGCCACGACATAGTTGGTGTCGTGGAGCGGGATGTCGGTGGCGGCCAGCCCAAGAGGGAGCCCGGTCAGACCGCCGAGGCCGAACATCGGCAGAAAGGCCAGCGCGAAGAGCATCGGTGTAGAGAAGCGGATCGATCCGCCGTAGAGCGAAAGGACCAGCGAGCTCAGAATCACCACCGACGGTATCGAAATGATCATCGTCGTCGCCTGAAAGAATGCGCTGACCGAGGTGCCCATGCCGGTGAGGAACATGTGGTGCGCCCAGACAATGAAGGAGAGAAAGCCGAGCACGAACACCGAATAGACCATGAGGCGATAGCCCCACAGCGGCTTTCGCGTGTTGTTCGTCACAACCTCCGCAACGATGCCCATCGCAGGAAGGATGAGCACGTAGACCTCTGGATGGCCGAGAAACCAGAACAGGTGCTGCCACAGCAGTGCGTTGCCGCCGCCGGCAACCGCGAGTGGCTGCCCGGCGACCGCAAGCCCGGTGGGCAGGAAGAAGCTGGTGCCAGCCAGTCGATCCATCGCTTGCAGAATCGCCGCCGCCTGAAGCGCCGGAAACGCCAGCAGCAGCAGGAATGACGTTACGAATTGCGCCCAGACGAAGAAGGGCAGTCGGAACCACGTCAGGCCTGGCGCGCGAAGCTGGATGATCGTGGTGATGAAGTTCAGTGCGCCGAGCAGCGAGGAGAAAATGATGAACAACATCCCCACGAGCCACATCGTCTGGCCCATGCCGGGCGCCAGGTCCGACAGCGGTGCGTAAGAGGTCCATCCGTTGTTGGCCGCGCCGCCGGGCACGACGAAGCTCGATAGCATGACTAGGCCGCCGGCGAGGTAGAACCAATAACTGGCGAGGTTGAGGCGAGGAAACGCCATTTCCGCCGCGCCGATCTGCAACGGGACAATGTAGTTGCCGAAGGCTCCGACCGCGAGGGGCACCACGCCAAGGAACACCATGATGGTGCCGTGCATCGCGCCAAGCTGGTTGTAGAACTCCGGCAGCACGATGCCGCCAGGGGTGTTGGCCACGCCCAACAGCTCACCCACGAGCGGCAATGGCTCACCGGGGTAGGCGAGTTGCCAACGGATCAGAATGACCAGGGCGAACCCGACCAGGAGGAAGAACAGGCTCGTCACGGCGTACATCAGGCCGATGACCTTGTGATCAGTTGAGGCGAGGGATCGGAGTATGAACCGCATGGGGCGCGCTGAGCGCCCAGAGAGTGGCGTCATCAGCCAAGGGTACGTCGGTGGCTGGATTCTATAGAATGCAGCACATGGTCGCAAGAATCCTCGGACTGTTGCTGGCCGTCGTCGCCATGCCCAGCTCATCTCCAGCGTTCGCGCAGGCGGTGACCGAGCCCCTGCGCTACACGCTCCGGTTCCCCGAGCCCCACACGCATTACGTGGAGGTCGAGGCCGTTGTCCCGACCGCCGGCCGAGCCGCCGTCGAGTTGATGATGGCCGTGTGGACCCCAGGGTCGTACATGGTGCGGGAATATGCGCGTCACGTCGAGGCGGTCGCTGCGGCCGCTCCGGATGGACTCGCGTTGGAGGTGGACAAGTCAGACAAGAACCGGTGGCGCGTCACCACAAACGGCGCCTCGTCGGTCAGGGTCACCTACCGGGTGTACGCCCGAGAGATGACCGTGCGTACCAACTGGGTAGAGTCCGACTTCGCCATGCTGAATGGGGCGCCGACGTTCATGACGCTCGCCGACGGGTTCTCGCGCCCTCACGAGGTGACGATCGAGCCCGCTCGAGGCTGGGAGCTGTCCATGACCGGTTTGCCCGAGTTGCCCGGGGGGCCGCATCGCTATCGGGCGCCCGATTACGACACGCTGGTGGACTCTCCCATCGTGGTGGGCAACCCGACGGTGCACGAGTTCACCGTCGCCGGCAAGAGGCACTATCTGGTGAATGTCGGGGAGTCTGGCGTGTTCGACGGCGCTCGGGCCGCGGCCGACGTCGAGACGATCGTCAACGAGTGCCTCCGGATGTGGGGAGACCTGCCGTACGACAAGTACGTCTTCTTCAATCTTCTGACGCTGGTCACCACCGGCGGCGGCGGTCTCGAACACAGGAACTCCGCGATGCTGATGGCCAGCCGCTGGGCGACCAGAACGCGGCAGGCGTATCTGTCGTGGTTGGGGCTGGCGAGCCATGAGTACTTCCACGCATGGAATATCAAGCGCCTCCGTCCAGCCGAGTTGGGACCGTTCGACTACGAGGCCGAAGTGCTGACCCGCAGCCTTTGGGTGGCCGAGGGTATTACCGACTACTATGCCGATCTGATTGTCCATCGCGCCGGCTTGTCGACGCGGGCGGAGATGCTCGATGAACTGTCGAACCGGATCGAGGCGCTTCAGACGACGCCGGGACGTCTGGTTCAGTCGGTAGAGCAGGCGTCGTTTGATGCCTGGATCAAGTACTACCGGCCGGACGAGAACAGCCCCAACGTCTCTGTGAGCTACTACACGAAGGGGGCCGTGATTGCGTTCCTGCTCGACGCCAAGATCCGGGCGGCGAGCGACGGCGAGAAGAGCCTGGACGACGTGATGCGGGTGGCGTTTCAGCGCTTCTCTGGGGCCCGCGGGTTCACGCCTGAGGCGTTCCGTGCCGTTGCCGAGGAGGTCGGCGGCGTCAGCCTGACATCGTTCTGGGCGACGGCCATCGAGGGTACGGCTGAGCTGGACTATTCCGAGGCGCTCGAGACGTTTGGGTTACGCTTCACGCCGGACGATGCACCTCGGGGCAACCGCTCCGGGCGCGCATGGCTCGGCATGTCCACGCGCGACGATGCAGGCCGCCTGGTCGTCACCCAGGTGCGTCGTGACACCCCCGCATATGTCGCCGGGCTCAACGTGGACGATGAGATTCTGGCGATCAACGGTTTTCGGGTTCGAGCCGATCAGCTGGCGGTGCGGCTCGGGCAATATGCGCCTGGCGACCACGCCGCGTTGCTCGTGGCGCGCCGGGATCAGATTCTGACCCTCGACGCCGAGTTCGGGACGGAGCCGTCACGGCGGTGGCGGCTCGACGTTGATCTGGGAGCCGCCGTGGGGGAGCAGCAGCGCACGCGATGGCTCAACCCAGGGGCATGACGCCCTTCCACGGCTCGCGACACCTGTGACCAACATCCGCACCAGCTACGTCCGCGTCTTCATCGTCTGGGTTGTCGTGCTCGTCGCGCTGTACGCCTTCCAGGAATATTTTTCGTGATTTCGGTGCAGCTGCCCCATAGCCCAACGCTCGAGGCCCAAGGGGGCACCGTCTAGATGCACCCTGTTGATTGGGCGATCATCGCGATCTATCTCGTATGGATCGTGTGGGACGGGCTGCGGATGACCAAACGCAGCGACAAGCTCGAAGGCTACTTCCTGGCCAGTCGAAGCCTCCCCTGGTGGGCAGTCGGGCTGTCGGTGATGGCCACGCAGCTCAGCGCCATCACGATGATCGGCACGACCGGCCAGGGCTACGTGGACGGCATGCGGTTCTTGCAGTTCTACTACGCGCTGCCGCTGGCGATGATTGTACTGTCGGTGACGCTCGTCCCGTTTTTCCACAACGCCAAGGTCTACACCGCCTACGAGTATCTGGAACAGCGATTCGACGCCAAGACTCGGGCCCTCACGAGCCTCCTCTTTCTGCTGTCGCGGAGCATGTCACTCGGCGTGGTGATCTCGGCGCCGGCGGTCGTGTTGGCCGTCGTCCTCGGGATCAGCGTCACCAATACGGTGCTGCTGATCGCGCTGCCGACCGCGCTCTACACCATGTTCGGCGGGGTGCAGGCGGTGACCTGGACCGACGTCAAGCAGGTCGTCCTGATCGTGTTCGGGTTGATCTCGGCCGTGGTCGTGCTGATCTTCTCATTGCCTGCCGACGTGAGCGTGCCGCAGGCGTTGCACGTGGCCGGCGCCGCCGGACGGCTGCAGATGTTCGATTTCACGTTTGATCTCACGAATCAATACACGTTCTGGTCCGGGACGATCGCGGCACTGTTCCTGTTTTGCTCGTACTTCGGCACCGACCAGAGTCAGGTGCAGCGGTACCTCACCGCCAGGTCCGTCGACGAGGCGCGAGGATCGCTGCTCATGAGCGCCTATTGGAAGATCCCGCTGCAGGCGATGGTGCTGCTTGTCGGCGTGTTCATGTTCGTGTTCTACCTGTTCACACCTGCGCCGATGCTGTTCAACAGCGTGCACGAGCAGGAGTTGCGCCAAGGGCCACGAGCGGCGGATTACAGCGCGCTCGAGGGGCGATTCACGGCGGCGGCTGACGCCAGAAGGGAAGCCGGTGTGGCGCTCGCTGCCGCAGATGCCGGCGGTGATTCCGCCGTTCTGGCTGCGGCGCGGACGGCGTTCACGGCCCGTGAGGCCGAGGTCCGTGGCGTCCGAGATGAGGCGCTGGCGATGGTCCGTGACACCACCGGGGATCGGACGTACAGCGACGTAAACTACGTGTTTCCGACGTTCATCACGACCTATATGCCCGTCGGACTGGTCGGTCTGCTGATTGCCGCGATCTTCGCCGCTGCCATGTCCACGATAGCCGCGGAGTTGGCGTCGCTCTCGACCGCGACGGTGATCGACTTCTACCGGCGATTCGCCCGCCGCGAAGCCGATGATCGGCACTACCTTCGCGTGTCACGACTCGCAACTGGTTTCTGGGGGCTCTTCGCGAGCGCGGTCGCCGTCTGGGCCGTGGAGATCGGTTCGCTCATCGAAGTGGTCAACCGTTTCGGATCGTTCTTCTACGGCTCGATCCTTGGTGTCTTCATCCTGGCCGTGGCCTTCCGCCGGGCTTCGGCGAACGGTGCCTTCGTCGGGTTGATTGCCGGCATGGCCTCTGTGGCCTGGGCCGCCAACTACACGAACGTAGCCTTCCTTTGGCACAACGTGATCGGGGCGGTGGTGGTAGTTGCGGTCGGGATGGCCGTGAGTGCCGTGGAAGGACCCGTTCAGGGGGCGACCGGCGCATCCCGCGCGTGACATGCGATACAGTTTCGACCAACTCGACCAGGAGCGTGAATGACCAAGATCAAGGTGAAGAATCCCGTCGTCGAGATGGACGGGGACGAAATGACCCGTATCATCTGGCAGAAGATCCGGGAGAAGCTCATTCTGCCGTATCTCGACATCGACCTGAAGTACTACGACCTCTCGATTGAATCGCGCGACAAGACGGACGACGGGATTACCGTCGAGTCGGCCGAGGCGACCAAGAAGTACGGCGTCGCGGTCAAGTGCGCCACCATCACGCCTGATGAGGCGCGTGTGAAGGAATTCAATCTCAAGAAGATGTGGCGGTCGCCCAACGGCACGATTCGCAACATTCTCGACGGCACGATCTTTCGCGAACCGATCATCTGCAGCAACGTACCTCGCGTCGTCCCGCACTGGGACAAGCCCGTGGTCATCGCCCGCCACGGCTTCGGCGACCAGTATCGCGCGCAGGATTTTCATTTTCCTGGTGCGGGGACGATCACGCTCAGCTGGACGCCGGCCGCTGGCAGCAGCCATAGCCCTATCGATCGCGAAGTCATCACCACCAATGGTTCAGGCGTGGCGATGGGTATGTTCAACCTGGATTCCTCGATCGAGGGATTTGCCCGCGCCTGTTTCACGTATGGACTCGGACGTAACTACCCCGTCTACCTCTCGACGAAGAACACGATTCTCAAGGTGTACGACGGCACGTTCAAGAACACCTTTCAGCGGGTGTATGACGCCGATTTCAAACAGGCGTTCGAGGCCAAGGGCCTGACCTACGAGCACCGTCTGATCGACGACATGGTGGCGGCGAGCCTGAAGTGGAACGGCGGTTATTTGTGGGCCTGCAAAAACTACGACGGCGACGTCCAGTCCGACACCGTTGCGCAGGGCTATGGGTCGCTTGGGTTGATGACGTCGGTGCTGATGTCGCCTGACGGTAAGTCCGTGGAGGCCGAGGCTGCTCATGGCACCGTGACTCGCCACTACCGGATGCATCAACAGGGGAAGCCGACGTCCACCAACCCTATCGCGTCGATCTACGCCTGGACTCGAGGATTGCAGTACCGTGGCCGTTTCGACAGTACGCCTGACGTCGTGACCTTTGCCGAAACGCTCGAGAAAGTGTGCGTGGACGTCGTCGAGTCCGGACGAATGACGAAGGACCTCGCGATGCTCGTCGGGGCGAACCAGCAGCACCTGACCACGGATGCGTTCATGGACGCCATCGATCAGGAGCTCAAGCGGCGAATGGCGACCAATTAGGCTGGGGTCGGTCGAGATGAGGATGCCAGAGCGGGGTTCCGGCGACCGGACCACGCCGCGACCCCGCCGAATTCTGGTCCGCCCGGACCAGCCGCGGCAGACGAGGTAAGATCCGCAGCGCGTGACACAAGACCCGCTCGTTGCCGTTGTGATGGGCTCGTCGTCTGACTGGGAGACGATGAAGCATGCCGTTGAGATTCTGGAGCGCTTTGCCGTTCCCATCGAACGACACATCGTGTCGGCCCACCGGACGCCGGTCTGGATGGCGGAGTTCGCGACAGGCGCCGAGGCTCGGGGCGTCGAGGTGATCATTGCCGGCGCGGGCGGCGCGGCGCATCTGCCGGGGATGCTCGCGGCACACACGGTCGTGCCCGTGCTTGGCGTTCCCGTCCAGAGTGCGGCGCTCCAGGGGCTCGATTCGCTGCTGTCGATTGCTCAGATGCCGGGCGGGGTGCCGGTCGGCACGCTGGCGATAGGCAAACCCGGGGCTATCAACGCCGGACTCCTCTCGGTGTCCATCCTGTCCAACTCGCGCCCCGAACTGCGGGCGCAGCTTCGGGCTTTCCGCGCAGAACAGACAGAGAAAGTCCGCCGGGAATCGCTCCCGTGATTCGGGTCATCGCCCCGGGTGCCGCGCTGGGCGTGATCGGCGGCGGGCAGCTCGGGCGGATGTTCGCGATCGCCGCTCGCCGGATGGGCTACCGCGTGCACGTGTTCGCGCTGCAGGGCGACTCCCCCTCCGGCCAGATCGCCGACCTCGAAGTGGCGGCATCCTATGACGATCTCGACGCGTTGCGCACCTTCGCGGGCGGGGTCGAGGTTGTCACGTTCGAGTTCGAGAATGTGCCGATCGATGCGATCGACGCGGTGGAGGCGCTCGTGCCCGTACGTCCGTCGGCGGTGGCGCTTCATACGACCCAGCAGCGGATTCGTGAGAAGACCTTTCTCGCGGATCGTGGTATCCCCACGGCGGCGTTCGCGGCCGCAGCGACCCTCGACGAGCTCTGGGACGCCGTTGCGGTGGTCGGGACGCCAGCCGTGATCAAGACGGCCGCATTCGGGTACGACGGGAAGGGTCAGCACAAGATCGCGTCTCCGGCCGACGTGGAACACGTCTGGACGGCCATCGGCCACCAGGAAGCGGTCGTTGAGAAGTTCATCAGCCTGCAGGCGGAAATCTCCATCGTGGCGGCCCGCGGCGCCGACCGGTCGGTGGCCCTCTATCCGCCGTTCGAGAACCGGCACCAGAATCACATTCTCGACCTGACCACCGTGCCCGCAGCGATTGCACCGGCCGTGGCGGCAAAGGCCGCCGAGATGACGAGAACCATTCTCGAAGAGCTGCAGTATGTTGGCGTGTTGTGCGTGGAGTTCTTCGTCAGCACCGACGGCGATCTGCTGGTCAACGAGCTGGCGCCACGGCCGCACAACTCCGGTCATCTCACCGTCGACGCGGCGGTGACCAGCCAGTTCGAGCAGCAGGTTCGAGCCGTGTGCGGGCTGCCCCTTGGATCGCCAGAGGTGCCCCGCCCGGCGGCGATGGCCAACCTGCTTGGCGACTTGTGGGTTGACGGAGAGCCGAACTGGGCGGCAGCCTGTCGGTTCCCTGACGTGAAGTTGCATCTGTACGGAAAGTCCGACCCTCGTCCCGGCCGCAAGATGGGTCACCTCACTGCAGCAGGTCGTACGGCGGGTGAGGCGCAGGAGCGCGTCATCGCCGCGCGCGATGCGTTGCTGATCTGAGCGAGAGGATCGCGGCCCCTGGCGCTACGTACCTCGCGCTCGGGCCTCAGCGCGACGCTTTCGTGCCTGGGTCTCAGGCGACTCGGTGATGGCCATCCCGACGATCCTGGCGCCTTCTACGAAGTGCTTGATGCCGAGCTGAATCAGCTCTGGATCGGCCGGACCTACGTCTGGGTATCCGAACCCCTTGTCGTCGGGCTGTGCCAGGCCCCAGTTGGCGAACAGTCTGCCCCAGTCGCTTTCGATCACCGGCGCCATCTTCTCCTTGGCGTAGCGTGGATACCAGAAGAGGTCGTGATAGCCAACGCTCGCAACATACGCCCACGGCGCGAGCCATGTCTTGAGCGACCATTCGATCGGCCTCTTGAGTGACCCCCAATAGATATGGTGCTGATACTTCGAGGCGAACGTCATGTTCTTGAACGGTCCCTCGAAATTCCAGGGCTCGTTGAAGAGTTCTGGATCGCCGACGATCTCGATATCACGCACGTCGCCGCAGCCAAGGCCGTGCTCGTGGGCCAGACGCACGAACTTACAGTCACGCATCGGATCGAAGCCCATGAGTGTCGCCGCCACCGCGTCGATGGCCACCTGATCCGATGAGGCCAGGAGTACGTTCTTCACGTGAGGGATCATGCACCGGGGTCCCGGGCCGTCACCGGCGAATGTGCCGTCCATGACCGCGAACACGCCTCGGTGAATCTTCTGCTGAATCATGAGGAGGTCGACCAGCGTTTCGTGAATCACAGGATGCGTCCAGTGTCGGTGCTCGTTGAGCAGGCCCCCGAACGCGTTCTTCATTGCACCCGTCGTGGTCGTAAAGACGTGCGTCTTGACGGTTGGAAGGTGAATGATGTTTTCGTCGATGAAACGCTTCGGAATCGAGAAACCTTTCGGGTACACCTCATTGAGGCACAAGAACTTCTTGGTCAAATCACCGACTGCATCGCGTACGTCGATCCACTCCTCGCCTTCGTAGAGGTGCACGTTGCGCAGGTTGTGCGCCTGGATCACGTCAATCTGCTTGTTTTCCCGCTCGCCGAGGTGGGCGTCGATGACCACTGTCCGGTTGTGGCAGGCGTGAATGAGGTCCGGTCGGTACCCGTCGCGCTTCAGCGCGCGAATAACACCCTCGAGCTGCCAAGGGGTTGTGGACGAACCCGGGAAGAAGAAGTGCCACGAGATATTCACCTTGAGCGCCGTGTCCGCTGACCTGTCGATGACCTGCTGGTAGCCGGCGAGGTTCATCAGTCGGTGATAGTCCTCGAGAACGGTCTCGGTTGAGGTGCGGATGAGGGCTACCGTGGACTTGGCCATGGCGATACCTTAGCGACAACAGACCGGCGTGGCTATGAAGAAGCGACGCGTCGCCGGATCGCCTGGGATTCGCTGTCGCGGCGCCAGCGCAGGGCGAAGGGTCGTGCAGGCTGGCGGCACCTCACGTCGGCTCATGGCGTTAGCGTCAATGTGTGGACGGCGGCTCCCGGCAGGAAGGGCGTTGCCTCTCCGGTGACCCAGGCCGGGTGGGAGTTGGCGTAGAAGGGCGACAAGGGATGGCCGCTCTGGCCGGCTGGCATGTGCATGATGCCCTCGGCTTCCAGGCCTGGCGACACGATCATGCGTTCCGAAGCGCCGCTGGCTCCCCAGTGCACCCGCGGCGTGTAGAGATCTCCCGGGAGCTCAACTGTCGGCATGTCCAGCAGTCGACCAAGGAATGGGAGCCCGGAGGACAGCGGATGGCGGAATGCCGACACGTTGAACTCCGACCACACTCGATCCCGAAGTTCACCATCCCGTCCTTCCATCGCGCGGGCGATCGTCGCGTCGATTGCCTCGATCAGGAAGTCGGCCCAGGTGGCGTACGACGGGTCGAGCAGGTGCCGCGGCTGCTGGTTGGCGAGTGCAAAGATGGGGGTGTCTCGGCGCCGAACGGACGTGTAGTCGAACGTTGCGTCCGCTTCGTAGCACTCCGCCAGAACAGAGGCGATCACCCGCTCGGAAACGACATCTCGAAATATTCGAGTAAGGCTGTAGGCGGCAGAATGTGCATCCGCATGACCCGACCACCCGCTGGTGAGGATGTCCCGGAGCATCATGCGCCGTGCGTCGCCGCCGACCGCCTCATTCGTCAATGTTCGCAGGATGAGGTCGCGCCACCGTGCGAGGAAGTCAGCGCTCGTGTCGAGTTGAATCGCCAGGAGATCGGTCTCCGAAAACTGGTCCTTGGCCAGGAGCCGGTCGCGAATGATATGCGCTCTCGAACCGATATCGTAGCTTCCATCACCGAGTGCCTCCAGCATCTCACCGTCCACCGCTCTCGCGTTTGCCGTCCAGAGGTGACCGCCAGGCGGGTCGACAACTCGCGGATACTCAGCATCGCTCAGCCAACCCTCCCAGCGCCGGGTACCGTCTGACCACGACGAAGGCAGCTGGCCGTCGAAGCCGATACGCCGGGGAATGGATCCGTACACGCTCCAGCCGATTCGCCCGGAGCGGTCGGCCACCACCATGTTCTGGCCCGGGGTACCGAGCCCGTTCGCAGAATCGAACGCGGCCTCGATTGTGCGGGCCGACTCGAGCGGCGTGAGGGAGACGGCCAGTTGCTCGGCCGAATGTGCCACCCATCGATACGCGCGCACTCGACCGCGATGGTCGGGCTCGATCACCGGGCCCCACATGGTCCAGAGCACTGCCAGATGCTCATCCGGTTCGCCTGCCACTGCGATGGTCTCGTCGTGGCGCTCGAAGTCGCGCCAGCCATCGGGAGTGCGATAGGTGTTCGGGTTCGCCGGATCGACATCAAGGAGGATGATGTCGCTCCAGTCGGCGTAGGAGTTGGTGAAGCCCCACGCGACGTGCGTGTTGCTTCCGACCACGAGAGTTGGGACTCCTGGCAGTGTCACGCCAATCAGGCGGTTCGGTTCCGTCCCCCCCTCGGAGGCTGGCCACTCCAGCGCGGCTCGGTACCACGTGTTCGGAACGCGAATGGCCAGGTGCATGTCGTTGGCGACGATGGCGCGTCCGTCTGTCGTCAGTCGCCCAGAAACCGCGAAGTTGTTGCTGCCGACTGCTGCGGCTTCACCTTCGTGGCGCACACCTGGCACGGGCCACCCCCCAGGGTCTGGTTCGCTTCGATTCGAGATCGGGCCCGGTCCCGTCTCCCGTCCGGGCGTGCCGGTACGTCTGCTGCGCAGGTCGTAAATCTCGGGGCCAGGAATCGGTACTTCCTCGAAGGGTTCACCGACGATCGGCGCATCCCAGGCGGATCCCCGGGGGGCGAGAAACGCCGACATCGGTGCCGGGAGCACGTCTCGCATCGTGGCGAGGGTCGCCTCGTACTCGCCGTCGCGATCCTGGAGCGTGACGAACATCGACAGCACGACCAGCAGGCTGTCTTCCGGCGCCCAGGCGGCCGGGTGCTGCCGAAGGAGGAGATACTCGAAAGGGGGGGTGCCCAGTGCGTCGAGCCCGGCATTGACGCCAGCCGTGTAGGCGTCGAGGATGTCGTGATCCGCAGGGTTCAGTAGAGAGACCGCACGTCGCGCCTGGGCCCTGAATCGATGGATGCGAACCTCACGATCGACTGCGAGCGCACGCTCGCCGAAAAGCGCCGCGAGCTCACCAGCCGCACGTCGACGGGCGAGATCCATCTGGAAGTATCGGTCTTGCGCGTGCAGAAACCCGGTCGAGCGAGCGACATCGACACGATTGCGTCCCCGAACGGTGGGGATGCCAAGGGCGTCGCGTGAGACCTCGACGGCTGCTGACAGCCCCGGGAGTGGTCGCTGGCCCTCGAGTTGCGGGAGGCTTCCGCGCAACTGGGCGCGTGCCCAGAACGCGCCGCCGGCAACGACCGCTGCGAGCCCGACCAGGCCGAAAGCGCAGTACCTCAGGAAGCGTCGCATCGAGAAAGTCTAGCCGTACTCCCCGGTGTCGAGGTCAGGATGGAGGATCGGGCCGAAGCCCAAGCCTCGTCGGTGAAACTCGGAACCACGTTCAAAAGTACAATCTCCACTTATGCGCACACGCTACGGCTTGTCTCCCTGGACCCTCGCTCTTCCGGCCTCACGGGTGCCGTCGTACCCCCGTTTTCGCGGCGAACACGCGGCTGATGTCGTGGTGATCGGGGCCGGCGTCACCGGCTGTGCTGTCGCGTACTCGTGCGCGGCCGCCGGCCTGGATACCCTGGTGCTCGACGCCGAGCGTGTTGGCAGCGGCGCCACCGGTCGGGGCGTCGGGCTGCTGGCGCCAGACCCGGGGCCGTCGTTTCGTGACGTGGTCGCGGCTCACGGGCTCCGCGATGCCAGACGCGTGTTCGAGGCCTGGCGGCTTGGCGCGAGCCAGGGCGCCGCCCTGTTACGCCGATTGCGTATCAGCTGCCATCTCGAGGCCCGAGAGATGTTGCTCGTCGCGCGCGGGGACGATGAGCGAGGACTGCGGAAGGAGCATGCCGCTCGCCGGGAGGCCGGCTTCGAGCGTGGCTGGCAGACGCCCAGGCAGCTGAGCACGCGGATGAAGCTCGAGGCCGTGGGAGGCATACGACTTCGCGGCGGCTTCGTGCTCGATCCGTATCGAGCCTGCCTCGGTCTTGCCACGGCGGCCGTTCGCAAGGGCGCGGTGTTCTTTGCCCACTCACCAGTCAGGAAGGTTCGCTACACCAGGGCGCACGCCGACGTGGTCACGGCTCATGGCACGGTTCGTGCCAGCACAGTGGTGGTCGCCACTGGTAGCGCGACGGCGGAGTTCAAGGGGTTGCGGCGGCACTTTACGCGGCGTGAGACGTACCTGGCGATGACGGCGCCGGTGCCGGCCAAGATGCGGAAGGAGCTGGGCGATCGTGCCGTGGTACTCGACGATGCCGGCACAGAACCCTATCGGATCCGGTGGGCGTCGGGTGACCGCCTGCTCCTCTGTGGCGCCGATCAAGATGAAACGTCGCTCAGATCCAGGCCGGCCGTGCTGGTACAGCGAACCGGACAGCTGATGTACGATCTGTTGACCAGATACCCGGCGATCTCCGGGCTGCAGGCGGAGTATGGCTGGGAGGCCTCCTACGGCCGCACCGCCGACCGACTGATGTACATCGGCGCGCATCGCAACTATCCCCACCATCTCTTCGCGCTGGGCGGTTCGGACAACATCACTGGCGCATTCGTCGCGTCACGTATTGTGCTTCGCGCGATCGAGGGAACCACCGAGAAGGCGGACGGGGTATTCGGTTGGACACGGTGACGCCGTTCATAGGTGCCGTCGATGTGCTCGCGTTCGGCCCTCACCCAGACGACATAGAGATCGGTATCGGCGCCACACTGGCCAAACACGTGTCGCTGGGGCACACGGTCGGGCTGTGTGATCTCACGGCCGGCGAAATGGGCAGCAACGGCTCGGTGGACGAGCGACTCGCCGAGGCCGAGGCGGCTCGCACCGTGTTGGGTGCGGGGTGGCGACTCAATCTCAGGCTGCCGGATCGCGCTATTGGCAGTGACCTCACACACGTCCGGCGTGTCGCCGAACTCGTCCGGCGGGCGCGTCCGCGGGTCGTGGCCATTCCCTATTGGACCGACCGCCACCCCGACCACGCCGTATCCAGTCATCTCGTCACCGAGGCGGTGTTCAGTGCGGGGCTACGTCGTTTTCCGGCTGAAGGTGAGGCCTGGCAGCCGGAGGCCTCCTGCTACTACTTCATCAACGACGCCGTGACACCGTCGTTCGTGGTCGATGTGACCGATCACTACGAGACGAAGCGCCGTGCGCTGGCGTGCCACGTCAGCCAGTTTCGACCGAAGGGAACTGAGGCAGTCTCCACGCGCTTGACGTCTTCGCGTTTTGCACAGCTCATCGAAAGCCGCGATGCGCAGTTCGGTGCGCAAGCTGACTGTACGTTTGCCGAAGGCTTTGTCGTTCGCGCGCCGGTCGTGCGCCCACATTTGTTGCCGGCCGAGGCTCGTCGATGAATATCGGCATCGTGTGTTACGCATCGGTCGGCGGCAGTGGCATCGTGGCCACCGAACTGGGAAAGGTGCTCGCGCGGCGGGGCCACCAAGTGCACTTCATCAGCACCGAGACACCCTTCAGGCTCGGTGAGTTCCAGGCGGGGTTGGCGTTTCATCAGGTCATGACGCCGACCTACCCGCTGTTTCGCGAGCCCCAGTACCTGCTGTCGCTGTCGAACAAGATCGTGCAAGTGGCGAGGGAGTTCTCGCTTGACATCATCCACGCGCACTACGCGGTGCCGCATGCCACCGCGGCCTTCCTGTCGCGACAGGTGCTGGCGGCAAGCGGTTCGGCGCCCCGTGTGGTCACGACGCTGCACGGCACGGACATCACGCTCGTCGGCAACGATCCGTCGTATTCCCAGATCGTGGCGTTCTCCATCGAGCAATCCGATCGCGTCACGGCCGTGTCCGACAGTCTGCGGGCTGCCACCATCGGGGAACTCGGCGTAACTCGCGACATTGCGGTGATCCCAAACTTTCTGGATTGTGCCATCCACCGACGAAGCGACCACTCAGATCTGCGTCGACGCTTCAGCGGGGGCGACCCGGACGTGCGCATCGTCACCCATGTCTCAAATTTCAGGCCGGTCAAACGCATTGATGCGGTGCTCGAGATATTCGATCGTATTCGCCGGGCGGTGCCTTCGCGGTTGCTGCTGGTGGGCGACGGCCCTGAGCTGGCGACGGCCTACCGCGTGGCGCGCGCGCTCGGCATCTCCGATCTGATCAATATCATCGGCGCGCAGGAGGAGATCGTGCCGCTGCTCTCTGTGAGCGATGTGTTTCTGCTCCCCTCGGCACAGGAGAGTTTTGGGCTTGCCGCGCTCGAGGCAATGGCCTGCGAAGTTCCCATCGTGGCGTCGAACGTCGGCGGCCTGCCAGAGGTCATCGACAATGGCGGCAGCGGGTTCTTGCACCCGCCAGGCGATGTGGAGGCGATGGCGAAGAGCGCCATCGCGATCTTGACCGATCCCTTGCTCCAGGCACGCATGGGGCAGACGGCGTGTCAACGGGTGCGCGAGCGTTTTTGCGCCGAGCGAGTCGTGCCGATGTACGAGGCGTGCTACCGAGAACTGCTCGGTGACGAGCCGGTGATCGGTCGATGATTGGCCAGCGAGTGGGCCGCGCGGGTGCTGGGTGGTGGCACGACCACTGACGTGTCCTGTCTGCGGCGGTAGTGACGTAAGGACGTCGCATCGCGTTGGTGCGCTCGAGAGAGCACTGAGCATCGTGTGCCTGCGACCATTTCGATGTCGAGTCTGCCTCAGCCGATTCTGGGCCATCCGTCGGGCGAGGGCGGCAGGCGGGGAGCGGAAGGGACGTGCCTCACCGCAAGGCTAGACTCGGCGCCCGCCCGCCTACGAAGGCAAATCAGTCCAGGGTGAAGCCTGGGCTTAGAAGCCGTACTTGATCCCGAACTGCATGACGCGCGCGCTGCCGGCCTGGGTCAGGATGCGGCCGAACGTACCGGAGTTGAAGTTTGTGACCGGATTGCCCCAGTTGAAGTTGTTGAAGAGGTTGAACGCCTCCACGCGAAGCTCCAGCTGCTGAGTGTCCCTCAGGGCCACTAGCTTCGACAGTGCCAGATCGACGCTCCAGTACCCTGGGCCTTCGACGCTGTTGTTTACGTGATCGCCGTACGTGCCCGCCGCTGGCGTTGCGAACGCGGACAGGTTCAGATAGTTGTCCAGCGTCTCGTCACCATACGGGTCGTCGAGCAGCTGGTTGGGTCGCCGGTTACCAATGCCGGTCCCTGCCGCGTCAGCCGTTGTTGTGACGGTCAGCCAGCTCCCCGACCGCGCGTTGAGCACACCCGACACCCGCCAGTCCGAGGCCACCGCGCGAAGGGCGGTGCCCGCGAACTGTGGCGTCATGTACCCGAGCGTCAGGTTGCCGATGTGGCGCCGGTTCTGGCCGCAATTCCCGCGATCGAAGCCGGGGTCATCGGGCTTCTGATAACCAACGCTGAATTGACTGAACGCGCCGCTCACGTCCGTGTCGGTCTTGCACGTCGACCAGGTGTAGTTGGCGCCAGCGCTCACGCCGTTGGTGGCCCGCCGCCGCGCCGATAGCTTCACTCCGTGATAGCTCTGCGTGCCCACATCGTCGAATTCCACGACGGCACCGTAGGCCTGCAGGTCCGGTTGCTCCATAGAGAACACGCGCCGGCGGTCCAGATTGGCGTTGCTCGTGGCCCCAGGTACATACACCCCAGGATTCAGATGCACCTGGCCCCACAGTCGATCCAGATAGCTACCCAGATAGCTCGCCGAAGCCTGCCAGGAGGTGCCGAGTTGCCGCTCGACGGTGACGTTCCAGGACTGGACGCGCGGCGAGTTGATGTCCGGGTCCATCGTGCCGTACGAACCGAAGCCTGGATAGAGTGCGTCCGAGGGCGTGGGGATGGTCACCGGGTGCGTTTCGCCTCCGGGCACGTCGCGATATGGATCTTCGAACGGCACGTTCAGGTACTCTGTCCGGTTCCCCCACGGCGCCGCCGACGCCGCGATGTAGAGGAACGTCCCGCCCGGGAAGTCGTAGGAGAGCCCGTAGGACGACCGCACGGCCGTACGGCCATCCCCGGTCACGTCCCAGGCTACGCCCGCCCGCGGCGAGAGATTCAGCCACTGCTTGTTCAGGCCTGTATTGCCTGATGGGAAACCCGGGTCACCCGGATACAGCAGTCCAGGCGGCGCGTTCGTGTACACGGAGCTCGTCACGCCGTTGCGGAAGTTGTCGATGCTGAAGTTCGAGATCTCGCCGTTTCGCACACCTTGCCCGAAGAAGGGTTCCCAGCGCAGGCCCAGGTTGAACGTGACCCGGTCGCTCGCCCGCCAGGTGTCTTGCGCATAGGCCCCGATGTAGTTCATGTCCATCAGTAGCACACCCGGTGCGCCATGACGGAAGCGGAACACCTGCCCGGTGAGGAAGTCCGTCAACGGCAGGCCAGTGGCCCGACCGTTGAAGCTGAAGTCCCCCGCTGCGCGAGCGTTGTCCTCCTGATCGGAGATCCAGTAGGCCACGTCCGCACCCACGGAGAGCTGATGCGCCCCGCGAATGAGCGTCAGATCGTTGCCGACTTGCCACGCCTTGTTGTCCGACACGAACTTGACCGCGTTGCCACCAGAGACGATGAAGGAATTCGATACGTTGACCGGCAGCACCCCCGGTACATAGGTGTGGATGTTGACGCCGATGCTCGGGCCATCCCAGAACTGGTCGGGCGGGTCGTTCAGGTTGTTGCGCGACCGGTTGTAGGTGAACCGAAACGCGTTGACTGCGTTCGATCCGAGCACGTAGGTGTCCCCGAAAGACAGGGTCTGGGCGCGCCAGTTCTTGTTCGCGCCGTACTCGCGGTTGATCGCCAGCGGGTTACCCGTCGATTCATAGGTCGACAACCGTCGCTCGACCGTGTGAATGTAGCGTGCGAAGACGGAATGATCCGCGCTGACCTGATAATCGACCTTCCCTACGCCTTGCCAGTCGTTGTTGTCGAGCGGCACGCTGTAGGTAATTTGGCCGCATGGATCAGACGAACTCGGCAGCTGATTGGCAATGAACACGGATGGAGCGCTCAGCAACGCTGGGTCGATCGTGTTGTTCACGAAGGGCGCTCGCAACGTGATCTGCCGGCCGCCGTTGCACGCAGGCGACGCGTAGTCGGTGAAGTCGCCGGCCAGCATCGCAGCGGTCGGTACGAAGGCCTGGTACGCCGAGGGCGTCTGACGTACCCGCGTATATTGGACGCCTCCGAAGAAGAACATCTTGTCGGTGACGATTGGCCCGCCGAACGTCCCGCCGAACTGGTTGCGCGTCAAGCCGTCGCTGACCCCCTCGGCGAAATAGTCGGTCGCGTTGGCCCGGTGGTCGCGCAAGAACTCGAAGAGATTCCCGGAAAAGCGGTTGGTGCCCGACTTGGTCACGGCGTTGATCGCGCCCGCCGAGTGCATCCCGTTCTGGGCCGACAATCCGCCAGTGGCCACTTCGAACTCCTGCAGCGCATCCGGGAAGGGGAACGGGAGGTTCGTGTTGTCGTACGGGTCGTTGTGCATGGCCCCGTCCAGCACGTACGACAGGCCGGAGCGCAGGCCGCCGGCGACCGAGATGGCCACCGACTGGTTGCTGTTCCGGTTGCCGCTGATGCTGGTGCTCTGAACAGCTGAGCCGGACAGCACGATGAGGTCGGTGACCTGGCGCCCCTGCAACGGGAGTTCCAGGATCTGCTCCTGGCTGGTCACCTCGCCGATGCCCGCGCTCTGCACGTCCACCAGCGGCGCCGCGGCTTCGACGGTGACCGTCTCCTCGAGTGCGCTGAGCCCCAGCGCCGCATCGATGACCGGCGTATCGCCGACCTGCAGCACAAGGCCGGTCCGGACGTAGGTCTGGAACCCGGACAGCGCCACATCCAACCGGTAAGGTCCCAGAGGCAGGTTCGGCATGACGTAGCCGCCGGCCCCATCGGTCACCACGGTACGGGTGAATCCGGTATCGGTCTGCGTGGCGGTGACGGTGACCCCTGGCAGCACGGCGCCGCTGTTGTCGGTTACCGTGCCGCTGATCCGAGCCGTCGCCTGCGCCCACGCGAGGGTCGCGCTCAGTAGAAGAATCAAAGTGCCCACGAAGCAGTTCCTGGCGGTCTTGCTCATCACTCGTCCCCCGCTGATTTCCGCATGTTTGAGGCCT
>Ga0326597_10002125_pt1 | contig 30203 bp, 25 predicted proteins | sample RVTome_12_FD_203789 | JGI IMG/M metagenome (GOLD analysis project Ga0326597, IMG submission 203789) | Soil microbial communities from uranium-contaminated site in the Upper Colorado River Basin, Wyoming, United States - RVT100D185 | ecosystem: Environmental > Terrestrial > Soil > Contaminated >...
AGCACCGCGCGCAGGCTCGCCCGCTCCTGGATGAGCGCCCAGATGCGCGTGCCGACAGTGTTCAGGCCGAAGTACGCGCCCCTTTCGAGGTCGAGGAGAACGGCCTCACCGTCGAGCTCGCGGAAGACGACATCCGGGCTCACGGCCAGCCGGTGGGCGAGCGTGGGCGCCTTTCCGCTCACGACGGCGCCCCCGCGAGCCGGCGAAGGCCGAGACGGGCGACGCCGGACGTCCACCGGCACCCCAGTCTCAGCGGCCTGACGGCGTAGTAGAGCGGCTCGAGCGCCGGCGGCAGTTGCAGCGCGCGGCGCTCGGCCAGGGTCGGGCGCAGGAGCACGCGCGCGAGATACATCAGACGCGCCCGAGTTCCGCTCAGCAGCCGCGCCGGAAGCAGCGCGTCCTTCCACATGTCTGAGGCGGCCGGCGCTTCCGGATAGAGCCGGAGCCACGGCGGCAGGGTGACCGGCGGAAAGGCGGCGGGGAAGGCGGTTCCGAACAGCGCGTGGCAGGCGCTCAGGGACACGCGCACGACGCGGGTCAGGTCGAGGCCGTTCGCAACCCGCCGGGCCTCGTGCCAATCCATGCTGGAGCGCGAGGCCAGCTCGTGGATGTCCACGAGCCACTTCAGCTGCTGCCACCGGTGCCGTGCGGCGTGGGTCGCGAGGTACACGAGCTGCCAGGGATCGTCGAGCGTGAGGCAGGGCACGCCGCGAAGCCTTGCCGGACGGGCATGGGCCCAGAGATCCTCCGCGGCGCGCCCCCGGCGCTGCCAGCGCCAGGCGATGTCCCAATGGACCTCGAGGACCGTCGGGAGTCGGCCGCGGAGCTTCGTGAAGGCGTACTCCATGTTGCTCTCCATGAGCCAGCCGAGGTCGGCGGCATCGACCGTATAGGCCTCGGCAGGCGCCCAGCCGTTCGCGAGCAGAAGCGCCCAGGCCTGCCGCAGCCTGCCCGGCGGCACGAGGAGATCGAGGTCGCCGCACTCGCGGAGCGCCGGGTCGCCGTACAGCGTATCGGCCAGCGCCGGGCCCTTGAGCGGGATCGCCGGCACCCCCGCCGCGTGCAGCTGACCGAGCACCGCGCTCAGGGCGTCCATCAAGAGCTCGTTCCTCAGCGCTGCCCCCCGGGCCCTGGCTTCGAAGTCGCGGCGCGCCATCTCTGGCACGCCGGCGAAGTCGAGAGCCCGGAGATTGCGGAACACGAGGGGCCCCACGCCGTGGGTGTCCGACCGGTCGAGGAGGAGTGTCCAGTCGAGTGGTCCTTCGAGGAGATCGAGGGCCCTGGCGCGCGCCCCCGCGTCGATGCTCCCTTGCGCGAGGAGCAGGCACAAGCGATCCTCGGCGGAGAGATGATCGATGGTGCTCACGGCAGCGCTCCGAGACGGGTCACCGATTGCCGCGCCTCGACGTGGCCGGGATCAAGCGCCAACACCCGGCGGTACTCGGCAATCGCCCGGGCCCGCTCGCCCGCCTTGAGATAGGCGCGCGCCAGCGCGACCCGGGTCACGATATTGCCCGGCTCCTGGTCCGCGATCCACTGCCACTCGCCGATGGCCTGGACGTACTGCTCGCTGTCCCACAGGCGCTCGGCGAGCCTGGCGTGGTACGCCGTCGAGCGGCCGTCGAGGGCGACGGCCTGGCGGTAGGCCTCGAGCGCCCGCGCGCGGTCGCCGGCCGCCTCGAGGGCCTGGGCGCGCGCGAAGTGGCCGGCCGCCTCGAGCGGCCCCTCGGCAAGCGCCCGGTCCCACTGCGCGAGCGCCTGCGGCCAGCGCCGCTCGTCCGTGAGGCGCAGTGCCAGCGCCCGGCGGTAGCGGGCGACCGTGAGATTGCTGTCGCGTCCGAGGCGCTCGGCGATCAGCACGTGCAAGCCGGGTCCGGGATCGGGGAAGAGCGGGCGCCGCCCGTCGTGCGACTGCGCCTCCGCGGCGGCCAGCGCGGCCTCGTAAGCGGCCAGCGCGTCGGGGCGACCGAGGGCTCGCAGTGACTGGGCCCGCGTGAGACGAAGCTCCGGGTTGTCGGGCGATGCGGCGAGCGCGGCATCCATCTGCTCGAGCGCACGTGCGGGCTGCCGTATGCCGAGCAGCAGCCGCGCGAGAGCCCAGCGGATCACCCTTGCCTCGCCGGGTGACCCGACGTCGAGCGCCCGCTCATAGAGCGCGACCGATTCGCGGAGGAAACCGCGGGACTCGAGTAGGGAGGCGAGCGCGGCCCGGTCGGTCGCGCGCGGCGGAACGAGAGTCGCCCACTGCACGGCATCGAGCATCCGTGGGGCCAGCCTATCCACGAGGTCGGGCAGGAGAGCCAGCCGTCGCTCGACTGCCTGCCGCCCGGCCGCGAGAGCCAGATCCATGCGTGGCGCGGGCGTGGCGAGAGCCAGCGCGGCCTGCGAGCGGTAGAGGAACGGATTCTCCGGCTGAAGGGCCGCCGCGCGCTCCATGTGAGCCAGGGCGGCCTGGCGGAGCTGGGCGCCGTTGTCACCGCTCGTGGCGGCCTGGAACTCGAGAGCCCAGGCGAGCCGCTCGTGGGCGAAGGGGTTCGACGGCGTCGCGGCGACCAGGCGCCGGAGGTCCGTGACCGACGCGGCGACGAGCGCGTGCACGCCCGGTCGGTCCGCCTCGCCGGGCCCGCGTGCCGCGAGCAGTCGGCGCGCTGCGTCCAGCCCGGCCTCGGCGCGCCCGGCGGGCCTGGCCTCGGCCATCGCGGGCCCGACTATCCACGGCACGGCGGTGGCGGTGAGTGCCAAGGCCAGCATGGAGGCTCCAGCCCGCGCGACGAAACCCGCGCCCAAGGTGCTCCGCCGAATCGCCTCGAGGGGCCTGGGCCCGGCCGCCGTGAACCGGGTGTGCGCGGCCGTCGTCGCGAGCCCGAGACAGGCGGCTGCCAGCATGCCGTCAGCCGGGATGCGCGCCGGGAAGTCGACGGCGCTGTGCACGAGGAGCGCGATCACCGCGCCGAGCCCGCCGAGCGCGACGCCGACGCTGAAGGGATCGCTCCGCCGGGTCCCGCCCTCCGGCGTCACCGGACAGCGGCCGCGCCCGAAGAGGTGGATGCCCGCCAGATCTCGCGCAACCCGCACCACCGCCCAGACGGCGAGCGCCGCCCCGAGCGGTCCGGTCTCGATGGTCAACTGGAGAAGATCGTTATGCGCGTAGGGGAAGTACATGCTGCCCGCCTCGAGCCGGAGCGGCTGGAAGCGAAAGAAGATCTCCTTGTAGGCGCCGAGCCCCACGCCGAGCACGGGGAAGGTCTCCAGCATGGGCACGCTCGCCCGCCACTGCAGCCACCGTCCGAGTGGATCGGCCGAGCCCAGGCGGTGCAGAAGCGGCTCGAGGCCGATCCAGAGACCATAGCCCAGGATCGCGGCCCCGAGCGTGCCCACAAGGGCCAGCGACCAGCGGAGCCCTCCGAGCCGGCCCAGCGCCAAGAGGCCGAGCGTGCCCGTCACGGCCAGGCTCAGCAGCGCACCCCGGCTCAGCGTGAGGACCACGGCCAGCGCCATGAGCCCGATGCCCAAGGCGGGGAGGTAGCGTCGCAGCACCTCCTCGCGGACCTCAGGCGCTCGGAGCAAGCCCGCCAGCCCCGGTTCACGGTGCCCGGCTTCGCCGCGGCGCGCCGCGAGATATCCCAGGCCCAGGCAGACCAGCATCACGAGCCACGAAGCCAGATGATCCGGGTTGGGGAAGGGCCCCGCCAGCCGCGCGCCCAGCCGCCCTTCGCGCCAGCGGAAGAGCCAGGCTTCGCGTGAGAGAAAGTCGACGATCGACGCGAAAGCAAGCGCTCCGCCACCGATGAGAAGCAGCCGCAACAGCCGCTCCACATCCTGACGCTTGCGGACGAGGTTGACGACGAGCGCGTAGACGGCGGCGTAGGTGAGGAAGAGCAGGAAAGCCTGCGCCGTGTCGCCCGGCGAGACTGTGCCCACGCCCAGGAACTGCTCGGGCAGTGCTTTCCTGGGGCCGGCGGGGGCGAGGGCCCAGACCGCGAGTGGGCCCGGTCCCACGGCCAGCTGCAGGGCGATCAGCAGGATGAGCAGGGCCAGCGGGAGGTCGAGCGCCGTGCGCCGCCATTCGAACCTGCCCGCGGCCGCCATGCCCACGATCCAGCCCGAGAGCGACAGGAGGATCAGGAGTTGGGTCGCGGCGAGAGGCCAGCCGACATGCGCGCCGCCCGCGAGAGCGGGCCACAGGAGCGCCGCGTAGAGGAGCCAGATGCTGGCAGACTGAAGCGGCCCCGCCGAGCCGTCACCCCTTGGGGTCGGCGCCATAGTAGGCATGGTAGTAGTGGTGAGAGTCGGCGTAGTAGCCGTGGCTCCGCATGTCCACGCGGTTCAGCACGACGCCGAGGATTCGCCCCTTGACCGCGTCGATCTGCTCGGCCGCGCGCCGCGCCGCCTCGGCCGACGTCTTGTTGCCGCGCACGACGAGGATCACGCCGTCGCACTGCGCCGCGAAGGCGATCGCGTCGGACACCGACAGCACCGGCGGCGTGTCGCAGAGGACCAGGTCGAAGGTGCGGGTCGCGCCCTCGAGGAGGTCGTGCATCCGGCGCGAGGCTGCGAGCTCCGCGTGGTTCGGCGGCAGCGGCCCGCTTGTGACCGCGGAGAGATTGGGCACCCGCGTCGCCGCGGCCACGTCGGCCAGGCTCTTGCCCTCGATCAGCGCCGTCGTCAGCCCACGGTGATTGTCGAGGCCGAACACGGCGTGGATCATGGGCTTGCGCAGGTCGCCGTCTACGAGGCAGACGCGCGAACCGGCCTGGGCGCACACGACCGCGAAGTTGGCCGCCGTCGTCGTCTTGCCCTCGTTCGGCGTCGCCGACGTGACGACGACCGTCTTGCAGGGGCGGTCGAGCCCCGCGAACTGGATATTGGTCCGGAGCGTGCGGTAGGCTTCCGCCGCGGCGGACTTCGGGGCCGTCTCGGTGATCAGGGCGGACGCCAGGCCTGCCCCGTCGCGCTCCCGGTCCGAGCGGGCCATCAGCGCCTCCCCTCGAAAGCCGGGACGACGGCGATCACCGGGAGCCCTAGTATCCGCTCGACATCTTCGGTCGACTTGACGCTGCGGTCGAAGTACTCGACGGCCACGGCCGCGCCCACGCCCAGGCCGAGGCCCAGCAGCAGGCTCATCATCAGACCCAGCTGCTTGCGCGGCCGCACGGGCGAGCCGGGCACCGAGGCCTCCTCGACGACCCGCGCGTTGTTCGTATCCAGGCCGCCGGCGACGCCGGTCTCCTTGAGGCGCTTGAGCATGGCCTCGTAGAGTTGCTGGTTCGACTCGGCCTCTCGCTGGAGGACGGAGTACTGGATCTCCTTCTCGTTGAGGTCCTGCCCCTCCGCGCGCAACCGGCTGACAACCCCCTGCAGGTTGTCCTCGCGGGCCCTCGCGACCTTGTACTCGGTCTCCAGCGAACGCAGGGACTTCTGGATCTCCGTGTCCACGCGCTGGGTCAGCTGCTGGATCTGCGCGTCCACCTTGATGACCTCGGGGTGGCGCTCCTTGTACGTCTGCATGAGCTTCGAGCGCTGCCCCTGCAGGTCCGCCATCTCGGCCTTGAGCTTGCGGATGAGCGGGTCGTCGATGGACGTGGAGAGGCTCTCGGTGCTCGATTGCTCCTTCGCGATGCGGTTGAGCTCGTGCACCTTGGCCTCTTTGGAGAGGCGCTGGGCCTGGGCCTCGAGGTGCGCGCGGTTGACCTCCTGGGTCTTCTGCGCCGTGAGTGCCCGCTGCTCCAGGATGCCCAGGATGCCGGACTTGACCCGGTAGTTCTGGAGCGCGACGGACGACTCCTCGACCTTCGCGCGGAGCGCGCCCATCTGCTCGTTCATCCAGGCCAGCGCGTCCCGCGTCCCCTTGAGCTTTGAGTCGAGATTGTACTTGACGTAGGCGCGCGCCACGGCGGTCGCCACTTCGGCCGCGAGCGCGGGGTCGGGGGCCTCGAAGCGAACGAAGACGAGCTGCGTATTGCGGATAGGCTCGATCGACATCGAGCCCACCTGCTTCACGTGCGGGTCGTGCCCGACGCCGAGGGCGGCCAACGCCGCGGTGCGCCCCTGGCGCTTGAGGGCCTGGACGGCCTCCTCCATCACGGGGCGGCTCCCCATGAGCGAGTACTGCGTCCGGTAGTAGTCGAACGTGCCCATGCCCGGGTTGGTGATCTCCTGGATGTTCAGGATCTTGGGCATCATGGGTTCGATCAGCACGGTCGCCGAGGCCTGGTAGATGGGCGTCTGGAGGAACGTCCAGACCGATCCGGTCACCGCCGTCACCACGAAGACGGCGGTCGTCAACCACCGGTGCTTCCACAGGATCCGGAGGTAGTCGGTCAGGTGGACCTGACCCTCCGCGGAGCTCGGCTCGTAGTTCATAGGGTCATCTCGGAACAAATCCCTTCACCCTGGGCTCCGCCACTAAAAAAAACTTTCGGGGACCACCACGACATCGTTCTCGCGGAGCGGGATGGCCTTCTCCCGCTCGCCCCGCTTGATGACGTCGTTCATGTTCACGTTGATGACCTGCTGGCCGCCCTCGAGCGTGCTGCGAATCACCCGGACCCGGCCCGGCGAGGCCTTGTCCGTGAAGCCGCCCGCGAGCGAGATGCCCTCGAGGATGTTGGTCTCCCTGTCCAGCGGGTACGCACCGGGTCTCCTGACCTCGCCCAGGATGAAGAAGGTGTTCCCCTTGGGGACGACGATGGAGTCGCCATCCACCACAGGCAGGTTCTCGGCCGGGTCGCCGGACATGACCCGCGCGAGGTCGAGCCGTTTCGTTGTCGGGCCGATGGGCTGCCCGGCCGCGTCGCGAGCGCCATCGCCGCGGACAAGGAGCACCTGGCCGCCGGCGGTCTTCGCGAGCCCCCCGGCACGGGAGAGGATGTCGCGGACCGTCGTCGGTCCGGAGAGGAAATAGACGCCCGGCTTCTCCGCCTCCCCGTTGACGTGGACCTTTTGCGACTGGAACTCCTTGACTGAGACGAGGACTTGCGGGTTGACCAGGTAATCCTTCTCGAGGGCGGCGCGGAGGTAGGCCGCGAAGGCCGTAGATGTAAGCCCTGCCGCCTTGACACGCCCCACCAGCGGGAAGGCAATATAGCCGTCGGATTCCACCGGGTAGTCCTTGGAGAGGTCGTCCTGGCCCCAGATGGTGACCTTCAGGGTGTCCCGCGTCCCGATGACGTACTCCTCCGCCGAGGCCGGGAGGGCCGGGCCCTGGACCAGCAGGAGCGCCGCCAGCAGCAGCGGGAGCGAACCTCGCACGGTGGTCACCATCCCTCTCGTCACCCGCCTAAAACTGCACCGTCATCCTACCTGAGAACGTGCTGTCGTCATAATTGAACTCTGAGATGTTCGAGGTGCGCCGTTGGTACGTGTACTCGAGCCCCGCCCGAAGCCAGGGCTGGATGACGTAGTCGAGGCCCAACGTGCCCCCAAAGAGACTGTCGTCGCGCCACTTCGTCTGGGGGCCGTTCGGCACCGGCTGCTTGGTGTTGTAGGCGTTGGTACCCACGGCCACCTTGGCAGAGGCGTTGATCTTGTGCGTGAACTCCTGCGTGACGCCGAGCGTGGCAGATGATGCGATGTAGAACTGGGCACCCTCGAACGCCGACTCCTGGACGCTGCGATCGGTGTCGAGGGTGAATGAGGTCCGATCGCTCAGGCGGTAGACCCAGCCGCCACCCATCGTCAGGCCCGTGATATCGGGCGCGGCCCCCTGGGATTCGCTTCGATGCAGGATGCCGATCCGGAACGTCGACGAAAGCTTCGAGGTGACGTCGCCCCGGAGCTGGCCCGAGAGAATCTGGATCGTGGCGCTGCGGTTCGAGGAGGCGCTGGAGAAGTTCTTGGTCCCGTATTGGTAGCCGAGCCCGATGTCGGCCCTTGGAAGGGCCTTCCAGAACAACGTCACGCCGCCGATCTGCTCGTCCCGGTCGAGCTTCCGGACGTTCTGGTCCTGCTGGGTCTGGAGGGTTCCGCCGGTGCCGCTCCCGCTGCTGCTACTGCTGGCCGGGAACTGGATGTGGGTCCACGTGTAGTTCGCGCCTACCGAGAAGCGCTCGGTCAGGCGGTACTCGGCCGTCGGGGCCAGGGTGTTCGTGGTGCTCTCGATGGGGCCCGTGAGCTCGGTGCCCGGCGGCACGGTGGTCTGGACATAGTCGTCGCGGAAGAGAATCTGGAGCTTCGCCAGCGCCAGCTTGGCCTGCACGACGCCCGTAAGGTTGACGGTGTCCTGCCCGGAGATATTGAAGTACTCCACGAACTCGGCCTTGTAGCCGGCCCCGAGCTGGAGGGTGCCGCGCCCGTACTCGACGAGGAGCCCAGGGGTTGTCCGAGAGATCACACTGCTCTTGGCCCCTGTCGCCGTCTGGAACACGTTGGTCTCATACTCCATGCGCTCGGACAGGAATGGCGTCACGGTCAACCCCGGCACCCACTCCTCGAAGTTGAGCGCCGGCGCCGGCGCCGGCAGCAGGGCGAGCAGGATCAAGAGGGCCAGCGCGACGGCGGCCTGGCGGCCGCGGCTGCGCCGGGTCCTCCTAAGAGCCTGCTGTCGGGCCTCCACGTCGACTGTAATGTCTCATGACCAGGTTCCGCGAGGGAAGCCGCCTTTACTAACGCTCGATGCGGTGGCGTCACGGGCGGTGGTCTCGTCCGAGTCTAGCTCGGGCAGGGTGGGCTCGCACAATTCTGCTTGGGCGCGAGCGTGCTGTCGATGCCGATGCTGCTGCCCGGCAGGGGGGTCGAGGGTGGAACCCCCGCCTCCAGCGGGACAGCCCCCGTACTGCCGGCTGCCCCATAGATGGCGGCGACCAGTGCCGGAGCAGCCTCGATGGCGCAGGTCACGATCTGGGCCCGCGCCTCGGGCGCCATGGCGACAGCGGCGCTGATGATGGACGGGACGACCCGGGGCCGCTCGTCCGCCGGGACGGCCCGGATAGCCGAGCAGGCACAGGACGGTGCCATCGGGGTGCGTTGCTCGGACGGCAAGGCCGCGATGGCGGCTGTGACCACAGTCGGCGCCAAGGCACGCCTGTCGGTTGGTTCGAGGGCTCCGACCACGGCCCCCACGATCGTTCCCGCGTTTTCCGGTCGCCCCGCGGCCACCGCCTGGGCCGTCGTCTGCGGGGCTCCGGCCGGATTCGCCTGAACCGCACGGATGATCTCAGCCGTCGAGATGGAGGCGGCTGCCGGGACGGGTCTCTGGGCCCCTGCCTCAACCGCGGGCCATGCCGTCAGAGCAAGGGCGAGGACAACAAGAACGCGCCGGCGCCGACGGATGGTCATGAAGGCCTCCAGCCTAGCGGCCAGCCGCCGAGCGCGTCGCGAAGCGCGGGCGCAACCGGGCAATGGCGAGGTTGGCGGCGGGATGGCGCTCGGAGCGGTCGAGGTCCGCCAGCACTTCGGGCAGTTCCTGGAAGCGCTCGATCACGGCGTCCGGCGCATAGCGCGGAGTCCAGCTTCCGCTGGCGTCGAGCTGGATGACGCGAACGCCGGCCGCCCGGGCGCCCTCGATATCGAGGACCGCATCGTCGCCGACATGGACGGTCTCTTTGCGCTCCACCCCGAGCCGCTTGAAGGCGATGTCGAATATCGCCGGGTCGGGCTTGCGGATGAGGCACTCGTCGGAGAAAACCGTTGTCTTGAAGCGCTCGAGGATCCCGTGGCGCTTGAGAATGGTGCGAAGCACGGCGCCCGGAGTCCGGAGCGTGTTCGACACGAGCCCGATCGCGATCCCGCGATCTGTGAGCACCTCGAGCGCCTTGGCCGCGCCTTCATCCAGAGATGGCGGCGCGAGGAGAGCGGGGTTCGAATAGGCTTCGACCAGCGCCGCAAGAGCCTCGTTTCCAACTCGGCCCGGCAGCGACGGGTGGACGGCTTGGAGCAGCAGCGTCACGTGACGCTCGACGGGCACGTCGCGCCATCCCCGCCAGATGCGAGCCAGGTGGCGGCCCGACTCGCTGTAGGCCCGCGCCAGGTCCGCGACGGAGACGCGGAAGCCGAAGCGCACGAGGGTGTTCTCGAGACCCGCCAGGCGCTCGCGCCGGTAACGCTCGTCCGTGGCCGGGCTGTCCACGACCAAGGTGCCCCAGAGATCTATCGTGACGGCCTTGATCATGTGTTTGTCCTGGTCTCCATGTCCATGGCTCAGATGTTGCACTTCACATGCCACGACGAACCAGCAGGCGAGCGTGAACGTGGACAGCACGGCCGACGACCAAGGTCCCGGGACGGGCGTCTGAACCGGACCTCAAGGTTAGCACCGTGCGGCTGGAACGGTGCCTAGATGGCTATGATGATGGAATTACTGACGCATCGAGCCGTGGGAAGCCTGATCGGTCCAGACTGGGCACTTTGGGCTACAAATACTGGAGTTAGAGGCTAGCTGACCAAGGTTTGGGGTTGAAGAATCGGCTCAGATACTCCAATTCTTGCTGGTAACGCCGAGTCGCAGAGTGGCCAATTTTTGGCATAAATGCCGCGGGTTGGCAGGCCCCTCCTTAATACTCATAGGGTCTGGGGGTGCCTTCCGTAGACACTGTGTTGTTGACGGGATTCGCGCTTCACTCGTTGCTCAGGCCGCGCCGTCGTTGAGCGGAGCCACCAGCCATGTGCGGTATCGCAGGTCTTATGAAACTCGCCGGGCCCCCGACGGTCGAGGACATCGGCGCGGTGCTCCGGATGCTGGACGCCCAGCAGCACCGGGGCCCCGACGACTGGGGGCTGCTGGTCCCTGAGTCCGTGATGGCCAGGGACGATGTCAGAGCGCTTCTCGGCCGAGTCGACACGGCCCATGTGCGGACATACCCCTCGGCGGCCGATTCCCCGGGGGTCGTGCTCGGCGCCAGACGGCTTGCCATCATCGATCCCTCATCCCGGGGCCGCATGCCCATGGGCTCGACCGACGGGCGCCGCTGGATCGTCTACAACGGAGAGAGCTACAACTACCGCGAGCTCCGCGACGAGCTCAAGGGCTCGGGGGATTTCACCTCGGACACCGACACGGAGGTGGTCCTGCGGAGCCTGGACGTCTGGGGGCTCTCCGCGCTCCCGCGCCTGCGCGGCATGTTCGCGCTGGCCTGCTTCGAGTCCGGACCGCCGCCGCGCCTCCTCCTCGCGCGCGACCGCTTCGGCATCAAGCCGCTGTACTGGCATCAAGACCGCACGCAGGTGCTCTTTGCCTCCGAAGTCGCCGCGGTGGTCCGGAGCGGTCTCGTTCCCGACGAGACGAGCCCCGAGGCGCTCGGCCGCTTCCTCGAGTGGGGAAGCGTTCCGGCGCCGCTCACCACGATCAAGGACGTGCTCGCGCTGCCCCCGGCGCACCTGCTGCGGGTTGAGACAGGCGGCGCGCGCCTCGAGCGGTACTGGAGCCTCGGCGCCGCCGTCGGGGCCGCGCGGCATGAGGCCCCGGCCGCCGAGGCAGGGGGAGCGACACGCAGGCTTCTTCAGGAGTCGGTCCGGCTCCACCTCGTCAGCGATGTGCCGCTCGGCATCTTCCTCTCGGGCGGCATCGACTCGGCCGGGCTGGCGCTCTTGGCCGCGGCGGCACGCACGGGCCCGCTCACGACGCTGTCGGTGGGCTTCGAGGAGTCGGCCCTGTCGGAAACCGCCTATGCCAGGCTCATGGCCGAGCGGATCGGGGCCGAGCACCATGACGTTCTGCTGCGACCGGCGGAGGTCTTTGCGGAGATGCCGCGGTTCTTCGGAGACATGGACCAGCCGACCGTGGACGGACTCAATACCTGGTGCATCGCTCGAGCCGCACGCGATGCCGGTCTCACCGTGGTTCTCTCGGGGCTGGGCGGCGACGAAGTCTTCTGGGGGTATCGTCACCTTCGCCGCACGGCCGGGCTCGAGGCCGCGCGGCTCGCCATGGCCGCGCTGCCCCCGGTTGCCCGACGCGCGGCCGCCCGTCTCGCCGAATTGCTGGGCGCCGCGTCGGGCCGGCCCGGGCTCGACCGGTGGAGCGCGCTCGAGACCCCGACGGCGCAGGCCGTATATCGTCTCGTCCGCGGGCTCTATCCCGCTGACGCGGCGCGGGAGCTCCTCGGCCTCCCGGCGGGCGACCTTGCGACGGCGCCGGAACCGCCCGCCGAATGCCTTGAGGGCGCGAAAGACCTCCGCGAGGTCCTGACACGGCTCGAGTTCAGCCACTATCTCGGCGATCAGCTCCTGCGTGACGCCGACGTGATGAGCATGGCGCACTCCATCGAGGTGCGCGTGCCCTATCTCGACCATCGCCTCGTCCAGCACGTCCTGGCGCTGCCGGGCGGGGTCAAGCTCGATCGTACCCGACCAAAGCCGCTGCTGCTCAACGCCCTCGGCGATCGGCTCCCTCGCGAGATCTGGGACCGGCCGAAGATGGGCTTCACCTTTCCCATGGGCCGATGGATGCTGGAGCGGGCGGCGGATCTCGAGCGGTTGTGCCTCGAGGACAAGCGTCTGCAGCGCCCGGCTGTCGAGGCGGTCTGGCGCGCCTTCGCCGCGGGCCGCTGCCATTGGTCGCGCCCCTGGGCGCTCGTCGTGCTGGCGCGCTTCGGCCGCCACCGGCGCGAAAGGCCGGCGGCGTGAGCCGGGCGATCGCAGTGGAGGCTCAGGCCGAGGCGCCCTGGGTGGTCATCGAACCGGACCGCGGGCACAGCCCCGTCGATTTCCGGGAGCTCTGGCACTATCGCGATCTGCTCTATTTCCTGAGCTGGCGGGACATCTCGGTCCGCTACAAGCAGACCGTGCTGGGCTTCCTCTGGGCGATACTGCAGCCGTTTCTCTCCATGGTCGTCTTCACGGTGTTCCTGGGCAAGCTGGCCGGCGTGCCCAGCGATGGCGTGCCGTACCCGGTGTTCTCCTACCTCGGGCTCCTGCCGTGGATGTACTTCGCCGGCGCGGTGACGAGGAGCGGGGCGAGTGTCGTCGGCAGCGCGAGCCTGCTGACGCGCGTCTACTTCCCACGCGTCCTGGTCCCGCTCTCGGCGACGCTCTCGGCCCTCGTGGACTTCGCCATTTCGGCGCTGGTTCTGGGTGGGCTCATGGCCTGGTACGGACTCGCGCCGGCTGTGACGATCGTGCTCCTGCTTCCGCTGGCGGCGCTGACGGCGGTCGTCGCGACCGGCATCGGCATGTGGCTGGCCGCGCTCAACGTGCGGTATCGCGACGTCCAGTACGCGGTGCCCTTTCTCATGCAGCTCTGGATGTTCGCCACCCCCGTTGTCTACCCGGCGAGCCTCGTGCCCGCGGCCTGGCGGCCGCTCTACGCGCTCAACCCCATGACAGGCGTCATCGAGGGCTATCGCGCCGCCGTTCTCGGGCTGCCGTGGGACTGGACGGGCTTCGCGCTCTCCGCCCTGTCCGGCCTCGCGCTGGCCGCCCTCGGCGCGTGGCAATTCCGCCGCATGGAACGCACCTTCGCGGACGTGATCTAGCTCATGGGCACGGCGATCATCCGCGTGCAGGGCATCTCGAAGCGCTACCGCATCGGGGGCCCGCAGCAGCGCGTCGAGCATCTGAGGGAAGCGATCATGGATCTCCTGGCGGTGCCCTTCCGGACGCTGGCGCGGATCGGTCGCCCGCCGGCCCCCTCGGAGGACTTCTGGGCGCTTTCCGACGTCTCATTCGACGTCGAGCGCGGCGAAGTGCTGGGGGTCATCGGGGCCAACGGCGCCGGGAAGAGCACCCTGCTCAAGATCATCTCGCGTGTGACCGCGCCGACCGCCGGGCGCATCGAGCTCCGCGGCCGCGTCGGCAGCCTGCTCGAGGTCGGCACGGGCTTCCACCCCGACCTGACGGGGCGGGAGAACGTCTACCTGAATGGCACCATCCTCGGCATGCGGAAGCGCGAGATCGACCGGAAGTTCGACGAGATCGTCGCCTTCGCGGGCGTGGAAGCCTTCATCGACACGCCCGTCAAGCGCTACTCGAGCGGCATGTACGTGCGGCTGGCCTTCGCGGTGGCCGCCCACCTCGACACGGAGATCGTGGTGGTGGACGAGGTGCTGGCGGTCGGTGACGCCGAGTTCCAGAAGCGCTGTCTCGGCAAGATGGGCGACGTGGCCCGGAGCGGGCGTACCGTGCTCTTCGTCAGCCACAACATGGGCGCAGTCCAGCGGCTCTGCACGCGGGCGATCCTGCTCCAAGGGGGGCGCCTCAGCGCAGAGGGTGACCCGCGCGCCGTGGCGGGAACCTATCTGCGGGGCCCGCAGCGGGCGCGGTACCAGGCGGCGCGGACCGGTGCCGTTCAGCTGCTCGAGGCCGACCTGTGCGATCCCGAGGGGCGACCGCTGCCAAGCCCACTCTGCACCGAGCCGTTCGTCCTTCAACTCCGCTATGTCCTGCCCGAGCCCTCTCCGGGCACCCGCATCGGCATCGGGATCCTGACGCCCGACGGCACGCCGCTCTTCACCTCGAACCCGCTCGACGGTCTCGTCGAGCCCCCGAGCGCGCCAGGAGAATACGTGGCGCGGGTCGTGATCCCGGGCGAGACGCTGCTGGCGGGGGATTTCCACGTGGCCGTATGCCTCTGGAACCAGGCTGCCATCCTCGATCTCCAGGAGCCGGCGCTGTCCTTCACCGTCCACCCGGGCCCGTCGCCGCTGTACCTGCAGGGGCTCGAGCGCAAGGGCTTCGTCCAGGTGGCGTGCCGGTGGGAGATCGAGGCGGCGTCCCCGGCCGGCCACGCGGGGACCCTGCGATGATCCGCCGACGCCTCCGCCGCGCGCTCGGCCGCGCCCGCGACCTCGTACTGGGGCCGCCGGACATCAGCATGGCGGATGAGCTGATACGGCGCGACAGCCGGTGGGAGACCTTCCTCTGCGTCACGGAGTACGTGAACTACGAGGCCGTGCCGGGAGACATCCTCGAGTTCGGTGTCTTCACCGGCAAGAGCCTGGCGCTGTTCGCCAAGGCACTGAGCTTTGACGAGACCGGAGCGTCGCGCCGGCTCGTCGGATTCGACTCCTTCGAGGGCCTGGGCGCATCCGTGGATGACCACGCGCGCTGGCGCCCTGGCGACTGCGCCCGGAGCCACGGCTGGCATCCGCTCCTCCGCGAGGGCGACCCGGTCACACCCGCCGCGACGAGGGCCCTCTTCGAAGCCTGCGGCCTGCCCGCTCCTGAACTGGTCGTGGGACCGTACCGGGAGACGGTGCCGGCGACCATGGGCTCGAAGGTGACGGAGGCGGCCCTCGTCCACGTGGACTGCGATCTCTACGAGGCCGCGCGCGAGGTCCTGTTCGGCATAGAGCCCGCGCTGCAGGACGGCGCCATGGTCCTCTTCGACGACTGGTTCCACTACAAGGGCGATCCCGACAAAGGCGAGGCCCGGGCCCTTCGCGAATTCCTCTCGGCCCACCCGCACTGGGAGGCGGTGCACTACCGCTCCTACGGCGTGTTCTGCAACGCGTTCATCTTGAGGCGGCGATGAATGTGTTCCATATCGGCCCTCCGCTCGTCCGCCTCGGCGGTCCCGCGGGGTATCTTCGGGAGCTCGAGGGCGCCGCGCGGGCGGCGGAGAGCCCGGAGCACCGCGTCCGCTTTCCGTCGCCACGCGCTTCGTCTCCCGTCAGCCACCCCGGGACGCTCGCCCGGATGCGGCAGACACTCGGCAGGTTCAAGCGGCGGCTCACGGGGATGCCCGCGTTCTACCGGCCGCCCGTCGCGGCGTTTCGGAGCGCGGACGGGCCGGTGGCCGGGAACATGCTCGCGGCACGGCGGGAGGTAGTGGCGGAGACCGGGCCGAGTCTAGAGGCTGCGCTGCCATGGGCCGAAACGCTCTTCACCCACGATCCCTTCTCCGCGGAGGCGGCGCTCGAGCACCGCCGGCCCGGCCAGCGGGTATGGATGATGGGGCATGCACCCATGCCCATGGCGCTCTACTTCGCATGGAACTGGGGCATGCCCGAGTGGGACTGGCGCGAGTTCCTGACGCTTCCCGACGTACGGCGTTGGATGGACTGGGAGCTCAAGCTCTGGCAGCGCGTGGATCTCGTCATCCTGCCCTGTCGCGAGGCCGGGCTCGAGCTCGTCCGCGTCGATGCGCGCTTCGACGGAGTCGTGCGAGGCGCGCGTCACCTGCTGACCGGCGCCTCGGGTCCCGCCGAAGCCAGGCCGGGCCTCGCGCGGGACAGGCTGCGCCGGATCTTCCGGCTGCCGGCCGACCGGCGCGTCGGGCTCTTCCTGGGCAGCGCCCAGCCGTACCGCGGTCTCGACGCCCTCCTCCGCGCGCTCCCGCTTCTTCCCGAGGCGGCCGCCTGCCCCGGCGTGATCGCCGTCGCCGGGCCCGAGCCCGGGACGCTGCCCGCCGACAAGCGGCTCCGCGCGCTTGGGCGCGTCCATGACGTGGCGGGGCTGCTGCGGGCCGTGGATTTTGTCGTCAACGTGAACCGGCTGAGCCTCTTCGATCTCTCGCTCATCGAGGCGGCCCAGGCGGGCAAGCCGATGCTGCTTCACGCGGTGGGCGGCAACCGGACCTTCCAGATGCTCCAGGCCGGCTGCGCCATGCTGCAGGATCTGGAGCCGGCCACGGTGGCGGCCGGCCTTGCCGCAATGTTCACGACGCCGGCGCCGGAGCTTGACGCGCTCGGACAGGCCTCCCGCGCGTGCTGGGAGCACGGCCTGACGCCGGCCGCCATGTGGCGGCGGCACCTCGCCCTCTACGGAGAGCTCGCGGGCGCCTGGGCCTGCGGGGCGGTGGGCCGGTGATGGAGCGCACGGGCACGCTCATCGTCGGAGCGGGCCCCACCGGCCTCGGCGCCGCGTGGCGGCTCGACCAGCTCGGCCATCGCGATTGGCTTCTCTTCGAGGCGGAGCCCGAGGCCGGGGGCCTCGCCGCCTCGGTCGTCGACGAGCACGGCTTCACGTGGGACTTCGGCGGGCACGTCCAGTTCAGCCACTACGAGCACTTCGACGGGCTCATGGACGATCTCCTCGGGCCCGACGGGTGGCTGTATCACGAGCGCGCCTCGTGGGTGTGGGCGCGCGGCGCCTTCGTGCCGTACCCGTTTCAGCTCAACCTCCACCGCCTGCCTTCCGCCGACCGCGACGCCTGCCTCGACGGCCTCGCCCGGCGCCCGTCGGCCGCGCCCCGTCCCGCCAATTTCGGGGAGTGGATCGACCAGGGTTTCGGCGAAGGCATCGCGCGTCTCTTCCTCCGGCCGTACAACTTCAAGGTGTGGGGATATCCCCCGGAAGAGCTCGCGTGGAACTGGATCGGCGATCGTGTCGCGACCGTCGACATGGAGCGGGTCCGGGAGAACGTCCGCCTCGGGCGGGACGACGTCTCCTGGGGGCCCAACAACCGCTTTCGCTTCCCGAAGCGCGGCGGCACCGGCGTCGTCTGGCGGACCCTGGCCGGCCGTCTCGCCGACAAGCACCCCGGGCATCTCCGCATGGGCCGCCGCCTCGTGCGACTCGACGCGCTCGCGCATACCGCACACTTCGCCGATGGCGGCGCCGTGGCGTACCGGCGCCTCCTGTCCACGCTGCCGCTCGACACGCTCGTGGGACTCTCGGACCTCGCGCCCGCGCTGGGGCCGGCGCTTCCCAGCCTCCGCCATTCGTCGACCCACGTCATCGGCGTCGGGCTGAACGGGCGGCCCGGCCCGCACCTCGAGGGCAAGTGCTGGATGTACTTCCCCGAGGGCGACTGCCCCTTCTACCGCGTCACGGTCTTCTCCCACTACTCGCCGAACAACGTTCCCGACGCGACGCGGAGCTGGTCGCTGATGGCCGAGGTGTCGGAGTCACCGCTCAAGCCCGTCGACGCACGGCATGTCGTCGCGGAAACCGTGGCGGGGCTCGCGGACACAGGCCTCATCGCGGGCCCCGGAGCCGTCCACCACACCTGGCACCGTCGGCTCGAGCACGGGTACCCGACGCCGTCGCTCGACCGCGACCGGACGCTGGACATCGTGCTGCCGGCCCTCGAAGCCTACGACGTCTGGAGCCGCGGGCGCTTCGGCGCCTGGAAGTACGAGGTCTCCAACCAGGACCACAGCTTCGCGCAGGGCGTCGAGGCGGTCGAGAACTGGCTCCTGGGCTCGCGAGAGCTCACGTTCCGGGAGCCCGACTCGGTCAATGCCAGAGGCCCGGCGCCGCGCGGCGTGGAGACCCGGTCATGAGGGCATTGCGCGGTCTGCGCCGCGCGGCGGGCTCGCTCAAGCGCTGGGCGTTCCCGGCGCCGGAACTGGCCGCGTGGAAGCGAGCCTGCCGGGAAGCGGAGCGCGTGCCGCGCTTCACGCCCGGCCGCATCCGTCTCCTGGGCTATGACCTGGGCTACGTCGATCTCCTCACCCTTTGCCCCCAATGGCATGACCTCTTCGTCAGTCAGTCGCTCAGGTTCGAGGCTGTCCATTCCTCTCCGCGCATCATCGACGGCGGGGCGAACATCGGCCTGGCGAGCCTCTATTTCAAGCGGCTCTACCCCGCGGCGCGCATCACGGCGTTCGAGGCCGATCCCGCCATCCATGCCGTGCTGGTTGACAACCTGCGCCGCAACGGCGCGGGCGACGTCGAGGCCGTGCACGCAGCCCTCTGGACTTCGCCCAGCGAGGTCGATTTCCGCTGCGAGGGCGCTGACTCGGGATCCGTGGCCGAGGTGCCTGCGGCGCCCGCAGGTCCCGTAAGGCGGGTGCCCGCCGTCCGCCTGCGCGAGGTGCTCGACAAAGAGCCCGTGGATTTCCTCAAGCTCGACATCGAGGGCGCCGAACGCGCCGTGCTGGCCGACTGCGGCGCCTCGCTCCGGCAGGTCCGCGCCCTGTGTCTCGAGCTGCACGAGTTCGACCCGTTCACGCGAAGCACGCCCGAGGTGCTGACGCTTCTCGAGGACGCCGGATTCACATACGCGCTGGACGAGCTCATCGAGCTGCCGTCCCGCTTCGAGACGTCCGAGCGCCCGGTCTTCCCAGGGCGGGCGCTGTCGTGGGCCGTGCTGGTACGGGCGTTCCGGTCGCAGGGGACGGGACGCCCATGACGGTCTCCCATCGCGCGTCCTTCGCGGTACCAGCCGCCGGCCGGGACCGCTACTACGTCCGCTGTGTCGCCCCGTGGCTCGGGGCCGTCGCGCGTGAGCTGCTCGAGGCCGCGACGCCTGGCACGCCCGTGCTCGATGTCGGCTGCGGTGAGCAGCCGCTGCGCCCGCTGATCGAGGCCCTGGGCGGTCGGTACGTCGGTATGGACATCGCACAGAACAGCCGCGGATGCGTCGACGTCGTGGCGCGGATAGACGAGGGGCTGCCGGAGCCGTGGCCGCGGCCCGAAGCGGACTATCCGGTCGTGTTCTGCTCCGACGTGCTGGAGCACGTCGAGAATCTTCCGCCAGCGTTCGAGAACCTTCGCCGGCTGGTCCCGCGTGGCGGGAGGGTCGTCCTGACGGTTCCGTTCGCCTTTCCCGTCCACGCCGACCCCGGTGACTTCCAGCGGTTGACGCCGGGCGGCCTGGTTGCGGCAGCCAAGCGTGTCGGCTTTTCGGTCGAGCGCCAGGAAATGCTCGGCGACGCATGGGACGTGATCTGCACGTTTCTCGCCGACACGTCGGTGCTGCCGGCCCGGCGCGCGGTCTGGCCGCGGACAAAGTCGGCCGCCGTCCGCGTGGCCCGTGCGGCCCTGCTGCGAGTCCTCGATGGACGCCTGGCGCGGCGACACCTCGCGATCAACGGGAACAGCTTTCTGGCCAATGCGGCCGTGCTCCGGGCCGATTGACGTGGACGACAGACACCCGAGCGTCGTGTACGTGATGCCAGACAAGCTGGGCGGTGTGGCCACCATCGTGGCCAACCTGCTGGCGTACCGGGGCGCCGACGGATGGGCCCACCGCGTGCTGCTGACCCACAACCGGCTGGACGCGGACACGCGGCACGGGGCGGCCTTCGCGGCGGACGGGTGCGGCGCGTTCGAGTACACGCTGCCGGTCGAGAATCTCCACGCGGTGCTCGCCCGCCTGGCACGGGCGCTGCCGCCCGGTCCCGGCGTGCTCGTGTCCAACGATTGGATCGAGCTCGCCATGCTGTCCGTCCGCGACCCCGGCCGCACCGTGATCCAGATCCTCCACGGCGACCATGACTACTACTACGACCTCGCGGTGAAGCACGAGCCGGTCATTCACGCGTGGGTCGCCTACTCGCGCGCGATGTACGAACGGCTGCGGACGCTCCTGCCGCACCGGAGCGAGTCCATCTTCCACCTGCCCTACGGCGTCCCGATCCCTGCGGCCGGGCGGGCGCCGGCCCCGGGCCCGCTGAGGCTGCTGTACGCCGGGCGGCTCGAGAACGGGCAGAAGGGGATCTTCGACCTTCCGCTGATCGACGCGCAGCTGCGCGAGGTGGGCGCGAAGGTGGTCTGGACCATCGTGGGCGGCGGGCCCGACGAGGGGGAGCTCAGGCGCCGCTGGGAGGGCGGCTCCACCGTGCGGTGGCTCGGCCGGCACACCAGCGGCGAGGTGCAGGCGCTCGAGGCGGAGCACGACGTCTTCGTCCTGCCGACCCGCGCCGAAGGCTTCTCCGTCGCGCTGCTCGAGGCCATGGCCACGGGTCTCGTGCCGGTCGTCAGTGACCTCGAAAGCGGGGTGCCCGAGGTTGTGGAGGAGGGCGTAGGCGGCTTCCGCCCCGCGGTGGGCGACGTCGCGGGGTTCGGGAAGGCCATCGCGGAGCTGGCGGCCAACCGCGACCGGCTCGAAGCCATGAGCCGCACGGCGCGGCGGACGGTCGCCGAGCGCTTCGACGTCCGCGACAGGGCCCCGCAGTACCAGACGCTGTACGCGAGATTCAGGGAGCTCCACCGGCCCAGGCCCGCCGACGTCACGCTTCACTACGGCAGCCGGCTCGACCAGCCGTGGCTGCCGAACGTGGCCGTGTACGCCGTGCGGGCCGCGCGCCGCCGGATGCGAGGCACGCCGCGATGAGCGTGGGGCCGCTGGTGAGCGTGCTCATGACCGCGTACAACCGGGAGCGGTACATCGTCGCGGCCATAGAGAGCGTGCTCCAGCAGTCGTGGGCCGACTTCGAGCTGCTCGTCGTGGACGACCGGTCCACCGACCGGACGGCGGACATCGCAGCCGAGTATGCCGCGCGTGACGCGCGGGTCAGGGTCGTCGTCAACAGCGAGAATCTCGGGGACTACCGCAACCGCAATCGCGCGGCGCACCTGGCCCGCGGGCAGCTGCTCAAGTATCACGACTCCGACGACATCATGTACCCGCACTGCCTCGAGGTCATGGTCGCGCCGCTGCTGGCCGAGCCGCGCGCCGAATTCGCGCTGTCCACGAGCCGCGACTGGTCCGGCGGCCCGTGCCCGATGCTGCTCACGCCGCGGATGAGCTATCAGCGCGAGTTCCTCGGCGGCGGCCTCTTCCAGTGCGGCCCGGCGTCGGCGCTCTTTCGTGCCGAGGTGTTCCGGGCGCTGGGCGGCTTTCCGGACAAGGGCGTGGGCTCCGACCACATCTTCTGGCTCCGCGCGTGCGCGCGGGTCAGCGTGCTGCTGGTGCCCGGCGATCTCTTCTGGTACCGGGTGCACGCGGGGCAGGAGCTGCAAGGCCCTCGGGCGCTGCGGGAGTACGCGCTCGTGCCGCGCGAGGTCTGGTCGGCCCTCGCGTCCCCCGAGTGCCCGCTGGAGCCCTGGGAGCTCGAGCAGGCGCGCCGCAATCAGGCATACATGGTCGTCAAGCACGCCTGGCGGGATATCCGCGCGGGGCGATGGGGACTGGCGCGCCGTTGCCTCTCACAGGCGGGGCTCTCGGGGCGCGACTGGCTGCGCTACCTGCGGCGCCCGCGCCGCGATCTCCTGGCGGGGACGCCGCTTGACGCCCGCGGCGAGTACGTGACGCCGAATTGGTCCGCTGACAGGAAGCCGGCCGTCGGGTCGCCGGAGCGCGAGCCGTGAATCTGCCGGTCCGGGCTCGTCTCAAGAACGCCACGCTGCGGGTCCTCGGCGCGTTCGCCCGACATCACGTCGTCGTCCTGCCAAGGGCGGCAGGCGCCGATGATGGTCTTCTGAGCCTCCGGGCTCCATACCGCGTCGAGAAGAACCGGCTCGTGGTCGAGCTGATCGAGCCGGGTCCCGGCATGCTGTCGGCGACCTTGCTCGGCTACAAGGGACACTTTCCTTCCGAGAGCCTGTGGGTGAGCGACCCGACCCCGTACGCCGGGCCGTGCGATCTCGTGCTCGACCTCCAGGCCGGTGTCGTGACGCTGGCGGGCCGGACGTGGGGGCGCGCGGGTGTGAATCCGTCGGGCCGTCGCTTCTGTTGGCGGATCGAGCTCACGACGGCCGGCGGGCGGCGGCGCGAGCGGACGACCGGTCACTATCTGCCGGCCGCGTCGCGCGGCGTCGACCAGGGCTACTTCACCGGCGACAACTATGTGGACCACGAGCCGGAATCCGCGGGGGACCACTCTCGGATCCTGGCGCTCCTCGGCCGGCACCGGGCGCGAGGCCCCGTGCTCGAGGTCGGGTGCGCGACGGGAGGCCTCCTCGCCGCGCTCGAGGCTGCCGGCTTCGCCGCGGTGGGTCTCGACGTCTCTCCATGGGCGGTGGCGCGGACGCGCGAGCGGGTCGGCGACGGGCGGGCCTGGATCTGCGACATCGAGCGCGACCCGATGCCGGCCGAGGTGAAGGAGCGGGGCCCGTTCGGCGCAGTGGTGCTGGCGTCCGTGCTCGAGCACTTTGCGGATCCGTTCCGCGCGATCGAGCGCCTCACGGACGAGGCCGCGCCCGGCGCCGTCCTGGTGCTGACGACGACGAACGCGGACAGCCTCAGCCACTGGCTCTTCGGCCCCGAGTGGGAGGGCTACTTCGACTGGACCCACCTGGGCGTGGATCGGGTCGGAGCACGGAGCCTCCGTGCGGAGCTGCCGAGGCTCGGGTGGCGCGTCGTGGAGCTCGAGACGCACACCGTCTGGGACGGGAGTGCCGACCCGACGCGGGCGACGCTCCGGGAGTGGTGGGCGGCGGATGCGAGGTTCCGTCGCCTGCTGGCCGAGCGGGATCTCGGGGATCTGCTGACGTGCGTGGCGGTCAGGGCATGAGAATCGTCCAGGCCGTGGGCTGGTATCACCCCGAGAGCCTCGGCGGCACCGAGGTCTACGTCGCGGCCCTGTGCGCGCGCCTGCGGGCGGCCGGGCAGGAGGTCACCGTGGCCGCGCCCTCCCCCGGCGCGGCCTCCGAGGCCCGTTACGAGCATGACGGCGTGCCCGTGTACCGCTATCCGATCCCGGCCGCCCCCACGCGCGACGAGGCGCAGGGGCTCGTTGCGGCCCGGGGCGCCGAGCGGTTCCATGCCTGGCTCGCGCGCGCGCGACCGGACGTGGTGCACGCGCACACGTTCGTGACCGGCCTGGGCCTGCATGAGATCCGCGCGGCGCGGGCGGCGGGCGCCCGCGTGATCGTGACCACCCACGCCGCGAGCCTTGGCTTCATCTGCCAGCGAGGCACCATGATGCGCATGGGCCGGGTTCTCTGCGACGGCCTGGCCGAACCCGGGAAGTGTGCGGCGTGCGCGCTCGAGCAGCGGGGGGTTCCGGAACCGATCGCGCGGGCGGCGGCCCTCGTGCCCATGAGCGCGAGCCGGGCGCTCGGCCGCATCGGCGGGCGGTTCGGCACCGCCCTCGGCATGCCCGCCCTCATCGCACGCAACCAGGCGATCCAGGCCGAGATGCTCGCCGCCGTGGACCGCTTCGTGGTCCTGACGCAGTGGGCGCTCGACGCCGTGCTTTCCAACGGGGCGCCGAGCGGCAAGCTTGCCCTCAACCGCCTCGGGCTCTCCCAGCCCAAGCCCGATCCCAAGCCGGGACCGGAGCGCCAGCCTACGCGCGCGCCCATCACCGTGGGTTACCTCGGCCGCTTCGACCGGATCAAGGGCGTCCTCGATCTCGCCCGCGCCGCGGCGGCCCTGCCGCGCGAGGTGCCCATCCGCGTCGAGTTCCGCGGCCCCGAGGGAGGACCGGCGGAGCGTGCGGTCGTCGCCGAGATCCGCCGCCTGGCCGCCGGCGATCCGCGCGTGGCGGTCGAGCCCGCGGTTTCCCCGGCGGACGCGCCGCGTGTGCTCGGGCGCTGGGACCTTCTCTGCTGCCCCTCCCTCACGCTCGAGGGCGGCCCGACAGTGGCCATCGAGGCGCATGCGGTCGGGACACCGGTCATCGGCGCCCGCATCGGAGGCCTGGCTGAGCTCGTGACCGACGGCGTCAATGGCCGCCTCATACCGCCTGGCGATTGGCGGGGGCTCGCGACCTGCCTGCGGGAAGCCGCGTCGGACCCGGCGGGCACCATCGACCGTTGGCGCGCGGCGGTGCCTCCCGTTCGCACCATGGACGACATCGCCGCCGATTACCTGGCTCTGTACGCCGCATGAGCACCGCCATTCGCGAGCAGATCAAGGCCATGCTGGGACCCCGATGGGCGACACGTCTTCGCGTGGCGACTCGCGGTCTGCCCGTACCGCGGTGGGGGAACCTCAGGCGGACGCGGCCATTCTCCGAGCAGTTCGGGTTCGAGCGGGGCACGCCGATAGACCGCTACTACCTCCATCGCTTCCTCGAGGCAAACAGGGCCTGCATCACGGGCGCCGTCCTCGAGATACAGATGTCGAGCTACACGAAGCGGTACGGCTCGCAAGTGGTGACGGCGCACACCGTGGACATCAACCCGGCGCACGATCCGACGTACCTCTGCGACCTCGCCCGGGCCGATCGCGTCATCCCCGCGGAGCGCTACGACTGCCTGCTGCTCCCGAACAGCCTGAGCTTCTTCCGGGACCTTGATGGCTGCCTGCGCCAAGCGCTGCGGGTGGTGAAGCCGGGCGGCATTATTCTCGCGAGCACGGCCGGCTTCGCGCCCCTGGTCCCGGACATGCCGGAGTACTGGCGCATGAGCGCGGAGGGCTGGCGGGAGGTCTCGGCGCGGGCGTGGCCGGGCTGCGAAGTCAGCGTGGAGGCCCACGGGAACTGCCTCGCTGCCGTCGCGGCCATGCTCGGCCTGGCGCACGAGGAGCTCGCCGCCCGGGAGCTGGACAGCCACGACCCTCGCTACCCGGTTCTCGTCACCGTCCGCTGCCTGAGGCCCGGCGCCACATGAGAGCGTGGGCGGCGCGAGCGGCCAAGGCGGTGCTCGATGCCTCGGGCCACTACATTCGCCGGCTCCGGAGGGACCGGTTCCCGGGCGTCGCGGTGCTCTGCTATCACGGGGTGCGGCCGGACGGCCTCCGGCCCGGCGCCGCGACATTCGAGGGGCTCCATGTCACCGCCGCGGAGCTGGAGGCTCACTGCCGGCTGTTGAGCTCGGCATGCGATCCGATCAGCCTCGACCGCTGGCGCGAGTCGCTCGCCGGAGGGCCGCCGCTGCCCCGCCGCCCCGTCCTGTTCACGTTCGACGACGGCTACCGCTCCGTGCTGACCATCGCCCAGCCTGTTCTCGCCCGCTACGGCATTCCGGCCGCGGCCTTCATCTGCAGCGACCCGGTCCGCGACCAGCGGCTGCTCTGGTACGACGCGCTCGCGGGTGCCGAGGGCGAGGCGGCCGTGGAGCGGTGGAAGGAGGCGCCGTACCGCGAGTGGCGTGCCCTGTGCGCGCGGGTTGCACGGCCCGCGGCCGAGGAGGACCCCAATGCCCCGCTCACGTCGGCGGCCGTGCGGACCCTGGCGCGGATGGAGGGCATCGAAGTCGGCGGGCACAGCGCGGGCCACGCCATCCTCTCGCGGGCGGACCGTCACGATCAGCTCCGGGAGATCCTCGAGAACAAGGCGGCGCTCGAGGAGTGGAGCGGCCGGCCCGTGCGGGCCTTCGCGTATCCGAACGGCCGGCCCGGCGTGGACTACACGCCGACGACGGTGACGCTCCTCCGCGAGCTCGGCTTCGACTTCGGATTCACGACCCGGTCGGGATTCGCGCGGCCCGACGAGCCCGCCCTCGAGCGCTCGCGCTTTCTCATGCTGGCGGATATCCCGGCGGCCGAGCTCGCTCACCAGCTCGCGTACTCGTGGCGGCGATGACGGCGCGCATCTGCGTGATGACGGCGGGGCATCTCTCGACGTGCCCGCGCATGCTCAAGGCGGCCGATGCGCTGGCGGAGGCCGGATACCGTGTGCGCGTGGTCAGCGCGAAGCACACCGGTTGGGCGGCTGCGACAGACGGCGAGGTGTACCGCCGCCGCGCGGGCACCTGGGACTGGAGCGTCGTGGAGGTAAGCCGGCGGAGCAGCCTCGTCACGGGCGCGCGGCGTCGCGGCGCCGAGGGACTCGCTTACCTCGCCGGGCCGGCGCGGATGCCGCTCTGGCTGGCCGAACGGGCTTTCAGCCGCGTGCACCCGGAGCTCGTTCGGGCAGCCTTGGAGCAACCGGCAGATCTCTTCTACGGCGGCACGACGGGGGCGCTGGGTGCCGTCGCCGAGGCGGCGCGCCGGGCCGGAGCGCCGTACGGGCTCGATCTCGAGGACTTCCACAGCGACGAGCAGGAGCCCGGGCCATGGGCCCGCACGGCTCACGGGCTGGCGGTGCGGATCGAGCGGGCCGTGCTGCCACCCGCCCGCTTCCTTACCACGTCGAGCGAGGCGATGGCCGCTGCCTATGGGCGAGCCTATGGTCTGCGGCCGGTGGTGGTACACAACGTGTTTCCGCTGCCCGCCGAGCCGCCCGATACGGCGCCTGCGCCGGGAGAGGGCCTGCGCCTCTACTGGTTCAGCCAGACCATCGGGCCGGGCCGCGGGCTCGAGGACGCCGTGCGGGCCATGGGGCTCGCCGCCATTCCCGGCGAGCTCCACCTGCGCGGGCGCGCCGTGCCGCCGTACCTTCTCGAGCTCGAGCGCCTGGCGGACGGCGCGGCGCCGGCGCTCAAGATCGTGGTCCACGAGCCGGGTCCGCCCGACGCCATGGTCCCGCTCTGCGCCGGTTTCGACGTTGGACTTTCGCTGGAACCGCCGCGGGTGCTCAACCGCCGCCTCTGCCTGTCCAACAAGGCCTTCACCTACATGCTGGGGGGCCTGGCCGTGGTGTTCACCGACACCGAGAGCCAGCGGCCTCTCGCCGCCGGAATCGGGGCAGGCGCCATCCTCTACGCCACGGGAGACATCCAGACCCTGGCAGCCGGCCTCAGGCGCTGGGCAGAGGACAAGTCGCTCCTCCATCGCGCGCGCGCGGCGGCGTGGGCGGCGGCAACGCGCCGCTGGCACTGGGAGCATCCGGCGGAGCGGGGTGCCCTGCTCGGGGCCATCGGCGAGGCGCTCGCCAGATGAGCCGCCTGCGCATCGCCATTACGGCAGACCCGTACCTGGCCGTGCCGCCCAAGCTCTACGGCGGCATCGAGCGGGTGGTGGACTTTCTTGTGCGCGGGCTGGCCGCGCGGGAGCACGAGGTGACGCTGTTCGCGCATCCCGGGAGCAGCACCGCAGGGACGCTCGTCCAGTACGGCGTGCCGCCGCATGTCGGTCCGCGGGCGCGGTTGGCCGAGCTGGTCCAGGTCGGCAGCTGCCTGTGGCGGCGCCGTCGCGATCTCGATCTCGTCCACAGCTTCGGCCGGCTTGCCGCGCTCCTGCCCGTGCTGCCGCTCCGGAGCCTGCCGAAGATCCAGAGCTATCAGCGAGAGCGGGTGCCGTGGCGCGGCATCGCGCGCGCGGTCCGGCTCGCGGGCCCGTCCATCCGCTTCACCGGCTGCTCCGACAGCGTATGGCGCGAGCGCGCTCAGTGGGGCTCCCTCGGCGGTGAGTGGCGCACGATCCCGAACGGAGTCGAGCTGGCGGCCTACGACTTCTCCCCGCTGGCGGCCCCGGATGCGCCGCTGGTCTTCCTCGGGCGGCTCGAGGCGATCAAGGGGGCGCACCACGCCATCGCCATCGCGCGAGCGGCCCGGCGGCGGCTGGTCATCGCCGGCAACCGCGTGGATCATGCGGAAGGCAGCGGCTACTTCCTGCGCGAGATCGCGCCGCACCTCGACGGCGCGCGCGTGACGTGGATCGGGCCGGTGGACGACACGCAGAAGAACACCCTGCTGGGCTCGGCCGCGGCACTGCTCATGCCCATCGAGTGGGAGGAGCCATTCGGCATCGTCATGGCCGAGGCGCTGGCCTGCGGGACCCCCGTCATCGGCTTCGCCCGCGGCAGCCTGCCCGAGGTCATCCGTGACGGCGTCAACGGCTTCCTCTGCAGGGATGTCGAGGAAGCGGCGGCTGCCGTCGGGCGACTCGATCGGCTCGACAGGGTGGCCGTGCGGGCGGACTGCGCGGCGCGCTTCGGGGACTCGGCGGTCGTGGACGCGTACGAGCGGCTGTACCTGGAGATGCGTCGATGACGCTGGGTCACCGGCGCGTGCTGATGGTGAGCCCGCACTTCCCGCCCGATACGAGCGCGGGCACCCACCGTGTGCGCCTTCTCGCGCCGCACCTCGGAAAGCATGGATGGGAGCCGACCGTCGTCGCCGTGGACCCGCGCGACTACGAGGGGCGGCTCGACCCGGAGCTGGCGGGGCTGGTGCCGGCCGGCGTGCGGGTCGTGCGCAGCCGGGCCCTGCCGGCCCAGCTCACGCGCGCGCTCGGCATCGGCGATCTGGGCCTGCGCGCGCTCCCCGGTCTCCGGCGGGCCTGCGGGCGCCTTCTGGCCGCCGAGCGCTTCCACGCGCTGTTGATCACGATCTACCCGACGTATCCGGCGCTGCTCGGGCCCAGGCTCAAGCGGCGCTTCGGCGTGCCATTCGTCCTCGACTACCAGGATCCCTGGGTCGGGGCCTGGGGGCGCGACGTCGGGAATGGTCGCGGGAGCCGGCCCGATTGGAAGAGCCGGCTCACGCGTGCCCTGGCGCTCCGGCTGGAGCCCCGCGCTCTCCGGGCCGCCGATGCCGTCACGGCCGTATCGGAGGAGACCTACGCCGACCTGCGCCGCCGCTATGGATCGCTGGTGCCCGAGACGTGCGCCGCCATCCCGCTCGGCGGCGAGCCGGCCGACTTCGAGCGGATCCGCCTCGAGCCGCGGGAGAATCCGTATTTCGACCCGAAGGACGGCCAGGTGCACGTCTGCTACGTGGGCACGCTGCTGCCGCTCGGCTTCGAGACGCTCCGCGCCGTCTTGCGGGCCGCCGCGCTCCTGCGCGAGCGCCGGCCCGAGCTCTACGCCCGCCTCCAGCTTCGCTTCTTCGGGACGAGCAACGAGACCGCGCCCCGAGCGCCCGCGCGCGTTCTGCCGATCGCGCGCGATCTGGGCGTCGCCGACCACGTGACGGAGATCGCCCCGCGCATCGGCTACCTCGACGCGCTCCGCGTCCAGACGCAGGCGGGCGCCATCATCATGATGGGCTCGAGCGAGCGCCACTACACGGCGAGCAAGCTCTACCCGGGCCTCCTCGCCGAGCGGCCTATTCTGGCGGTCTACCACGAGGCCAGCAGCGTCGTGGACATCCTCCGCCGCGCGGCCCGTCCCCCCGCGGTCCAACTCGTGACCTACGATGACGCCGCGCGCGCCGAGTCGCGCGTCGAGGCCGTCTGCGAGGCGCTGGTGTCGTTGGTGGAGCGCCCGGTCTACGAGCCGGGACTGGTGGACATGGGCGTGGTGGCGGAGTATTCAGCCGAGGCCCAGGCTCGCGCCCTGGCACGCGTGCTCGACCGCGTGGGAGCGCCGGCGTGAGGGGCTGGCGCGGCTTGGTCGGGGACGGGCTCTCCCGGCTCGGTTATTCCGTGCACCGCTGGCCGGTCAACCGTTTCGACGGCATGCGCGATGCCCTGCGGCTCCTGCGGCAGATGGGCTACGCGCCGCGGGTCATCATCGATTGCGGCGCCAACGTGGGCCGGTGGACCCGGATGGCGCGCGAGGTGTTCCCCGGCGCGCTCGTGCATCTCGTGGAGCCGCAACCCGCCTGCGCGGACGTCCTCGAGCCCTTCGTCCGCCGCCTCGGGCGCGCGCAGCTCCACGCCGTCGCGGTGACCTCGCCGGGTGTCAGCCGGGTTCGGATGATCGGGCGCGGGACCGGGGCCTCGGTCGCACCGGCAGGGCCGCCGGGGGCGGACGAGCTCGAGTGTCCCGCCACGACGCTGGACGCGCTCTTCGCCGACCGCGTCGCGGGCGCCGACCGGGCATTGCTGAAGCTGGATCTCGAGGGCCACGAGATCGCCGCGCTCCGCGGCGCCGAACGGCTGCTGGACGCCGTTGAGGTCGTCATCGCCGAGTTCCAGCTCTACGATCTCGGCGGCAACGGCCTGCCCGTGTTCGGCGATCTCCTCCGCTTCCTCGAGGAGCGGGGCTATGCCCTCTTCGACG
>Ga0326597_10002127_pt1 | contig 30163 bp, 5 predicted proteins | sample RVTome_12_FD_203789 | JGI IMG/M metagenome (GOLD analysis project Ga0326597, IMG submission 203789) | Soil microbial communities from uranium-contaminated site in the Upper Colorado River Basin, Wyoming, United States - RVT100D185 | ecosystem: Environmental > Terrestrial > Soil > Contaminated >...
TTCCGCTGACCCAGGGCTGTAGTTTGCCGGTGAACACAACGCGCCGGGGCTTGGCGAGCGTGAAATAGACGTAGCCGGTCGACCAGCCGAAGCCAAGGGTGGTGGAGCCCACACCGATGCCCACCGCCCCGTAGGCGCCATAGGCACGGCTGTGCGAGTCTGCGCCCGGGACGAACTGGCCGGGTAGAATCAAGCCTTGTTCCGGAAAATAGAAATGAAAGATACCGTCGCCGGGCGTGGCGTAATAAGGCTTCTTCAATCCGTGTCGATCGGCAAAGGCACGACCGATCGAGGTTTGTTTGTCGTCGGAGTCCTTTCCGGTGAAGACGAAGTGGTCGTTGGCGATAGCCGCCTGGCGCGGGTAGATGGCGTCGCCGCCGGTGATCTGGTTGAAGGTATGGATGGCGAAAGGAGCCGTGCCGTCGGAGGCAGGCAGTAGATCGGCGTAGACCCGCAGGGTGGCACCGGGGCGGACCTCGGCGTTCTTGTCCACCCGGTGCGACCAGATGATTTGCTCAGTGGTGGTAAGCCCCCGGGCGGTCTCTCCATCGGGCCATTCGATGAGCGGCTCCTGATCCACCGAAAGGGGGAACTCGCGCCGCCCGACCGCGAAGATGCCGCCGCTGCGGCGGATCTCGTCTTCCTTAGCGGTGAGTGGGAGCGGTTCGTAGATCTTCCCCTGAGTCTCGTTGGTCAATGCCCGGGTCTCGGGATGGAGGGAGAAGGCATCCTCATCCCGTGCGTCGTCGACGGCTTCCGGAGATTGCACCACCGGGAGACCGAGGTTCAGCGCGTTGCGACGGAAAATGTCCCCCATGTTGTTGGCGCAGACGATCACGAGCCCCAGTCCTACTTCTTCGGCCACCGCCTTCAGCCCGGCCGGGCTCATCTCCCGCGAAGAGCCAATCGCAAAGCGGTCGCCGGCTATGAGGAAGGTCTCGCCCGCGTGGACTCTCTTGCGGAAGTCCGGCATCAGGTAGCGGAAGGCGCCCACCTTCCATCTCTCGTCCAGCCTGTCGAGGCTCTCCGAGACGCAATCCGCGGCGGGAGTGATCTGATCGGTATCGATGGCGTCGAGCTTCTTTCCCGGCCGCTTGGGGTCCCAGAAAATGAGCGCCTTGCCTTGGATGAGACTTCGTCTGCCCTCGGTGGGAGAGGCCGGGGTCTGGCCGGCGGATCGCAATGCTTGCCGCGTCGTTCCGGGTCGGAGTCGAGCGGGCTGAATCGTTTGCGGTCGCTTCGTCATGTTACTCCCCGCCCATGAGGATGTAGCTTCGTTGAGCTGCGTAGAGTTGGGTGTTGCCTTGCTGCCGTACCTGCCCGACGTAGTATCGAGTTGCAATCCACTGCCGGGGCCCGAGGAGCTTGACCGTGACCTTGGCGTAGTTCAGCCTCCCCAGGCTACTGATGCCGGAATTCTTGAGGGAGTGGTACCAGTTGTTGCCGTCCACGAAAACGACGGCGCGATCAGGCATCGGGCGAGGCCCAGAAAAGAAAAACCCCGGCGTGTGGCCCTGGTGGACCAGACCCCGGGGGGATCAGAACCGTCGCCCCGTGAGGCTCCGGAGTCGATAGTATCGCTCTAGCCGCCAGAATTGTCAAACGCTAGCAAACCCCTTGCCTTCGCGCCACTTCTACGAGCGGAAACAGCCACTTCGAACCTGAGCCGCCAACAAGTGACGGGCCGTCCAACAAAGTATATATCGCGGCAGGCGGCTAGGCGTGGTCCGAACGAGCGTCGAGCGGTGGAAGGTGGGAGCAGATCCTCCCTAGCAGAAAGTTGAGAAGAGGAGCGAGGTCTTATCTATTGACGGCGCCTGCTAGCTGCCAACAATCCGGCTATTCCTACACCCAATAGAAGTACGGTGGAGGGTTCCGGGATCGCATGCCCGGAAGTCACCGTGACACTCCCGTCACTCACCTGGGCAGGAATCTCCACACCTGGCGGGATCAGACCTGCCAGGATCACGTTCGTCAGGGCGAGATCGCTCGTTCCCACGGAGAGCGTATCGAAGCTAGCCGATGCTAGGATCCCGTCACCTATAGCTCCACCACCGATCGAAAACTCGGCATAGTTCACGTCTGGCGGCGCAGAATTCAACACAAAGACAAAACTGGGTACAGGCAGGAACCCGCCGCTCACGACCCCGGTCGCGCCCAGGACGAACGGGTTGAAAACCAGATCGAATTGAAAGCCGTTGAGAGGCTGACTCGCCTCGACTCCCGTGATGACCACGTCCACCGTGAAGGGATTCCCCAGCAGGATGTTCAAGGCCGACTGAATGCCGGGAGTCGCCGGGTCCGTATCGACGAAGACGATGGGGATGGCCACTGCGTTGGGGGCAATCAAGACGCACGAGAGAAAACAGACTGCAAAGCCAGTCACGCACTTCATGGCCTTCTCCATCCACGAGAGTGACGGCCAAACGCCTCCCCAGGTACGTAGTGGGGCGATCGCCATCGATGCATAAGGTCGAACAGTATCTTCAGACGGGTCAAGGTGTTCAATCGACGGAGGGGTCTCTCGTCGCCAGGAGTTTCTGGCGGGCCCGTCTTACTGACTCGGCGTATAGCACTTTTCCAAAAGGATGACAACTCGGTGACATCCTTGGACCATGGGCCACTGTGAAAGGAAACGCGGCAGAACGTGCGGCCATTCGGGCAAGAGGATTATTGACAAATCGCACGATGCTATGGTATCCGGGACCTCGTCTCGCCTTGGATACTCACCTAAGCCTGTTCCATTCAGCAGAGCGGGAGGGTTGGGGGCATGGCCAGCGCCGGGCCTGCAAGGCGTCTGCGTGTCGGACGATCTTCTGTCGAGCAGCGCTTACGCGTCTGTTCTCATCTTCTATTTTCATCCGCATTTCTGAGCCTGCTTAGCGCCTCCTCGGTTTGGGCGCAGGCCCCCGATCCCGATTTAAATAATGATGGTGTGGTCAACATCCTCGACGTGTCGATGGTCAGCAGTTGCTTTGGCCAGGTCGTGCCGACCACTCCTGTGCTGGCGATTCTAGAACCTCCCGATGGGAGTCTTTTGACGTCGACTCCCATACCCGTTTCCGGCACGGTCGTGGGAGGAGTCGCCTCGATAGAGGTGAACGGCTCGCCCGCGACGGTGAACGGCGGAGCCTTCGTTGCAGACGGAGTTCCCCTACAGGAAGGCGTCAACATCATTACCGCAACCGCCACCACCGTGCCCAACCCATGCTTGCCCGGGGACACCGATGGCGATGGGGACGTGGATTTCGGCGACCTCAATTTTGTCACCTCTCGCTTCGGACAGAGTGGATTTCCAGTGGGAGGGCCTCCCCCGCATTTCCTGGTGGGCACGGCGAGCATCCAGGTCGTGCTCGAGACAGGGACGGCCGATACCGAACCGCCAGAAGTAACCGTCTCGGCCCCAGCACAGGTGGTCGCGGGGAGCACCCTAGCCTTATCGGCCACCGCCACCGACGCGTCTGGAGTGGCTTCGGTCTCTTTCTTGGTGAACGGCGTTCTGGTCACTACCGATACCGAGGCTCCGTATCAGACGGAGCTGCCGCTGCCACCCGGCACTCTCCCGGGCGCCATTCTTCAGGTCGAGGCGCGGGCGGTAGACGTTTTAGGGCACGAGGCGACTGTTTCCGTCGAGGTCCGGGTTATCGCTCCCGCCATGCCGGGCGGCGGCGTGATCGCTGGAAGAGTCTACGACGACAGCTCTGGCCTGCCGGTTAGCGACGCCACGGTCCGGCTCCTCAGTCTCAACGGAGAACCACCGGGCTCAACCGTGTCTCCCGTTGCCAGCGACGAGCGCGGGCGATTTCGGCTGGCGGCGGACCCCGGCACGGCACAGATCCTTATTTCGAGAGAAGGATTCACGGAGTCGGAACGCCTCGTCGACGTTGTCGAAGGCCGACGCACCGATCCTTTTGATGCGCGTCTCACCCCGCTCGATGTGGGGCGAGGTGTTTCCTCGGTACTGGGTGGGAGGGTCTCGGCTTCGTCGGGTGAGATGGAGCTCGTCATTCCCGCCGGGGCGCTGGCTGCCGATGGGACGATCCACGTCACCTCTGTGGACCTGCAAGGGCTCATGGGCCGACTGCCTCTCGGGTGGTCGCCCGTTGTGGTCGTCGATATCTCGCCGGGGAATCTCTCCTTTAATATTGCGGCGAGTCTTTCGCTGCCGGTGCCCTCCGGGCTTCCAACTGGAGTGGAGCTTCAGGTCGCGCGGTGGGATGAGAGCGGAGCCTGGGTCGCTCTCGGTGGTGCCACCCGCACAGCGGACGGGAAACGTTTCGAGCTTAGCCTCATCCGCTTCGGCCAGTATGCTTTCCTTCTAGCCGACCCGCCGCCGGACAGCCCGCCTCCTCCGACGGTGGGACAAGCTATCCCCGGCCTCCTTCCCAACCCGCCGCCGGACAACCTCGCTGCCGAGATAACGCCTTCACCGCGAATCCTCTTCGCTGAAGCCGATGCGAAATCCGAGGTGGGCGTCCTCGTCAAACCTCCCTCACGCATCCCCAGCGGAACGCCGTTTCAGACGGATCTCGACGAATCCTTCAGCTTCTTTGATGGGGGGAACCTCTATCCGGACCCCGCTGGGCAACATTTCACCCTTTATGCTTTCCCGCCCGCTGGACTCCCTAATCTCCAGTCCGACTTCACCGTAACGCCTTCCCGGGTTTTCGAGTCGCAAGAGCTCGAGCTGGGCATCATCGATCTGGCGGTTCGCCTGCCGATCGATCCGGGCGCACCGCGCGGGATCGTCGTCGGTCCCGACGGCGGGATCGCCGAGGTCGCGACCGGTGAGCGGCTGGTAGTTCCCGCCGGGGCAACCAGCGAAAGCCTCCCGGTGGTGCTCTCCGAGCTGGCGCTCGCTGATTTTCCTGTTTCGATTCCGCTCGGGCTGTCCTTCCTTGGTGCGGTGACGCTCGACTTTCATGGAGGCGCGCTCAACCTTCCGGCAGAGCTCTCCGTTCCCGTTCCTACCGTGCTAACCCCCGGGGCTCAAGTGCTCGTGGTTCAACTGGTGGAAGTAGACTCCGTCAGCTACCTCGCCTTGGTGAGCCTCGGTCTCGTCCAAGGCAACGATCTTCTCGCCGCAACCGATCCAAGAGGGGATGGGAGCCTGGTTTTGCCGGGTGTTCAGGGCGAGGGGCGATATGCCTTCCTTGAAGCGGAGACGCCGCTCGGTTTCGTTGCGGGAACCGTGCGAGGAGACAACGGCCTTCCGCAATCTGGATCCCTCGTTTCCGTAGATACTCTCGACATCGTTTCCCTGACCGACGCTGCCGGCCGCTATGTTCTGGCCAGCCCGATCGGCGACGTCCAGGTAACCGCGACGAATCCAGAGACCGGAGACGTCGCCACCGCCTCGGCAACCATCGGCTCGCCGGACCAAGTGGTGAATCTCGACCAAGGTGTCTCGGCGACGCCTGTGTTCGTTCTGTCCATATCGCCGGCGAATGGTACCCAGAACGTCGACCTGTCCGCCGCGATCACGGTCCGTTTCTCCGAGCCGGTCGATCCAGCAAGTCTCGCTCCCGATGCGTTGATGGTTTCGGACGGCACGACGCTGGTTGCGGGAAGAACTTCATTTGTGGGCGGCAACGCCGCTCTGACCTTCCGGCCTAGCACGCTGCTCGTCTCCCAAACGACCTACCAGGTCACCGTGTCGGGTGCGATCCAAGACCTTTCGGGAAACCCCATGGGAGCTCCCTTTGTCTCCCAGTTCGCCACGGTCGACCAAACTCCACCTCCGCCGCCACCCCCGGGCACGATAACCGCCACGATACCCGACGGAACCGGACGGACCATCGTCTCCGGTACTCAGGGAACGGCGGAGCCGGGCGGTATCGTGATCGTCAAGAATCTCACCACCGGCACTCTGACCACGGTCACGGCCGACACGGATGGAAGCTTCAGCGCCCAGGTCGCCGCCTCAACCGCCGACAAGCTCCAGCTCATCCTCCGTGACGCCTTTGGAAACGAGACGGTCGTCGCCATTGGCTCATTTAGAAACCCCGACGGCAGCGTGGTGGTGGGCTCGGAAGGGGGACGCGTCGAAGGTTCGGGAGGCGTCTTCGTCGAGATCCCTCCCGGTGCTCTTCCGGAAGGAACGGTCGTAAAGATCGATCCCGCTCTTGCGACCGATTTTCCTCTCCCGGCGCCCGCAGACTTTCCGTTCGCGGGCGGCGTGCGTCTCAGCCTGGGAGGTGTCGTTCCTCGCCAGCCGCTGGACATCGGCGTTCCGGCGCCTGTCGGCGCGAGCGCGGCCGATCAGGTGCTGGTCGCCCGTCCGGTCCAGCTTCGCTCCGGTCCTGCGTGGACCGTGGTCGACCGGGCCCATCTCGAGACCGGCCGCTATGTGACCGCGTCTTTTCCTTTCGTGGGGGTTGTCGAGCCGGGCTCGTACTCGTTTATTCGGTACGACGGCCATCGGATCAGGCCCGGACCCAACGGCGTCCTGGATTCTCTTCCGGCCCTGGCCGATGACGTCGTCGAGCAAGTGTCCGGCATCCAGGTTATTCGCGCAGGAGAGAACACGGTCCTGGACACACCGGTAAGACCCGATGATGTGGAAGAAAGAGACTGCCTCAGCTACGTTCACGTTCGGTACCAGTTCAGCATTGACGTTGTTCTCTTGCCGAACGGAATTCCCTTCGTATTTACGAACTTCGACTCGGACACGGCCACCATGCCGCTGGTTTGCGACAAGCAGTTCTCGATTCAGGTCGTGGCTCCTAACATCAATCAGGTCATCAAGCAAATCAACGTCGTCGCCTCGCCGACGAAGGATGACATCCAATTCTTTCCTGAGGTCCTCAGCGACGACGATCGGCCCCCCATCATCGTGGAAACGAACACGTTCTCCGGGCAGATCGTCGGCCAGATCAAGATTCGCTTCTCGGAGCCCATGGACGAATCGTCGGTGCAGGAGAGCTTCCAGATCACCGACTCGCTGGGCTCCGAGCTGAAGGGAACGCTGACGCTTCTCGAGAACGATACTCTTGCCGTCTTTCGTCCCGAACTGCCCTTCCGGCTTGGCGAGCGTTACCTGGTTCTTCTCTCCGGGGCCAAGGACCTGGCGGGAAACGAGCTCGTGGCACCGCCCATCGTTTTCACACCCTTGGATCCGGCGGCGAGCGAGAACAACCTGAGCATGCTCGGCAAGCTACCGCAAATTTGCCAAAGCGAAGAGAACAAGAACGACCCGCGCTGTCTCATTTTCTCCGCCCTTCGTAAATGCTCCGCCCAGGGCTGCACCACGAGCACCCGCGACGCCGATTTCCTCGGGACGGTGTTGTTCCTTGCGAACGGACTTTCCACGCTGGACCAGGAATACGAGAACCCATCCGATCCGCGAAGGCTCCTCGCGGTCGACACGAGCGATCCGAGCGAGCCGCGACTCATCGGCTGGAACGCCACCGCGACCAATCCGCTGGCGGTTGCGGCGGTCGAGGACGCCAGCTTTGCGAGTTTCGTCGGAAATCTGCTTCTGGTCGCGGGAGGGGGCCGCGTTCGGGGCGGCGAGCTGAACGGCAAACTCGAGATCTACGACGCCAGCGCCTGCAAGTCGGGACCGGGAGGTATCACGAATTGCCTGGACGATTCGCTAGCGCCACTGCGAGGCGTGAAATTCCTTTCCACGGCGAGCGGTATCCCGCCTCGGCCCGGTGTCCCTCCCGAGTGGGGCATCCCGCTTCAAATCGCGACTCTCCATCAGAAGAATCCGGCGGCGGACGACATTCTGCGCGCCTTCGTCGTCGTGGCCGCCGTTGGTATCGAAGGCATCGACGTCACGAAGTCTTTTAACGTGCCCCTGGACCCGGGTAGCAACGTGGCTCCCGACGCTCTGGTGCGCGGCGACTTCCTCGACGTGGCGGTTTTGAAGAACCGCGTCCTGGCCGTGGAGCATGACCCGGCGAGCGCGTCCTTCTCACTGGCACTCTTCACCGCGGAGCTGGGCCGGTTCAAGCAGGTGAAGCTTCCTGCTTCCGCGGCGCGGGTGGCCGGCCTCGAGAACTTGCTGGTCGACATCGATGACGACGGCCTCGTGGGGGCGGCCGAAGACAATGACGACGACGAGCTATCGGCCGTCGGCGAGATCTTCGATCTCGGTCTTGTCACGAGCGGCTCCCTGACGGAGGGTTGCCAGCTAACAAGTCCCTGCGGGGAGCTTCTCGTTGTGGATTTAAGCCCGCACACGAACGTGGCGCACCTGGAAGACCTGGGGATCGTCTCCCGCATTCCGCTCCCCGGCCCCGCTTTCAGCCTGCAGGTCGACGCGGAGGCCCTCACAGCTTACGTCGAAGTCCGCGGGCACGGACTGGCGGTGGTCGATCTCAGCCACATCAAAGACGCGATCGCCAAGCGACCCAGCCTCGCCCTGATCGACGTGAACGAAGACGGCCGCGACGACCGGCTTCTGGCCATGGTCCCCAAGTCAGACATCTTTATGGGGGAAATCCAGGTCGACACGGAGCGGGGACTGGCATTTGTGAACGGATCGACCACCGGTCTCGATATCGTTCGGGTTTCGGTCCACTGCAACGAGCTCGCTCTCGACTTCCGGGAGACCGACCCGCCCGCCGAGCGACGTGACGAGGCCTTCCAAAAGGAAAAGCAGATCCTGCAGGAGCTTCTCGGAGCGGCTGCATTGGCGCTGATGAATGCACCGAATCCGGTCCCGAAACCCGCCCTTCTGGAACAGGGGAGCGGTGCCTGCTTCTGGAAGGAGGAGTTCGACGATCATCCCGCCGCGACTTGTCGCGCCTTTGATCCCGCGTTGAGTGATCACGATATCGAGGTGATGGTCCCGAACGACCGGGTCGAGGACGCTCAGGGGATCCTCGACGATTTCTTGAAGAGTGAGACGGACAATCCGGAATCGAAGATCCACGCCCTGGGCGACCTTTCCCTTTTCGCCGTCCCGAGGGAGGCGTTCGAGAGCGGCGAGTTTCCGGTGGCGCCTCCGCAGAACAAGTCGGGCGATTCGGCAGGCGATCTCGGGTTGGGAAGGCAAATCCTCGTGCTCTTCTGGGTGCTCGATGGAGAGTACGTCGCCGGTTTCGAGGGTCTGCCGCTCGGAGAGATCCTCGAGCGCCTCAAGGACAAGGGGGACTCCCCGGATCCGGTCATTCCGGGGGAGCCTTCCATACCGCGGCTCGAGGGTTACGAGTGGTCGTTCCTCCAGGAATTCAACTTTCAAAAAACCGGACCGATGCTTCGGATCGCGGGCGGATGCGAGGCGCCGGGTGTAAGCTTCGGGGTCTCGCCCGCCGGGTTCTCGGACGTCGACGCTGTCGATCCGGGCCGAAATTTCGAAGAGCGCGAGGCGCTCTTCCAAGGCTGTCAGGAGCAACTCCACACCGTAGGAAAGGCCGCCATCCGCTCTGTATTTGGCCGCGTGGTAGCCGATGCAGAGGGCAACGCCCTGGTGCTCGATATCGATCGCGACCGGTTCGCCACCACCGCCTGCCGCGGAGTCGCGAATCCGCATGCTCCGCCCTCGGACCCGGCCGGATACATACCGAAGCGCTGCGGCAGCTTCGAGGAATATGCCCTCTCGGTGGCGGTGCGAAGCGTCGAGAAGGAACTGGGAATCTTCGAGGCTCAGGATCTTCCCAAGATCTTCGGCTTCTTCTGCGCAAAGCTGGGCACGAACTGCCCGGATAAGAACGACCGGCCCATCGGGAAGCCCCTGATAACCACGGACGAGGACGCCAACCGTTTCATCGCCGACGCCCTCCAATTCATCCAGAAGATCCGGTCCGAGACCGAGGAGGTCTACTTCGAAACAGTTCCCGCGGACACGAAGAAGATCGGAGCTCTCCCCTTCTTTCAGGAGATCAAGGACCTCTGCTCGCGGCACGGTGTCGACCTCACGCAGGAAAGCGCGAGGCGCGACATGAGGGAGTGCACCCGACAGATTGTCCTCCGCAAGCTCGAGGGCGATCCCTCCATCGCGCTCGTTCCCGAGACACCCGTCGAGATCGTCCTAGACAAGGAGCGCCGCCGTCTTCTCGGAAACCGCCTCGGTGTCCGAGGTCACGTCCTCATCCATCACCGCGTGCGAGCTCTTAACAAGGGGCAAATGCCGGGCTCGGTGGGGCTCCGGATGTACGAGGGCGACGGGCTGACGACGCAGGACTACGCCGTCAAGCGGGAGAAACTCGTCGAGAACCTCCGGGAAGGAGAAAAACGGGTCATCGAGACCGAGCCCGATCCTGAAGCACCGGGAAAGAAACGACCTGTCTTTCCAACCCTCTATGTTCTCGACGCGCTCGGCAAGAACTCTCCCCGAGCGATCGCGTTCTACCTGGACCCGGAAGGCAAGACCCCAGAGGCTGACCGGACGGACAACTTCGCCGGCTTCTTCTACTATGTCCTCGACCCCGACCAACCTGAGGGGCCGGATTTGCCCGATCCTCCCGCCTTTCCCGTGGAAGACGACGAGCTGGAGCCCGAGCCCGGATGTCCGGCACCGCCGCTTATCCATTTCGAGATGACGGGTAGCGAGATTGGAGACGAGCCTGGAGTGGGCGCCAAGGTGGTGACCATCACCTTTGGCCAGAAAGTGCGCCTTACCTACCGGGTGAGGAGTAACGATGAGAAGCCGTTGGCGCGAGTGGAGGTCTTCACACCGGGCAAAGAAGAGCCCATTCTCGCCGCTGACAACCTCGCGCCCGGCAAGGAAGTGACCCAGGAGGAGATCTTCGACGCCTCGAGCGCGGGAACCTTCACCCGGCACGCCACGGCCTTCGTGAAGGATGATTTCGACAACGTTCGCGATACGGCGTTCGACAGCGTCACCATCCATGTGATTCCGCTTCCCTGTGTCATCGTCTCACCGCTCAGCCCCGACCCGAATCCGATCAACGACGAGGGGCTGCCGATGTCCACGGTCATGCAGGGCGGACGGCTCTTTCGCTACTACCAGGTCCTGGATGGGAGCACCGGCGACCCCGTTCCGGGCGTCACGGTGTCGGGAAAGCTGCGCAATCTCGCGACCGGAGCCGAGCATCTCCTCGAGCCCATCCCGACGGATAGCGACGGTCGGCTCGTTCACGCCAAGCTCGATGACAAAGACGACCCCCTCGGGCTGATGCTCAGCGTCGACGCCTTTGGGGAGCCAAAGGATTCTCTCGTTGTCGATCTCGACACCGTGAGCGGCTTCGACAACGTATGTGCGGAGCATTTCTTGGTTGACGTCCAGGAGCGGCGATACTCGCGAAGCCTCAAGAGCGGAACCGAGATCGGAGCGCAGGGGGCGCTGGCCACATTTTCCATCATGGGTAAGAAGGGGTTCGGGATCGATATTACATTACCGGGCGCGATAAAGCTCGGCTTTCCCGAGGACGAGAACTTCCTCTTCGGTCGGACGATCGACGCCAGCGCGGGCGTGGGACGTACGGCCGAGGGGGCCAAGGCAAAGTTTCAATTCATCGGCGAAGTGAATCTTCTCAGTGCGGGTGCAAAAGCGGGAGTGTCGGTCCTCCAGCAAGCACAGGACGTGCATGAGTTTCCTCCTCCGGTTGACAAACAGGACCAGATTGACTTCGGGCTGCTGCTAGCAGACACGGTTCGACTTTCCGCGACCTCCTCAGTCTCAACACCAGTTCTATCGCTGGCGCTCAACGAGCTTAACGAGCGTGCGACGGGGTTGTCCCAGCGTCGAACGAAGATCGCGGCCTCGATGGGCGTCGAGGTTGCGGCTAGCGGTGAGCTCGGTGCTGCGACCCTCGAACTGGAGAAGACACCCTTGGGCGATCTCACAGTTGGCTTGGGTAACGTGGAAGCGGGAATTAACCTGGCGGTGCTCGCGGGAGCAGAGTTCCTCCTGAAGGAAAAGGAGGCCGACGGCTTTCTGGAAGCTCGGGCCGCCTTCGAGGGCTCGGCGACGGTCGGCGCTGCCCTCGAATCGAAGCTGCCGCTCATCGAGGACGAGGACGAGAAGGTGGGACTGAAGCTTTCGGTTGACTTCCTGAAAGACCTCTTCGCTGCATCCGCCGATGTAGCCGGGAACGTCCGCTTCGCGGTCTTTGTCGACACGGACACCCTGGAAGTGAAAAGAGTGGTCGGGACCATCGGCCATAAGAAGGAATTCGGCTTCACGGCGCTCGGAAATGAATTCGTTGACTCGGGGGACGGCAATCTTCGCACGGTGAGCTACATCATCACCGACCTGACCCAGTTCAAGAAGCTCCTCGAGAAAGCGCCAACTCTCGCGGCGCTGACTATCTTCGGCTTGACGCCCGGCGGCGAGCTACCCATCCTCCTTTCCCCCGATCCGAAGGTTCTCATGGGAGATCTCCTGGAGCTCCTCCGGGTGAACGGCGATTACGAGAAAACCTTCATCGAGGGCAAGGGCGTCGAGATTCCCTTCGGCGCCGAAGTCTTCTTCGCGGCAACGGGCCTCAAAGGTAGCGCCAAGCTAAGGCTCGACAGCAGCGTCGGCTACGCCGTGGAACGAGGCGCCCTCCGGCGAGGGCGGCAGTACAAGCTGGAGCGTTACCCCGAGAACGATCCGCTCGTTCCGCCTGGCCTCGGAGACGAGCTCGTCGACGATATTAAGGCCGTCCTCGAGAGCGTCAAACAGCTTCTGACGCCCGTGGTCACGCTGGTGAAACAGCTGATCCTCAAGGGTATTGGTGTTCCCCCTACGCTCACGGACCTGTTCTTCTCACCGTCCGGTGTCGAGCTTCTCGTCGATGGCGCGGCGGAGCCGGACCCGGACCAGCCCTTCGAGATCGAGCTCATCGGCTTCAAGTACCGTCCGACCGATGGCCCACCGCCGGCGCTCGGGCTCGACCCGGCCGATGTCGCCGGGCCCGCGGACGAGCCCCACTACGGCGTCGGCGGCTTCTTTCAGTTCGCCCCGGATGGCCGCGAGCTGGCGGCACCGGCCCAGCTCACTGTCCACTACGACGACTCCGAGGTCGAAGCGTTCGATGAGAGCACCCTCGCCATCTATGTCTGGAACCAGGACCGCGTGGACTGGGACTTCGTCGGCGGAACGGTGGACCCGGTGGAGAACACGGTGACCGATGCGGTGACTCGCCTCGGACTCTATACCGTCGCCCCACCCATGCCGGCCGGTGAAATCACGTTCAGTATCCAGAGCTCGCCCGCTGGTAACGCCCAGAGTCCGGCGACGCGTGTCACCTTCGTGAGCAACCCGGTGTTTTTGAATACCGGAGATCCCGTTCCCGACGGAACGCGGTTCACGGTACGGACCCTCGTAGCAGGAACAAACGCTATTACACCTCTGGGGACGAACCTCTCCGATGACCAGGATCCCGTGACGCAAGGAGTGCAGGTGATTTCTCAGAGCGGCGTGATCCAGTTCACCGCCGAGCTCCCAGGGCGAGTGGGCTCGACGCTGCTCATCGTCAACTCCGTCGAGGGCACCGCGCTGGCGAATCGCCTTGTGAGCTATCGGCAGTGATCCCGTGCTTAGAGAGATGAGAAAGTCTCCGGCGAGAAGCGCACTTCTCTACGGGGTGCTCTGCGCCGCGTCTATCACGAACGCCGCGTCCACTGAGGAGCCGGAGGACGTCCGCGCTCGGGAACAGATCCTCATCGTGGGGCTTGGACTTCAAGTAAGTCCCGCGCATCAGACAGTTCCCAAGAACACCGCGACCGCCGTGAACACGGCGATGGCCCAGGCCTCTCCGGAAGCCATTGAGCTCCCCGGGATTCCGCCCGATGCTCTCGTTCTTGCCGAGCTCAGGGGTCCAGCCTTTTCCGCACCGGTCATGCTTTCGGCTCGACCCAATGAGCCGATGGCCATCCCGCCTCTGGCGTTGAGTGGGCTCTATGTCCTGGACGACATCCGTCTGGTGAGTGGTGGCGAGACCATTCTCCGGGGAATTCCCGATTCGGTGACCATCGAGGTCATCGACAAGGTGATCGAGACGCAGGTGACGTCCCGTGCCTTGACGGCACAGGAGATCTTGGAGAAAGGGATTTTCATCGACCAAGAGAACTTCCAGGTCGTCAATTTCACCGTCGCCTTTGGCGTCCAGGACAGGAAGGTCGTCATCGACTTCCCGATGCTTGTGCCGAACCAGCCGGGTCTCGATCAACCGCCTGCCTTGCCTTTGCCTTCCCTTCCGCCTCTCCAACCCGCGGCCGTGCCGCAGGCGACGTCGCAGCTTCCCCTGCTCAACCTCGCCTTCGCGACGCCGAACGTCAGCGTCAGCGGCTTGCTCCTTCGGGTTGATGACGAGCAGTTCGATAACGTACAGTTACAGCTCCCGCCCATCCCGGGAGTCATCGTCATTCCGGGGAACATTGCATTCCTGAACCAATTCTTCAGCGTCCTGTTGATGGTCTCGAATGTGGCGCCTTTCACCTCGAACCTGGTGGTGCGTGACCTGAGGGCGGAGATCCTTCTTCCCTCTGGCGACGATACGGTCATCGACACCGGCGATGACCCCCTGCGGATGGCTCGGTTGGGAGAACCGCCCGAGGAGCAGGCCAAGATCCAACCCGTGGTTCAGGTCGGGCCCGATGAAGCCTTGGGGACCGCCGACGATGTTCCCTTGGTTCGACCGGGACAGAACGGCGATGCCGAGTTTCTCGTCGAGGGGCGGCGGGAGGGGACGCACACCCTGCGGATGAAGATCACCGGAAAGCTCGATGGTTTGCCGGTCGGTCCGGTTTCGGTCTCGGGCGAGGCGGTCGGGGTCGTCGAGGTGCGTAATCCCACCTTCTCTTTAACGCTGTCTCATCCGGCTACCGTCACCGCGGGTGAGGAGTACGACCTTCTGGTGACGGTGACCAATACATCCGAGACACCGGCCAACTTCGTCTCGCTGAGCCTTCTGCCGCGTAGCATTAGCGGCGCAGAACTCCTATCGGATGAGACGGTTCAGATCGAGACGATCGGGCGCGCCAGCTCGGAGACGGTGACGTTCCGCTTGCTTTCGCAGACGACCGGTAACGTGGTGGCAACCGCCTTCAACTCCGAGGGCATTCCAGGAAAGTTCGACCTTCGTACTGCGGTCGGCGCTCTGGACATTCCCCTGTCTCCCAATTCACTCGTCTTGCCTCAAACGGCAAACGCGCTTCCCAAGGAGATCCGAGACGCCGGCGTGGGTTTCCTCGGGCAGGCCTTCGCTCTGGCTACCGCCCCGGTCACTCCCCAGGGGCTTCTGCCTCTGACGCGCCAGATTGTCTACGACCGGGCCACCGAGCTAGCCGCCGCCGGTCAGAGACTCGGGATGGAGGAGTCTCTGCCTTCGGTGGCCAGAGACTTAGCCCTGGATTTCATAGGGAACAACTTCACGCGTCTGGAAGAGCGGTTCGAGCCGGATGAGATCGTGCTTCGGGAGTTGGCGGAGCAGGACTTTCGGGCATTCGATGAGCTCTTGCGACAGTCGGATCGTGGGCATGGCTTCCTCGATCTTCTGGGAGACGTGCTGGCGGAAGATGTTCTGTCGCTAGGTGTCCTTTCCTTCCAGGAGACGTTTGCGCTCTCCACCGCCTCGAGGCCGGCTTACATTTCGGCCATCACTGGGTCGGGAGCGGGTCCGGCGCCCGTCGTTCTCAGTCTCACCGACCCCCAATCGAAGCGGCTGGGACTCCGGACGGCAGGGGAGGCGGTCGAGCGAGCCATCCCTTATGGGGCCTTCTTCTCTTTGATAGACGCCGACCCCGAGTTCAGTCACATGGCGGTCGTGGCGGTGCCCGAACCGGGGCGCCATACGGTTGCGGTGAGCGGAACGGGAGCGGGGGGCTTCGACCTGGGGCTGGTGGTGCCGGAAGGCGGAGCGCTCCGGCGCTTGACCTATGAAGGTGTCGGCATTCAGGCGGGCGGGAAGGCGCGGGTGGTTTTCACCATCGGCGAAGTCAATGGCTACTTGCTCGAAGTTGATGAAACGGGAGACGGCATCTTCGAACGACAGCTCATCCCCGACGTCAACCAAATCGTATCCGACCCCGGCCCCACTCTGGTGAGCGCGAACCAAATCCTGACCAGAAGGCAGGACCTCAGCCGATATGGGCAGCTCGTCGGGGTCCTCTTCAGTGAAGAGATCTCGGAAGCGTCTTCTCAGAGCGGTCTCGGTCCCAGTGGGATTACCCACTATGCGATAGAAGAGAACCAGGTCGTGGCTGCGTCGCTCCAGCCCGGGGGAAGGGTGGTTCTCCTCGCGCTGAGGGACGGCATCGGTCCCTTCATTTCTCGAAATCTCACGACCACCGACATCGAAGATCGACTCCAAAATCCCATGGAGCCACCAAGCGGCACGGTCCCGATCGTGCCTCTAAGCGATCTCGAAGGGGGGACGGTCTCGGGACGAGTGCGGCGGGGCGACGGGACCGAGGTGCCCCGGGCCCGCGTCCGCTTGATCCAGAAGGATCTTGTTGAGGGGAGTGCCGGTGCTCTATCAACCGACCCGGGTGGGGTGAAAGACGTCACCATCACCGTCAAAGACGCCGACGCTTCGGGACATTACGCCTTCGACTTCATACGAGCTCTTCCATCGACTTTCGAGGCGGTCGATCTCGAAACCGGCGAGAAGGGCGAGGCTCGAACGCAGATTCGTTTCAACGGCCAACACCTCGATCTGGACATCATCCTTCTCGGCGCCGCGACACTGGTGGGAAGGGCGCTCGGCCCCGACGGGGTCACGCCGCTCGGGGGAACGGTGGTGCGGGTTCAGAGTCTCACCCGCTTTGGTGAGCTCTTCGGCGCGGTGGCGGATGCGAGTGGAGCCTACTTCATCAGCGGCATTCCGGTGGGGAACGTTACCGTGGAAGCCGTTCATCAGGCGAGTCAATCGCGTACCCTGGTGGCGGCGAACCTCCCCGAGGCGGGGGCGGTGGTGGTCCAGGACCTCATCTTGATCCCGCTCACCGAGAGCGAGCTCGAGACGGGAACGCTCAAGGGTCAAGTGTTCCGCTCCGATGGGGCAACACCGGCCAGCGGCATTCCCGTTTTCACCGATCGGGGAGGCCTCGATACCACCGACAATGCCGGCAACTACCGCATCGAAGGGCTCCCGGCAGGGCCCATCAAGGTACGGGCCATCGATCAGTCGCTTCTGGAAGAAGCGAGTGTGCAGACAACGATCGTGGGCGACGAAGAGATCACCGCCAACCTTCTTCTTTTCGGCGGAACGGGCAGGGTTCGTGGAGTGGTGCTCGATGCGGACGGGACACCCATCGTCGGGGCGATCGTGGGAGGCGGTCTTACTTTAAAGCAGACCGACGCCAACGGTGCTTTCATCCTCGATGACGTTCCGGTGGGCTCGCGTACCATCACCGCCCTTCATGAGGCGAGCGGCCGCTTCGCCTCGGTTACCGTGAATCTCACCGGACCTGGCCAAGAGGTCACCGTCCAGATCATCCTGCCCGCCCACGGAACTCTGGTGGGGAAGGTCTTCGAAGCGGATGGCCAAACGCCGGTACCCAACATCAAGGTCTTCGCGCTCGGCCCCGAGAACCGACCCGGGCTCACCGACGCCAACGGGGATTATCGCTTCGAGAATCTTCCGCTCGGAAGCTACCTCATCAGTGCCTACCGACCCGAGTTCGTAGACGGCAACGTGACGCAGGCCAAGCTGGTCTTCAAGGACGAGGTGCGTCGAGCCGATGTGGTCTTTCGGGGCAAGGGAAGAATCACCGGGGTCGTGCTCGATGACGACGGGGTGACGCCGCTCCTCGCCAGGGTGGGCCTGCGGAGGCTCCAGGTCAAGGTAGCATCCCTGGCGCCTCCGGACAACGCCCGATGCACCATCGAAGGCAATATCCAGGTGGGAGATCAAACCATCGAGATCCCGCAATGTGAGGCGGTGGGCATCGGCTTCGAGGTGGACCCGGGGCTCACCATCTTCGACACGGATACGACGGGGGAGTTCGTATTCGAAGACCTCTTTGTGGGGAGCTATACGGTCGAGGCGGCCAACGCCTTTAGTCCGGAGATCATCGCCGCACGCGCCGACATCCAAAGGGCGGGGGATTCGGTTCACGTCGTTCTGAAGCTCAAAGGCACCAGTGAGGTTACGGGTACGGTCTTTCAGCCGGACGGCGTGACGCCGGTCGGGGAGGATGTGGTCGTTACCTACAATGGGCCGACGATCCGGGGTGCCAAGGTGGTCACCGATGCCCAGGGCAAGTACCGCTTCCCTCTCGTCACCGAAGGGTCCTTTAACGTCACCGCCGAAGATCCGGTGACCGGCCTCGGCGGGCAGAGCAGTGGAACGGTCGAAGCCGGGCGCAGCGCCGATATCTCCATCCGACTCCTGGGGAAGGGTACGGTCACCGTCGAAGTCGTAGGAAGTAACGGGCTCATTGACGGGGCTCTGGTCAAGCTGAGGCGAGGGTCCTTCCCCAACGAGGAGCGCCAAGGCTTTACCGGATCGGATGGGCGGATTACCTTTGCCGGTGGAGATGCCATCACCGAGGGCCCGTTTAGTGTCTCGGCCTTCGATTCCAGCAGCGGTATCACGGGATTCGCGAGCGACGTACTGCCTTCGCCCGACGCCGACGTGGAAGTTCGAATCGTTCTTCCCGACGAATCTGGAACGGTACGCGGTAGGTTTCTGAGAACGGACGGCACGACCGGAATCCCCAATGCTCAGGTGGCTTTGAGCGCATCCGGAGGGCAGGCCTTCGACACGACCGGAGCCGATGGGTCCTTTCTGTTCGAAGGAGTGCTGAAAGGCGGCTTCGGGCTCGACGCGTTCGACGCGACGACCGCTCGGAGGGGAAAGAGCTCGGGCGCGATTGCCTTGAACGGCGAAGAAGTCACCGCCGACATCGTGGAGGTTCCTCAGGGCACGGTGAAAGGCCGCGTGCTTCTCTCCAAAGATTCTTCACCGATCGCGGGCGCCGAGGTTTCGATTCAGGTCAACAGTGTCTTCTCCGAGAGTCTGAGGACCACCAGCGGAGTGGACGGGGCCTTCACCTTTCCGGCGGTTTCGGCAGGGAATTTCATGCTGAGCGCCAGGGATTTCGTGACCGGTTTTTCGGGAACGGAATCGGGATCTCTGGCTTTCGAAGGAGAAGAAGTCGAAGTCGACGTGGTGATCGAAGTGCCGGCCAAGGGTCGGGTGGAAGGGGTCGTCCTCGAGGCCGACGGGAATTCTGCCCTGGCCGCGCAGGTGACGCTCACTGGCCGCAATACCACCGTCGACAACAACGGGTTCTATTTCTTTGAGGACGTTCCCCTCGGGGACGTGGCCCTTCTTGCCACCGCGGCGATCGGCCCCGATGCGGGCGTGGGTACGGGTAACGTGGCCTTCGACGGCGATATCGAGCGGGTGGATATCCAATTCGTCGGGACGGGCCGCGTGACCGGCACCGTGACCAACGCCTCGGGAGATCCGATCCCCTTTGCCCGGATCGTCCTGATGAGAAAGACGGCGGTTCCGAGATCCTTCTCCGCCGAGACCTTGACGGACCCGGATGGGGCTTTTGCGTTCGATCCGGTGCTGGTAGGCGAGCTGAGCGCAACCGCGACCCAGCCCGCGACCCAGCTGGGCGGGACCGCCTCCGGGACGCTCGCTACCGACGGCGCGACTCTCGATCTCTCGGTCGTCCTCGAGCCTTCGGGTGGGTTAGTAGGTCGCGTTCTACGAGAGGGCGGCGTGACGCCGGCGGGTGGGATGGCGCTCGAGCTCCTGAACGGCTCCAGTCGTTTCGGCTCGACGGAAGACGAAGGAACCTTCGCCTTTTCTGACCTGCCCTTGGGCGCCTACCGGCTGAATGTAACGGATCCGCTGGGTTTGGGGCTCGCAACGGCGACACCGGTACTCGCCATTCAGGGTGAGGTCATCGACCTCGGCGACCTCGTTCTGGATGAGTCCGTCCCGCGCGTGGTGTCCGTGACGCCTCCCGGTGGAGCGGCGGGCGTGCCCGTCGTCCAGGTGGTGGAGGTCGATTTCTCTGAGCCCGTGGATCCGGCCACGGTTCAACCTGCCAACCTCATCGTCAGCACCGCGGAGGGAGCGGTGGCCGGAATTTGGAGCTTGAGCGCCGATGGGAGGCGAGCTTCCTTCACCCCCGCGGCACCCTATCGGGATTTTGCTCAAGTCAACCTGAAAGTCACCACCGGCGTGAAGGATCGGGTGGGGAGGCCGCTCCAGGCGGAGGTCGTTTCTTCTTTCATCACCGCGGACAGCACCGCACCGAGCACCGTGAGTGTGAGCCCGGCGCCCGATGCACGCGACGTCGCCCTGAACGCGGTGATTCGGATCGGCTACTCTGAGGTCATCGCGCCCGGCGCGCTCTCCGGTCCGGCCATCGGACTTTCCAAGGGTGGTGTTCCGGTGGCGGGACGTGTCGATTTCATTCTTAGCAACACCGTCGTCGTTTTCACGCCGGCCGCTCTCCTGGCCGCCGACGCTCTCTTCCAGGTGGACGTCCTCCCGGTCACCGATCTCTTCGGCAATACTCAAGCGGCGGGGCTCAGCTACTCTTTCGCCACGCTCGACACCGTGCCGCCGGCGCTCGAATCGCTCACTGCGCCCGGAGGTACTGAGGTGCTCGAAGGCTCGACCGCTCAGGTGACCGCGGATGTGGGGGCAGCGATCGATGTCGCTTTCGTGGAGTTCTTTCTCAATGGCCAATCGGTCAAGACCGTCTCCTCTCCTCCCTTTGTTTTCAGCTTTGCCGTTGCTCCGTCGCTCGGTACCGAGATCACGGTGGCGGCACGCGCCACCGATCGCTCGGGAAATGTGGGGCCGACGAGGACCGTTGTCCTGACCGTCCAGACGGACGCACCGCCGACCGTGTCCATCACCGCGCCCGCAGAAGGGACGGTAGTGAACGCCGGGACGACCTTGAGCGTCGCCGCTCACGCCCAAGATGACTTTGGCGTCCAGCGAGTGGTCTTCCAGGCCAGCGGCGCCACCAATGCCTCCCGCACGAAATCCGTCACTCCTCCCGCTCTCAGCCACGACGCGACGTTCGATCTGGACATTCCGGCTAATGCCCGACCGGGAGCTCTCGAGCTACGCGTGGTCGCCATCGACACGCGGGATCAGGCGAGTACGGCGGCGTTGGTATCTGTAATTGTCCCGGATACTTCTCCTCCCTTGGTCCAAATTGTCAGCCCCACGGCGGGCTCGAGGGTCGAGCCAGGGGAGACGGTGAACGTCGTCGTCGCCGCCCAAGACAACGGCACCGTGGCATTCATCCGGCTGCAAGCGAGCGGCCTCGCGGTCTTGTCGGAGAGCCGCGCCATCACACCGCCGGCGAGCTCGGCGCAGGCCATTTTCCAAGTGGCCATTCCTCCTACTGCCACGGGCAGTGACTCCTTGTCGCTCACCGCGCGCGCCGAGGACAGTGCCGGAAACGCGTCCGAAGTCGGTCCCGTCACGCTCAGGGTTCAGGACGTGGATAGCCCGGTAGTGAGCCTGAGCGTGAAAGACGGCGTCACCCAAGTGATTCGTGGAGGAAGCGTGACGGTGACGGTCTCCGCCACCGACGCCGTCGGCGTGAGCCGTCTTGGGTTCGAGACCTCGGGCGCCTTCGTGGTGACGGGCTCACAAGCCATCTCTCCGGCCCAGGCCAGCGCGTCAAAGGATTTCGAGATCCCAGTGCCGGTGAGTGCGCCGCTTGGCGGCATCGTGAACATAGTCGGCACGGCCGGGGACGAGGACGGGAATACCGGCACCTCTTCTCCCGTTTCTCTCACCGTAGCTGCCAGCCGGCCACCGGAAGTGACCCTGACGGCGCCTGCCGACGGTCTCGAAGTCACCGAAGGAACGACGCTCGTTCTTTCCGCCGACGCGACCGATGACGCAGCTGTAACGCAGGTGGAGTTCCTGGTCGATGGACTCTCGGTGGGGATCGACACCGAAGCGCCCTTTAGTCTGGAGCACATCGTGCAAGGGGGGACGGACGGGAGCACGGTCGCCATCGAGGCCATCGCTACCGACAGCGATGGTCAGGCGGCAGTGGACACGGTGACGATCATCCGCCGCGACGATCTCGAGCCTCCCACCATCGCTATCCGAGCACCCCTGGATGGCGCGATCCTTCCGGTAGGCCCGAGCGACGTGGCCTTGGTCATCGATGCCTCGTTCGTAACCATTTTCTCCTCCGGCGTGGATGTAGACGGTGACGGTTCCGAGGAGACTCTTCTCGAAGCGGAGATCCTGACCGCGAAAGCCTTTTTGGACCTCTTCGACCCGGCGAGGACCAGGGTCGCAGTGGTGCGCTTTGCGGACGCCGCGGAGATTGTTCAGCCGCTCACCGACAACCGCGCGCTCGCCCTGCAGGCTCTCGATGAGCTCCGGGGGAGCAGTCCTTCGGGGAACGCGTCCTTCTCGCAGGCATTGAAGACGGCGACGGACGAGCTCGTCGGGCTCCGCGCTCGACGAGAGGCGACGCCCGTCGAGCTCTTCCTTTCCGTCGGGCTCGGGTCGCTTCCCCGTTCCGAGCTCTCGCGCGCTTCCGAGGGCGGCGTGCGGGTGAACACGGTCGGCCTCGCTTCCGGGGCGAGCTCGACCCTCCTCGATGCGATGGCCGAGGCTACCGGAGGCGTCTTTCTGCCTTTGCCCGACCCCTCGGCTCTCGACGAAGTTCTTTCGGGTGTGGAGGTGATTCCGGGCGCGAATCGCCTTCGGGTCGTGGCCGACGCCGGCGATGACGTCGCCGTCCGGCATGTCGAGCTCGGTGTTCGCTCCGTGGACGACACCTTCGAGGGGACCCGGGTCGATGCTCAGTCGCCCTTCCAGGGTTTCTTCGACGTTCCGGTGTTGGGCGTGGAGCTTTCGGTGACGGCGAGGGCCTTCGATTTCGGGGAGAACGAAGCGACAGCGATCCCGGTCAGCGTGACGGTGGATCCGGTCCAAAACGCTCCCGAGATTCGACGTCTCGATCCCGCGATCGGGCAACGGGGACAGGTGGTCCGCATCGTCGGGAGGTTCTTCGATCCGGATCCCGCGAAGAACAAAGTCTCCTTCAACGGCCTCTCCGCGGAAATCGTGACCGCCACCAAGATTCTGGTGGAGGCCCGTGTTCCCGACGCGGCCACCGACGGTCCGGTGACCCTCGAAGCGGGTGGGATCGTCTCGAACGGAGTCGATTTCGGGATCGACTCCGATTCCGACGGCCTTTCCGATTCCGAGGAGGCGACCGCGGGAACGGATCCTGCGAATCCGGACTCGGACGGTGACGGACTTGTCGACGGCGACGAAGTCCACGTCATCGGCACCGATCCGCTGAATCTCGACACGGATGGCGACGGACTCCGGGACGGCTTCGAGGTCCTCCATGGTTTCAACCCTCTCTTGGGCGGAGATGGAGCAGGCGATGCCGACGCCGACGGCCTCAGCAATCTCGAGGAGCAGACCCGAGGCACCCATCCCCGCAATCGGGACACCGACGGAGACGGGCTCCGGGACGGATTCGAGGTTGCCCATGGCTTCGACCCTCTCTCTCCTGGCGAGGCGTCTCAGGACCCCGACGGCGACGGGCTCACAAACTTGGAAGAGCAGAGCGCCGGCACCCATCCGAACACGGCGGACACGGACGCGGACGGTCTCACCGACGGCGAGGAGATCGACGTTTACAAAACCAACCCCCTCGACGTCGATACCGATGACGACGGGCTCCTCGACGGGAGGGAGGTCAACGAGCAAGGGACCAATCCCAAGGATCCCGACACCGACAACGGGGGCCGTTCGGACGGCGAGGAGGTGCTCGTCGATGGCACGAACCCGCTCGATCCCGCCGACGACATCCCGCCGGCCGACCGGGTTCGCCTGACGGACGGCTTCAGCCTGGCGGACGATGCGATGCCTGCCGTCGACGCCGAAGGGAACGTGCACGTCGCCTGGATGGACGCGAGGACAGGCAATCGGGAGATCTTCTACGCCATGATCTCGCCCTCGGGCACCGTCCGGATCGGCGCGACGCCTCTCACGAGCGACGCCTCGCCGTCGGATCGACCCGCTCTCGCTATCGACAGCCTGGGCCGGGTGAACGTCGTCTGGCAGGACGAAAGGACGGAGATCTTCTACACTTTGATCGACCCCAGGCTAGACAATAGGGACGGGTCCCCCGCGGACCCGGCTGCGATCACGGTGGTCGACGACCGGCTTCTGTCGGTCGCCGATGGCCACAGGAGCGTTCGCCCTCGCCTGGCCGTCGACCATCAAGATCGCGTGCACGTGGTCTGGTCGGACGAGGACGACGGCGTCGTCTATTACGCCCAGCTCGATTCCGGTGGGAATGTGACGGTTCCAGCCCGGGCGATCTTCCGCTTCGGGGGGTGGCGGCTTCAGGCGCTTCCGGACGTGGCCCTCGATTCCTCGGGGAACGCTCACGTGGTCTGGAGTGAGCTCAGAGGCACGAGCGGCCCCGAGATCTTCTACGCGATGATCGACGGTGAAACCGGCGAAAGCCGTATCGACGCGACGCTTCTCACGGCGAACGACGGCGAGAATAGCCGCTTCCCCTCCGTGGGCGTCGGAGCGGACGATCAGGTGACAGTCGTTTTCCAGGATCAACGCCTTCCCTCCGGCGAAATCTTCATGTTGCGGCTCGATCCCTCGCGGGATGATCAGAACGGGGACGCGTCGTTCCGCGGACGGCTCCTAACCCTACCGGACACCGTCATCAGCCCGGCGGACGGAACGAAGTCCAATCATCCCACCGCCATCGTCGACGCGCTCGGTCGGGTTCATCTCACTTACTACGACGACTGGGACCCGAGATTCGACCGTGGACGCCTGCGGTTCCGGATCCTGAGCCCGAGCGGAAAGCTTCTGCTCGAGGAGCCGCTGACGCAAGGTGCGACGGCCAGGGCGCCCGGCGACCTGACCTTCACCCGGGGATTCGTCGCGGTCGATGGCGCGGCCTCGTATGTGACGTGGACGGATGACGAGGTCGGACAACCACAGATTATCCTCGGGATCGTGCGCGACACCGACGGTGATGGACTATCCGACTCGCGGGAGCGAGAGCGGGGCACGGATCCCCAAGAGCCGGATAGCGATGGTGACGGTCTTCTCGACGGCTTCGAAACGCGGCACGGCTTCGATCCGCTCGTGCCCGGGGATGGAACCGCCGATCCGGATGGCGACGCACTCTCGAACGTCGAAGAGCAGGCGGCGGGTACGAATCCCAACCAGGCGGATACCGACGGCGACGGGCTCGACGACCGGGAGGAGGTCGTGGTTCACGAAACCGATCCGACCCGCCCCGATACGGATCGGGGTGGCCGTAACGACCGCGAGGAGATCGTACTCGATGGAACCAACCCTCTCGACCCGACGGACGACCGGGTGCCGGTGAACCTGTCCCTAAATCTCTTCGATGGAGCCAACTTCCTTTGGGATATTCAGGGGGACGGGGACATCAACCGCGGAACCGATAACGCGTACAACGGCGGGCTCTTCCTCCAGGTCGGGGGAGACTTCTTCGGTTTCTTCCGGAACGCCGTTGCCGAGGGCGGGCGTGAGGTCGTGATCGGACCGGACGAGATCTCCGGAGTGCGGGTGACGCGGAAGGTCTTCGTCCCCGACGATGATGCTTTCGCCCGGTTCCTCGAGATACTGGAGAACGCCGGACCGCATGAGCTTGCGGTCACCGTTCGAATCCGCTCCCGTCACAGCACGACAAGTAACTCTCAGATCGTGACCACATCGAGCGGGGACCAAAGCTTCGATGCGAGCGACGACTTTCTCGTCACCGATGGACTTGACGATGGAAGCTCCTCTCCCACCATGGTCCACGCGCTCTCCGGCCCCGGCGCAGCCCTCGAGCCCAGCTCCGTCTACGCCGTACCCGGCAACCAAGACTTCCAGTACCGCTTCGACGTCAACGTTCCTGCGGGCGGTCGGGTCATCCTGATGCACTTCGCTTCCCAGAACCCGAACCGAGCCGCCGCGGCCGTGAGCGCGCAACGTCTCCGGAATCTCCAGGGAAGCGCTCTCAAAGGATTGTCGCGAGAGGAGCAGAAGGCCATCGTCAACTTCGACGCGAAGAAAGATGCCGATGACGACGGCCTCCTGGACGATGAGGAGGTTGACCTCGGCACCGACCCGGCCAATCCCGACACCGATGGCGACGGACTCCTCGACGGCTTCGAGGTCGCGCACGGCTTGGACCCGCTCGCGGCAGGAGACGGCGGTCTCGATCCCGACAACGACGGTCTCGACGGCCTGGCGGAGCAAGCGGCGAGGACCGATCCCAAGGATACCGACACCGACGACGACGGTCTTTCCGATGGCGACGAGGTCCTGATCCACGCCACCGATCCCACCGCCGCCGACACCGACCGGGACGGGCTCACCGACGGCGCGGAGGTGAGCGCTCATGGCACCAACCCCGCGAACCGAGACTCGGACGGAGACAGTGTCTCCGATGGGCAGGAGATCTCTCTCGGCTTGAATCCGAACGCCCCGGACAGCGATGGGGACGGCCTTTTCGACGGCTTCGAGGTGGAGACTGGCCTCGACCCGAAGGACCCGGCCGACGGTGCGGCGGACCCTGACGGCGACGGCCTCGACAATCCGGGCGAGCAGGCGGCGGGAACCGACCCGTTCGACGCGGACACGGACGATGACGGCCTCACGGACCGAGAGGAGCTTGGCATCGACCCGCTGAACTTCGACACCGACGAGGCGGGCCGGAGCGACGGCGAGGAGGTTCTCACCGACGAAACCGATCCGCTGAATCCGGCGGACGACATTCCGGTAGCCATTTTCCTGCCCACCGTGCTCTTCGACGGGACGGGTTTCCGCTGGGACATTTCTCACCACGGTCATACCAATGTGGGAACCGACCTGAGCGTGAACGACGTGCAATTCATATTCTTCGACCTGGCTTTCGGAGAGAGCGGAGGTCGAGAGCTTCGCATCGGGCCGGAGGCGAGGGGCGATCTCCAGGTGACGAGAAAGATCTTCGTGCCCGTCGACGACGGTTTCGCCCGGTTCCTCGAGATCCTGGAGAACACAGGACCGCAGGACCTCCCGGCCAGCGTCCGAATCCAAATCGACCTCCACACCGGCCAGGCCACTCTGATCGTGACCACCTCGAGCGGCGACAGCGCCTTCGACGCGAGCGACGACTACCTCATCACCGACGACGAAGAAGACGAAAGCCGTGCCCCCACGATCGTCCACGCGTTCTCCGGCCCCGGCGCCGCCGTCGAGCCGAGTTCCGTCACCGCCAGCTCGGGCAGCGACTTGGTTCGCTACCGCTTCGACGTCACCGTCCCCGCGGGCGGCCGAGTCATCCTGATGCACTTCGCTTCCCAGAACCCGAACCAGGCGGTCGCGCGGGTAAGCGCGGAGCGTCTCCGAAATCTCGAGGGAAGCGCTCTCAAGGGATTGTCGCGAGAGGAGCAGGAAGACATCGTGAACTTCGACGTGACGCGAGATGCCGATGACGACGGCCTTCTCGACAAGGACGAGGCCGCGTTCGGCACCGACCCGGCGAATCCGGATACGGACGGCGACGGACTCCTCGACGGCTTCGAGGCTCGGCATGGGCTCGACCCCCTCACCGGCGGCGAGCAGAATCTCGATCCGGACGCCGATGGCCTCGACAACCTGCTAGAGCAGGCGTTGGGAACCGATCCGTTCGACCCGGATACCGATCACGATGGTCTGGACGACGCCGCAGAGGTTCGAATCCATGCGACCGATCCGACGAGGGCGGACACTGACCGCGATGGCCTGAAGGATGGCGAAGAGGTGAACCGATACGCGACGAGCCCCACCCTGGCCGACACGGACGGAGGGGGACGCTCGGACGGGGACGAGATCCTGATCGATGGCACAGACCCCCTGGACGGAAGCGACGACCTGCCGGTTCGTTTGACCCCGGGAACGCTCTCCGATGAGGCGATGGCAGCGGTCGATGGAGAGAGGAACGTCCATGTCGTGTGGGTCGACGAGCGTACCGGTAGCCGCGAGATCTTCTACGCCATGCTGTCTCCCGCGGGGCAAACGCGGATCGGCGGCACCGCCCTGACGAACGATAGCGCCGCCTCCGAAAAGCCGGCCCTTGCGGTCGATGGTGCGAACCGCGTGCACGTCGTATGGGAGGACCAGCGTCTCGGCGCTCCCGAGGTCTTCCACACGCTGATCGACCCCGCGCTCGATGATCGGGACGGCTCACCGGCCCTGGATGCCGCCATCGTGCTGGTCGACGACCAATTGCTGTCGACGAGCGACGGCATCGAGAGTCAGAACCCTCGGATCAGCGTCGACGGAGCCGGCGGCTCGCACATCGTTTGGACGGAAGTAGGACCATTTGCCCGCTTCTCGATCCATTACCAAAAGCTCGATGCGGACGGCGCGGTGGCTCTCCCGGAGCGAGCGGTGTTCGCAGCATTGGGAAGTAGAGCATCGGGAAGTAGAGCGGCTGTGGTCGTGGATTCCGCCGGCGACGTCCACCTCGCCGCAGTCGATGAAGGCGAAGACGAAGACAGTATCCTCTACGCCATGCTCGACGGGGCGACGGGGGCCACTCGTATCGATGCTACCTTTTTGGCGTTCAGACGATTTCTTGGGGACGTTTCGCTCGGAATCTCACCGGGGGACGAGCTGGCCCTGGTGTTCGGAACGTTCCAGGCTCCCTTCACGATGCGCATCGATCCCGGACTCGACGACCAAAACGGCGATCCCGCGCTTGCTTCGCAAATCGTCACCCTGCCGGAGACGCGTCTCATTCCGTCCGATAGGTTGGGGCACTTCCCCGAGGCGAGCGTCGACAGGGACGGTAATCTCCACCTCATTTACCACGAGAACTGGGATGGCCAGCAATCCGATGTGCGTTTCCGCCTCGTCGATCCCGTAGGCGTTCTGCTGAGGGAGCAGAAGCTGACCGCCCGCGGGACGGTAACCAACACGGGGCCCTTTCCTCGCAGCTCCATCGCCGCCGACGGAGGGACGTCCTACGTCACCTGGACCGACGATCGATTCGGCGAACTCGAGGTGCTCCTCTGGATTGTGAACAAGGACAGCGACGGCGATGGCATTCCGGACCGCGACGAACGGTAGATCAAGACCGAGCCGTTCCTTCCCCACGCCGATGGCGGAGGTCGCACCGATAGGGAGAACCGCACGTTGAGTCCACCGATCCCGCGCTCGACTCGAACGACGATCTGCCGTGATACGAGTCTGCGGACGGATGACCGAAGCTCTGGTCCGGTTGTTGTGCCCCGCAGCACGGCGGGCGGGAAAAAAGCCCTCCGTGAATCGCCGCCGTCCCCCTTCGCAAGGTCAGCTCGGTGGGGAAGGGGGAAATACGTAAACCGCCTCGATCTTCCGGTGGTAGGGGTTCTGAAAGGTTTGGGTGACCTCGACCCGGGCGACGTTTCCTACGATCTCGGCTCGAACCTCAGTGTGCTTGAGCGGAAAGCTTTGGACGCCCAGGTCGCCGTCCACCACGCGCAAGTCCCCACCCCGAACATCCGAGTCGGGGGGCCGCAGCGCCACGGTTTCGGACTCTGGTGTGTGTCTCGGTTCGGGGGACTCGGCCTGCGCTCCGACGCAGGCGACGGACAGCAAGAAGATGCCGGCTGGGACCGGGCTGGATAGCGACTTCATGGTAATTCCCTCCTCCTTGGGTTGTTGGAGGGGTTACCGGAGGAGGAGCTCGCTTATTCCATGAGAAACGGGGGGAAACTTGGCGCTTCAGGTGAGACCCTCGTCTCACCTACTTGGAGGGTTCTGTGAAGCTTAGCCTCGGGGAACGCTAGACCCAGATAATGCCCTTTTGGCTCACCTGACCTCCCGGTTCCGCGGCAGAACCATCGTATCTAAGAGCAGTATTCTCGACGGAGCTCAGGGCTTTGTCAACGATTATTTTGGGGTCTTAGGGGGTCCTTACCCCTATATGTAGGGCCTGTAGGATTTTCACAACGATCACACATGATATGCACAGGTTTTCCATAAGTTTTCCACGAGCTACTCCCCGTGGGTTGCCGTTCCTTCGCCGTCTGGACCCGCTGGCCTCTCTTGGCTTGAGTATGGTAGTATGTATTGAGTATGGCAACTACCAAGGTCACCTTCACGCTCGACCGAGCCACCGTGGCACTCCTCCGGCGCGCCGCCGAGCGGCTTAGGAAGTCCCGGATGTCTGGCGTCAACTATTGTTTCCCCTCAACGACAACTAGATTTCCCGTTCGTTGTCGATGCATTCCGTCATGCTAGCTCGTTCCGGAGGGAGCGGAATGAAAGAAAAAGATGCGAAGCCTCCTTTC
>Ga0326597_10002128_pt1 | contig 30162 bp, 28 predicted proteins | sample RVTome_12_FD_203789 | JGI IMG/M metagenome (GOLD analysis project Ga0326597, IMG submission 203789) | Soil microbial communities from uranium-contaminated site in the Upper Colorado River Basin, Wyoming, United States - RVT100D185 | ecosystem: Environmental > Terrestrial > Soil > Contaminated >...
TTGAACGGATCGATGATGACGGAGAGGCGGTCGTCGGGGCCTAGGCGCATATTGTGGCGCATGATATTTGCGCTGATGTTTTCCGGTTCGCTGTCATACATGCGTCCCGCGATATAGAGCGCGTCGTTATCGTAGAGCAGGTATATCTCGGTGCGTTCCGACGGTGCAGCTCCATCACCGGGGCGAATCTGATGGAAATCGTCGATGACCTCAGCTTGCTGCCACACCGCATCATCGAGACGGCCGTCAATCGTCGGCGCCGTTGCCGTTCGCGTGACCTGGGCACGCTTGGGGCTCTCGGCCGAGCCGACTTCGGGCTGTGCCCGAGCCGCGCCCGCCCAGAGCAGCGGCGCCAGGATCACAATACCCAATAAAAACAATTTTCTATTTGTCATTGATCGCAAGATTTCGCGCCGCGAGACGCCGGGCGCGCCGGAGGCAACCGGACCTTAGTGCAAGGTGTTACGGCACGCAAGCCTTGGCGTCGCGTTAATTGCCGGTCTCTGACTTAGCAAAGTGGGGTGAATCGGCGTTAAGCTTGATCCTGTTACCGGCATGTGATCCTGGCGATCATTCCAAAGGAGCTCGGTCATCGAACCCAACGTGATTGGCGGATTAATCGGCGGCGCTCTGATCGGGCTTGCCAGCGCGGCAATGTTGTTGCTGCTAGGCCGGATCACCGGTATCTCCGGGATCCTGGGCGGCGTGTTGGCCTGGTCGCGCCCCAAAGAATTATCCTGGCGCGCTGCGTTTTTGCTCGGCTTGATACTAGGAGCCGGCATTTATCGGCTGCTCTGGGGCGCGTTGCCGCTCGAGCTCCAAGCCGAGGGAGTCACACTCATCGTAGCGGGTCTGCTGGTTGGGGCCGGAACGCGGCTCGGGTCGGGGTGTACGTCGGGACACGGTGTGTGCGGTATTGCGCAACGATCGAAGCGATCCTTCACAGCGACACTGCTATTCATGTCCGTGGCTGCGGTAACGGTCTTCATCGTCCGGCATCTGTTGGCATGAAGGCGGGATTAACTGCACTCGTCTGCGGACTGGTGTTCGGCTTCGGTCTTTGCGTTTCAGAGATGATCAATCCAGCGCGAGTCGTCGGTTTTCTCGATGTGACCGGTAGTTGGGATGCCACGTTGGTCTTTGTCATGGCAGCGGCCGTCGTGATCACCGGTATCGCTTTTCCGCTGATCAAGCGGCGATCGCGCCCTGTGTTCGATGAGAAGTTCCATTTGCCGTCTAACGCGACCATCGATGCACCCTTGATTTCTGGCAGCATCTTATTCGGGATCGGTTGGGGGCTCGCTGGACTTTGTCCTGGTCCGGCCATTGCCGCACTCGCATCGCTATCGTCGCCGATTGTCATGTTCGTGATCGCAATGATCGCCGGGCAATGGCTGGTCGCACGGCTACAGTAACGGGCGGAATTCAGTCTACTTCGTTCTGCATTGCACCGGCCTCGAGCTCACGCGCCCAGGATGCGAAATCTACGAGGTCACGGTAGTATGACGCAGCGCGTGTACGTGGCAGACGTTCGATCCGCAGGAGTCAATTGTGAGCGATAGACGGAAGGATTCAGAGTTCGAAAACCTGATCGACGGTGCTGCAAATATCTCCCGGCGCCGCATCCTGCAGGGTGTAGGCGGATCAATCGCCGCGACGAGCTTATTGCCCGGAGCCCCGACGACGGCGCAGCCGCGCGGGCCTCGCTTGCCACGGCAGGCCGACGTCACCGGACGGCTCGCACGCTATATGGTGGCAGCCCGCGATCGTGCGCTGTCCGCGGAAGTTGCGCTCGCCGCCAAGCATCGAATCCTCGACACGCTCACTGCGATCGTCTCGGGTGCGCGTCTCAAACCGGGCGAGGTTGCGATCGAGTACGTTCGCAGTCAGGGCGGTAATCCCGAAGCGAGTGTTGCAACGACGGACCTGATGACCACGGCCGTCAACGCCGCATTGGCGAATGCCATGTTCGCTCACGCCGATGAGACCGATGATTTTCATCCGTACACCAAAGCGCACCCGGGCTGCTCGGTCGTTCCGGCCGCCCTCGCGATGGGCGAGCGCGAGGGGAGCTCCGGCCTCGAGTTTCTGCGCGCCGTGACGCTTGGCTATGATTGCTGTTGCCGAATTCTCATGGCGCTCGGGCCAGCACTCGTGCGCGCGAACGGCCGAAGTGCCGAAGGCTATAGCGCAACGTTTGGCGCCGCTGCCGCTGCCGCTTCCTTGGCCCGCTTCGACGAAACGCAGATGCGCTACGCGATCTCGTATGCGGTGCAGCAGACCTCCGGTGTGTGGAGTTGGGTGCGGGACGCCGAGCATATCGAAAAAGCATTCGATTTCAGCGGCATGGGTGCGCGCAACGGCGTCGCGGGGGCCACGATGATCCAATCGGGATTTACCGGTGTGCTCGATGCCCTCGATGGTGAGCGTAATTTCATCGATGCGCAGTCGACCGAGCCCGCGCCAGAGGAGCTCGTCGCCGACCTCGGGACCCGCTTCTACGTCGAAGAAACGGCGATCAAGACTTTTCCGGTCGGTTATCCGATCCAATCACCGCTTGCTGCGTTCTTGACGTTGCGCGAACAGTACGGTCTCACGCCGGACAACGTTGCCCATATACTCGTGCGCCTGCCAGCCGATGGTGCGCGCATTGTCGATGGCCGGGCGATGCCGGACGTCAATGTGCAGCACATCATGGCGGTTGCACTCGTTGACGGCTACATCGACTTCGAAAATAGCCATTCATTCGAGCGCCTGCTCGATCCTGCGGTACTTGCAGCCAAGGAACGCATCGAGCTCATCGCCGACGAAGCGCTCGCGGTGGTCGAGGCTCCGCGCAGCGGTTTCGTCGAAGTCACGCTGACTGACGGGCGCACTGCGAACCTGTTCGTCAGTCATGCGCCCGGCACGCCGGAGAATCCGCTCGATACCGCAGGGGTCAATGCCAAGGCCCGCAGTCTGATGGTGCCGGTGCTCGGAGAGACTCGAACTGCGGATTTGATCGCGCAGATTGCCCGCATTGAGGATCTTGACGATGTGCGCGAACTTCGGCCGCTGTTGACCCTCTAAGCTACTGACGGGCGGCAGCGTCAGTTCAGCTTCCGTTAAGGGATCGCCGCCTAGGCTTGTAGTCACAGAGAGTATCTGAGGCGTTGGCTTATGAACCAAAGCGACTTAAAAAAATCGGTGGCGATACAGATCGACCCGGACGAGCGGCGCTGGCTTGAGCGCAAAGCGCTGCAGCTGGCGCGGGAGCGGGGTTGTTCGTTGCCCGCCGCGCTCGTAGCGGCGCGCTGTGAGTTCGAAAGCCTACGGGCGCGGCCAAAAGCGATCGTTATTCCCTTGATTGGCCAGCGGCGGCGCCCGGTGGTTCGTGCTTATCCGGACTGCGGTTAGCGCAGCGCGAGCTAGCGGCTGCTAGGCTGGCGCGGTCTTAATTTTCCGCCGGCACGGCGCAATTATAGGGTTTGATCTGCTCGCCCGGCATCCAAACAAAGGTGCCGGTAAGCGTTGCCGGTCCGGAGAAGATTCTCGGGTCGGTGATCGTTGCCACGTAATCGAGTTCGCGTTCATCCGCGCTTACGGTCATGCGCTCGACGATGACGGCGTCCGTGCTTAGCGGAGTGCCGAGGTCGTCGAAATAAGGGGCGCTGATATTGACCGTGCGAACCACCAGAGTATTCCCGTCCCAGCGTCCGGTGGAATAACCGTAGTGGCTCGGCGGCGCAGCCGCGCTATCTTGGTTATCTTGCATATGGATCGTTCGTGTTCCGTCCCACTCCTCGAGGCGCACGAGGATCGTGTCGCCCTGGTCGATGAACTCAACCGGATATGGGCCATCCATCATCGCCGGCATGCCCGGCGCTTCGCAGCGCAGCGCCGGGTCGTCCACGAGCGGGTCCCAGGCTGCGCGTGCGGCGCGGGTAAACTCCGTCAGCGGCAAGTCGGTTGCGAAATTCACCGTCGGTAAGATCCAAACGCGAAAGATTCCTTCGGCCGCACGCTCGCTTGCGGCTATCTCGGCATTCGAAAACGGTGCAGGCGGCGCGGCGCGGCCAATTTGCTGCGCCCGCTGCGGCCAAAGAGGGATCTCGGTGCCGTCAGCGAGCGTCATGATGTAGGCGGCCATGCTCGGTAGCCCTTGCCGCGACAGCGCACCGAGCAGTGTGACCCGGTCGCCAACCGCGACGATCTCTGAGCTGAATCCGACTCGTTGCAGGCTATTGGGTGACCCGGATTCGGCCGTCCAGGTTTCGCGGGCGCCGCTCTCGGCTACGCGCTCAATCGTCAATACGACGTGCGGGTTGCGCCAAAAAACGGACGTGACTTCGCCTTCGATCGTTCCGAGGTTATTCACGTCGTAAGCAACCGTCGTAGCATGGTGTGCCGGCAGGCCAAGGGGGCTGAGTAAGCCGAGCCAAAGTATGAGGATTCGATTCATAGCAAAAAGTCCCTAGCGGTTTTCGAGTACGTTGACTCGCAATGGCGACCAGGCCATGCCGTCCGGCGTGTCGTGCCCAGTTGCGAATTCCAGTGGCGCATCGTCAGGCTTATCCAGATCATATAAAAGAATGCGTCCATCGGCACGGGTGCTCACGAAGGCCTGGCTGCCAAGCGCGAGAAAGCCGAACCCCCCGGCGCCGACACTTTGCCCTGGCACGGCAATCTCATCGAGCACCGCGCGCGTTGCGCTCGCATAGATGCGAATGCCAGCCACCTCGCTATTACCGTTGATCACCGCCATTCGCCCGCCAGGTAGATTTGCCAAGCGCCGCGGCTGCGTCGCCGCCGCGAATGTCTCTTTGATCGCAAGTGAGCGGGGATCGATGATTGAGATCGAGTTGGCGTCTTGATTTAAGACCCACACTTCGTCACCCGGAGTCACTGCGATCGCCTCGGCGCCAAGGCCTGTCGGTATCACGACCGGCGGTCGATCGCCGTCGAGATACACAACCGATACGGTGCCTCGGCCGAGCCGGCCGCCGACGTAGATCCGCGAAGCATCCGGGCTCAAGGTAATCATGTGGCCTTCGCGGGCACCGGTCCCGATCGGCATGGTTCGCACGACGCGTAAGGCCACGACATCGACGAGGGCGAGCCGGTCAGTCGTCTCGAGCGTTACGATGGCGTGCCGATTATCGGGAAGAAACACGGAATCGTGAGGTTTGGATCCGGTGCCCATGGCGATATAGCCGAGAATCTGTGCGCGCGGTATATCCATGATCACGACCCGTTCACCGGGAAATTCCAGGCCGTACTCGGCGGTCATTGCGAGGCGACCGTCTGGTGAAACCGCGATTTCGTGCGGCCAGCCCGCGCCGATTGGCAGGCGCGCAATTTCCTTACCGGTCGGCAGGTCGAACAGCGAGACGCTGCCGGCAACGTCCTCGCGGTTGGCCACGAGCAGTGTTCCCTCCAGCGCGTGAGCATTCGCGAGTGCAAAGCTCGCAAGTAGCGCGGCCGTGAGGTAACCGACACGGCCACGGACTTTGGTCGGGATTCTGATGAGATGACAAGAGATAGTCGTCATAAGATGTTGATTAATAGAAGTTAATAACCGCTCTGTTCTGGGAGTATCGGCGCCGTCTATGGCGTAGCGCCAGCCGCGACCGCTCCAGCGTACGGGCTGTGCGCTGTCCGTGTCGAGTCTTCAGCACTCGATCGGTGTGCCGGCGCCGGCCGCTCACGAGCCCGTAGGCACTGCGCACGCGTTGGGGCTCCGTATCTGTCGCTATGGTATGTTCCGCGCTGAGGTCGCCCTGCGCGGCGGAGTCAACGGCGGACCTCGAGCGAGTTCAGGCGCCGGTGGCCGGCGCCTCCATAGGAGAGGCGCTGCGCCTACGCCCAGTGTGACGAAAAAAGCAAAACCCATCGTTGTCGGTGGTCGCGAGATCGTCGCCGGCAGCCGCGCGATCATCGATCTGCCGGTCGCGAATCTCTATACGCATACTCAACTGACGATGCCCGTCCACGTCGTGAATGGATTGCACCCAGGACCTACGCTGTTTTTGACGGCGGCCGTGCACGGCGACTCGCTCAACGGCGTGGAGATCATCAACCGGGTACTCGAACGCGCGGCAATCAAGAGATTACGCGGGCGTCTGTTAGCCGTTCCTATCGTCAATGTTTTCGGCTTCATCAACCGGTCCCGCTATCTGCCAGACCGGCGTGATCTCAACCGCTCGTTTCCAGGCCGCGAGCAGGGCTCGATTGCGGCCAGACTTGCGCAGCTCGTGGCCAAGGAAATTGTCGCGCAAGCCAATTACGGCATCGATCTGCACACGGGTACGACGTACCGAGCGAATCTGCCACAGGTCCGCGGTGCACTTGCCGATTCAGAAGTACTGCGGCTTGCGACGGCGTTCGGTGCCCCCGTCATGATCGATGCAAACCCGCCGGAAGGGTCATTGCGCGAATACGCGACCTCCAAAGGCGTAAAGATGCTCCTGTACGAAGCAGGTGAGGGGCTGCGCTTCGATGAGCTTTCGATCCGAGCCGGTGTTCGCGGTGTGCTTCGCGTACTGCGCGCGCTCGAAATGCTCGCGCCGAAGCCACCGCGGCGGAAACCGAGTACGCCCGTGCGCGCCGAGGCGACCACCTGGATTCGCGCGCCCGCGAGCGGCATCGTTCGGATTCAGTGCCGGTTGGGAGACCGAGTCAAGCAGGGCCAGGTCTTGGCGTTTGTCAGCGACCCGTTCGGCGACCGCGAGTTCGAGGTTGCGGCAACAGCGGCAGGGCTCGTGATTGGCCGGAGCACGTCGCCACTCGCGCACGAGGGTGATGCCCTGTTCAACCTGGCGCGTTTCGAGAATGTTAGCGAAGCGGAGGCACTCGTGGATGAATTTCATGAGATTCACATGGCGGCGGATAGTTGGAGTTAGCAGCGCGTGAGTGCGGATAGGCAACTGATACTAGGCTGGCGGGAGTGGGTCGCACTCCCGGGGCTTGGCTTGCGCCAGATCAAGGCGAAGATCGACACGGGCGCTCGAACTTCGGCGCTGCATGCCTTTTCGCTAGGGACATTCGAGCGCGACGCTGCGGCCTGGGTACGTTTTAAGATTCACCCCAGCCAATACCGGACGGAGCGTGAGGTCGAGTGCGAGGCACGCATCAAGGATCGACGCCCGGTCACCGATTCTGGCGGTCACCAGGAACTCCGTTACGTGATTGAGACGCCCATCCGTATTCTCGACCACGAGTGGCTCATCGAGCTGACGCTCACCGCCCGCGATGATATGCGCTTTCGCATGTTACTCGGCCGCACCGCGATCGCGGACCGGGCCATCGTTGATCCGGCGCGCTCGTATCTGACGGGACGCAGGCGCCGGCGTAAGTTGAAATCTGCACGTACCCGGGAATCCTAAGCCGTTCAGATCCAGCGCATCCACCGAAAGAAGATCGCCAGCCCGACACCAAGGACGGCCATGAGTATGACCGCGATCGAGAAGGCTGCGGGGGTTGCCGTGCCCGGCAGTCCCGCTACGTTCATGCCGAGTAAGCCGGTGACGAATGTGAGCGGCAAGAAAACCGCCGCGACGACCGACAGAAGATACATGCGCGAGTTCTGCTCGTGGGCAATCCGATTCATGAGTTCCTCTTGCAGCACGATTGCGCGTTCTCTAATGAGGTCGAGGTCCTCGAGATAGCGCGTTATGCGGTCGGCCTGTTCGCGAAGCTCGGTTGCTTCATGTTCCGAAAACAGGGCGCCGGGATGCCTGTATAGGCGATCGAGCGCGTCGCGTTGCGGCGCAAGATAGCGGCGGATTGCGGCGGTCTGGCGGCGCAGCGACCCCACTCGCGACCGCAACTCGGCCGGGTCGCCCGTCCCCGATTGCGTTTCCGATTGCTCGACGGCTTCCTCGATATTATCGACGGCCTGGCCGATTCGCTCGGCCAATCGTTCGACGAGGCTGACGACAAACGCACCGGTCGTTCGAGGCCCGTTCCCCGCCTCAATTGCGCCGCGGATGTCCATGATCGAGAGCAACTTTCGCCGCCGGCTGGAGATGATACGGCCTTTCTCCAGCCATAGGCGGATCGCAACCATGTCATCGGGGTCGGCGCCCGGGTTCGTATTGACGCCGCGCAATACGAGTAGCATGCCGCGCTCCGACTCGATGGCGCGCGGGCGTGTCTCGTCTGCAAGCAAGGCCTGTTCGATGTGATCGTCGATATCCTTACGGCTTTGCAGCCATTGCCGGCTTGCGGGACGATGGATGTCGATATGCGCCCAGAGCAGTCCCTGCCCAGGTTGCCACGATTCGATATCTACTGGCTCGACTCTACGGCCTGCGCCATTACCGTCGAGCAGATACGCGCAAACAAATGCCGAATTCACATCTTCCATGCTTAATTGCTGGTATTCGATTTCTTGTGTTGCGGGTTAATCAGTTCGATCTGAACCGGGCGTAGGCTATCCAGATGCACGTCACGTTGCGGGAACGCAATCGTTATACCGTGTTCGCTAAACAGCGCATCTATTTGGAAGCGGAGATCGCTGCGAATCATTCTGAGCTCGCGTTCGCCGCGCACGTCGGACCAAAAGAAGGCGTCAAATACTAATGCGTTATCGCCGAAATCCTCGAAGTAAACCTTGGGAGCAGGGTCCGCTTTAATTGCGGAGTGTTCTCGGATCGCCTGGTACATGAGCTCCTCGACTTTTCGCACCGGCGAGCCGTAGGCCACGCCGACGCGGAGATTCGATCTGACCTGCATGTCCAATAAGGTCCAATTGATTACGGTCTTTTCCAGCATCAAACTGTTGGGGACCAGCATATGCACACCGTCCACACGCCGAATTCGCGTCGAGCGGTTGCCGATGACTTCGACGACGCCATGTGATCCCTCGATCTCGATAAAATCGCCGATGCGGACCGGCCGCTCCGACATCAGTATCCAGCCGCTGATGAAGTTGTTGATGATGTTCTGTGCGCCGAAACCGACGCCGATGGCGACCGCGCCGGATACGAACGCAAAGGCCGTGAGCGGAACGCGAAGTAGGCCGAGCGCCGTGACGACAATGAGTGCGATCAAGGAAAAGAACAGTACGCGCCGCAGTGCCAACACCGCATCGCGTTGGAGATGTGTTTGAGTCAGACGGCGCCCAACGGCGCGTTCGAGCCAGCGGCTCGCCACGATGCCGACGGTGACCAGGATTGCCACGAGAACGACTTGGTCCACGGCAATGGCGGCCCCGCTGCTCAATGTGATCAGCGGGTAGTTCCAAAAGCTGACGACGCTGTCCCACATAGCTGCCTGGGTCCTTTGGCGAGCGGGTTCGACGCCCAAGCTGGGGCCCGCATCGGCTTGATACAATACTACCTAAACCTGTGTTCAGGCACACCTAAGGTCAACAGGAGCAGCTTTCGATGAGCGCGATCCGACTGGTCATTCAACTGGCGGCGATGAATTTGCGGTCGGCAAATTGGTCTGGCGCGAGCCGTGTTGGATTGTGCGGCGTGCGCAGACTCTAGAATGAGTTGCGCGCGTTCTCCCGTTGTGCCCGGGAACCGCAGCTTGCAACGGACAGACTAAGCTTTGACGAGCCTCCAATCGACCGTATCACCATGAGATTCATAGCTGCTATGAGCTCGAGCCTCGCGCGTCTCGGCCGCGGGTCGTTGTTGGCCGCGGCGTGCGCGCAGTTGAGTGTGGCCCATGCCGAGGTCGTAATCACGGGTCTCGAAGACGCATTGCTAGACAACGCGCTGATTCATCTCGGCCTGGACGACGAGGCTTGCGATGCGCCGCAATGGCGCGTCAACGAGCGCTACTCGCGCGCGGAGCAGCAAATCCGCACAGCGATACAAGTCTTCGGCTATTACTCGGTCGACATGTCCGCACGTCTCGAGTTTGGTGAAAATTGTTGGTTAGCAACTTTTGATGTCGCACTCGGCGAACCCGTTCGCTTGCGAGATGTGGAGATTTCTATCAGCGGTGCCGCGCAGGATGATCCGAGTTTCACCTCGGTCGTCAATCGCACGACGCTGCAGGCTAGCGAACCACTGCAACACGCAGCTTATGAGCAGTTGAAGCGGCGCCTGCTCGAGCTCGCCCAGCAGCGCGGTTATGCAGAAGCGATGTTCGGCGCCAGCCGGATCGATGTATACCCGCTCGAGCGCGCTGCCGATGTCGTGCTTCGCTTCAGTTCGGGTCCGCGCTACACCTTCGGAGAAATTCAGTTTCGCCAGGATGTACTAGAGCAATCGTTCCTCGACGGGTATTATGAATTCAAGCGCGGCGATCCGTATGATCGATCACAGTTAACGGCGCTCTATCGCGTGCTGACCAACAGCGGATACTTCCGGGCCGTAGACGTGCGGCCGCTGGAGCCGCTGGCCGATGCGCACGAAATTCCTGTGGCGATCGAGCTGACCGCGGCAAACCGGCGTGCTATCAGCTACGGCGTCGGGTTTTCGACGGATACGGGACCTCGTCTCCGATTCGGCCGTACCAATCGTCGCGTGAACGAGCGCGGCGCGCAAGCTGGATTCAACGGCCAGCTCTCGCCGGTCATTTCTGAAGTCGGCTACAACTATCGGTTTCCATATGGTGATCCGCGCACCGAGTGGGTGAGTTTCGATATCGGCGTCAAGCACGAGGACACCCAAACCGCAGTCAGCGATACGCTCGAGCTCGGGCTTCGTCGTGTGATCACGCGACGGTCGAGTTGGCAGGAAACGCAATACATCGACCTCGTTATAGAAGACTTCGTCGTCGGTGGCTTGAAAAGCCGATCCCGATTGCTCATGCCTGGCATGAGTTGGTTTAAGGTCAACGCCGATAACACGTTGCGGCCAGATCGAGGGTTTCGACTCGGGCTCGATGTTAGGGGCGCGAATGACTCACTCGGTTCCGATACGACGTTCGTGCAGACTGATGCTACTGCTAAATTGGTAAAAGGGTTTAGCAATCGAACCCGGCTGCTACTGCGAGCCCGCTTCGGTTTCACTTGGGAACAGGCATTTTTGGAGCTGCCGCCATCTGTCCGCTTTTTCGCCGGCGGCGACAATAGCATTCGCGGTTATGAATTCCAATCGCTCGGTCCCGTGGATGCGAATGGAGTTGTTATCGGTGGCGATCGCTTGGCGGTCGCGAGTGTCGAGTACGAAGTACCGTTCTCGTCACGCTGGTCAGGCGCGATGTTCGCCGACTCGGGGAACGCGTTTACGGGCTCGGACTTCAATACCAAAACGGGTGCCGGTTTTGGGCTACGCTGGCAATCACCGCTCGGTCCGATTCGCATTGACATCGCGTGGCCGGTTGGCGAAATCGAGAATAGCCCGCGCCTGCACGTGAGCCTTGGAGCTGACCTATGAAAATCGTGCGTCCGGCACTGGTTCTCGTAGGGCTCTTGGTTGTGTTGGCTGCGTGCGGGGCTGCCGCCGTGGCGTGGGCATTGGCGACCGAGTCGGGATCGGCTTGGGTGATCGCACGATTGCAGCAACGCACCGGGGCACCAATCGTCATCGGTGAGCTGCGCGGCACGCTTTGGCACGGTCTGGATGCCCGTGAGATCACTTTGGATTTGGCGCCCGATCGTGCCCGTATCGAGCGAGTCCGACTGCGCGCTAATCTCGCGACGTTGCTCGCGGGGACAGTCACATTGACTGAACTTGCGATTTCGCAAATTGATTACGAGCGTGGCGAGCCATTGCCAAACTCAGAAGCGCGATCCGAGCTCTCGATTCCGATTCGCGTCGTTGCCGATGAGGGCACAGTCGAGCAATTTACGATTACGATCGGTGACGACCTGCGCGTGATCGGCCCCGTGAGTTTTGCGTTCCGCGCCGAAGGCAGCCGCGTCCAAGCCGACGACGTTGTCGCGAGTCTATTGGGATTTGATGTGCGGGGAGCCGGCGAACTCACGCTCGGCGCGGAGCTCGGCATCTCCGCAGAATTCGCCTGGGAAACACTGCGTAATGACGTCAATTTTTCCGGCAGCGGTCGCATCGACGGCAACTGGCCGATACTCGCTATTCATCAGGACGTGCAGACGCCGACGCCGCTAACGGTCGAAGGTGAGCTGCGACTCGGCGGGTCACCACAAGCTGAGCTCGAACTGCAGTGGAACGAGTTGCAGTGGCCCGGGTTCGCATTTGCTCGAAGCCCTTCAGGCACCATGCAGATTTCGGGATGGCTCGACGCATACGTCTTTGATGGTGATGGTGCGATCGTCGTCGACGAGATTACGGCGCAGTTCGATGCGAACGGCGCCGGCACGCTTACTGCGCTCGATTTCGCGGATCTGGAACTGTCGAATGCCTTCGGCGACGTGCGTGGCAATGGCAGATTGACCTTCGAGCCACTGACGTGGACGTTCGATATCGAAGGGAACAACGTCAATCCCGCAGTACGCCTTGCCGAGTGGCCTGGATCTCTAACCGTTGCCGGTGAATTTTCAGGCCGCGTCATGCCGACGCTCGAATTTGCACTGCGGGACATCGTAGCGACGGGGGAGCTCAGAGAACAGCCGATCAATGCGACGGGCTCGGTTGCTTTTCGCGCGCCTAATCGCTGGGAGTTGAGCGAACTCGGCGTCGATCTCAGCGGCAATTGGCTCGAAGTCGACGGTGTCATCGGCGCGGCGCTGGCGCTCGATGTCGCGATTGCGGCCGATGAACTCGACCGCGTCTTGCCCGCTGCCGCCGGCTCGCTCGAACTGACGGGGCGTATCGCTGGCACGCTCGAGGAGCCCGAACTCAGCGGGAGCTTAGAAGCGCGCGGGTTCGAATACGGCGATTATGCCGCCGGATTATTGACGGTGTCCGGAGAAATTGTATCGGACCAAACTCGCGCCGTATCGCTGACTATGTCGGCCGAGACCGTCCGTTGGCGCGATCTGTCTGCACACTCGCTAAGGGGTGTCGTCGTGGGCACGCTCGCACGGCATTTTGCGGATTTCGATATCGATACCGCTTACGGCACGGCGCACCTATTGGCTGAAGGCGGCTGGTCCGGGGAGCTTTGGCAGGGTGTATTGAACGCGCTGGAGCTAAGCGAGCCCAAACTCGGTGTCTGGGAACTGGCGGAGCCGGCGCTGTTCTCATTCGGGTCCAGTGGCCTCGAACTTATGCAAGCGTGCATATTGCAGCGCGAAACCCGGGTCTGTAGCGCAGCGCGATTCGGTACCGACAAAGATTTTGTCGACCTCGAGTTCGCGGCATTCGACGTCGCCGTCCTCGAGCCATTGCTTGCAGATTCAATCTCGGCGACGGGTATTTACGATGCGCAAGTCAGCCTGACCGGTTCGCTATCGCGACCGACCGGCACCGTAAGTCTGCACGGCGGCGCGACGACGATCACTATTCGCGAAGTGGATTCGCCGCCGCTCGAGATGCCGATTGAAGAGGTCATTCTGGACGCCGTGCTCTCGAGTGCGGGGCAACTCGAGCTGCAAGGCGAACTCACGGGCGATAGCGACGCCCGTGTCACGCTGACAGCGATGATCGCCGATGTCTGGGCAGCGGAGCCGATCATATCGGCGGACTTTTCAGGTTTTTGGGGCGATCTGAGTCTGCTGTCACTCCTGAGCCCCGATGTCGGCGAGGTCACGGGTACGGCAAACGCCGACCTGAACTTGAGCGGGCCGCTCCAGGCGCCCGCGATTCGCGGCAGCGCGCGATGGTCTGCGGGCCAGCTCACGGTTCCGCGCTGGGGATTTCTGATCGAAGGTATTGAGGCGGAGGCGTCCAGTCCCGACGGGAACCAGCTCGTCATTCGCGCCACGGGGCAGGTTGGCGACGGGCAGATCGAGGTCGACGGTGTCTCCCAACTCGATGCGGCGGCACGCTGGCCGACGGAGCTGCGCATACGTGGTGAGCGCTTGCAGGCGGTGCGCATTCCGGAAGCCGAAATCGTCGTCTCTCCGGACCTTACGGTCTGGGCGGCGCTCCCAAATCTCGACGTTAGCGGCACGTTTCTTATCCCCTACGGGCGAATTTTGCTCGATGCGCTGCCGCCGCAGGCCGTCGAAGCGTCGCCAGATGTGGTCGTTCACGGTATCGATGCACTCGAGGAGCGTGACAGGCCGCTAATAATGCGCGCAGACATTCGGGTAGAACTCGGTGACGATGTACGTTACGCGGGTCAGGGTCTGGACGTCGGGCTGTCCGGGGCGATGCAGGTGATGTATGAATCGGGGCGCAGTGCTGTGGCATCCGGAGCTTTGAACCTATCCGGGGAATATAGCGCCTACGGACAAACGCTACAGATCGATCAGGGCCGGTTGCTGTTTACGGGTCCGCTCGATAATCCCACACTCGATGTACGCGCCGTGCGGCGCGTCGATGGCATCACAGCCGGCGTGCAGCTGGCGGGTACCGTCAATGCGCCGGTCACGCGAGTGTTCTCGGAGCCGGCGATGAGTGAGGCCGATGCGCTCTCATACTTATTGTTCGGCCGGTCGCTCTCCAATTCCGAAGCGCAGGAAACCGCGACACTCGAGAGCGCGGCGGTGTCCATGGGTCTGCGACAGGCGCTGCCGATCATTCAGCGCGTCGGCGAGACTCTCGGGTTCGATGAATTCAGCGTGCAGACCACAACGGCCGATACGGGCGAGCTCATGGCTGGCAAGCGGATCGGCCCAAGGCTCTATATTCGCTACAGCTACGGATTGTTCAACCGCATCGGCGGGCTCCTGATGCGCTTTAGTCTGAGCGAGCGCTTGAGCCTCGAAACGCGCTCCGGGGACAATCGCGCCATGGATCTGATCTATACGGTCGAGCGGGAGTAGCAGATCAGGCCGTAAGCCAAGGTAGAGCAAGAGTCGCAAGCCCGAGCACCAGAAAGAATCCACACATGTCGGTAATCGTCGTGAGTACCGGGCCGGAGGCGATGGCAGGATCCGCATGTATGCCCTTCAAAAATAGCGGCACCGTGCCGCCGATCGAGACGGCCACGAGCGTATTGAGTGCGAGTGCCACACCGATAACCGCGCCGAGCAAGGCATTGCCTTGCCAAAGATAGGTGGCGACGCCGAGTAGAATACCGAGCGCAGCTCCGTTCAGCATTCCGACGGACGCTTCCTGCCACCAGACCCGCAAGGCATCGCGCGGGCGAATAATACCCAGTGTCAGTTCGCGCATGGAGACGGCAATCGCCTGATTGCCGGAACACCCGCTCATATCCGATACGATGGGCAGAAATATCGCTAGAGCGATCACGGCACTCAGAGTGTCTTGAAAAAATGCGATGACACTGGCCGCCATGATGTTCAACAGGATGTTGATGCTCAGCCAAGACAGGCGGCGTTTGGATCGTAGCATGATCGGAAAATGCCGCAGCTCTTCGCCGCCGACGATACCCTGGGTCTTGAGTTGCGCCTCTTGCGCGCGTTCGGAAATCGCTTCAAACACCGCATGCTGACGCAGCCGGCCGACCAACCGGCCGCTACTGTCGACAACCGGTGCGCCGAGTGTCTCATAGCGTCTGAAGTAGTCTTCGAGCTCGTCGAGCTCCGAATCCACGGGTATCGGTTCGATATCGCGGCTCAACGACACTAATGAAGTCTCTGGATCTGCGAGTAGGATATCCGCGATCTCGACCGCTCCCGTCGGGTGGCCGCTAGAGTCGACAAGCAGAACTCGCTGCGGAAGCTGCTCGACCTCGTGGCGCCGGCGCGCGAGATCCTCGAGAAAGTCCTTGATACGAGACTGGGCGGGGTAGGCGTAGTACTCGGTGCCCATCAGTCCACCGGCAGCCTCGTCCGGGTAGGCGATCAGACTGCGGACCTCACTTGCGAACTTGGGGGTCATCTCATTGAGAATCGCCTGGGCGTCGCGGTCGTCGAGTTCGCCGAGCAAGTCGGCGCCGTGATCGCTGTCGAGCTCCTCAACGATGTCGGCAGCTTTATCGGCATCGATGCGCTCGATGAGATCGGCGGCATGAATATCAGGCAGGTCCTCGAGCAGCTCGGCGGCGTAATCAGGCGGCAGAAGTTCGACCAGATCTTCCTGATCTTGGCCGCTGAGGCGGAATAATGCCCTGACCGTTTCGGTCGGTTCGAGGCTCGTCAAATATTCTTGCAACGCTTGCCCGTCCCCTTGCCTGGTCAATCTGCGCAGCTGTGCCCAGCTGGGGAGAGGTCGATCAGTATCGGGATCGGTCGTCGTCATGTCGAAAGCTTCCTGCTAGTAGGTCGGGCGAGGCGATCGCATCATCTCGCGACACGCGTTACCAGAGTAGCAACGTTTACGCAGTGAGTGCACCAGCGTGGCGACGAAGGACATCACCGCCAATGCCGAGTATCGGCATGACCGAAGGCATCGCCCCGTATGACCTCGATAGTTTACGGCGGTCCCGCGGACGGCGACCGCCGCCCGTTCGCTCAAGCCCGTTCGTCGAGCGGCAAATACTCGCGCGCCGTGGGGCCGACGTAGATTTGGCGCGGCCGATCGATACGGCCGTTGGCATTCGTGTGTACTTCGCGCCAGTGCGCTATCCATCCGGGGAGGCGGCCGATGGCAAAGATCACGGTGAACATACTCGTCGGAATACCGAGCGCACGCATGATAATGCCGCTGTAGTAGTCGACATTTGGATATAACTTACGCTCGATGAAATATGGATCATTCAGAGCCACGGCCTCGAGTTGCATCGCGATTTCGAGCAGTGGGTCATTGATCCCGAGCTTCTCGAGCAGGCGGTGACAGGACTCCTTGATGATCTTTGCCCGCGGGTCGAAGTTTTTGTAGACGCGATGCCCGAAGCCCATGAGCCGAACGCCCGAGTCGCGTTTCTTGACGCGTGCCACAAAGCGGTCGAGCTTCTCGCCGCTCGCCACGAGTTCCTCGAGCATATCGATGACGGCTACGTTTGCGCCGCCGTGCAACGGACCCCAGAGGGCACAGACACCGGCTGCAACCGATGCGTAGAGGTTCGCTTGCGAGGAAGCGACCATGCGGACGGTCGAAGTCGAGCAGTTCTGCTCGTGGTCGGCATGCAAGATCAGCAGCCGGTCCAAGGCTTGCACGACAACATCGTCGGCGTCGTACGGTTCGTACGGCTTCGAGAACAGCATATGGAGAAAATTCTCGACGTAACGTAGCTTCGAGCGCGGGTAAATCATGGGCTGACCGCGGGATTTACGATAGGTGGCCGCGGCGATGGTGCGGATCTTGCTCATTAGACGAGCGGCCGGTTCCATGAAATGCTCGTCGTCCTCCGCTTGCATGAATTCGGGCTCGAAGCAGCCGACAGCATTGATCATCGCCGACAAGATCGCCATGGGCGGGGCATTGGCCGGAAATCCGTCGAGGTGGTGGCGCATGTTTTCATGAATGAATTCATGCTGCACGAGGAGCTGCCGAAACTCGGCGAGTTGAGCAGGCGTGGGTAGATCGCCGAAGATCAACAGATAAGCGGTTTCGACGAACGTCGATTTCGTAGCCAATACTTCGATGAGATAGCCTCGGTACGTCAGAGTGCCTTTTTCGCCGTCGACGAAAGTGATACTGCTGCTACACGATCCCGTATTGCCGTAGCCGCTATCGAGCGTGATTAGGCCGGACTCGGCTCTGAGCCGGCTGATATCGATCGCGGTTTCGTTTTGCGTGCCCACGACCACGGGTAAGTCGTAGCTGTGCCCGTTGTAGCGCAGGTTGGCGGATTCTGTCATGGCGCATGTTCCTGAATGTTCGTCAGTAGGGAGTGCCCCAGGCCTTCGCCGCCGCGAGTTCGCGACGCCGGCTGGGCGGGTCGTCGTGGCGGGAGGGATGGCGGTCGTATGAGTCTTTAGGCGTTTTTGCTGGAGGTTTAGGGTCACGCCATCTTCCGGCTCGCGCGTGGACGAGTTCTTCGTCGTCGAACAGCGAATCCTCGTCGAAGCCGTCGTCAAAATCGTGCCGTCTGTGCTTAGTCATCGTTGATTCCTGGTGGTGCTTGCTCAGAAGGTCTACAGAAGCTCAGAAGGTAATTTGACGTCAAGATATCTGAAGAAAATACTTGATGTCAAGATATTTGATCCAAAGTTATTCCAGTGTTAAGCTCCAGCCCCCACCATGCAAGACTCAGTCGATAGACTGCTCGCACAATGGCACCAGGAGCGCCCGGAGCTGGATGTGTCCGGCCTAGGCTTGGCTGTCAGGATCGAAATGCTTGCTAAATTGCTGCGTCGCAGCACGGAACGGGCGCTCGCCGGCGTCGGTTTGAAAAGCTGGCAATATGACGTACTTTCGGCGCTTCGCCGGCAGGGTCCCCCCTACGTGCTGCCGGCCACCGAGCTCGCGCGCGCGTCACTGCTAACGTCTGGCGCCATGACGACCCGCATCGATCATCTCGAAGCGCAGGGCCTCGTTCAGCGGGAACGCGATCCGCACGATCGCCGCGGCGTGCGCGTGAGCTTGACGCCGCGCGGCCGCGCGGTCGTGGATGAGGCGCTGCACGCACGTTTCATGGCGGCGGAAACGAGCGTCAAGGGCCTCGATGCCGAGGAGCGTTTACTCGTGGAGGCAGGGCTGCGCAAGTTGCTGCTCTCTTTGAAGCCGTCGCGAAAAGGCGCTGGAGCATCACCGCTCGAAATGCAGCAGGCTGCCTCGAGCTAGGCAGCCGCGTCGTGGATGCGACAACCCAACTGCAGCTCGCCGTGCTGCCGCAACCGGATTACACCACCTGCGGTCCAACCTGCCTGCAGGCGGTTTACGCGTACTATGGCGACAGCCTGCCGCTCGGACAGGTCATCGGGGAGATCGATCCGCTGCCCGGCGGCGGGACACTGGCCGTGTCGCTCGCCTGCCACGCGCTGGAGCGCGGTTATGCGGCGACTATCTACACCTACAATTTGCCGGTGTTCGACCCGACCTGGTTCGTGGCCGGAGTATCGATTCCGGAACGCTTACGCGCACAACTGGAGGTCAAGCAAGATGACAAACTCGAGTTGGCAACCAGCGTTTATCTTCGGTTCCTGGCGCTTGGCGGCAAGTTAAAACTCCAAAATCTAACGCGGAGCCTAATTCGGCGCACGCTTTATCGCGGCACGCCTATCCTGACGGGACTGAGCGCGACATATCTCTACGGCTGTGCGCGGGAATTCGGCAGCGAGTATGACGATATTCGTGGCAATCCGACAGGGCACTTCGTCGTGTTGAGCGGCTACGACCGCAAGAAACGCGAAGTCATGGTCGCCGACCCGCTAGCGGATAACCCTTTACACGGAGCGCATTATTACAGCGTGGATGTCGATCGCCTCGTCGGCGCAATTCTGATCGGCGTATTGACGTACGACGCGAACCTACTCGTGATTTCATCGAAATAACGCGGTTGAGGCTTAACGACTCATATGGCTGTTTTTATCGTCGTCGACAATCCGAAAGGTTGGCCATTTGACGCCGCCGGAGCCGAAGTGGTTTCGGCGCGGCGCTATTTAACCGATCCACGGTTTATCGACATAAAACGCGCGCGCGTGTTTAATTTGTGCCGCAGTTACGGATATCAGACCTTAGGATATTACGTATCGCTGCTTGCTGCGGCGCGGGGCCACAAGCCGCTGCCATCGGTAACGACCGTCCAAGAATTGCGCCAGTCCGCGCTTGCGCGCATCGTTGCCGAGGACATCAATCAAAAATTGCAGAAGCTTCTCGCGCCCCTCGAGTCCGACCATTTCGATCTGAGTATCTACTTCGGCCGCAATACGGCTAAACGTTACGATCAGCTCAGTCAGACCTTGTTTAACCTGTTCCCGGCGCCGCTGCTACGGGCAGAATTCGTTCGTAGCGATCAGTGGCGGATTCAAACTCTCCGCGTCATCGCTGCCGACGATATACCCGATTCGCATCGGGACTTCGTCATTGAGCAAGCCCAGCGCTTTTTCGCGCGTCCGCGAGTCATCGGCCGCGAGCGCGCCCGCTACAAGCTCGCAATTCTCGTCGATCCTGATGCCGTCGATGCGCCATCCGACGAGCGCGCGATTCGCCGCTTCATTCGCGCTGCCGCCAAGGCAGGCATCGCAGCATCGGTAATCGGCAAGCAGGACTTTGGCCGTGTTGCCGAGTTTGATGGTTTATTCCTGCGCGAGACCACGGCAGTCAATCACCATACCTATCGGTTTGCCGTGCGTGCTGCGGCGGAAGGGCTTGTCGTCATCGACGATCCGGAATCGATCGTCAAGTGCACGAACAAGGTCTACCAGGCAGAGCTATTTGCGCTCAATGAGATCAGCTGCCCACGGACGCTCATCGTCCATAGGGACAACGCCGCCGAAGTGGGTCAGCGTTTAGGATTTCCTTGCGTGCTCAAGAAGCCCGATAGCTCGTTCTCCGCTGGCGTCGTGAAAGTCGAGGATGCGGATGAGTTGACCACGGCACTCACCGGGCTGTTCAAGCAGTCCGAGCTGGTCGTCGCGCAGAGCTTTTTACCGTCCCAATTCGATTGGCGTATTGGCATTCTGGCCGGCAAGCCGCTGTTCGCGGCCCGATATTTCATGGCGCGCGGCCATTGGCAAATTCAGAAGGCACACGGCGAGGAGGGGCAAGGGCGCAGCTATGGCAAGGTGGAAGCCATGGCTCTCGAAGCTGTGCCAAAGCAAGCTGTGGCGCTCGCGACGCGTGCCGCAAATCTAATCGGTAACGGTTTTTATGGTGTGGATCTCAAAGAGGTCGACGGCGCGTTCTACGTGATGGAGATCAACGATAACCCGAATGTCGAGGCAGGCTATGAGGACACGATTCTCAAAGATGCCCTATATGCGGCAATTATCGATTACTTTCTGGAGCGTTTCGAAAATCGTGTCGCAGTAACACCGGGCGAATGAACACCGGAGCGACCTTGGGGCTGTTCGAAGGTTTCGGCATCGAGATTGAGTACATGATCGTCGAGCGCGAATCCTTGAACGTCCGGCCGATTACCGACGAGCTCATGCGCGCGGTCAGCGGCGGCTATGAATGTGAAATCGAGCTTGGCGACATCGCCTGGTCAAACGAACTTGCGCTGCACGTCGTCGAACTCAAAACGAACGGCCCTTCACCCACTTTGACCGGTCTTGGTGCGATCTTTCAGGCGCACGTTGCGCGCATGAACGAGTTACTCGAAGCATTCGATGCACGGTTGCTGCCGACCGGCATGCACCCATGGATGAATACGGAGCGCGAATTCCGGCTTTGGCCGCACGAGTACAGTCTCGTCTACGCAACTTTCGACCGCATTTTCGGTTGCGCGGGCCACGGTTGGGCGAACGTGCAGAGTACGCATATCAATCTGCCGTTCGCGAGCGACGCGGAATTCGCTCGGCTACACGCCGCCATTCGGGTCGTGCTGCCGATTATTCCCGGGCTCGCTGCGAGCACACCAGTCGTCGATGGCAAACTTACGGGAGATCTAGATAGCCGGCTGACGTTCTATGGCGGTAACGCGGCGAGTGTCCCGAGTATTTGCGGGGTCATCATTCCTGAGCCGGTATTTTCGATCGAGGCGTACAAAAAGGGCGTGCTCGAGAAGATTTACGCTGACCTAGCCGCACTCGATCCGGATGGAGTATTGCGCCATGAATGGGTCAATGCGCGCGGGGCGATTGCGCGCTTCGATCGCATGGCGCTGGAGATTCGAACCGTTGATGTGCAGGAATGTCCCGCAGCGGATATCGCCGTCACAGCGGTGATTGTTGCGGCGGTCCGTTGGCTAGTCGAAGAAGCCTGGTCCGGCACCAAGGAGCAGCGACGCTGGGATCACCGTGAGCTCGCCGAGATTCACAAGCAAGTCATTCGAGACGGCGACACGGCTGTGATCGACAACAAGAAATTTTTACAGTGCTTTGCTTACCCGGAATCGGGCAAAGCCCGGTGTAGCGATCTCTGGCAACACATTGCCGAATCGGCACTGGATAAACGGACGCTGGCTCCCGATTCGGCAGCAGCGCTGAAAGTCATTCTCAAGCAAGGCTGCCTCGCGCGGCGGTTACTCGCCGCATTGGATGGCGACATGTCCGGCGTACATTTGCGCGATATCTATGCGCGCGCTGCGGACTGTCTCGGTGCTGGCAGGCCATTCGAGGCGCCGCATTGAAACTCGCCTTGGTTTTGAGCTGCGAGCACGGCGGAAACCGCGTGCCGGCGGCTTACGCTCATCTGTTTGCAAGTAAAGCGGCGGCCGACGCGCTTGCCGGGCACCGAGGTCAAGACATCGGCGCGCTCGCGTTGGCCAAGTCGCTGCAGGACCGCTTTGCCGTGACGTTATTCGGTTACACGTTCACGCGCCTGCTCGTGGATTTAAATCGATCGATAGGGCACTCTGGCTTGTACTCCGAGTTTTCGCACGATCTCGATGCGCCGGCGCGCGAACGTCTGCTCGCCCGGTACTACCTGCCGCATCGTGATCGGGTCACCAACGCGATCGGGGCTCTGGTGGCAAGCGATCAGCGCGTGTTGCACGTGGCCGTGCATAGTTTTACGCCGCGCCTTGGCGCGCATACGCGCACCGTCGATATTGGGCTGCTCTACGATCCAGCGCGGCGCGGCGAACGGGCATTTTGTGTCCGATGGCAAGGGGCGTTGCGCGAAGCCGGGACTGAGCTGCGCGTCCGGCGAAACTATCCGTACCGCGGGACGGCCGACGGGTTCACGACTTACTTACGCCGGCGGTTCAGTTCCAGCGCCTATATGGGAATCGAGCTCGAGGTCAACCAGAGTCTGCTCGGGCGGCGGCCGCGGGAGACGGCTGGAGTCATCGCGCAGAGCTTGGCACGAGCCGGCGGAATGGCAAGCCGCTAGGAGTATTCGCGCGGGGGGGCGACCTACGGTCGTAAATGACTGAATTCGTGGGATGTATTATTTGTTGACAGGCCTCGGAAAAAGCCTATATTTCGTTCGCCGTGCCGCGTGTCCATAAAAGTGCGCCGGTCAAGGGCCCGAGCTGCCAGTAGCCGGGGATTCCCAGTCATCAACGGTGAGTACGATGCGTGAATCTAACAAGCCAGCAGACGACCTCGACGATGGTGAGGTTCTTGGCGAGAGTGAGCTGACCCTCGATGATTTCATCGATGCGATGCACGAGGAGACCGAGCGTCGCGCCGAACCGGCCAAGCCTTCGCGCGCTGGCTGGCAGCGCGTGGACGATTGGCGAGATGCCCGCTGGCTTCGGGACCAGCTCAATGACTGGGACGATTGGAACAACGAGGCTGACGAGTAAAGCTCGCCCAGCATACGATTTCCGCCAGTTGCGGTTTGGCATTCGTTCCACGTATCGGCCCATGGTCTGTCGGGCCGCGTAACAGCTGGCAAAAAAAGCCCGGCACAGGGCCGGGCGAGTAGGGGGATTCAGCTCGGCTGCCGGTCAAGCCGCCTTGCGGTGACCAAGCCAGTTCTCGAGTTCGCCCGCGCCGCCGATATGTTCGCCGTTGATGAAGATTTGCGGGAAGCTCGGCTTTGCCGCGACCGCCCGTAAAATCCTATCAGAATAATCTCGATTCAGCTTCAACTCTTCGAATTGCAAACCGGCGTCGCGAAGGAGCCCACGCGCCTTAGCGCAGTACTGGCAGCCCTCGCGCGAGAACAATGCGATATCGAGGGGCTTGGCAAGCTCCGGTGCGAGATAGCCCAGCATCGTATCGGCATCGGAGACCTCAAAGGGATCGCCCGGCTGTTGCGGCTCAATGAACATTTTTTCGATGATGCCGTCGCGGACGAGCATGGAGTAGCGCCACGACCGCAGGCCGAAGCCCAGATCCTCCTTACCGACCAGCATGCCCATTTCGCGCGTAAAGTCGCCATTACCATCCGGAAGGAAAGTCACTTGACCGGCCTTCTGCGTAATCTTCCATTCGTTCATCACAAATGCGTCGTTGACCGAGATGCAGACGATGTCGTCCACACCGAGGCGCTTGAACTCCGTAGCGAGCTGATCGTAACGCGGTACGTGCGACGACGAGCAGGTCGGAGTGAATGCGCCCGGGAGTGAGAATACGATCACCGTTTTGCCTCGAAACACTTCGTCACTCGCCAGAGCGACCCATTCATGATCCTTCCGGGTCCGGAAGGTGACATTCGGAACGCGCTGTCCTTCGCGATTCTCAAGCATTGGTAACTCCTTGACTAAAATAAAAATAGGTGTTCCAGCGGCTATCAGTTCGCCAGCATACTGCGGAGCATCCAGGCGTTCTTCGCATGGATCTGCATGCGCTGGGTCAGTAAATCAGCCGTCGGCTCATCTCGTTTGCGCCATCGGCTGCGGGAAATGCGGCCCGTGCAGTGCGCACGACGGCCTCTTGCCCGGCAACGAGTTGCCGGATCATCTCCTCCGCAGAATCATCGCCCACGGCCTCGTCAATTGACGTGAGAGCTGCAAACTCCTTGTACGAGCCTGGCGCGCGAATATCGAGTGCGCGGATGCGTTTGGCGATTTCATCGACGGCGGCCGCGAGTTCTGTGTATTGCTCTTCAAACATCGTATGTAAGGTATTAAATAGCGGTCCGGTGACGTTCCAGTGATTGTTATGCGTCGTCAAATACGAAGGTGTAGCTGTCGGCCAGTAACTTCGAAAGTCCGGTCGCAATCGTCTTGCGATCCTCCTCGTTGATGCCGATCTGAATTCTCATGGTTCTGCATTTAGCCCGTTGCGAAACTGGGAGTAAGTCTAGACTTAATCTAAGAATTCATAAAACAGAATATATCGATTAAAATATCCTATATAATCGATTGATGAACATTCCTACCGTCAAGCAATTGCGCTATTTCGTCACGCTGGCTGAGCTGCAGCATTTTGGTCGTGCCGCCGCGGCGTGCTTCGTGTCGCAGTCGGCGTTTTCGGCTGCAATCAAGGAACTCGAGAGCATCCTGGACACGCGGCTCGTCGACCGGACCAACCGCCAAGTCACAGTCACTGCACTTGGGCAAGAAATCGCCGCCGCCGCGGAGGCGGTCCTCGGCCAGCTCGAGAGCCTGGTCGAGATTGCTCAGGGGCAGCGCAATCCGCTCGAAGGCGAGGTTCGCCTAGGGGTAATTCCCACGATCGCGCCGTTTCTACTGCCCAAGCTGATGCCTAGATTGCGGCGGGCCTACCCAAAGCTGCGCTTATATCTGACCGAGGACCAAACGGAGCCATTGCACGCCAAGCTTTTAGACGGTGAACTCGACCTTGTTTTGCTTGCCTTGCCGTACGAGTTACGGAGCACTGTTCTGATGCCTCTATATAAGGACCGGTTTCTCCTGGCTTGCCGCGAGAAAACGGCGCTCATCGATCCAACGAACTACCGGCTGAGCCAGCTCGAGCCCGAAACGGTGCTGTTACTCGACGATGGTCATTGCCTTCGCGATCACGCACTCGATGCCTGTCAGCTGCGAAATACGGAGATCCTCAATACCTTCGCCGCCTCGAGCCTGCTGACGCTGGTCGAGATGGTCGATGCGGACCTCGGAATTACCTATCTGCCGGAGATGGCGGTCGGCACATCCTTACTCAAGAACACGCGCGTTCGTACGTATCCTTTGAGTGACCATAGTTTCCGCACGATCGGACTGGCATGGCGAAAGGGCGGCGGGCGAAGCCAGGAGTTCGAATTGCTCGGAGAATTTCTGGAAACGAATCGTTAATTCGACATAGCGTCCGCGCCTTACCGTTGACATAACGGCTTCGAAGCGTTTCGTTCGGCTGCAACATTCGCGAGTCATGCCGGCACGCAGTTCTACTACGCTTATCACTCGATAGGCCGAGCCCGCTATCGCTTTACCGATACGCGTGACATAAGGCCTTAAAGATTATCGCGAGAGCGCGAACGGATCTTGCGGGATCACCTGGACAGGTCCCGCAAAAGGTCGCATGCTCCGCCACTCGAAAAAAGGCACACCCTTTGAAAGAAGGGGTCGCAAAACCACCGGTCTAAGGAAGTATCTATGACAGCGGGGTTGCCAGTCTCGAGCCGTCCGGCTCGCTGTCCATCCATCTCTCATCGAGCAACCTTAGCTGGTGGAACGCTAAGCGCTTTGGCGAGGAGGCGACTATGATGTTCAGCGATCTGTTAGGTATTACGCCCTATCCGGCACTGTCTGCGGCCGTGTGGATCGGATTGCTCGTGGCGCTGCTCTATCTCGCGCGAAGCTCCGGCCACAAGGTCATTCTCGTGGTTAGCCGGGCATTGAGCGATGGCATGTCGTACGCGGCGGATGCGCTCGCAAAAACAGAGCAGCAACTGGCGGAGCGCAACCGGCAGGTGCTCCTCGCAGCCGGGCGTGAAGCGAAAGAGCGCATCATCGAGCGAGAGTTCGATCGCGTTGCCGCGAGCGTCGAAAAGGACCTCGGCACCTATCCCCGGTTTCAGCGCGATCTTAGCGAGTCGATCGTACGGATCGAGGACGACTACCAAAAGACCGTCGATCTACCGCCGGATCCGCCCGGCTGGATTAAGGCCGTGGATGCCGTCGCAAAGATCGACGCGCGTAGCAACAGCCTCGTCGGAGATATCCTCGGCAATATCCACACGTCGCTGGTAAAGGCTCACGAACAGGCGATGGAGGAATATCGCGCCGCGAGCCGAGGCCGCCATGAACTCCTACGGCGCATGATGCCTGTCTGGCGCAAGATTCAGCAGAATCTGACGCACGTCAACAAAAATGTCGAGAGTCTATTGGATCGCTCCCGATCCATCGATCGCCACATGCAGGAGTACGAGGAGGTCGTTCGCGGAACGGACCGTGCCCTGCAAGTGCTGTCGTCATCTTCGCTCGTGCAGTTCTTCATCTCAGCATTCGTCCTGGCCGTCGCGGTCGGGGGTGCGGCGATCAATTTTTCGCTGATCGCACGACCGATGGCGGAGATGGTCGGCGGCACGAGCTTCATCGGCAGTTTTCGGACAGCGGATATCGCTGCACTCGTAATCATTCTCGTAGAGGTTTCGATGGGGCTATTTCTCATGGAGTCGCTACGCATTACGCGGCTATTCCCCGTGATCGGCGCTTTGCCCGACAAAATCCGAGTGCGAATGATCTGGATCACTTTCATGATCCTGTTTTTTCTCGCGTCTGTCGAAGCTGGGTTAGCCTATATGCGCGAGATTTTGATGCAGGATGAGCTTGCAACGAGCGCGTTGCTCAGAGGCGGGGAGGTCGTTGCGAACGACTTCGCTTGGATCACGACTGCCGCGCAGATGGGTATGGGTTTTACACTGCCGTTTGCGCTGGTTTTCGTCGCGATTCCGCTGGAAACATTCGTGCATTCACTACGTACGATTCTCGGGCTCCTTGGTATTGGCGTATTGCGTCTTGCCGGCTTAGCGCTGCGAACGGCCGGTGGTCTTTTTCAGCTGACGGGCTCAGTGCTCGTCCGGCTCTACGACATGATCGTGTTTCTGCCGCTGTGGGCCGAACTGACGTTCACGAAGCGCCCCGGCGTTGCCGTAGACGGCTATCCGGAGGTGCGGTCATGAACGCTAAAATCGTAGGATTCGCCTCGGCACTGCTGATCATCGGCTGCGCCGACCCAGTTCCACGAAATACGGGCGTCTACCTATTGCTCGATACGTCGGGAACCTATACGGCACAGCTCGAGAAAGCCGAGCAGATTATCAACTATACGTTGACCCGGCTGGACGGTGAAGATGCCTTTGCCGTTGCGCGAATAGATACCGGTAGCTTCAGCGAGCGGGATATTGTCGCCAAGGTCACATTTGACGACCGCCCGAGCGCTGCCAACGGCCAAAAACGGATGTTCTCCGAGACCGTCCATCATTTCCTGAGCGATGTACGACCTGCGAGTAACACGGATATCACGGGCGGATTGCTGCAGGCTGTTGAATTTTTGAATGAAAAGGAGACCGGGCGCAGGACCATTTTTTTATTCTCCGATCTCAAGGAAGATCTGCAGGAAGGTTATGTGCGAGACATTCCAATCCCATTGGATGGTTTCGAGGTTGTCGCATTGAATGTGACGAAGTTGACGAGCGACAATATCGATCCGCGGGAATACTTAGACCGATTGGAAATGTGGCGACAGCGGGTTGAGCAGCAGGGCGGTACGTGGCGTGTCATCAACGATCTCGACCGTCTCGAGCGCCTGTTGTAACCGCTATTGGCGCCCGCAGCAGGAACGACCCGAAGTTTCCTAAGGGAGTAATGGCGATGAGATGGATTGCGAGCATTTTGACCGCGCTTCTGGTGAGCCCGACGATTGCCCAAGAAGTCTCCGGCGCATATATGGGCGCGACCGTGGGCAATGTGACGTATACGCAGCGAGCGGACGGCCTAATCAGCCAGAGCGATTTCGATGGCAGCGCCTCGACGGTTCGCCTCTACGGGGGTTATCGGCTCGGTAGCCGGCTGGCGCTCGAGCTCGGCTACGCTGAGACTGACGAGATTGACGACAGAGTCGACATGGATCTTGGCGGGCTGGTTCCGGTCGATGTTTCGAGCGACTTCTCCGTCACCACGGCTCGCGCGCTCGTGCATTTCCCGATCGGTGCGGAGCGATTGCCCTTCGTGAGCTTGAGCGTTTTTGTCGGCGCTGGAGTCTATGATGCCGATCTGAAGTCGGCAGGCAGCGTCGCCGGCGTAGCGACTGTCGCCGCTACCTCGAGCGAGGATGGGTCGACCGCGCTGCTCGGCGTCCAAGTCGATTTTCCGAAGGTCAGCGTCCGCGGCGAGTACGAGTGGTTCGATACCCGGTCGAGTATCGATCTTTGGACGGCGGGTGTCGGCTTGATCTTTCGTTTCTGAGCTCAGATCCTTGGCGACGACTTTCTGCGATCGCTAAAGCATAAGGCGGCGGCTACGGCCTCAGCACACCTCGGACTTCTTCGGCCGGGGCGACGTTCGTCGCCAGTCTCTCAAAGCTTTCTGCGCTTCGACAGGTAGCAAATACGTCGAGATCCCGCCGATAGCCATCTGCGTCGACATCCATCAGAGCGAGTGAAGTGTGGAAAATCGAGTCGTGTGAGTAGGGCTCGTGGCGACTGACTTCCATACACGCTGGATCGATTCCGTTACGTTGGTAGAAGTGTTCCGAGGCCCAAAAGAGCATCGGCACATGTTTTTGCGCGTCGGGAGCCAGCGAATAGGGAAAGCCATGGAGGTACAAGCCGCCCTCACCCAGCGATTCACCATGATCGGAGATATAGAGCACGGCGACATCGTGAGTTGCCTCGAGTGCACGTAGCTGCTCGATCAGGTTGGCGAGAAATTGATCCGTGTACAGGATCGTATTGTCATAGGCGTTTTGCAGCGATTCGTCGTCGCAGTCCCGGAACGTATCGAGTCGGCATTCGGGTAAGAACTGCTTCGCTGTTTCCGGGGTATTCATGTAGTAGGTTGGACCATGGCTGCCACGTTGATGTAGAACGATAAAAGAATCGTCGAAGCTTCCAGCCAGCGCTTCGGTCAATCTCTTTGTTAGTAATTCGTCGTAGCATCCGTGCGAGTCACAGAGCTGGCTGTCGCTAGCGCCAGCAACCGATACGAAATCTTCTTGGTCGCACAATCGCTTGCACCCTGTGCTGTTGTCGAGCCACGCCACATTGATGTTGACGCGTTTGAGAATTGCCAAAAGGTTTTCATTCTTGGCGGCCTCGACATGGTTGAATTGGGCTCTGCCCAACGGCGAGAACAAACACGGCAGGGAGTCCGCGGTCGATGTACCGCAGGCGGTGACGTGCTCAAAATTAATGGCACCGATATCTTTCGTGTAGAGGTTGGTTTCGCGAGCGTAGCCGTTTAACGACCAATGATCAGCGCGGGCTGTTTCGCCGAGTACCAGCACGACCGCAAGAGGCTTGGATAGATCCTGACGCGCGCTTCTGGCGATTCCGGCGGCTAATAGCGTCTCCGTCTCGGCTTGGACGCTGATCGTCTCGGCGACGAACTGGCCGGCCGCATACACAGGGTAGAGTGGATTCATGAACAAACGAACGTGGCGGTTCGCTTGGGCATAGAAGGAAAGCTCGAGATACTCGAGATACAGCGCGGTAGCCGGGATAACGATGCTTGCGCACACCAGAATGGCCCTGGACGCGAGTTCTCGCTTCCAGCTGTACAGCCTGAGCGGCACGAAGAGGACGATGAGGGCCGGTAGCAGTCCGAAGAAGGCGAGGTGCGAGAAGAAGTCGAACGAGAGCAGCGAAGAGGCTTCCCGCATATCGGTTTCTAGAAGGCTGCGAATAATCGACGTATCGATCGCGACCCCAAATTGCGACATATAGAAGCCGATTGCCGCGGATACGAGCAGCAGAAGTGCTGTCGTTATCCTGAAATAGA
>Ga0326597_10002129_pt1 | contig 30154 bp, 25 predicted proteins | sample RVTome_12_FD_203789 | JGI IMG/M metagenome (GOLD analysis project Ga0326597, IMG submission 203789) | Soil microbial communities from uranium-contaminated site in the Upper Colorado River Basin, Wyoming, United States - RVT100D185 | ecosystem: Environmental > Terrestrial > Soil > Contaminated >...
AGAGAATGGGAGTGTGGATGCGGAGCATCTCACAACAGAGACGTTAACGCAGCACAAAACATTCTCCGTTTGGGGCATCAAACGCCGAAAGGGAATCCCCGGCCTTCAGGCCGAGGGAGGATGTCAAATGAAAGCAAATTCTAAATCTGTTGAGAGTGAAAATGAGTAGAAATAGCCAAGAAACAGAGCATTTTGTTGAAGTTATTCCATCAATTGCATCAATTCTATCAGATTCTTTGCAATGCTTAGGATATGAAGTAGCTAGGCTAAAGGATAAATCTAAGGCTCAACCCCTAGATAACTATGAACGTAGAAGCCTCGTGGATCTAGTAAAGGCATTACCTGTAATAACAATTGAACAAGAGAAGCTTAGGAAACAAGACCTAATCGGGCAGTTAACATCTGAACAGCTAGTAGCCTTAGCCCAGAAGCTACTGCCAACAACAACTGGAGAAGAAGATGGCAGACAATAACCAATCGATCTACATTAGGCCTGCATCTTCAGAAGACTCCAGGTTTATTACCAACTCGTGGGTAAATTCATTCCGCTTAGAGAACTTCTATATTCCTAAAGATATCTATCGAATGCGTCAATTAAAGGTAATTGAGAAGATTCTAAGAGGTGGAGCAAAGACATTGGTTGCTTGTCCAACTGATGACTACAACCAGATACTTGGATGGATTTGCTATGAACATTTAGGTAAAGATGTTGTTATCCACTACATCTACATCAAAGATACTTATAGAGAGATGGGCCTAGCTAAGCTATTGCTAAAGAAAGCTGGCGTATCACCCACAGCTAACAGACTTCTAATCTCCCACTCAACATACATACTTAGACCTATCCATAAGAAGACAGGGATAATCTATATTCAGCTACCCCACTACACCTGTGATTGCAATTAATAGGAATAATGCCAATGAAACGATCAAATAATATTGTATCAGTAAGATTTACAACAACAATTAACCTATGTGAAGGCAAGGAAAGGTTCACAGCTATTGATACTAGACGTAAAGAATACCAAGCTTGGACTATTACATCTAATAACTACTTCGTAGAGCTATATAATACTAGACTCAATAGATACTTCAAGATTCCTCTTCATATGGTTGAATCAATAGAGTTCGAAGCAACTGAGTAATGGCTAACCAATTAAATCTATCAGACCGTCTTCTATTAGAATCTCTAGTAAGGAAGAAGGGGCTAACTCCAGATCAGATATCTAAGCTATCAGGATCTCTCCCTCAACAGAAGAAATACCTAGAATCTCTATTTCCTCTGCAGAAAGAGATACTTACACATCCATCTAAGTTCAAGGCTATTCGATCAGGTCGTAGATTTTCCAAGACATTCGTAGTTTCTATAGCTCTAATAACTGAAGCATTGAAACGCCCAGGATCTTCATGTCTGTTTATTGCTACCTCAGTTGAAGCAGCTAAACGATTAGTTTGGTCAACTCTTGTAGAGTTTAATGAGAAGTATTCATTAGACATATCTTTTGATAATGCTAGCTCTATAGCTACATTCAACAATGGCTCTAAGATCTATCTAAAGGGCTGCGCCAATAGAAAGGAATGTGAGAAGTTTAGAGGTGATTACTATAACATCGTAGCTATAGATGAAGCTCAGTCTTTCCCTTCTTGGCTTAAATACCTCATTGAAGAAGTATTATCACCTGCCTTACAAGATTACCAAGGAACTCTCTGGTTAACTGGAACAACCAACTCAACCTGTACTGGCTATTTCTATGACATCACAGCTAACCCAGATCAGCAGAACCTATTTAAGGTATGGCACCATACAGTATTTGATAATCCTAAGTTTCCTCTATGGGCTGATAAAGACAATTGGCAAGAGATTGCAAGGAATTGGTGGCTACAATATCTACTTGAGAGAGGTTTAACTGAAGATGATCCACAGATACAAAGAGAATGGTTTGCTGAATGGATTAGGGATAACACAACTCTCGTATTCCCTTCACTATCTACTTACCTACTAGATGAGCTTCCTAATGATCTCAACTATGTCATTGGTATAGATGTAGGCTTCATAGATGCTTTTGCAGTCGTTGTCCTTGGGTACACAGATAATGCTGCTTATCTAGTTGACGCCTATTCAGCTTCTGAAACATCAACTGATGAAAAGCTAGAAGTTCTCAATAGATTCCATAATAGATACAATCCTGTGATTACGGTATGTGATCCAGGTGGTGGTGGTAAACAATTCATTCATGACTTTAACCTTAGATACAATCAAAACATCCAAGTAGCTAATAAAAGAGAAAAGCCACATAGATTACAGCTTCTATCAGATGACCTTAAAAATAGAAAGCTTCTAATTAATCCAGATTTAACAGATCTGCTTTATTCTCTGAAGATCCTTGAATACTCCAATAAGTCTAAAGGAGAGATTCCTGAAAGCTACCCACAAGATTACCTAGATAGTTGTCTGGTAGGCTCTACGCTTATTGAAACAATTAATGGACCTAAGCCTATTAAGGATATTAGGCTAGGGGAATTAGTTTTAACTAGATCTGGTTATCGAGAGGTTCTTTGGAGTGGGATGACTAAAGCTAATGCAGAGTTGTATAGAATTGAATTTTCAGATGGTTCAAGTATAATAGGTACTAGAGAGCATCCAATCTACATTACGGAATTAGATGACTTTATATCTATAGGAGATATTCAATGTATATTAACAACGCAGGCTACAAAACTCAAGGTGGAAAAGGAATTGATGACATTGAATTTATCTGTCCTAAATGCGGGGAGACTTTTAAGCGAAACAAATACGTTAAGCCAGGATATTGTTCACGTAGTTGCAGTTCAAAAGCTTTTAGAGCAAGATGCCGTTTATAATCTCACCGTAGCTGATCATCCAGAATTCTTCGCTAATGGTATCCTAGTTCACAATTGTTCTTATGCCCACATGGAGCTTCCATGGGCTCTTTACAATATACAACCTAAGACAAAGAAGATTCCATTCGTAGATGGCTATGACCCACACTTGGAATATCTTAAAGAAGAGCAAGCTCAGCAGTTAGCTGAGGAATCCTACCAAATGCAAGAATATCTAAGAGAATTCTTTGATAATCAAGGTCGAACTTCGTTCAGCTAAGGCTGAACTTCGTTCGCCTAGCGAGCTTCGCTCAGCTAAGGAGTCAACTATTGATGGCATCAGAACGCAGTCAAGCAATTAATTCAGTCAAGAAATTAATAGATTACATCATAGCCCAGGACAGGATTAAAACTATTCATATAGATATCCCCGAGGTGGGAACATTGGATCTTGAGCTATTTGAAATTATCCCAACTATCGAGGAGAAGAAGAATTCATATGTTAACGACGACTACTAATATTAGCCAGGAGCCATGGCATGACATGGAAGCCTACCCTTCAGATGAGGTTCATATTCCTATCTGGTCTTTATACCAGGATTACCTAGAGAAGAATAAGCCTTGGATGGATGATCAAGAGACCTATCTGCTCACCTATGAAGGCATAGATAATACCAGGAAATCTACAGTTGGCTCACTCAACCAAATCTTTAGAGCATTTACTCCAAAGTATTCTTGGAATGTCTGCCAATCGATTACGGATACCCTTGTATCTAGAGTGGGTAAGAACAGACCAAAGCCTATGTATATTCCCAAGGGTGGAGATTATAGCCTTAAGGAACGTGTCGAGACTATGACTGATCTAGTTAATGGTCAATTCCAGAATGCTGGCCTCTATGGCACAGGCAGAGAAGTGTTTAGAGATGCTTGTATCTATGGAACGGGCGTCATCAAGACATACGAACAGGATGGAAAGATTGTCCACGAAAGGACACTACCTTTTGAAATCCTTGTTGATCCAATGGATGGACGTTATGGCACCCCATCACAGCTAATCCAAAGAAAACATGTTCGTAAGTGTACTCTTAAGGCACAATATCCAAGTCAGGAGCTAGACATTGAGTCTAGTTCAATAGCTAGTACAGATCTGCTCATCGGGATTCAAAACCAGGATACTGTCAGTTCTCATGATTGGGTAGAAGTTGTTGAGATATGGAAGCTTCCATCAATTAAAGATGGCAAAGACGGCCGCCATTCAATTATCATCCAAAATACTACTCTTCTAGATGAACCATGGGAACGTGATGACTTCCCATTCCGTTTTCTAAGATACATTAAGCGTTCTATAGGCTTCTGGGGAGTAGGAGTTGTAGAGATACTTTTTGGTCTTCAAATGGAGATTAATAAGACAATCCGAAAGGTTCAAAGATCTCTTGATCTTGTCTCAGTACCTACATGGCTAGTTGATAAGAGATCCCAAGTAGTCAATAGACACATTCAGAATGTAATTGGTAATATCCTAGAATACTCTGGTGGCAATAAACCAGATGTAATTGTTCCTAGCGCTGTTAATCCTGAATTATTCAATTATCTAGAGAATCTATTCAATAAAGCCTACAATCTCATAGGCGTATCAATCCTTTCATCTCAGTCAATGAAGCCTTCTGGCCTAGATTCTGGTGTAGCTATCAGAACAGCTGATGACATTGAAACTGAACGTTTCTCTGAAATATCTCTAGATTATCAAGATTGGTTCCTGGAGATCGCTGAGGATATTATTAACCTTGCCAGGGAAATTGAAGATTTCTCAGCATCTGTGAAGTCTGGAAATGTATTCAATGATGTTAAATGGTCTGAGATCAATCTAGCTAACGAAGACTTCAAAGTAGATCTCTATCCAGTTAATCTCTTATCTTCTAAACCAGAAGGTAAGCTAGCTCAAGTACAAGAGATGGTGTCAGCGAATCTCATCTCTCCAGAAGAAGGTAAAGACCTTCTAGATTTCCCTGACTTGGATCGATACCAGGATCTTGATTCAGCTAATAGAGATATCATTCGTAAGACCGTAGATCAAATGGTGCGTAAGGGTATCTACACTCCTCCAGAACCCTTTGATGATCTAACCTTTGCCCTTAAGTATGCAAAACAGGCTTATGGATTAGGTCGTCTAGAAGGTGCTCCAGAGGACAATCTTGAGCTATGCAGAAACTACATCTTAGAAGTAATCAATGAATTGAAGAAGCTACAACCTCCTACACCAACTGAATAGAGAAGAGAAGAGGAGGGGGAGGGGGGGGGGGGGATGCTCCCCCCATTACTAGGGAGTTGTCTGTTAACTCATCAAGATAACTCAATTACGTCCCCCCTTGGGGGGGGGGAAATATCCTTTAAGGCTAGACGTGGAGTTAGGGTCTCTTCAAACACCCCCTCTGAGAGGGGCCAGGATGCCCTACAATCGATTTTAAGGCCTACCCTATACCTAGGCCTACCCCTAGCTCTAAAACAGCTCTAATGGCTTCTCAGAGCCTTCTGAGAGGCCTGCTAATTAATGATTAACACAACCAAGGAGATTAATGACAATGGCCGATAATGATCAAACAGGCACAACTACTAACGAAGAAGTAATTGTATCTAATGTAGAAGTAGACCCACTTGATGCAATCATGCAAGATTGGGCAGATAATCGACAACAAGCAGATGATGTAGTAGTCGAAGACGAGGCTTCTAAGGCTGAACTTCGTTCGCCTAATGAAGAAGATCCTAAACCACAAGCTAATGATACAGAAGACCCTGATAATGTAGAATCTGTTCAAGTAGCTAAGGGACTAGCTAAGCTAACTCGTAAAGAGAAGGCTTTAAGAGCCCGCGAGGAAAGTATTAAACAGGAAGCTCAACGATTACAGCAATTCCAACAGTTCCTTAACAACTCTAAACAAAATCCATTACAGCTATTAGATGCTGCTGGACTTACTCTAGATGATCTAGCTGAATATGTTTCAAAAGGAGTTATTGATACCAATAAACCAGATGATCGGTTATCTAGGGTAGAACAACAATTAGAGGAAGAACGTAAAGCTAGGCTTCAATATGAACAAGAAGTCATTAAACATCAACAAGAAGCTACAATTGATAAGTTTAAGACTCATATAGGCTCTGTTGTTGACACAAGCTTTCCTCTTATAAAGGCAAATAACGCATCTGATGTGGTATTTGAGGTAATTAATCAGTATTTTACTCAAACTAATCAAATACTACCTGTTGAGCAAGCAGCTCAACTAGTTGAGGAGGAGATTAGATCTATTAAAACCCAACCAACTAATGGCAATATCGCCGGAACAGAGGGGGAAGGTCTATCTTCAGCAGCTACTAACAGTAAACAACGACCAACATCAAAAAGCGCCACATTGAATAATAAGTTAGCTTCTCAACCAACAGATAACGTTTCTAGAAAACGTACACAAGAAGAGGTAGATGCAGCAATGTATAGAATCATGCAACAACATGTCTCCTCTTCTAGACGAAAATAACTAACTAACAACAATTAGGAGATTCAAGTGGCAGATACAGTAACCCTTTTAGATGCCTTGACTAAAGAAAAATATATCAAGGGCAATGAACTTAAGAATATGATGTTTAAGGGAGATCCCTTCCTTCAAGTTATTAAGGTAACTAATGACTTCACAGGTGATCTTTGTAAACATCCAGTGATTGTAGGTGGAACTAATAAGCGTAGTGCTACCTATGCATCAGCTGAAGCCAATACGGGTGGAGTCCAAAGCACTGCTTTCCATCTAACTCGCGTTAAGGATTATGTCCTTATGGAGCTTGATAGAGAAGCTTCGCTAGCTCTACCTAATGACATGGCCGCTTTCAAGAAATCATTTGAAGTGGAAATGGACACTGGCCTTCAGAAGCTAAGAAACTCTATCTCGCAGTCAATTATGTCTGCTGGTAATGGTGTTGTAGGTCAAATCTCTACTGATTCGACTGTAGCATCAGATACCATCACCCTAGCTGATACTAACGACATCGTTGCTTTCGAGGTTGGTGATGTAATTCAGCTTTACACAGCTTTAACTGGTGGAACAGTAAGATCATCTGGGGATACAGCTGAAGTTACAGCAGTTGACTATGACCTAGGAACTCTGAGCTTTGCTGGCAACCTAACTGATGAGATTGCAGCTGCAGTAGCTGGTGATTACATTGCTATGCGTGGAGACTACGGTAATAAGATTACTGGTGTTGGCGCGTGGCTACCTTCATCGGCACCATCAGCTACCAGCTTCTTTGGAGTTGATCGTTCTACTAACCCAACTCGCCTTGGTGGTATTCGGGTAGATGGAACTGGTCTTAGCGTGGTGGAAGCAATTAATCGCGCTACGGTAAGAGTGAATCGTCTTGGTGGAAGTCCTGATTATCTGTTCGTAAACCACTCGGTTTATGAGGATATCATGAATACTCTTGACGCTTCTCGTCATGTCTACACAGATGATAAGAATGGAGTTATCGGCTTCAACTATCTCTATGCTAAGGGAATTGCAAGTGATGTGAAGATCGTAGCTCATCGTTATGTTCCTAGTAATACTGGTTTCCTAGTGCAAGCTGATACATGGAATCTGAGAACTCTTGGTGGGTTCCCAGACGTACATCGTGATGATGGCACAATCTGGAGACTACGTGATGCTTCTGATACACTACAAGCTAGAGCTTCTGTGTATGGGAATGTTGGATGTAGTGCTCCTGGGTGGAACGCTCGTATAACCTTCGCATAATCAAGGACTTAGGAAGCTATCGTTGCTTGATTTGCAGTGCAACATGATATGTAATTTCTAATAACTGGGGCCGGGTGAGAGTAATTCTGCTTCTTGCCCGGCCCAATCAACTGATAATAAACCTCATAAGCGCTAGTTAATCCTACTAGATTTGAGGTAACAAGGAGAAATTAAAAATGGCATCGAGATACGTAAAGAATATCAAAGCATTCCCAACGCGCCCTGTCCTAGTAGCTGGAAACTTTCTAGCTAATACTAGTGCAGGTACAGGTGATGTAGGTAGAGGTTATACAGCAGAACGTAAGACTACTGGTCATTACAGAGTTCAATGCGATGACAAATACAATACAGTAATTTCGGCAGTAGGTAATTTTCAAGCTGCAGAGGCTTCTGGTGTTCATGTAGAAGTTTCTGGTGTATCAACTGCTGGTGATGGAACTGGTGGATCTTATGTAGACTTCTGGGTATGGGATTCAACTGGTGATGCTCTCATTGATGGAATCAGCACTGATCGCATTCATTTCCAGATTGTGCTAGATAACAGTAATGTCTAAAGATAATAGCCAGGAGTTAACGATATGAAGAATAGCGCATTAATGCCTATGCTTATGAAGAAAGTGATGGAAAAGGCTTCTAAGGCTGAACTTCGTTCGCCTAAGGCTGATGGTGTAGTAATCGAAGTTGAGGAAGGAGATGAAGGTTTCTGTGAAGAAGCTGCTGATCTTCTAGAGAAGGCCTCTAAAGCTAAGATGTACGATGACTATGAAGCCGCTGAGAAGTACATGAGATCACTACATGACTTATGGCATGCAGAGATGGATAATTCTCCATCTGATGATGAAGATTACTAATCAACACTAATCTAATCCCCTGAATCACAGCTAATAATCACTGCACATAAACTATGACTAGAAATATCAATATTGAACCATGCCCAACAATCAGAACACGTAATAGTGTTGACTGGGCTATTGATCCGGGGGAACCCCTCAAGCGAAGACGTCGGCTTGGGCGTGGACTAAACTATCAGGCAGCTGATGGCACATTCAAGCCAGCGTCTTCACAATTCTCAATAGCTGGGACTAACCAGCCAACTAACCTAGCAACTAGAATATCAGCTCAATATGCAAGTACAGAAGCTCCTCTGTTTTTCTGGGCAGGCGATGCTGATCAACCACTAAATCGAGCAACAATAGTTATAGCACCAGATGAAGATCCAAGCTTCTCTATAGCTATAACAGCTGTTGCACCAGACAATGTAGTTGAGACTCAGATAACTGATGGTAATAAAGTCATCTGGCCTAACTTCTGGAAGAATGCAGATCTTGAGTGGACTCATGGAAGTGATTTAGCTAAGAAGGTTATACGGTTAACTGAGCCAGGACATAACTTCTCTTGGAGATTCAAATATAAACTACCTCCAGGAGCTACTTACACCCTAGTTAATAACATTCTAAGTATCTTTACCCAAGATGGTAGAAAAGTATTCTCTACCAAATATCCTTACGGACATGACGCTAATGGACCTATCCGTGGTAAAAGTTTTAGATGTAGCTTTGAACAGATAGGAACCTGGGGTCCAGAGAACCAGTGGCCTATATGTGAATTATCTACTAATCCTGATGACTTTGATAGCGCTGTATACCCAATCGAAATTGATCCTACAGTTACCAAAACAGGTTCTTCTGAGATTGAAGATAATACACTAATTGACGGTGGCGGAATTGAGGAATGGGGCACAGGAGGCAGTGAAGATCTCTATCTAGGAGTTTATGCTCCTGGTGGACCATACATACATAGCATCATTATGCGGACTTTAGGTGATGCTTTACCGGGTGGTATAACTGCTATCAGACTTTATTTGAAAGAGTTCAACCAGTTTGGATCTGCTACTGGATCTCCAGCTGTCGCCTATCAGATTGCATCAGACAATAATGACTGGGAACCTGGTACTGAGAATTTTGCACCAGCCGATAGAAGCTGCTCAGGATATAAAAAACGGGAGCCTCCATCGGTTGAATGGGCTGGTGGCTATAACTCTAGATGTGGAGTTATTGGGACAGATATCCTAGCCGAGGGAGGAGGTCAGCCAGAGTCTACTCCTGATTTACTCTCAGAGGCTACTGGTAGTTGGTATCAATGGGACATCCCAGTTGATTGGGATATCGATGTTGCTGGTGTACTCTTAAAGCAAGAGACTGAAACTGATTCATGCCTAGCGTACTTTCGATCTACTGATTATGGAACAGCTAATGAAAGACCATATTTTGAGATTGATTATTCAGAGGGCGGCGTAGCAGCTTACTATTACAATAATTTGATATTACGAGGACGTAGATAACCAATGAAGCTAATCAAGCATAACGAGAGTACAGCATCTAGACGGAGGGTTTACTTTCAACTCGTAGATGCAACTGATGGTCTTACAGCAGAAACTGGTGAAGCTAGTGGACAGCCACAGATATCAATTGATGGAGCTACCTGGACAGATACAGGTATTGGTACACTCAACGCAATTGGTAATGGTCGCTACTATGCTGAGCTGACACAGGCATCCCTTGGGACCGTCGGAAGCTATATCGAGACTAGATATAAGAGCGCTAACACTGCTGAGGGAGTTGGTGATTCAGTACATGTTATTGCTCTTGATCTTAATGATGCAACTAATGCTGGTATTGGATACATTGATACTTCACTATCAACTCGTCTTGCCCCAACTACGTCTGGATTAACTTTAGATGTAAGCTCTACTGGTGAAGCTGCCCTTGACTTTAGTAATATCAAATCGCCTACAGTTGCTACTGATCTAACTTTAATCTCAATTGGTAATGTCAATGATGTAATCCATGGAGTTAATTTAACATCGTCTGGCTCAGCTACATTAGTAGCAACGATTGTTGATGACGTGTGGGATGAGGCTATGACTTCTCACGTCGATGCTGATTCAGCTGCTGAGTATCTTAAGAATACAGCTGATATCCTTACTGATACAGCTGAGATTGGGGTAGCTGGGGTTGGTCTTGCAAACCTTGGCGACGCAAGGCTAGATAACCTTGATGCACTAATATCTTCTAGAAGTAGTCATTCAGCTGCAGATGCAGCAGATGCAGTATGGGACGAAGCTATTGCTGGTCATTTAAGTGCTGGTTCAACTGGAGAAACTCTAAATGATACAGCTTCTACTGTTTCTACTAATCTAGATGATACGATAACTGGTATACCTGCTGCAGTAGATACAGAGTTAACTTCATCTCATGGAGCTGGAGATTGGACAGGTGGAAGTTCTTTAACAGCTGGAGAGATTGCTTCAGGTGTTTGGGAACTTGATATGACTCAATTTGGTTTCAGTGAAACTGCTGGCAAGTTATTGAGATCAGGTCGTATGGAATACGGAACTGTTGCTGCAGGTTCAGGCTCAAGCACGATAGCTATGGGAGCAAGTGCTAATGGTACAAATAACTTCTACAACAGTGCAGTTATCCAGGTACTCAGTGGAAATGCTGTTGGCCAAGCTCGTAAGATAAAAAGTTATAATGGAACAAGTAAGGTAGCAACTGTATTCCCAGCGTGGATTACAGTTCCAGGTAGCGGAGATACTTGGACTACCTTAGCAGATGGTAGTGCTACTATAGAAGAAATTGCTGATCAAGTTTGGGATGAAAACATTACTGATCATATCCCAGCTGGTGATTCTGCTGCCGAATCTCTAAGAGGAGCCTGGGATGACACTCAAGCTTATCTTGACGCTACTATCTCAAGTAGATCTTCTCATTCAGCTGCTGATGTAGATACTGAGTTATCAGGTACTCATGGTGCTGGAAGCTGGGAAAGCAGTGGATCATTAACAGTAGGATCTATTGTTTCAGGTGTTTGGGATGAACCTACAGCTGATCATCAAATTGCTGGGACTACAGGTAAAGCATTAACTGACGCTTCATCTGCTGGAGATCCATGGTCAACTGCTCTACCAGGTAGTTATGCAACTGGAACAGCTGGTCATACACTTTACCAAAATCTAGATGTAGCAGTAAGTTCACGTCTAGCTCCAACGGTCAGTGGATTGACTTTAGATGTATCGGCTACGGGTGAGGCTGGTTTAGATTTTAACAACATTAAGGCTGCTTCTTCTCCTACAACGTTGAGCAATATTACTGTTCCGACTACAACAGATATAACTAATGATGTTAATCTTTCCGATACGGATATAGATGACATTGCGACAACTACTTCTGGATTACTAAATAGTCATGGAACAGGTTCATGGGAGACTAGTAGCTTACCTACTGCAGAAGAAATTGCTGATGCAGTATGGGATGAGCCAGCAGGAGATCATCTAACTGCTCTTAGCACGGGCAAATCTCTAACAGATATAGAAGCATCGGTAGTAACGATCGAGAGTATAACAACTGGAGTGAACGGCTTTATTGCCACGAAAGCCGTTGTTGATGCAATACTAGTTGATACAGCCGAGATAGGTATTGCTGGTGCTGGATTAACTAATATTAACTTGCCAGATCAGACAATGGATATCATAGGTAATATTACTGGAAACCTATCTGGTTCAGTAGGATCGGTAGTTGCAGATGTTAACATTATTGATGCAGATATAGACGATATCGCAGAGACTACTTCTGGATTGCTGAATTCACACGGAACGGGAAGTTGGACAACCGCAACGGGATTCTCTACTCTTACAGTAGCAGATATCCTTGCAGACTCAACTCCATTTAATGGAGCTAATGTAGACGTAGCTATAAGTACAAGATCTACATTAACTCAAGCAGATATCCTAAATGATGCCACTCCATTTACAGGAGCTAGTATTGAAGCTATTTTAGAGGATACGGATAGCTTAGATACTACTAAGATTACTACAGCTAGAGCTGATAATTTTGATAATTTAGATACCACGATATCATCTAGAGGAACCAGTGATTTAGTTATTACCGATATTCTCTCAGACTCAACTCCGTTTGACGGTGCCAATATTGATGTAGCTATAACTACAAGGTCTTCACATAGTGCTTCAGACGTAGCTGATGCAGTCTGGGATGAAGCGATAGCTGGTCATTTAAGTGCTGGAAGTACTGGAGCTGCACTCTCGGCTGCAGGAGCAGCTGGAGACCCTTGGAGCACTGCTCTTCCTGGTAGCTATGCAACTGGAACAGCTGGATATTTGATGAGTAATCTAGAAACTAATATCTCATCAAGTGTTTGGAATGAGACTATCTCTGGGCACCTAGATTCGGGATCAACTGGACAAGCTCTAAATATAGCTTCTGGACAAGGATCAGGATTACCTGAAGTGGTTTATGATTTGAGTACAACTCTAGGTCAGCTAATAACAAGAGTTAGACAGCGTTCTGAGCAGGAAAACAGTCAATTTGTCTCTGACGATGAGATTGTGACCTACATCAATGCAAGCCTATCTGAGCTCTATGATCTTATGATCAATGAATATGGAGAGGATTACTTCATTAGCACAGATACCATCACTACAACTGCTGGAACATCTGATTACACACTACCAGATGATTTCTATAAGTTTGTAAGCATTGATTTGAATGCTAATGGTAATGTCAATTACTCTCTACAGAGATTCAACTTCTCTGAGCGTAATAAGTATCAGAATACTGGATATTCAGTTGGTACAGTGTCCAGTACTGCTCCATTCAAATACACAATACTTGGTAATAATGTTAAGCTATTGCCAGTTCCACAAGGAACACACACCTTGACAATGTATTATGTACCTCAGCCACCAGTCCTAGATAATACAGCTACTGAGGTTTCTGCACAGATACCAGCTGGTTGGCTAGAATACGTGGTGATTGACTCTGCTATTAAAGTAATGGCTAAGGAAGAATCTGATACGACAGTCTTAGAGCGTGAGAAGTTCAGCCTAGCAGCTAGAATTAAGAATATGGCTAACAATAGAGATTCTGAATCACCTGAGTCAGTCACAGACGTTCAAGGTTCTCATAGCGTTACCGATACAGGATGGTTTTAATCAATGGGCCTTGTCTATGAAAGAAGTATTGAGCTAGCTTATGGCGTTCCAGATAGCTCATCAACACAGAAGATTCTGGCTACCAATACAGTATCTGGAGTAACCACTAATCCTAGAAAAGTTTATAGACTAGTTTCAGATATTCCTATTCACTTTGAATTCTCTACTACTGCTAGTGCAGATACAAATTCAGAGATTCTACCTGCTGGGCTAGTAGAGTATTTTGGTACTGGAGAAGCTTCTGGAGTCTTCTCAGTTGTCAGGAATGGAACCGTTAATGGCATTTGTTGGATAACTCCAATGATTCCAGCTAATAGCTACGTGAAATAACGATGGGAGATATTTAGACATGGCAGTTAAAACATCAGCTGGAATTTCTTCATCTAGTGTTGTCTATGGAGATTCAAATAATCTCGATGCTTTTCAAAGATTGAGAGTCTCTGAAATAACTAGTCTAGCTAACATCAGCCAACATGTCCATGCTTGGGATGGATTGATTGATGTTGAAAAGATAGGGACTGGAGATGTGGTTTACGACAATCCTAACTCTAGAAGGGTCTTAACTACATCAGCAGATGAAGATGCGATTATCTGCCAGACATTCCCAAGATCGCCGTATCAGGCTGGGAAGGCTTTAAGTCATGGAGAGCCTGTACTCACTAATAAGGGATGGGTCAATATTGAAGATATACAAATTGGAGACTTGGTATTTGATGGCAAAGGTCAATTAACTCCGGTAACAGGTGTATACCCTCAAGGTATGAGAGATATACTTAGAGTCACATTTGGTGATGGTATTTATGTAGATTGTGACAAAGATCATCTATGGAAACTATTACAAACAAGTCAAAATACTCATCCTGGTAAATCTTTTGTTCTATCTGCTCAAGAAATTCTAGATAAATATGGAAGCACTCCTGTGTGCCAGAAGCGTGTCAAAATACCAAGATCTCCTGTATTAGAAATACAGGAGAAGCCAGTTCCTATAGATCCTTACACATTAGGCGTAATCTTGGGTGATGGGCATATACAAAAACATGGGTCAGTTTCTGTTACTTCTGCTGATCCAGAGATACTTGAACATTTAAAATGCGACAAGTTGACTAAACGTAAAAGTAAATATGGCTATGGAGTTTTTGGTCTATCTAAAAAGATCAAAGCATTAGACTTAAATGGAAAAGTAGCTAAAGATAAATTCATCCCAAACGAATATAAACTAAACAGTAGAGAAGTGAGATTGTCTATTTTACAAGGCTTAATGGACACTGATGGCACTGTTGATAAACGTAGCGGTTGTGCGTATTATTGCACAATTAGTGATAAGTTAGCTGATGATGTAGAATTTCTTGCTCAGTCTCTAGGTGGGGAAGTACGGAGAAGGATTAAAGAACCTTTCTATTATAAAGATGGGTACAGAATATATTGTAATCGTGCACATATTCTGCACTTAAGACTTCCCTTCAATCCTTTTAAATTGAGTAGAAAAGCTTCTATGTGGAAAAGGAAGAATAATACCCTTGATAAGTTTATTTATTCAATCAAGCCAATTGGTAGAAGTCTAGCTACTTGTATAAGAGTAAAGAGTGAAGATCATACCTTTTTAACAAAAGGTTGTACAGTAACCCACAACTCCCAGCAGATATTGATGACCTTTGCTAATCTCACTCCAGAAGATAATGTTATCAAGAGAATTGGTTATTTCTCATCTCCTGGCTCATTAACTCCATTTGATGATAATAAAGATGGACTGTTCTTAGAATCGTCTAATGGAGTAATGTCGATCAATATCTATAAGTCTGGAGAGGTGGTTGAGTCTACATCACAGGCTGATTGGAATATTGATTCATTTGGTGCAGGCTCAGTTAATTCTAGTGGATTTGAGATCAATTGGGATAACTGCCAGATCCTACAAGTAGACTTTCAATATCTAGGTGTTGGCAGAGTTAGATGGAATCTAGTTATTGATGGAATAGTTCTCCCATTTCATGAATCTCTTCATGCAAATAATAGAGATACTGTTTACATGCAGTCTCCAGACCAGCCTTTAAGATGGGAAGTTAGACAGACAGGAGCTGGAAGTGGATCCTTTAACTTTATCTGTGCATCAGTAGGTACTGAAGGATCAATTAATAAGCTTGGTGATTCAAGAGCAGTTAACACAGGTAATACAGCTCTAAGCTTTCCTCTAAGTGGGACTGAATATGCAGTTCTAGGTATTAGGCTTCAAGATGGAAAACCAGCTGCTGAAGTTAACCATATCTCAACTTCAGTGTTGATTACATCTAATAACAAAGATGCTAGATGGTCTCTCGTATTGAATCCAGTTATGACAAGTGGGCTTACCTATACTCCTATTCAAGATTCATCTATTGAGTATGCAGTAGGTGGAAATCAATATGTAATTACTTCAGGGACCTTCTTCTATAATGAAGTGATTACTGCAGATATCGTATCAATCTCTCCTTTTGAAACATTAAGGAAGATCGGCGTGGCTATTGACGGAACTCAAGATGAGCTTGTTCTTGGCGTAACTCCACTGTCAACAAATATAGATGTGTTTGCAGCGATGAATGCAAGCGAGCTAACTTAATATCTTTTTTGTTAGCTGTGATGGAAGGGATTAACTCTTCAATCGTAATTACGTCGAGCCCTTCTGGGCGAGCTAACTTACAGAATGTGAATAACTAATAATGGAATGGAATCAATTACACACAGATAACAAAGATTGGAATATTCCATTTAGGATTAGCTGTGATGAATGTAATGAATAGACTTATCACCAAAATCTCTATTCTAAACTCATCACATTGTATTTAAGAGTTAATGTGTAGCTTGTTCCCCCGCAAGGGGGACGTAATTACGATGTTTTGGATGAGTTAATGAATACTTGGTGAGCTTGACCCTCTAGTCAGTCGGCCCTGCGAGCCTTATAACCATCCATAGGAGTAATGTAATCGATTTGGAAAAGCTGTCAAGTAGCTGTGATGAAGATATCTAAACTTTTTTAATAGGAAATGTACAATTTACAATGCCAATTGAATTTCAGACCATAGACATTCCCGTAGGTCAGCTAGGCCTCAATGAGAATGAAGACTCTAAAGTCTTGACTGCTGGTATCCTAACAGCTCACAATGCTCGTTTCGATAAGAAAACAAGGATTTCTAAGAGGTCTGGATACAGTCCATTGAGCTCTGGAGTCTTTGATATAGCTTCTATTGAGACACCCGAGATAATACAATCTGGAATTCACTTCACAGTCTACACAGATAATACTGGTAATGAAGGGATGTTAATGCTTGATGGTATTAACGCTTATAGCTACATCGAAGACATTGACACTTGGAACTATATAAATAGATCTTCACCGATTGATGTTACTAAGGAGCTTATCTATGCAGAACAGTCTGGTTTATCACAATTTGATTATGCTGAAGCAAATGGCGTAGAGATGGTTTCTTGGGTTGATTATACAAATCAGCCAAGATTGAGTGCTATTGGTAAGTCATCTGGAAATATCATTCTTCAGAACCATAGTGAATTTTCTGTTGGTAATACAAACAACTCAGCTGGTAGATTAATCCCAATTGGTACAAAAATATTACATATGTACAAGGAGAAGTCTTCTGGAACGATTTGGACAAAGATATATAACACAGAGACCGCCAGATTTGGTCCTATAATCACAACTATTAACTTTGCATCTACAGATTCAGCTTATGACTGGGATTGCGTACCCTATACAGCTGATAAAGCTATTCTTTGCGTTAAGGACGATAGCTCTAATATTTGGATTGGGTATGTAAATGGCTCTGGACAATTTAGTGATTCAGAGGCTGAAGATACCGGGTTAGGAACAATTGATTGGCTAACCCTAGCAGTATCTTCAGATGGAACAAAAGTTGTTCAAGCGTGGGGATATGGAACAGATACGTATTCTAGAGGCCTCACTCTGGGTTCTTCTGCTCCTGTAGAAGATTATGGAACAACTACACTTACAGATCTTCCATACATTGTTTCACAAGCCTACATAGCTATAGATTCTAGCTATAACCAATATTGGGTAGCTAATATCAATGACACGCTTGGCACTACTGGTGTGGTAATGCAGGTAAGATCGCCTGGGAGTGCTACAGCTGATCATCTAACTGATACAGCAGGACAATTCCCAGCAGTTAATCATAATGAAAAGTTAGCTAGTAGACCTTGGATTGTCGCAACACCATTTGGTGAAGTTGTTCATTTCATTGTAATAAAGGAACTTGAGCTACAGCCAACCTACTTTGTTGTTAGGTTTGGAATAGAAGATACTGTTGGACCAACAGGCTTTTTCTGGCCTATGACATTTCCTGCTAAAGTTTTATATGGAGCTGCAGGTGGTCATCCAGATGGAGATACTGTTATCTCTAAAGTCCAGTTAGTATCTGGTGATACCTATAAGTTAGCTGTTGGCTATAAGACACTTCGGAACACAGCTAATAGTGATCAATTTACTCCAGTAGGAGCTTCTACCCTAGAATTGGATATGACTCCAAGAATGCAATCAATTCAATTAGGAGATGCTACATTCCTATCAGGTGGAGTAATACAGCAATTTGATGGAGCTCAGATATGCGAGGTAGGCTTCAACCATTATCCAGAGCCAGTAAGTACAGCTACATCTGCTAGTGGTGGTAATATTGGAGCTGGGACTTATCTATACCAAGTAATCTATGAATGGACTGATGCTAAAGGTAATATTCATAGATCAGCTCCTAGTGTTCCTGTCTCAGTTGCACATTCTAGTGGTTCTACTAATAAGACTACTTTATCTGTATTAGCCCATATGGCTACAAATAGACGTAAAACAAAGCTATTCTTTGCTATGGGAAGCACAGATCAGAGGATTGTAGCCTATAGAACTAAGGCTGGTGAATCTTCAATCTTCTATAGAACTGCTGAATTCTCAGAAGCTAGAACCAATCCATTTGACCAGCCAACAATAGAAGACATTATTGATATTACGTCAGATTCTTCTCTATCCTCTAATGAAGTTCTCTACACATCAGGTACTGGTGGAGAGCTTGGTAATGATCCATTCCCTGGAGCTAAATATCTAGAAGTATTTGATAATAGACTTTGGATGGGAGGGACTGAAGATCCTGAAGAGCTCTACTACTCTAAGGAATACGTTCAAGGTGAAGGGTTAGGCTTCTCAACAGAATTCAAGTTTAGATTACCTAAACCCATAACTGGCCTATCTACCCTAGATGACAAGATAGTTATCTTCACTAAAAATTCTATCTACTACATTACTGGTCAAGGTCCTGATGCTACAGGTGCTGGATCAGCATATTCAAACCCACAGAGGATCTCTTCTGATGTTGGCTGTACCAATGCTGATTCTATTGTCCTTACTGATTCGGGTATCTTCTTTCAATTCAGAACTAGTCTTTACCTACTTGGTAGGAATAATGCAGTTGTTGAGATTAGCTTACCTGTGAAGGATACCCTAGCTAACCTAACAATAACTTCAGCTGTCCTCCTAACTGATAATAATGAGATATTGTGGACCACGGCAGAGGGAACGGGAATAGTTTTCAACTATCTCTATGGCAGATGGTCTACGTGGACTAACCACAACGCAACTAAAGCTATTAACTGGGCTAATTCATTAGTGTTATTGAGAGATAATGGAGTTATTCTCAAATCAGATCCTACTCTCTATTCTGATGATGGAGAACTCTACAATCTCAAGATAGAGCTTCCCTGGATAAAGCCTGGTGGTCTCAATGGATATCAACGAACAAAGTGGTTAGAGATTCTTGGTGATCTTATGGATGACCACACATTAACTGCCACATTAGCCTACAATTATGAATCTAATGACTCAGATAGCCATTCATTCATAACCTCTACAGCTCTGCCTATTTCAGGCAAAAGTGGCAGTAATGAATCTGTCTATCAATTCAGATTGAAACCTAAATATCAGAAATCCAATGCGTATAAACTCACTCTGGAGGATACCACTAATACTGGTAATTCATTTACGCTGAACTCGCTTGGTCTAGTTATTGGCGTTAAGAAGAGTGTCCATAAATTACCAGCTAAGAAAACTATCTAATCACAAGGAATTATAACAACAATGCCACCTATGATGCCAAAAGCTAATGCAGCAACTGACCCTAACAAGAAACAGGTGAAGCCAGTGGTTGCTACTTCAGCTACCACACCAGCAACGTTAGATGTGAATAAGGCTGCTTCTACAGGACAACTCAAGCTAGTTGATAATACAGCAGCTAAGCTAGCAGCTGAGCAGGAGAAGTTAAAGCAGGCTTTAGCTGCACAGAATGCTCAACGGCCAGCAACGCTATCTGCGCCAATCCCTTTGCCACCTACTCCAGTTAATCCACTTAAAGAAGGTAAATGGGGCACAGCTAGCCAAGCTAGCACAGCTGGTCAAGCAGCAGCAGCTAGGAAAGCAGCAGAAGAAGCTCAGAATGCTCCACCTGCAGCAACTAAGGCTCCAACTGCTCTAACGGTAGGTGATCAGGCTTTAAGTGATGCACAGCGGGTTCAGGCTGAAATTGAAGCTGCTAGAGCTGCAGCTGGACTTCCGCCATCATCTCCAGCTACTCCTAGTGATGATGTTGTATCTCAAGATGCGGTATATAATGTTGATCGAGTTAGAGCCGCGATAGAAGCTGCTCAAGGTCGTGAAAGAAATAGGCAGCGTGAAGCTGATGTTGAGGCTGGTTGGGATAGTTCCGTAGATAAGGAAGATAAGGAGAGATGGGCTGCTGATGCTGCTATTGGTGGTGCTGGTAATGGCCTAAGAGAGATAGCTGAAGATATAGCTGAATATGAGGCTGAACATCCATTTGAGGATGAAGCTAGGGAGCTTCAAGGGGGTGTGAATGAGCCAAGAGCTTATATCAGACATTTCCAACCATCTGCCGCAGGTGGCAAAGAAGAGGATCTTCGTTATCGTGAAGCCGTAGCAGGTTTATCATCAAGTGCTATGTCTGCATCTGAACAAGCCCAACAGCACTTAGCTGATGTATTAGCTAGAGATCCTATGCTTGCCGAGAAATATGGTCTAGGTGGAGTAGCTACATATGGAGGCGCTCAATACGATACTCAGACCCAACAGCAGTTTAGAGATATACAACAGCAGACTATTAATCAGTTGCTAAATGCTCCCTCTATAGCTCAACAGGAAGCTGATAGGGCTAGAGAAGCTGCTATGGCTCAACAGTTTGCAGCTTCAAGATCTGGACGTGGACAAGGTAATCTTGCAGCTAGTCAAAGATTAATGGGAACTAATGTAGCTCAGACTAATCAAACTATAGCTAGAGATGCTTCTATCGCAGCTGCTCAAGAGAATCTGGCTAGACAGCAAGCTGCTGCAGGAATAGCTGGAACAGCTAGGGGTATGGATATTGGTGTAGCTGGTACTGAAGCTGGTCTAGCTCAACAGGCTGGCCTATTCTCAGCTGAACAGAGAAATCAGGCTGCTGAAGCAGAATTAGCTGCACAGATACAACAGGAACAATTCAATACTCAAGCTCAAATAGCTCAAACAGCTCAACAGGATCAGTTAAGATCTGCGCTAACAGCTCAACAGTTAGGATATGAGGGTATTGGAGTAGATGTTCTAGGACAGCAAAGAGCTTCAGATATCGCTCTAGCTAATCAAGTAGAGGCAGATCAGCTAATTAGAGAAGGTTATGACGTACAGCGGTATGCAGCTGACGCTGGTGTCAGAGCTGCAGAAGCTTCACAACCATCTTGGGGGCAAACTCTTGTAGGTGGAGGCATGAATATCCTAGGTAGCGCTCTAGGTGGATGGCTAGCATCTGACAAGAATGTCAAGAAAGGTATTAAGTCTACTTCACCTAAGGATATTAACAGCTTTCTAGACGCCCTGGAGTCCTATGACTATAGCTACAAACGAGGTGATACTTCTCCAAAGACTGGTGTAATGGCACAAGATCTAGAGAAATCATCTATTGGTAAGAAATTAGTATCTGAAGATCCAATGAGTGGAACAAAGATGGTTGATACTAGATCAGCTACATTAACTATGATGGGTGCACTTAGTGAACTTCATAAGAGACAGAAGGCAATTGAAGCTGAACTTCGTTCACTAGGCGGTCTTAAACCAGCTAATAAGGGGAGACGATAATACAATGAGTAATTTTAGTTATGACCCAATGGCATTCACTGCTAACCCATCTGCTCTACCAGCTGTTCCTTCACCTCCTGGCCTAGGTGGTCAGCTAACCCCTAATGCATTAGGCGCTCAGAGGTTTCTAGATGTCATGGCTGCTAATAGAGCTCCAGGAGTTTCTCCCCAGAATCCTAATGTAGCTAACGTACCTAATAATCAATTATCTCTTGGACTTCCACAGCTTCAAGCTCCAACTATTGCTCCTCCAGTTGTCCAAGCACCATCTGCTGCTACTCCAGAGACTCAGGAAAGCTTTAAGCAGGCTGTAGCTGCTAAAACAATGCCTCAAGTAGCTATAGCTGCTCAGGATGCACAGTCAACCTATCAGAATAAGTTAGCTGAAGCGCAAACAGGTATTAATACAGCTTTAACTGGGAAGGAGGAAGCTCAGCAAACCCTTCTTAAAGCCAAGTTTGAGACTCAAGACTTGATGCAGAAGGAAATTAGTGATGCTAATATTAAAGCTGCTAATATTGATAAGGAAGTAAAAGATACTCGAGATAAGCTAACTGCTGATATTGAAGCTAAGCGTCAGAGACTCAATGAGATTCTAGCTCCTGAATATTATACAGAGACACCTGAAAATGTTCAGACTAGAATGATGGATCAGCTAACCGATCCAAGTATTGGATTCAACCTTGATGCTGAAACTGCAAGGGGATTAATCTCCTCTCCCAATCCTAAGCAATTTGCTCAAGAGAACGGATTACCAGAATCTGCAGCTAATATGGTTGCATTGACCAAACCTAAACAGATTGAGAAAAAGGCTACTAATTTCTGGGGTCGTCTAGATGAACAATGGCAAGCTGGTGAACGTGGTACAGCCGTAGCTAAGGGTGTAGGCATGGTTGTAGCTATGGCTCTATCAGAGATTGGAACAGCTATAGCATCTAATCGCAGAGCTGCTCCTGGTCAAGGTGTTGCTAGAGTTCAAAATCTAGTTGATGGAATTATTGCTCAACAGGTTAAAGCTAAACAGCAAGGTGTCCTCCAAGCTCAGAGCGCTCTAGCCCAAGCATCTAATATCTATGATGATAGTCTTAAGCAGACTGAAGCTGCTAAGGGTATTCTATACAATAATCTACAACATAGACTTGATGCCTTGAAGCTAAAGACTTCTAATGATGAACGTACAGCCTTAGCTGAACAGCTTAAACAGGATATTGAGCTTCAAAAGAATCAATCTCTAATGAAGGTAGCAGATCTAGAAACTAGGGATGCTGATAGTAAATTAACTCTACAAGCTTCTCTAGCAACTAATAGAGCTACTCAAGAGGAACGTGCTCAGGTTAGAGAAGTAGAAGCTCAACAGAAGATTCTTGAAGAGCAGAAGAAGATTGCTGCAGTTGATCTGTCTAAGGTTCCTGGCATAACTATTGATCCTGAAGATCCACCAACAGAAAACGATAAGAAGAGATTCCAGGACAATCTGGTGCCTTACATCTCAATGTCTAAGAACCTAACTGCTATTGAAGAACTAGCTAAAAGCTCTAATATTGGTACTAAGCTTGATAGAAGTCAGTTAGCTGAGATTAAGACTAATATTATAGAATTCCAAACCAATTGGAATAAGTCTAAAGCCCTAGGTGCTCTTGATAAGGGGACTCAGGAATTAATGGAAAAGCTTCTATCAAATCCTGCAGATATAACTACATTCAAGACTACTACCCTAGCTCAGATAGCTCAACTTCAGGCTAGGGCTAATGAGAGAATTTCAGGATCTGCTATTGCTTATAACTACAGTATAGATATTCCAGCTGTTCTTTCAGGTGGAAAGATATCTAGTGGGCAGTCATCTGATCCTTACAATCAATATAGGATTCAAACCGGAGGTCGTTAATGCCTAACTTTAGAAATAAGGCTTCAGGGGATATCTACAACATCCCTGAAGACGCACCTGTCTATAGCCAGGCCGTTAATGATCCTAACCTAGAGATGGTCTCAGAAGCTACTGTAGGTCCTCCTGAGCTACCACCTGATCCATTATCTAGAATGAAGGAGATTACAAATCCCAATAATCAGGTAATGAGATCAGTTGGTAATGAATATTACATTCCACCTAAAGATAAAGTTCCCGAGATGCTTCAGAAAGGATTTGTTCCTGTTGAAGATCCAACTGAACTCAATGAGCTATTAGATAGAGTTCAGAATGAATCCAATTGGGGAGAAGCCTTAGCTTTCGGTGCAGCTAGAGGGCTAACCTTTGGCCTATCAGATGCATTTCTATCTGCTGAAGTTGAGCCAAATCCTAAGATAGCTGAGGATGCTAGAAGACTTCTTGATCCATCATTGACTACAGCTTCCTACACTACGGAGTCTCTACAGCCAATAGTTCCAAAGGAAGTTATTAGGGCAGCTAAAGGTGGACATCCTTGGCTATCTCTAGGTTCTGAAATAGCTGGTGGTACATTAACTGGTGGTGCTGTTAAATCTCTAGCTACTAGAGCTTTAGGTAAAACTGTAGCTAAGGCAGCCACTAAGAGAATGTTAGCTAACTCTATTGAGGGAGCTGCCTATTCAGCTGGTCAATTAGTTTCTGAAGAAATGCTTGGAGAGAGGGATTTAAATCCTGAATCAGCAGTTAAACATCTAGCATTAGGAGCAATCTTTGGTGCTGCTATTCCTGAAGCTGGTGTAGGTTTAGCTAAACTTGGTAAAGCTAGTAAGGATAAAGCCTTAGGCTGGTACACGAAGTGGTTAGCTAAGGAAGCATCTACTTCCGACTCTCTTGTCACCCCAGATATTATTGAAGAGATACTTACTCAGCCAATCCTAGCTAATAAGTTTGGCAAGTCATCTAAAGCTGTAGCTGATAATAGTAATGCAATTATCTCTAATCTTGAATCTCTTGCCACGAGGGAGGGTGTTGAGAATTTTGAAAGGGAACTGCCACATATTATTGACTCTGTAATCATATCAAGAAAACCATCTATCAATGCTAAAGCTTACAATGAATTGATAGAAGACCTAGATGATATTACGTCCATTAGTAGAAGCCTACCTGGGACAACAGAGGCTGAGAAGACTCTACTTGATAACCTAGCTAACTCTATTGAATCAGCAACTAAGAAATCTCTTCAAGGGGATGTTGATGAGCTAATACCAACTCTCTCTAAAATATACAGAATAGAAAGAGTTGTGGCTGGAATGTCCAAACCTCCATCAATGAGCTCTTCTCAATGGTTTACCCTAAAGAATCAATTGAAAAGATTTGGAAGCTTTATGGATGATGAGCTTGGGTATTCGGCTGCTGAGAATGAACTAAACGGGTTGTTTAATTCACTTAAGAATATCAATGAGGTCTCTAGTAGTTATCGTGCGATGGATGAAGTCTTCAATGCTACTAATCCAAATGAAATTCCTAATTCTCTAGCTAATGAGATAATGGAACTCAATATGAATACAGGAAAGGCTGTTTCACAACTAAGAGGTCACCTTCGTATCATCAATGAATTAACTACTTTGAATAATGTTGAAGCAAAATATATTAAAAGCTTCCTAGATGGGGGTTCAGATAAAGAGATTGCTAAAACAATTAAGGTTCAAGAGAATCTGTCTAAGATAAACAGGAATCTAAAAGGCAAGGGGAAAAGTAAAGACGAGGTATTCGAGGAAATTCTCAAGCTTAGGACTTTAACTGGAGCAGGTGGTGGCTATTATGTAGGTGGGCCTGTTGGAGCAGCTATTGGTGCTGCTATTCCATATATAACCAAACAGGTTGTTAAGAGACCATCTATACCTATTAAAGCATTAGCTACACTCAAAATGTTATCTCATCAATCTGATGAAGAGATGAGGGGATTAACTAACGCTATCGTAACGGGAAGTAGATACTCTTCAACAGTTGCCCCAACTATAGCTATTACAGATGAAGTCTATCATAACATTATAGATTCACTGAGCATTGCTGATGATCAGATTATAGCTAATCTCCAAGAAGACTTTAATGAATACAGTCAACATGCTCCAACCACAGCTGATGAGACGATAGCTAAGATTCTTGAGATAAAGCAACATATTAGCGATATGATATCTAAGCCTAGTTATCTAGATCCTGGATGGGGTCCACAGAAACAATGGTCTCCACCAGCTTCTGAGAAAACCAAGCTAAAGAACGTTCTCAATACGATATCTGATCCTCTTAAGCCATTGAGAGATATAGCTAATGGGTATCCAGCTCCAACTGAATCCATTGAAGTGGTTAAGAAATTCTTCCCTGAGCTCTACAATAAGACAAAGATGGATTTCATAGCTAATATGATGGATAGTAGAAAACCATTACCTTACGCTATTCGCTTACAGCTATCTAAATATCTAGATATGGACATGACTGGTTTCTCTAATCCAGAGTTGCTGATGATGCTTCAATCACCGTCAGTTAACCAACCAGCTTCACAGCCAACTGCTGGTAGCAATCCTTCTAATCTAGAGCTTCCATCAATATCAACAGATGTAGATAGAATCTCTTTAGGTGGAGCTAAAGGCTCCCCTGAGCGCTAATTTCAATTAATAGCTCTAGAAGGCCCTGAGAGGCCATTAGAGCTGTTTTAGGGGTAGGCCTTACGTCATACCTAGGGTAGGCCTTAAAAATCGATTACAGAGCATCCTAGGAGCTCTGAGAGGGTTCTGAGGGCGTTACCCTAACCAATAACCTTACCGCCCTAATAAGGTGTTCGCACCTAAGGCTGAGCTAAGGCTGAACTTCGTTCGCCTAGCGAGCTACGCTCAGCTACGCTCACCTAGCGAACAAAGTTCAGCTAAAAGGAGATTACAATGGGAATGACTTATGAAAGAAGCTTAGAGCTTATCCACGGATTTACTAATGAAGATGATACTCAGTTAATACATTTTACAGGAACTGTTAGCGGTTTAGCTGTAGACGCAAATGGCATGTACAGGATTATAGCTGATCAAAGTTGCTTATATGATGTGTCCACTACTGAATCAGCTACAGCTAGTGGATGTTATCTTCCTGCTGATACTGTTGAGTATGTAGGTATTAACGATACTGATGGTCTAGTATTGAGTGCTGTTCAGAAGAGTACTCCTGGGACTCTTTGGTTATCTAAGATGACTGCAAGTAAGCGATTTGTTAAGTAATAATAAAAAAAGGACGCCAATATGACAACAGAACGTGAACTTTTAATCGAGAGTAGGATAAGTACTGTTGAAACGAATGTCAAGGATCTCAAACAAGATTCGACCGAAATCAGGAGTGACGTTAAGTCGCTTATCAAAGAAACTAGCTCTTTGAAGACCTATGTGAAGATTCTTCTAATAGTAACTGGGCTAGCAGGTGGAGGACAGTTGGCATTGAAAGTAGTAGCTCCTACTACTCCACAACCAGCAGCTATAACCCAACCAGCCATACCAACCAGCCATAACTAGGAGTAGTCATTATGAGTAATCAATTGAGGACAGTCACTCAGATACCACTTATCAATACTGGATCTAGGGAGTTTATCCAGTTGCAGCAGAATATTAACAAAGCTCTCCAGATCATCTCTAATAACTTTCTCAATACAATCGTTACGTCTGATGACAATGTTGATTCAACTAATCATATTGTATTAACTACAGTAAGTGGAGTCATTGATAATAGTCTATTAGATATCAATGGGTTAGCTGTGCTAGTATCAGGGCTCATCCTTAGCTGAGCGAAGCTCGCTAGGTGAGCGTAGTTCAGCCTTAGCTGGTTAATGGAAAGTATTTTTTCAGAAGAAATAGTGTCTTCTTCGGAATAAAAAAGTAGCAACGATGGTAGCGTAGTAAAGAAGTCAGGTAAGCTTGTTAGCTATAAGAATACAAGAGAAGTGAATAAGATGAGGAAGCGCCTGGATGAGTACAACAGCTATATATCTGATCAAGATATCCAAGCTCAGTATAACAATACAACCTCCTCCTCCTCCTACTCCTCCATTACATATGACAACTCGTTTGAAACGTCATTAATGCCTAATAATCTTAATCACTTATCCATTTTCAAAACTTTTCTAGATTGCACTCTAATCCGTAGATTTGTTGGTGATTTCGATCACGGTGGAAGGCTTTATGGAGGTGCTCATATTGAGCTTGGAGGTCGGGTTGAACCCTCTGATGCAGATAAACCCTTTAAACGCTATCGCCGGGATATTACCATCAATGGTAATTCTGTTACTGAACTAGACTTTTCTAGCCTACACATCAATATGCTTTATAATCAATTAGGTTTAGAAGGCCCTGGAGACGCCTACAGTGTGTTTAAGGAGCAACCTCTACTCCGTTTACTCGCCAAGCGTCTAATGCTCGTAGCAGTCAACGTAGCGCGTTCTAGCACTATCTTTAGAGAAGTTTCTAAGTGGCTTGAGACGGAACTTGTTTTGAAAGCTCAATTTGAAGCTTCTGGGTATAGCCTTGAAGAGATCTATGATCTTCTTTTAGAACGACATACAGCTATCAGACCTCTTCTTAACAACCCTGCTACTGGGCTAAAGCTTCAACGGATGGATTCAGACATAGCTTTCAACATTATTGACGAGATGATGAATCAAGGAATTCCTTGTTTACCTGTTCATGATTCCTTCATTGTTCCTAGCCAACACGAAAAATTGCTTGAGGAGACGATGAAGGCTAAATACAAGGAGCGTATGGGATTTGATATTCGGGTCGCCAAGAAATACTAGATAAAAAGCTTGAATACTCTCATTCTAAAATGTTTACAAAAATGACATGACCCCATTGCGCTAATAGCTGAATAAGGTTATACTATTTCAATAAGGAGATAGATAAGATGACATCACTAGTTTGCTGGACAGCAGCCGCCCTACTTATGGGGACAGCCTATTGGATCCTGGAGAATACCTAACAATGTTAACAATTGATGAACAACTAACACAAACAGTTAATAAGCTCAAAAGCGTAGAGCTAGATGCTAGGGATTGGGTTGAAGTATTCTGTATCCAAGATACCCTAATTCAAAAACTCGTTGAACTTCTCAAAGAAAAGTATTCAGCAATTAAATAAGCTAATGACAAAAATAACTAACAATGGCCGGCTACCAACAAGTGTAGACGTTTCCTTCGATGAGCCTTGCACTATTCAATTACGCTCAACATCGACATTACAGCCAGGAGATCGCTATTATCATCCAGCTCCTAACCATAATAACAACTACTTAGAGATCATTGAGCAACATGGACAGCCACTAAAACTAGAAGAGATTGGATCCCTGTTAGGAATAACCAGGGAACGTGTTCGTCAACTAGAACGTGGTGCCCTAGCTAAGCTCAGAAAAGCTCGAGTCTCAAAGAAGTATGAGTTAGATAGCTTTATTGATCAGATCGACAGCCAACCTAATTACTACAGTAGGAGCCATAACTTTGAAGACATTTACAATTGATCATGACAGTGGCGACTCACATACGGACCTTTCAATTACGCTAAAAATCCCTACAGCTAAGATTGATATTCTTATTACAGTACTTTCAGCTATCAGAGATGTAGATATCTACAATGCAATCTTAGATATTGGATGGGAAATGAATCTTCTTTCACTAGATAATCTATTTAGGCAATTTGATGACTAATCCTAAATACTTTGAACCTAGATTATTAACACCTACAGAACGTGAAAGATACGAAACTGAACATCGTTATCTAGAGTCTCCAATTGATACAAGTATTCTAGATAACTGGTCTGCAACTCAATCACTTGACTCTCCAAGGATTGGTTCACAAAAACCACAAAGCATTTTATCTGTATGTAAAGTTCCTGATTGTAGAGGAATTGTTTGGGCTAAGCAGAAGTGTAGGACGCACTATGGTAAAGCATACAGAGAGAAGAGAAAGGAGCTCGTCATGCTTTTAGCTGGTCTTCATTCGCCTAAAAGCCCTTCTAAGCAATCTTCAGAGCTAACTACCCCTAGTACCCTGGGTAAGCTTCTGAAAACGCCTCAGAACCCCTCTCAGAGCCTTCCAGAGGCATCTACGTCAACTACCTTCACCCCTGAGGAGATGGTCAAGCTAATAAAGCTTCTACTTGAAGCAACGAACAGCTAAGGCTGAGCTACGTTCGCCTAGCGAACAAAGTTCAGCTATAAGGAGATAATACACCGTGAACACAGAGACTACAGATACCAAATGGCCATTCGATATCATCGACATACCAGATAACAACAAACAGGTGGAAATAGACAATCTCAATAAGAAAGCTACAGAGATATGCACAGAGATTGGATATGCTACATTTCAAAACTTCCTCTATCTTAAGAAGCTTGAGCAGATCAATGATCAGATTGCCAAGCTAAACCAATAAGATGAATGATTATGATTTCATAGGCATTA